>Ga0136634_10001144_pt1 | contig 10358 bp, 6 predicted proteins | sample AntDrymUQ8332106_2_FD_104654 | JGI IMG/M metagenome (GOLD analysis project Ga0136634, IMG submission 104654) | Polar desert sand microbial communities from Dry Valleys, Antarctica - metaG UQ833 (21.06) | ecosystem: Environmental > Terrestrial > Soil > Desert | place: Antarctica: Dry Valley... | reverse complement strand
TGAATCGAATCAGGCGTCCAGACAGGTGCTTCTTGCCACAGGCTGATGTTTGCCAACATCTGAGCCACTCCTTCGGGGAAAGGAACTTTTGGCTCCCATCCCAAGAGAGTTTTAGCTTTGGTGATGTCTCCCCAAGTGCAGTCTGGCTCTCCGGGACGTTTTGGGATGTGGACGATGGGGCCGCCTAATAGTTCCACGAGGGTGAGGACACTTTGAGGATTGCCGGAGCCAATGTTGATAATTTCACCCGTTACATCCGATGCTGCAGCCGTGACAAAGGCTTCTACGACATCGCTGACGAAGGTGAAGTCTCTGGTTTGAGTGCCATCTCCCACAAGGGTGAACGGTTTACCTGCTAATTTTTGAGCTAAAAACACGCCGAAGACCGCACCGTAGGCTCCTGTTGTTCTGGAACGCGGCCCATAGACGTTAAACAGCCGCAGGGAAATAGCGGGGAGTTTGTACACTTTTGCCCAGTGCATGACCATTTGCTCGCCTAAATACTTAGTCAAGCCGTAGGGGTGTTCGGGAGAACAGGGATAGGTTTCAGGTGTGGGATATTGGTCTGGGATGCCGTAGCAGGTGGAAGATGCGGTGTAGACGAAGCGCTGGATTTGAGCGTGGCGGCAAGCGTCTAGCAGGGTAAAAGTGCCTTGAACGTTGGAGTGGTAGTATTGGCTGGGGTTTTCAATCGACGGTACTAAGTCTGCCAGCCCTGCTAGATGAAATACCCAGTCAATTCCTTCTAGGGTTGAGGGGGTGATGGTGGCTGCGTCTTGCTCGAGGAAGGTAAATTTGTTATCGGTTTTGGCTTGTTCTAGGTTGGCGAGGCGACCTACTATCAGGCTATCTAGACCTGTGACGGTGTGGCCGAGGGACAGGAGGCGATCGCATAGGTGGCTGCCGATAAAGCCGGCGGCACCAGTTACTAAGCAGTGTTTTGGATTATTCGTCAATTGGTTGCTCCAGAAAATATGAAAATAGACTCTGGCTAGGTAGATAGCACTTTACCTAATTGTAAACGACTGTGTTTAAAGTTGAGCTATCAAGCTCTTTAAAAACGATTCCATCTCATTGTAAAGTTTTTTTTGAAGACGCCACCAAAGGGAATTGACTTTGGTCAGCACTTCAGCTATTGTTAATCCTTAGTCACTCTACTCATACTTCCGTCTAACCACTAACCCCCCACACAGGATATTTATTGATATGGGAATCGGTATGCCCCCCGCACAGATCTATGGTTCTTTTTTAAAATATGCGCCATTTAAAAATTTCAAAAGTGTGATTGAACTAGGAGCTCAGGATGTGTATGATCCTGACCTAGTTAAAGGCCATGCTGAAAAAAATACGGGAGTCCAATATGAACTTCCTCCTAGTAGTACCTATACCGCCGCAATGATGTACAAAGCTTATGGCTTTGATTCATATGCCTGCATAGACGCATTGGGCGGAGAGAACTGTTTTGTTTTCGACCTCAATAATAACATCAGAGCAAATTATGATTTTGCGGAACAATTTGATTTGGTTACGAATCATGGAACTACAGAACACTGTTTTAATCAATTGAATTGTTTTACAAACATTCACAATTTGTGCAAACAGGGGGGAGTAATGTATCACGCATTACCTTGTCATGGCTTGGTATATCTAACGCATTGCTTTTATACTTATCAACCACCATTTTACTATAATCTTGCGGCGGCAAACAATTATAAAGTTATAGGTATGTATATGAGTATAGGGTATGATCTAATACCTTACACTCTTGAGTATATGCAAAAGCTTTCTCTCCCTAACAGTACCTATGTATTGCTGCATGTGCTCTTGCAAAAAGTGGTAGAACAAGAATTTCGTATGCCCTATGATGGTCAGTATCTAGAATCAAGTTTCGTTAAGGATCAATATCAATATCAAAGTTTAGAAGAAGAGTTGCAACCTGAAGTAGGAAGTTCTGATAGCACAATCATTGATATACCTAACTCTATAGACGAATATCATGCGTTAGGAAAGTTTTTTTTATCCCAGGGAAAAACCCAGGAAGCAGCCAAGTGCTATTCAATTATTCTATCTATCATATCAAGTCCATCAATATCTAGTCCATTAGCATCTTTGAATGTATAGTACACAGGTAGCAAATAAGCTTTAGAGTGTAGATAATCAAAAATACATACCCTAAAAATTAGCAGAGGCAACTAATTATAGGTTCTCTCTGCTACTTATTTAGGTCAACTAAACTTCCTTGTCACCCCGTCCTTAACCATACTCTAATCAGCAGATAGAACTTTTGCTTCAAGCAATCCATTCCTAAAGTGGGGAGCATGACCGCCAAGCAAACCTCCTTCCCACCCTGACAATCTCTCAATAGAGTTGTAATAAGTCATGCCAGGAGAACGGCGAATCAAAAGATTCGCTTGAATTTCTTCTTCATATATATAATTAGCCCAAACATTACAATTCTTGCAAAAAGGAATCCGATCGTACTGACCTGTTTCGTGGTAATATCGTACTTTCTGAAACTCCTCACCCAGCCATACACTTTTTACACCCTCTTTAACCACATTCCCCAAATTTGTCTCTTTAAACCCATCAAGGCAGCACACTGAAACATCACCGTCGTGATGGATGGCCATAGTATGGTAAATTGCCTGGCAAGGCACACGATTTTCTGGCATGGGTATACGCTGCCATCTTCCCCCCTCATATACTTGGTTAACTCGGACAACATCAACGTACTTCACCCAGTATGAAACAAACTCATCGTGTTCCTGTTGGTTTTCCTTCTCAAAGGCAAAAGAAACACCAATACGGGGATAAGCCGCATCTCCTCTAACGCGGACCATCCTAAAAACAGCTTCTTGAATCTGTTCAAGTTTATCAACACCCCTAACTTTTTTCAGCGTTTCTTGGGTTGTAGCGTCAATGCTGATAAATAGGGAGTCTAGCTTGATATCAACAAAAAATTGAGCTATTTCCTCTGTCAATAACAACCCGTTAGTGTTCAGGGCAACAGCTATACCCCGCTCTTTCATATCAGTGATGTGTTGACGAAAATCCCGTGCCAGTAACGGTTCGCTCCAGAGAGTAGGCTGGACTAAAGGGTTAGCTACCATGACTTCATCGAGAATTTTGCGTGCATCCTCTAGAGACATATATCCCCGGATAGCTTTAATTGCCTCTATATCATCAGAACCATGAACAAGACACTTAGGGCATTTGAGATTACAGTATCCCTCCTGCAAATCCATTAAAAGCTTTGAAGGCAAATCTGGCACTGGTAAGGGTGCAGTATATTCGGTTACATCAGAAGGAAAGTTTGTTGTATTAGGTGTTTCAAGTGTCATAGTTTAAACTCCTTATTGTTTTGATAGTTAACGGGAATGGCATTCAAATTGAAGATTATAGCGACAAGGATGATGTCGGCTATTTTTAATTGATAGCACCTCCCAGTATTGCATCTCGGCATCTGATGCAGGTATCTGAGCATCTAGTTACTTCTGGTAAAGATTGGATAAGTGAGGTTGTATGTTCAATAAAGCTTTTTAATGGTGTTGTTAAAACCCTGCTAGAACCGATGTAAGTTTCGGAAAAAAGTTGCTGGCAGTAAGGCATGAGATTATTGAATCCTTTCCCGCATCCACCCGCTCCCACGCGCTTGATTTGACCATTTTTATCAGTTGCCCACCTAATGAAGGGACGGCGACCAGAACGCTCTTCTGCTATGTGAATAGCGGTACAAGAAGAAATCCCAACCCCTAGGAGTACAATGTGACCATCAAGCTCTGCTAACCTTTCAAGAGGTAAGTGTGTTGTTTCCCAAGGGTGGTGGTTAACTAATTGGTCTGCAAGCTGCCCATAGGCAATCCATGAATACCATGCGTGGTCACTGCGTTGTGACTGGGGAAGTTTTGCAAAAGTCTGGCTAATAATTCCCATCTTTGGTTCAACACCAGCATACTCTAAAATAAAAGGTTTCGCTGGTTTTGTCCAATTGTCATAAAATGAGTAGTCGCAACCATTTTGTTCTGGTCGATCCTGTAAGGGTGGTGGTGCGTTAGATTCCCAGCAAAATCCGGGGACTAAAATAGTCTCAAAACTATTAATCATTTCAGATACCACTGTTTCTGCGCCACCCTCCACATGACCAAAGCTACGCAGCGATGAATGTACTACAACCCGCTTCCCAACAATACCCAACCTTTCAAATCCAGCACGAATATCCCGACTGGTGATGGATTTCATTGTTCTGCCAGCTCCTTTTTGGGGTAAACGCACAGGGCAATTAGATAGTGCGCCATTGGCAGATAACCAGTATGCACCACTTCATCATTCATTCCAAACATAAAAACTTTGTGGAAGAAGCGGTTGCAAAAGGCACGCATATCCTCGCCACTTTTGCAATTTATGTGACCGGCCTTAGAAGCGGCGGAAGCATACTGTTGAGATTCCAGAGACGGTGCTCCCAATACCAAGACACCGTGTTCTGACAGACTAGCCACTACATTTGTCATAAATCTATCTTCTTGTGCAGGCTCAATGTGTTCTATCACATCCATTGAGAAAGCGCCATCAAAGTTCTCGGGAATGGGAGCATCAATAATATCATGACCTCTAAACTCGATATTGCTAACTATCCCCGTTAACCGGCTCAAACAGCTTTCTATATGAGGCTTGTAAAAGTCGGTCGCTACTACATGATTGACTTCCTGACTCACAACTATTGAGCCTAACCCCTCCTGACAACCAATTTCTAAAACATTGTTGTAGCCATGCAGCATTTTTCCCACAAATTTATGCCTAGCTATCATAAAACCGATGCGCCTTGGATCTGAAAGTAAGTGGCGGGTGTTGTAGGGACCTAATTGGAAGCCTTCGCCAAATTTTTCAAACTCCGATGATGCCTCCTGGTGCAAATAAACATTTTTAGCTATTGGAGAAGATCCTGTCCCAAAAAAAATTTCTTCCATTTTGATTGTCCTAGTTAATAGAGTACGCTTGTTCTACTTTTATGATAGCAGCACTTATATCCTCTGCTTCTTTGATACCATAGTTTTCATTGAAGAGGATATTAAAAGAACTGTCCCGACACTCGATCGCGTTGGTAGCTCTAAACCTATCTGCTAAATAAGGCTGCACCCAAGACCATTCATTCACAACATACATATAATGAGGGTTAATATCGATTCCTTCGCTCTCAATAGCTCGGGCAAATTCCTGTTTGGAACAACATATTTTAGTGGAATCGACAAATATGGGATGAAAAAACGGAGAGTCATCATTTGAGATGGGTGATAGTTGACATACTTTTGAGTGCCGAGCGATTTGCTCGTGAAGAATTTGTAAAAAGTTAATTCTTTTCCTAATTGTATCTTCTAATTTTTCTAAGGATTTCATCCCCAGCGCACAGGAAATTTCATCAATGTTAAAATTTAAAGCGGGAAACAGAAATTTCGTGCAGTCTTTAGCATCAAAGTCAGCAGTCCAGAAAGCTTTTCCTCTGTCTGCATAGGCTGTAGCTCGATGGTAAAGCTCTTGAGAACGTGTAAAAATCATGCCTCCACAACCACCTGAAGCTAGGGCTTTTCTATACATAGTTGAAGAAGCTGCAATATCTCCAAAGACACCAACTTTTTGACCGTTTAATTTCGCGCCGTGAGCTTGTGAGCAGTCTTCAACAACATATATTCCTCTCTGTCTGGCTACTTGACTAATTAAGTCAACTGGAGCTGCTTTGCCAGCAGCGTGTACCACTAATACAGCCTTTGTTTTATCGGTGATACGCTCCTCAAACTGCTCAACCCCCATATTGTAAGAATTAGGGCTAGAGTCAGCGATTACAGGTACTAGCTGGTTGAGGATAATCGCACTAAGAGTTCCCGGATCTGTAATAGGTGAAACAATAACATGGCTGTGAGGTGGTAACTGCAAGGTAGCTATAGCTACAAATAAAGCTGCTGTTCCTGTACTCACAGCATCAGCATATCCATCTACTCCCTGATATTGAACAAAAGCTTCTGTATAGAGTCGTTCGTATGTATCTTGATAACCAAAATCTACTTTTCTACTTTTGTAGTGGGCAAACAGTTCTTGTATCGCTTGAAGTTCTGTATCTCCACAAGCCATACGCGGTGGCATTGGCTGCGAACGAACTTTAGCTCCACCAAAGATTGCTAGGTCTGACTTTGTAATTTTATAGTTTTGAGATAGCTCTTGTACCTTAATTTCCAAATCTTTTGTCATATCAAATTTTCCTCTTAAAGTTAACTTGGATAATCAGATAGCCAAGATTGGGTTGACAATTAACTATTGAGATTATTAGCTTTTGGACAGTGAACTTATAGCCTTTATCTTGCTGGAGTCTGAAGAAACTTTCCTTAATGTCTTGTAGTCGTCGGAAGCTGGCAGAAGCCAAGCGTACTTGCGTAAGAAATTTCTTCCTATCCGGCTACAGCCATAAGCATTGAAAGCTTCGGCTAGTCTATTAAAATTTGCCTGTAAACGTTCATCGTCGGGTGTGTACTTAATGGTTCCATCAATTCGTTCTAGCATTTCCACCACTAAGTCGTTAATCTCATCGGGCGTGTTGTCCACTACTTTAACACCAGATGCAGCTAAACCTTCGTTACTGAAAGCATGACCTAAAGGAGGAGCCATTGATTGAGCAAAATCTAAATATCGTTCCTCCTGTATAGACCAGTACAGCTTAGAAATATAAATATCTTGCTGAGAATACATTCTTACACCCATTGGCACATTATTTGTCATGGCAATGGGTACGCCAAAGCAAGAGGGCACATAGGTTAACCCTGAATCTGTCCCTATTATAAAACGAGATGAAGCACATAGGAAAACATCCATCCAATCGCTTCTTGCATCGCTATGAGCATAGTCAATAACTTTATTCATTTGGGGTAAGGGTTTCATTGTTGAATTGCCCATGCGTATGACCCATCCGCCATGCTCTACAATTGTTTTGACGGCTAACAAGTATGTATCAACATTTGAATTGCGTAAATATGCAGTAGAATCTTGCCAATAGCCTGGTTCCCTAACATGAAGACACACAAACCAGGCATCTGTCGGCACTCCTAATTGCCCTAAACAACTCCAGCCGCGTTCACGATCTCGATCAGACAGTGTAAGAAGTTGTGAACGTCCTTCCGCTTCCCATTGTTTTTGAGTTAACGTTCTTGCCTCATGTATCCCCATAACTTCTCCTTGAGACAGACTCCAAACATTGAAATGTTCTTGCAGGTTTTTAGTTATAGGAGATAAACGTTGTATCAATAGGGGATCGGAGATTGCATAGATATGATAGCGCTGCCAGTAGTTTAATAAACATGAGTTAGCTATCACCTCCTGAGGTGCTAATATTATATTTAAGTGTAAAGGTCGCCAGCCCAAAATACCCATTTTTACATAGTAATCTAGGCAAGCTAGGTGTCCAATTCTAGAAACCCAGTGAGGGCTAAGGAAAGTAATATTTAATTTTTGATAGCCCTCGTTATCAGCACGCTTGTGCTGAACTTCATACACCAGTTGGTATAGCTTGATTGCAGCATCCATTTTCCCCCGATCAAATGTCACTCTGTCTCCGACATCAAATAATGCTTGTTGGATGTCGGCGCAAAGATCCAGCCCATTCCTCCAATCTGAAACTGACTCATCAAATTTGTCTAGCAGTGTCCGTGCCGCTGCCCGGCCTAAATATGCTTCAGCATAATTGGGATTGATGCCGATCGCCTGTTTATAACTTTCAAGTGCTTCCTCAAATTTACCCTGCTGCCTTAGTGCATTTCCTTGATGGTAGTGTGCCTCTGCTAAGTTCGGGTAATCTAATAAATTTAGTTCCACAGCAGCAGTCACTTGTTTGTAGCTTTCAATTGCTGCCTCTAATTTCCCTGCCTGCGCTAATAGCCTGCCCTGGTAGTTTATGGCTTCTCTCAAGTTGTACTCAGACTTATGATTGTTGGGGTTAAGCTCAATCGAACGGCGGTACGCGGCGATCGCTTCTTGCACGCAGAAAGATACTATTGAAAATTTTAACAAAGACTTAAATTCAGGTGCTTGCCGGAATCCCCCAACTAACTCCTTGCGGGAGAGCCCATTGCAAAGATGCTGAATGTAGTGATTTTTCCCTTCATCATCAGCGTTTCGTTTTAGATAGGTGCGATACAACTCTTCTACAAAGGCCTCTTCGTTAAGTTGGTCAGTTGCTTGTAGAAAATCTTCATCTTTGATGTAGTAGGGTTCCGTTGCTCGAATTGTGATGATTGGCAGCGATATAGATTCGTGGGATTGCCGAATTTTATAAACAATTTCCTGGCGAGTCAAATTGTTGCGAATATCCTCTAGAAAGTGTTTTTTTCCTGCTTCATCTGGCTGGCGTTTCAAATAAACACAATAAAGTTTTTCTATAAAATCTTCGTTGTTGAGATGGCTAGTTACTTGTATAAACTCGGGATCGTTTAGATTGTCTAACTCTGTTAAATATCTTTCGCTATGAGCTGGTTTAGGTAATACTTCTCCTAATCTTTGGTATAATTCTAAAGAGTCTGGTGTGATCTGTAATGCTAGCTCATAAAAAGTTTGCGCCAAGCTGTTGTAAAAATTATCAACATTAGGGCAAATATCAACAGCGCGGCGGTAGGCAATAATGGCATCGTCTAGCTGACCAAGTTTAACCAAAACGTCCCCTAGATTATGGTAAGAGAAAGCCGAGTTTGGATTCTGGTCAATAGCTTGGTTATATGCCTTGATTGCCTCATCCGTGCGACCTAGGATCTCTAAAGTTTCCCCCAAGTTGTGGTATGGCCAATAAAATTTGGGATTTTGCTCAATAGCTCTATGATAATAAACGATAGCTTCCTCTAATAATTTACCTTCCTGTTTGAGTTTGTTTGCCGTCTGAAAATAGTTAACTGTCATAAATTAGTCCTGATACCTAAGAGAATGTACAAAGCAATGATAAAAAAATGCTCATTATTTATTTTTCAGACCAATTGAAAAATTTATAAATTTTTTCTGGAATCATACTACAAGCTTTCTCAGCTTGTTCTGGAGTAAATACCGATTTCCATTCATCAATTTCTCCTTTTCTATTGTGAGTATTCTCTTGAAACTTTGGCTTAGCCGGGAACTTAAATCTTGATTTTTTTATTCCATAAAAATCTAAAATTTCGTTAAAATACTTTTCAGGATCTTCTACTAAATCCTCATACCTAGTAAACAAAATTGGTGGATAAAAGTTGGGGTCTTCCTCTGCCTCTACCCAACCTTGTATAAATTTAATAGCGTTTGGTAAAAAGCCTTCTTCTATTTGCCAAGTTAGTTGCTTAGAAAAAGACCACAAAAAATAATTATCCGGAAGTTGCCCAGACAAATACAGTTGTTCCTTGCCCGCGTGACGATGTATAAAATTTAAATTATGTAGCTGAGATAGCGTAGCTTGCCTTGGATCTCGAACATTAATTATTAGCCTATCTACAGACTGAGTAATTACAAGACGATTGAAATCATTACTATAAGCATGAGCAGCAATAATAACATCTTCATTTTTTAATCCTTCTAACTTATTGTTGAAAATCGGTAAAAATAAAACATTTTCGAAAGATATATTATTACCCCCTGGAAGAGATTTTATACCTAATCCCTTTTTAAGAGAATCCACCAGATACTGGCTGCCCGACTTTGGCACTGCACTTAAGAATAACTTTCCTATTTTTCCACTTCGACGTACTTGTTCATGATAAACTTGGTTGGCGCGGTAATAGCTCTTACAGGCTTCTTGGCGCCTTTCTAGTGCCAAAAGTGTATTACCCATCTCAATATTAAAGTCCACATTACTTGGCTCTTGTTCAACTAACTTTTGCCATAATGTAATAACTTTGTTTGAGTTATTTTGACGCTTCCAGGTTTGACTTAATTGACGATATACATTTATATCAGTGGCTCGTTTTCCTATTTTTACATAAGTATTTTTCAAGTCGGTTTTTATTAAGTCAATCTGAGTGTTGATTGTTGGTTCAGAATAATCGCCACTGGATTGAGTGTAGAGATACTGCTCTATATTATTGTAAGACTCCTCATCAAAATCATCATTAAAAACGATGGCGTGGTGATATGCAACTACAGCCTGCTCATACTGATTTTGTTTATCTAAAGCTTTACCTAATTTCCACCAAATCTCCCAATTCTCTAGTTGAAGCTCTAGTAAACAGTAGTAGGCAGGCAAAAAGTCCGGGTTGAGTTTAACTACGGACTGGTAAGCTTCAGTCGCTTCTTCTATTAGGCCTTGCGCGGCGTATACATTAGAGGCTAATTGCCACCATAATTCATAGTTTTCGGGCTGAAGTTTGATG
>Ga0136634_10001143_pt1 | contig 10364 bp, 8 predicted proteins | sample AntDrymUQ8332106_2_FD_104654 | JGI IMG/M metagenome (GOLD analysis project Ga0136634, IMG submission 104654) | Polar desert sand microbial communities from Dry Valleys, Antarctica - metaG UQ833 (21.06) | ecosystem: Environmental > Terrestrial > Soil > Desert | place: Antarctica: Dry Valley... | reverse complement strand
TAGTTTTTGCCAACCTCCAGGGCTGGCGAGTTGTCGTCGGAGTCCAGGCTGACGCTAACGACACCTGCACGGCTAGTTACCATGCGAAAACTTTTTTTGTATAGTGTTTTGTCCGTTTCGTCTGCTAACTCAAACTGAACTGTTTTGTCTACGGCTACGGGAAGGTAGTAGAAAAATGTCGGCTTTGCTGATATGGTTTGCCCCATAGTTGATTGGGGAATCAAGGCAGTTAAGGCAGTTGGGGCGGTGGAGCATTCTAAGCCACGGGTTCCTCCCCCTTCCCGCCTTCCGGGTACTCCCCGCTGCGGCGGTTGAAAGCTATTCCACGAGGCTCCCAATTGCTGGCTGTTTGGTCTGCTTCCGCTTGGTTGAGCGAGTAGAACTGTTTGCCAGTTGAGGGATAGCTGCGGTTGGGAGCGGCGGTGGACGCTGTTGGCCGGGCTGTTGAGAGCCTCTGCAGGTCTTAAGAAATTACCAGCGGCAACTACCTCTAAAGACAGAATTAAGGAAATGGCACCGATATTTAGAGCATACTTCCAAGCCATGACGAACCTGCCTTCTGATGAACCTAGGGACTTTATCGCACGGTTTTATTCTACCCAAGGTTTTGGCGGATATAGTAATCTGTTGTACTTAATTTATATCTTTAGGCAGATACGATTAGTTTGGTCGCTCTGATCGACGTGGAATTCTCTGTAGCGTTTTTCAATGGTAGCTTAGTAGTTATACTTACTTGCATTCACGGCAGCAGGTTGGGTTGAGCTTGTTAAACCCAACTTTGACCGAAAAGCCAGACGCAAGCCCCGGGCTACCGACATGGAAGTCGGCAGCAGTTTTAACTGCCTGTAGAGTTGAACAAAGCTTTATCTGGTTCAATGCTGTATAACTCTAGTATGAAGCCTAAATACAAGCACAACAACAACATAACTTACTCTTGTAAATATCACATTGTGGGGTGTCCAAAGTATCGTCGTAAAGTTTTGCTCGAAGGCGTTGATTTTCGTCGGAAGGAAATCCTAGCCCTTGTTGCTATCGAGCTTAATAGCGAGTTAATTGAAGTGGAGGTAATGCCAGATCGTCTTCAGGTTTTAGTCGAGTGCGATCCTCACTTTGCAATTACCAAGCTTGTTCGGTACATGAAGGCGCGCTACTCTCGATATCTCCGTCAGGAATTCCCTTGCTTAAAAAGTCGGTTGCCTACACTTTGGGCTAACAGTTATTTTGTTGCAACTGTAGGTGGTGCACGTATCGAGCGTGATTAAACAGTATATCGAGAATCAAAAAAATGTTGAGTTACGGCGGCCAGGAAATACTAATCTACCCAGCTCAATTTCTAAGAGTCATTTTAGAAGTTGTCTGTGAAAAATTCAATAAGCTTGCTAATTGTGGGAGCTACTCTTCTCGTCAGTTGTATTTTAAAAAGGGTAAAATTAAGAGCATATTTGATTTACATCGTTTAATGAAAGACAATCCCCATTTCAACTAGAACAGCAGGAGTCCCGCACTCTACCTTTCAGGTAGAGTGTCGGGAGGAATGCGCAGCAGATTGAGGGGTTCGATACTCCGAAAGCTGCCAATACGCTACAATAACAACAGCAAAACTTCACTAGTTGAAAATGTCCCAAGTTCTTACAGTCTCTTGCAAATTGGAAGTATCGCAGCAGCAGGTTGAAAAACTGAATGCGGTACTGACTGCCTTTGCAAAATGCTGTGAGTACGTCAACACCAATACACCCGAAAAGCTGACGAATCAGATTGCTGTTCAGTCCTTGATTTACAAGGAAGCGCGATCGCATTCTGGGCTGTCTGCTCAAATGACAATTCACGCAATTCGTAGAGTTTGCGCTAATCGCAAAACGGCAAAGCAAAAGGTTAAGCCCGTTAAGAAGTTTACCCCCACTTCTGCCACTTATGACGCGAGAACTTTCACCTTCGACGAATCGGATTGGTTGGTCAGCTTGACCATGCTCAAGGGCAGAGAAAAGTTTAAGCTGCACATTGGTAATTACCAAAAACACTTGCTGCAAGGACAAGACCCCAAAACAGCAACTTTGGTAAAGCGCAACGATGGCAGCTTTTATCTGAACATTCAGCTTGAGTCTGAGCCCCCAGAGAAACAAAAGACTGATGAGGTCTTGGGTGTTGATTTGGGACGCACAGACATTGCTTGTACATCTGCTGGAGAGAAATTCAGTGGCAAACAGGTAACACAAGCCAGAGACAGATATAGCCGTGTACGGGCTTCGTTACAGCGTAAAGCGTCCAAAGGCACAAGGTCGGCTCGTAGAAGGGCGAGACAGATTTTGCAACGGTTGAGTGGACGAGAACGGAGATTCCAGACATGGCTGAACCATACCATCAACTATCGACTGATCCAGCAAGCCAAGACATCAAATCAGGCTATTACCCTGGAAGACTTGACCGGAATCAGAGAGCGTACCAATGAACTGTCACGGTCTAAAACAGAACGGAGACGCAGCAATAGTTGGGCGTTCTACCAGTTGCGCCAATTCCTGACCTATAAAGGCGTGAAATTTGGCGTTGATGTAAGACTGGTTGATCCGCGCTATACCTCGAAAACTTGTCACTGTTGCAAGGTGATTGGCAATCGCCAAAGTAAGCGGTTTGAGTGCCTGAATGAGCGATGCGGATGGATTGGCGATGCCGATGTGAATGGAGCAAGAAATATTGCTACTTTGGGGCAGATCGTAAACCTGCCCGGAGGTTCCGAGATAATGTCCTGCTCTTTGCAGGAAGTTGTCTTGAGGGCTACTGAAAGCCCGCACTCTATGCAAAGCATGAGTGTCGGATAGTTTACTGCACTTTACTCTCCGGTTTCCCAACCAACCCTAACTAGCGTTGCAGAGTCATTGAAACAGTGTAGGCTCCAAGCCAGCGAGGCTAAAGCCTCGCTCGATGTAAGCGACACGAGCGGTTTTAACCGCCTTGAATCTTTTTTTATTAATTCTCAAACATTTGCTCTACTTCATGCTATAAAATAAATCCCGGAGGTGATAAAAAAATGCTTTTAATTTACCTATACAAATTCGGACATAGCAATCCAAAATTAGAGAAATTATCGGGCTGGTTAGATATGCTTATGGCTACCTATGATTGGTGCTTGCGTGAGAGAATTGAAAGTGGGCATCAGGAGTTTATTCAGGTAGATTATTGTGACTTAAAAACACGGGTGGGAATTACGCGGTTAACTGGCAGCTTCGTCCGAGGTGCTCAAGTGGACAACCCCTGGAAAACAGGGGAAGGCCAAGCTAAAAAGGCAGGTAAAAAAGACAAATCACCCAAACGGTCTGCGTTATTAATGCAAGAGGACAACCTAATAAATTTAAAGGCTAGTCGCCCTTGGTATCGAAATATTGATGCGGCTGTTTTGCAGTTAATACCAGCTAGGATTAACGAGTCATTTAATAAGTTCTTTAATCCGGGATTCCCTAAATTCAAGGGCCGCCACGATTTCAAATCATTTAGCTACAAACCGGGTCATGTTAAAATTAAGGGTAGCAAAATCTACCTACCTAAAATTGGCTGGATGCCTTTCTATAACTCGCGTTCTATCCCAGATGGGTTTGATATTAGGACGGTGACAGTTAAGCAGAAAGCCGATGGTTGGTACGTTTCAGTAAGAATTGAAAACAAAACAGTGCCAGATTTTCCCAGAATTCCAGACAGTGAGATCAAAACCATCACTGGATGTGACATGGGGTTGACTAAACGGGTGTACCTATCTGATGGTAGTGTGGATCACCCGCGATTTGCTACTAACAAAAATACTAAAGGTTTAATGCGAGTTAGGCAACAAAGAGTTAGCCACCAACAAAAAGAAAGTAAAAACCGCAGTAAAGCTCAACTAAAAGTGACGGCTTTGCACAATAAAATTAAACACAAAAGCGAGGCTTACCAGTGGTGGCTTGCCAATAAGCTCATTAAAAAGTATCATGCTCTCGCAGCCGAAAACTTGCCGCTCGAGAATATGATGAAACGGTGTCAGCCTATTAAGTCGCATACTGGTAGGTGTTTGCCAAATAATCAATCAGCTAAACGCGGGTTGAACCGTTCTATCTCGGAGGCTAGTTGGTATTATTTAACCAAAAAACTTGAGTATCTGGCGGCAAAGTCAGGAAAAAGACTTGATAAAGTTAATCTACAATATACCAGCAAAACTTGTAGCAAATGTAGTCACGTCGATCGAGATAGTCGCAATGGGAAAAAGTTTGTTTGTACTAATTGCGGATCCATTGATGATGCAAATCTGCAAGCGGCAAGAAACGTGAAAAGTAAAGCAATAGAGGCTTACGGGCTAACTATTGTCAAGAAAATTAGAGCAAAAATGGTACGGGTGGACTGCTCGAAACCAGTACAATTGAATCTTTTTGAGATTGAGTTGTGCGAAGGCTTGCCAGATAATACGCTGCCTCAAAAAGGTCCTGTGGCGTGTGGGCGGGAACCCAGATGGCATTCAATTGTCTCTCTGGGATGTTGAGAAAGTAATTTCTTAAGAATCTCAGCGTCTTTTAGACCTGAGAGTTTCAAAAATCTGTTTTACTGTACAATACCGGCAAGAAATTTAGCATGAATCTCGATTCACCTGTTCTCTCGGACAAACAGCCTTCGGGGCTGCGGATGGTAAAACCGATCGGTGTCTTGGCACTGCACGGCATCGCTTTTTTAGGAAATAAGTTGTTCGCTGTCGATCGCGCCGAAGGGCTGCTATTGGAGATTGATCCAGAAACTGACAACACTACGGTTTTGAATCCTTATCAAACGGCTAAGTTTGCAGGCGCAACTGGGCTGGCTATTTCGGAAGATACTCTCTGGTTTACGCGGGATGAGGATATTGGTTGCTGTCGGGGTGCAATTCGGGACGGGGCGATAACTGAACTCAAGCCGGAACATTTTGTTTCACTTTCTTATCCTGCTGACGGGATTGCTGTGTGGAAATCTACGCTTTATGTGACTTGCCAGAGATTAGCCTCGATTCTGGTTTTTGACCTGAAAACTGGTCGGGAAATTACTCGGTTTTACGCTCCCGGTATTGGGATAGAAAATATCACTGTCCGGGATGAGGAACTTTGGGTTTGCGACAAGACTGAGCAAACTGTTTACTGTTTGGAACGGGGAACTGGGGAGATTAAATTTAGCATTTTGACTCCCTTTGAGTCGCCTTCTGGTTTGGCTTTTCACAAGGATTCCGAAACCGGGGAAGAGGTTCTGTACGTGGCTTATGCCACAGATGAACTTTACATCCGGGATGACCCGAATGCGGAAGATCCTTTTCAGTTGACGAAGCGCGATCGCACTTTTATTCACCCTCTGTATTTTCACTACAATGAAGCGGACCGCTACGCTCTGTCAAACGGTTTTTTGATGGAAATGTCTTATGTGGAGGAACTGTCTCCTCTCGATGAGGTAGAAATCGAAAATTTGGAGTGGCGGATTGCTTTGCCTTCGGAAACTCACCGGCAAAAGGTCAGGAAAATTACGCCCATCGGAATGCCTTTTACTGAGGAAATTCAGGAAGGGGAACGGGTGGCGGTGTTTAAGTTCGATCGGCTGCACCCTGGGGAACGCCGAATTTTTGGCTGGAAGGCTTTGTTAGAAGTTCGATCGATTAAGTATCAGTTGTCGCCTCGGGATGTCGAAAAGATTCCGAAGTTGTCGCCGGAGTTTGCAGCTAAGTATTTGGTGGATAATGACAATTTGGCGATGGACACGGAGATTGTGCGATCGGCTGCTGTGGCTGCCATTGGCTCGGAAACTAATATTCTGAGGAAGTTACTGAGCATTCGCAATTTTGTTTACGACCAACTTTCTTACGGGATTAGGCCTCACATTGATACTCCCGATATTGTATTGCGGCGCGGCATCGGTTCTTGCGGCGAGTACGTGGGGTTGTTGTTGGCTTTGGCAAGGTTGAACGGGATTGCTTGCCGCACCATAGGCCGCTACAAGTGCCCGGCTTTTGCTGACAGAAAAGGTGTGGCGCTGGAACCGGATTTCAATCACGTTTGGCTGGAATTTTACATTCCGGGTTTTGGCTGGGTGCCGATGGAATCTAATCCTGATGATATTCAAGACAGAGGCCCTTATCCTCTGCGATTTTTTATGGGTTTGGCTTGGTATCACGTAGAAATTGGCAAGGGAATTCGGTTTCAAGGTCTCACCAGCGGGGGTCTTCCTTTAAACAAGGAGGATGTTTCCGTGGGGAGTCTGGCAATTAATCATGTGAGGTTTACAATTTTGGAAGAGTTGCCAGCAGTTTGAATCGAGTGTTAACAATTAACAGTTAGCCGTCAACATTCAACTGTTAATTGTTAACATTTTTCATCTAAAATCGAAAGTAGAAAATGTAAAATCAGAGGAAGAGGGGTTGTGGAATTTTCGATTGCTAATTTTCTCGTTTTAGTGGCCTTTGTACTGCTGCTGACGGTGACTTGCGGGGTAGCTTATTTGACTTCGGTTGAGTGGCGCGATCGCAGGCGGTTAGATAAGGCTAAACGAAAAAAAAAGTAGCTCTTTGCTGTTGACAAAGTGCATATTTTATGATAATGAACAAGGCGACAAAACCAGGTCGCCTTGTTTTTTTGAATGTGAAGCGCAGATTAACGTATAAGCCCAGAGGATATTTTTTCTACTTTCTTTTGTTTCTCTTACCTCTACCTATTTTAGGGGATATACCTCGCAAACAATTGCCTAAATCATTATTGCTCTTCCTACCACATTCAAAATTATTTTCAAACACCTTAGATAACTTATTTTCATACTCCTGATGTTCGTGGGGTCCAGAACCAGCAAACCCATAAATGAACGCTTTTGCTTGATAACTAGATTTTAGATGTAATTTGAAACTGTTGTAAGTATTAATTACTTGCTCGGTTGCATGACCTAAATCGCCTATATTTTCTTTTAATTCTACAAAACAGATGACACGCTTACTCTCTGTAGCGTAAAAAACTATCAGGTCGCACATTGGTTGACCTTTTTCTGTTCGCCATAAAAATTCACGCAGCTTACAACTACGATTTGATTGGTCATCTATGTTAAAAAAAAGTATTGTTTCGCCTGGTTGGGGGTCTACTTTTACTGAAGCTTTTTTTTCTTTAAAAGAGGTTTGACCGGGAAGTAAACAAGGGGATAAAAGCAAAATTTCAAAAGGCAAAGTATCAGAAGCCATTAACTATCTCTCAATCTTTTACTTTTAGTAAACTAGCATAAATTTGAGAAACATCATCAGACACGTTGCCAAAAGTTTCCCAATTTATTGTACCTTCTTCACTGACAATATTTTTGGCTGTTCCATCTTCAAACAAATAGACTGAAACTTTTTCTTGAGGAATAAAGGCATCAGTTCGTTCTAAGTAAAACATTTCTTTAATGCTATCCGGATCTTCATGCTTAGCGGCTTGCATCAGATTAGCAAGATGGTCAACAATGTACGGACTGTGGGTTGTAATTAAGACGTGCAACCCAGCATTAACTAACATCGCCAAGAATTCAGCAATTTCCACTTGAGCTGCTGGGTGTAAGTTCATTTCGGGTTCGTCAATTATCAGCAACTCCTTGGGTTCTACTAAATAGCGCAAACAGAGAACTAATGGAGCTAGTTCTTTTACCATTGAGGAAACAATCGGCATCTCCAACTTAGTATTTTCTTTAGGTTGAAAAAGTAGTTCGTCTCGCACTTCGGCTGTCTCAAAACCAACGGTTCCTTGTAAAATCTCCTTTTCCAAAAAATCAGCCAACTTCACATATTCCCCTAGCTGGGGATTTTTATTGATTTCCTCTTCTCTGCGTCGTCTGTGTTCTTTTTGATAACTATGAAAAATCATCTCGAAAAAATTATTTACTGGTTCAATAAAAGACGTCCCTCTTTGTTCAAATTCAGATTGATCTGTGTCTGTTAAAAGTTCTTCAATTCTAACTTTTTGTCGTGGAACTGGCAAAGTTATAAAAGCCGTTCTTTCAGTCGGAAATGTATATATATAAGCATAAAAGGCTCTGTGGAGTATCTGGAAAATTTCTTGAACTACGAATTGCTGAATCGCTTTTTCAGGGAGCTTTTTCAAAAGGTCTCCTTCTGAATAGAAGTATAGTATTTTATCTCCTGTTTCTTTAATAGCATTTAGTGACTCTAAAGAATTTTTACTGTTTAAAGAAAATTCTCTCTGTACTGAAGCTGCTTTTATCCTTTCCAAAAACTCTGCCTTTGTTTCTGCTAAATTTAAATGTACTTCCAAATCATTAAAATTGGCTCGATCCGTAGCCATAAACGATCGCATCCAGTTTGGAGCTAAACGAGCCACATCATTAATATAAGTTTCGGCATAGTCATTAGCAAATTGAATAGCGTCAATTCGTGCATTACCTTCCTCAAAAAGTCGCTGAACTTCCCTATCTAAGGTTGGATATCGTTGTTGGGTGTTACCGTCAAGATAAGCTTTCAAGTAATGTCGGTATCCCTGCTCCCCAAAGATAGCTGACAAAGTGTATGCAGCCCAAGTTTTGCCTTCACCATTACCACCTATAAAAACCGTTAAAGGCTTCAAATCAATTTCAGCTTTTTCAATAACACCTAAGTTCCTAATTTCTACTTTCATTAAATATTTTCCTGTTGATAAACTATCAGATCGAGGGTACGATCCGCAGTGAGTTTTATTTATGTTTAGTTACTTAACTAATTCTACCAGGATTTGTCATTTATACTCAAAATTAACATAAAGGAGATATGCGACGCGATCGCGCCGCATTTCCCAACATCAGATCTAAGTCCACTGTCTGAAAAATGTATTTTCTTGCCAAACGGCGGCGGTGCGTTTTTCAAGTGCTGCCATTTCTGTTTGGTTCAGGGGTTGGAATGCTTGGGCGACTTTGAAGTTTTCTTCTAATTGCTTTACTGAGTCGGCGGCGATGATGCAGCAGTGCACGCCGGGAAGTGAAAGCGTGTAGCCCATTGCTTGGTGCATTCCATCTAAAACACCGTTCTGAAATAATTTGCCGTAAGCTGGTACTTTCATGGCTATGACGCCCATGTTTTTGGCTTTGGCAACTGGTAAAGCGGTGGTAACAAAGGAGCGCGGGTGATGTTTTTCGGCGGCGTTGAGGCAGATTAATGTTGTGTCAAAAGGATAGCGCTCCAAGCCTGCGGTAATGATGGCTGGTTCGTGGTGTCCGGTGATGCCGGCCAAACGAATTATTTTTTGCTCTTTGGCTTCTTCGATCGCCTTTATTGCTCCTTTGGCACTGAAAATTTGGTCTAATTCTGTTTGCAATGAGACGTGGTGGAGTTGCCACAAGTCTAGCCGATCGGTTTTCAATCTTTTGAGCGATTGCTCTAAGTCTCTCCACGCGCCATCTCTGTCTCTGGTGGAGGTTTTTGTGGCTAGGAATAGGCGATCTCGATATGGTGGCAAAACTTTGCCTAAGTTTTCTTCGCTGGGCCCGTACTCGGCGGCCGTGTCAAAATAGCTAATGCCTAGTTCGATCGCGCGTTCAATTTGCACCGCAGCTTCTGCTTCTCTTCCCGGCTGCGACAGCGGTGTTTGTCCGGCCCCCCCCAAACCGAAAATCGGCACTTTCACTCCGGTGTTGCCTAACAGTCGTTCTGGCATTTTTACTGTGGCGGCCGCCTTGTTATTGGGTGCGGCTGCGATTTCGCCATCCTGCTGTTCGATCGCCTTAGCGCCTGCAATGCCGCTGGCAACAGCTATACTGCTCAATATAAAATTGCGGCGAGTCTTTTTGCTGGTCATGGTTTCGGTATCCTCAGAATATGTGAGTTGAGATTAACCAAAAAGTTAACAGAAGTCATCAGTCATGAGTCATGAGTCATGAATCATTGGTTATTGGTTATTTGTTCTATGTTTCTTGTTAGTTGTTCGTTCTAATAACCATAGGACTTACGCACGGGGCCCAGAAACCGGGTTTTTTATGGTCTGCGTAACTCCTGAACCAATAACCCATGCCCCATGCCCTATGCCCCATGCCCCATGCCCCATGCCCCATGCCCCATGCCCTATGCCCCATGCCCCATGCCCTATGCCCTAGTCAATTATCCATGCGCGAATCAGTTCGTTTATCTGTTCTGGTACTTCGTCGTGAGGACAGTGACCAGCTTTGATAAAGTGTTCTGTCAACCCAGGATAGTGTTTGCGAAATTTGGCGCTTCTTTCTGTGGAATTCATCCACGGATCGCCTTCTCCCCACAGCATTAGCAATCGGCATTTTAATTGACTCAGCAAGACGTCGATTTTTTCGCCTTGGGGTGTTCGGAATACGGAGGCGAATACTTTGGGGGCACCGGGATCGCAGGAGGGAAGATAAATTTCTTCTACTAATTGGTCGGTGACGGC
>Ga0136634_10001142_pt1 | contig 10370 bp, 10 predicted proteins | sample AntDrymUQ8332106_2_FD_104654 | JGI IMG/M metagenome (GOLD analysis project Ga0136634, IMG submission 104654) | Polar desert sand microbial communities from Dry Valleys, Antarctica - metaG UQ833 (21.06) | ecosystem: Environmental > Terrestrial > Soil > Desert | place: Antarctica: Dry Valley... | reverse complement strand
TTTAAAAAAGTGACAGGATTAACACCTAGCCACTTTAGAAAGGCTGGTGAAAATAAACGGAAATCGATAGATAAACTTTAACTATGAGAACCATCACATCCATTATTTTAGTATTGTTTTTTCTATCAGCATGTACAGAAAGCAGCCTTCAAACAAAAAAGGATTTTATTATTGGCAAAGGACAAATGCCATACATCTCCTATACTATAGTTTGCGAATGCTGCAAACCTTCTGTGCTGGTGAAAGAAAAAAATGTGTATGTAATGTCTTGTAAGCAAAACTTTGTGCGATAATAGGAACATACTTATGGTTTATTTATACTCTTTGCTTTCCTCAGATGAATAATGAACAAACTGTACAAGTGAGTGACACAACAATGTTCAGTAAAGCGATGAAGCTGGTTCCATAAAAACTCTACTCTATAATCTTACAAATCTTCTCCATAATTGTGTAATGCTTTATAGGTAGCATGATAATAGCTTTGCTATATTAAATATTAAAATATGGCAACCGAAAATAATAATTCCATCAATATACCATTAGAAGGAATGGACAGCGAACATTGTGCTTTGATCATTGATAAAGGCTTAGATAAAGTTCAGGGCATTACTGCGCACAAAGTAGAATTGAATAATAACAGGGCCGTTATTAATACAAACGGTGAGTTGGAAGTGTTGACCGATGCGGTAAAAGCTATTCGTGATTTAGGCTATGATGTAGATACCGTAAAGAAAAACTTTGCCGTGCTTAACATGACATGTGCATCTTGTGCCATCAGTTCTGAAAGCATTTTAAAAAGCCAGCATGGTGTAATAAATGTTGCGATAAACTACGCCAATGCAACTGCACAGGTGGAGTACATTCCAACTATAACAGATGCACTCAAATTAAAAGCAGCCTTGCAAAGCATCGGATATGATTTAATGATTGATGAAAGCGACAACGCAAAAGATCAGTTGGCAGCGTTACAAAAAGAAAAATCAGACACACTCAAAAAGAAAACGATTGGCTCCATTGCGTTGGCACTACCCACTGTAATTATCGGAATGTTTTTTATGAATATGCCGTATGCTAATTACATCATGTGGGGGTTAAGTACACCGGTTATTTTAATTTTTGGGCGGCAGTTTTTTATCAACGCCTGGAAGCAAACGAAGCATCGCTCTACCAACATGGATACGCTGGTGGCGCTAAGTACAGGAGTAGCTTATTTGTTTAGTGCATTCAATACTTTATACCCGGAATATTGGCATAGCAGGGGTTTACAGGCTCATGTTTATTTTGAAGCCGCAGCCGTAGTAATAGCTTTTATTTTATTGGGCAAACTGTTAGAAGAAAGAGCCAAAGGCAATACGTCATCAGCTATTAAAAAATTAATGGGCTTACAGCCCAAAACGGTTACGGTAGTACACGAAGGTGGTCATCAAATGGAGATGCCCATAGCAAGTGTAATAGTCGGCAACACCCTATTAGTAAAGCCTGGCGAAAAGATTGCGGTGGATGGAACAGTGAGCAACGGAACATCCTTTGTAGATGAAAGCATGATTAGTGGCGAACCGATACCGGTTGAAAAAACACAAGGTGAGAAAGTCTTTGCCGGAACCATTAATCAAAAAGGCAGCTTCCAATTTACCGCTGATAAAGTAGGTGGCGATACAGTGTTGGCACAAATTATTAAAATGGTGCAGCAAGCACAAGGCAGTAAAGCCCCTGTACAAAAACTGGTAGATAAAATTGCGGGCATCTTTGTCCCCATCGTTATTTTAATAGCTATCCTTAGCCTTATTGCATGGGTGGTATTAGGTGGGGAAAATGGCTTTACACAAGGTTTATTAGCAATGGTTACGGTATTGGTAATCGCTTGCCCGTGTGCGTTAGGTTTGGCTACGCCAACAGCAATTATGGCTGGAGTGGGTAAAGGTGCAGAAAACGGTATTTTAATAAAAGACGCAGAAAGCCTTGAACTGGCAAAGAAAATAAATGCTATCATTTTAGATAAAACAGGAACCATTACAGAAGGCAAACCAGTGGTAGCAGATATCATTTGGTTAAACAATGATGACAGCAGTTTGGCCGCCTTCGTCTCATTGGAAAAACAATCGGAGCATCCATTAGCGGATGCAGTTGTAAAACATTTTACAAAAGTTCAAGACCTGCCGGTACAGCAGTTTGAAAGTATTACAGGCTTGGGCGCAAAAGCTTTTGTAGACGATAAAATGTACTTTGTTGGTAACGCATCGCTATTAAAAACAAACAATATTTCTATTGCTTCGCCATTGGAAACGGTTGTTACAAAATGGTTATCTGAAGCAAAAACCGTTATTTACTTTGCAGATGATAAACAAGCATTGGCAGTAGTGGCGATTGCCGATAGAATTAAAGAAACATCTAAAGAGGCTGTGAGGCAATTGCAGGCGGGAGGCATAGAAGTTTACATGCTTACAGGAGATAACAAGGCTACGGCAAAAGCCATTGCGTTAGAGGTAGGGATAGAACATTACAAAGCAGAAGTATTGCCAGCCGACAAAGCAGCATTTATAAAAGAACTGCAACAGCAGGGAAAAATTGTAGCAATGGTAGGCGATGGCATAAACGACAGCAATGCGTTAGCGCAGGCAGATGTAAGTATTGCAATGGGCAAAGGCAGTGACATAGCAATGGACGTTGCGAAAATGACCATCATTTCATCTGACCTTACTAAAATTTCACAGGCAATTAAACTATCAAAATACACCGTGGCCGCAATTCGCCAAAATTTGTTTTGGGCATTTATATATAACATTATTGGCATCCCGATTGCCGCAGGTATTTTATATCCAATAAACGGCTTTTTATTAAACCCAATGATTGCAGGCGCTGCAATGGCGTTGAGTTCTGTGTCCGTTGTGTCAAATAGTTTACGATTAAAAACAAAGAAATTGTAGCACCAAAATTTTACAACTCTTCTCCCTAATTGTGTAACGGTCACTCTCCGGCTTAAGCTAATTTTACAGTACATAAATAAAATAAAAAAAAATGAAAACGATAACAGTAAAAACAAACATTATGTGTGGTTCATGTGTAGCCAAAGTGACACCTGCTTTAGATGACACTGTGGGCAAAGACAATTGGAAGGTAGACACACAAAACCCGAACAAGATTCTAACTGTAACAGCAGAAAATATTGATGAAGCGAAAGTTATTGATGCTGTAGAAAAAGCCGGTTACAAAGCAGAAAGTCTTTTATCAATAAAACTTAATAAAGCCGGGCAGCATATTTGCCTGGCTTTATTTTTTAAGAGGTGCTGTTGTTGTCCCCGAACTATAATACAGGATAATCTACACTGCATTAAATTCTTTAAGAAATATAAAAGTGTAACAAAAGAGGGATTTACAGTTGAATGCTGTAAAAAAAATTAGTCACAATGAGTTATCAATTTACTGGCAAGATTTTCCATATCTGAAATCCTAACGGGTTTAGTAAAATAAGGAACGGCCTCTTTTCCAAAAAAAGATATATCGGCAGGATTTTGGCCGGATGAAAGAATGACAACCGGGATATTTTTTAGTTCAGTGTCGGCTTTAATACGTTCAAACGTTTGTCTCCCGTCAAGGTAAGGCATGTTTAAATCCAGCACAATAAGGCAAGGGCGAAATGTTGTTTCTTTTGCCTCTACCAGTAGCTCAAGAGCCTGCAAACCGTTTTCTGAAAAGACAACCTTTACTTCAGGAGCGATCTTTTGCATAATTTCCCCTAACAATTCCCTGTCATCGGCGTCGTCGTCTACGTAGAGTATCGTTTTTTTAAACGGGTTCATAAATGCCTGTATTTTTTAAATTACAAATTGGATGAATGCTGCTTTTAAATTTTCAATGGCAAATATATGATTACTGTTGTTCTTAAATTAATTTGACTTTCTAACGAAATGAATCCGCTGTGGTTCTCCACTATCTTTTTACAGAGGGAAAGACCAATTCCGTGGCCGCTGTTTAGGTGTAGCTTACGAAATAGCTCGAACGCCTGTTCCTGGTATTGATCGTCAAAGCCAATACCCTCATCCTGAATTTGCAGTTTTAAAAAATCTGCATACTTGTATTTTCCTGATAACTGGCGAAATTTGTTTAACTGTAATGTACTGGCGAAGATTTTTACTTTAACAATGTTGCCGGGCTTTCTAAATCTTACAGCATTTAATAAAAGCTCTTTCAGTAAAAATTGCATCTGTTCTGTGTTTGCTTCAATCATAGGTATTGCTTCAGTTTCAATATCAATGCTTATACCTGTATTTTGTTCTTCTACCTGCTTTTTGGCGTAATCAACCAACTCAATCAAATCTACTTGCTTCACCTTCATATCCTCATTGGTAAGCCATACATATTGTTGTAAACCTTGCAGCTTGTGATGTATGTCATCCGTAGCCTTACTTATTTTATGCCATGAAATGGTGCGTTGTATTTCATCTTGTGTTCCCATCATCTGGCTGGAAAAATACAACAGTTTACGTACGGGTTCCTGCAGCGAGTGTGTTGTCAAATGATTAAACTGCCTAAGTTCCTGGTTTTGCTTATACACTAAACTAATATGCCTGTCCAGTTCTTCCGCATGCTGCTCCAATTCCTCTTTTGCAGCCTTTAAGGCCACATTTTCATTTAACGCTTTTTCAGCCGATTTTTTTGCAGCAATAATTTCCTCTTCAAATTTTTTGCGCTTACTCACACTAATGCCTGCAAAGTGAAAAGTGATCTGGCCATTTTCCTCTATTCGTTCTGCATTGATGAGCATGGGCACCTGGCTGCCTTCTTTAGACTTTAAGGTGATGAACATTTCTTCAGCATGCCCTTTTAATTGCAGCAGGGGAAAAAAATGCGTTTGGTAAAAAATACGGGTACTTAAGGTAAAAATGATTTCCAGCTTTTTGCCTACCAGTTCGTCCCTGGGGTATGCAAGATATTTGCACAGGGCTTCATTAACTTCGGCTATAGATCCATCAGCAGACGAAGAAAAATAAACGCAGGGAATATGTTTATACGATTGCTCCATTAAATCTTTGGTTGCAAAAAATCCTTTACCAGCTTAGTGACTTCTTCGGGATGGCTCAGGTGCGGACAATGCCCGGTAGCTTTCATCACTCTCAGCATACTATAAGGAAGTTGTTTGTCTAAGTAATCACCCACTTCCAGGGGTGCAATCATATCGTCGGAACTCTGAAGCACCAAAGTTTCCAGTTTATTATATTTTAAATCTTCCCTATTGTCGCTCAGAAAGGTTGCTTCTGCAAAACGACGTGCAATAACCGGGTCTGTAGAGCAGAAGCTTTGTGTTAGCTCTTCTCCTAAAACAGGGCGATCGGAATTTGCCATAACGTTAGGTGCAAGAAAATTCGCCCAGCCAATGTAATTTTTATCCATCATATCTAAAAGTCCTTCAATATCTGTTCGCTCAAATCCACCTACGTAATCCCCATCGTTAATGTAACAGGGCGATGGACTTACCATAACCATTTTGCTGAAATATTTTGGTTGTTCATTAGCTGCCAGCATGCCCACCATGGCACTAACCGAGTGACCGACAAAAATAACATCCCGAAGCCGGAGTTCTTCGCAAATCTCCAACACATCTTTTGCATAACCGGCCAGCGTGGCGTATCGTTCAGCACTGTAGGCTGAAATGTCTGAGTTACCCGAACCGACATAATCAAATAGAATAATTTTATAATCATTCTCAAATGCGGGTGTAATGTAGCGCCACATGTTCTGGTCGCAACCAAAGCCATTTGCAAACAATAAAGGTTGGGAACCCTTGCCAAAAATGTTTACATGATTGCGGGAAGAAACGGATCCGTTAAGATGTTGTGGGTTCATACGGTGTACTATTTTGTTCTACAAGCTGTTTTGTCTATAGCCGTTTTGGTTATAAAGTCTGTCACCTTATTAATTTCCGGCATTTGATTCTATCAATATTACGACTAAATATTTATCCAATCTCACTTTGTGATGCAATCTGAACCTTCTGCTGCAATCCTGCGTGAGTATGTTGTATTTTGAAAATGTTGTCTTGAGTTGGAGTCCTACAATATCCAGGAAAGACTTCCATAAACATACCATAATAATTCCGGGCAGCGTATTTGGCGGACTTTCCTTCCTTTAAAAAAATTGGTGCTGATTTTTGTCCTCGGACTACAATGCAGGATATTTCCTATTTTACAAAATACTATAACAAGTTCGAAGAGATAATACCATAAAGATGTAGAAAACAGTTCATGAAAAATAAAACAGGCAACCGATAATTATTGACCAAACAAATCATATGGATATGTCCGATACCGAAAATAAACCAAGTGCATTTAAGTTATTCAAATGTAAATATTCCAGGTGTAGAAAAGGAGATACATGTTTGGCTCATACTCCCTGGTACCTTAAAATACAATGAAGATGAACAAAACATGTCCTGTATGAACATGGCCTTTGGATGAGCCTGGCCCCATTATGCTGCACGCACCTCATTTTGCTGTGTGCTGAAATAAGTTCGTTGTTATTGTTGCCTTAAATAAGTGCATACTGACTTTACAAAAATCATACACTGATTCGCTATTAACATAGTGTGTATATTTGGGAAGCAGCAGAATTTTATTAACAAACTATCTTGAAAATTGCTGAGATGAAAGCTATTGAATAGAATGAAAGATCAATAGTTGACGATAGAAGTGTTTACCACTTTCATTGTTATACTCCCAATAAAGCAGGCAACTGGGGCAGCCACACAAACGCTTACATAAAGCCAACTTGCATGAAAGAACAACTCATTAACGAAAGAAAGAAACTGCTTACTTCAATAGAAAAATTTCTCGAAGCTCCAATGATTTTCTTAGGCTTTGTATGGCTGGTTTTATTGGTGATTGAATTGATATGGGGTTTGAATAAACCCCTTGAGTATGCAAGCTTAACAATCTGGATTATTTTTATTGTTGATTTTTTTATCAAATTTATTTTAGCACCGGGTAAACTTGAATTTTTTAAAAAGAACTGGTTAACAGCTATCTCCCTTATTATTCCTGCTTTAAGGGTCTTTCGTATTTTTAGATTTGTTCGTTTGCTGCGGGGCCTGAGAGGCATAAGGCTTTTCCGGATTGTTTCTTCTTTAAACAGGAGTATGAAAAGCCTGGGTGCAACAATGAAACGCAGAGCCTTTGGTTATGTTTTTATGATTACCCTTATAGTAACTTTTGCAGGTGCAGCCGGCATGTATGCGCTTGAAAATCCAAATGAAGGTTTTGATAGTTACCCTATGGCTTTATGGTGGACAGCCATGCGGGTGATAACAGCAGGTAATGAATTTAATCCTTCCACCCCTGAAGGCAGAGGGCTTGCATTTTTAATTGCAATTTTTGGGTACTCTATTTTTGGATATGTAACTGCCACATTTGCCACCTTTTTTATAGGGCGGGATGCCGAAGAAAAAAATGCACCCTTAGTAGGTGCAAAAGATGTAGCGGAACTGAAACAAGAAATAATGGCCCTTAGAAAATCAATTGATGATTTAAAAAGTAAATCTCTTTAATCAGTTCTTATAATTTTGCCAATGCACGATGTAAGAGTTGTTGATTTAAAAAAAGATTTACTCTTCGTAGTCATTAGAACTGATACTTATTTTGCTATTAAAACTACATCCGGTAGCTATTGAATTACGATTAGAAAAATGTAGTATTAATAATGAATGATGACCATACCCTGTCCCCCGTTTTTTAATTGCCCACCCCAGATTCCCCCACTTCCTCCACCACCGCCGGGCATGCTTCCATGTCCTCCAAAAAAACCATAAATAACATTGCTGGTAACACCGTCTCTTAAAATGTACATGCCTTTTCCGCCTGTATTAACAGTATTGCCGCCATCACCTCCCTTGCCTCCAGTCTGACTTTCCCGATAAGTTGTAGAATTTAACTGGTATCCCTCAAACCTGTTTTGTGCGCCAGCTTCACCCACAGCGCCATAAAAACCAGCAGCTACACTTCCTGTAAATGAGCCTCCGGCGGCTACATTAAAAGTGGCTGCACTATTATCGCCCGCACCTCCAAATGCTATTCCCGAAAATGATGCGTAAGAGGCCGACGAAGCTGTACCACTATTGCCCGGGGCAGCACCACCAGTGCCCACTGTATAAGATACGCTGCCAACAGCAGCCACTGTAAAAACACCGGTAACATAACCTCCCCCGGCCCCACTTCCATTACCGGTACTTCCTCCGCCACCGCCCCATAATTCTACCCTGATTTTTGTAATGCCCGCAGGCACGGTCCATGTACCCGCACCAAGTGTTGTAAACGTAACTGCATTTTTATACTCACACATATCGCCCCATGCCAATACACCGCTGCCGTTTTTCATCAGCACCTGGTTGGCAGATCCATCTACACCATTTGCTTTAATGGTTCCGGTTACATTGATGTTGCCGGTCACATCTAATTTTTCTGTGGGAGAGGTATTGCCTATTCCTACATTTTGAGAAAATACATTGCCGTTATTGAGCAATATATAAATGAATACAAATGCAATTTTCTTCATGGCTTATTTATTGTTTATTGATAGGTTTTTATTTTGTTCTTTGAGCAAATCAATTTCTTTTGCCTGAAGGTTTATTAACGCCAGCGCCTTATCCAACCTGTTACTTAAGTCTGTCGTTCTTTTTTCCAATGCCTGTATGGCAATTAAATTTACGCCGAGAAAATCCTGCTGGTTGATTAAAGTATCGCAACCTATTTCTCCTAAATCATCTTTGCCAAATGCTTTGTAAAAATCCTGCGCCATAGGGCCGTAATGGCGAAGCGTTTTTGCATCCTGTCCTTTGTAGTTCCAGGTAAATTGAGGCAAAGCTGCAATTGATTTTAAAACATACTCACCGTTTACAGGGAGAAAGTTTTCTTTCATGTTTACGTCACTAATGGCCGACCAGGCATTGCCGCTTGCCCCCAACACAACACCAATAGTAGCAGCGCTGTTGGTAAGCAAACGGTACCCGCCTGCAAACCTGGAACGAAATCCATTTGCTACAAAAGATCCCATCACAACGCCTCCCGATGAATTATCTCCTATAGCAAATGCCCCCTCAAAATTGGAAGTGGAAACATGATTTCCCATAGCCGTAGAATAGCTTCCGCTGGCAACGGTGTTGGTACCCATTGCGGTAGAATTTGTTCCACTGGCGGTAGTACTAGTTCCCAATGATGTAGAAGATAGACCGTAAGCGTGTGTTTCTTTTCCCATAGCCAGTGAAAAGTTACTGGTAGCTCGTGTGAAATAACCAATCGCCATAGAGGATTCGCCAGTTGCATAATTGGCCGTTCCCATAGAGCAAGAAGCCGGACCTGAAGCCAGGGAGCCATTACCTATGGCAAAGGACCATAAACCGCTTGCAGTTGTTGAACCACCTGCAGCAAACGCAGCTAAACCACTGGCATTGCAAGAGCTCCCTGTAGCAAAAGAATAGTTTCCAATATTATCTTTAGTCCATAGATTTCCATTAATATCTGAAGTATATCCCACTCTGAAAGCTGCTTTATCCGAATACCACATTAGTCTTCTGCCAGCTATTTCAACAGGTGGGTTACCCTGTGGAATCGGAATGTCGCCTGATGCCGTAAACACTACACTGCTGTCGGCTACATGCAGCTTTGCCAGGGGTATATTGGTACCGATACCTATATTTTGCGAAAAAGAAACTAAAGGCAGTTCTAACAAAAAGACAAGGAACAAAAGCCCGACGGCTATAAATAGTTTTTTCATTTGATTTATTTAAAATTTTTGAAAATTGGCAAGCGCTTATACTATCCTTTTAGCAAATCAATTTTTCTATTCTTTTTATTGTTTGCTGAATTTTATGAGAATATTTTGTATAAAGCTTTCCTCTAGTGTTGCAGATCTAAAATTGCACAATTACTCCTAATAGCCTCCACCACCTTATCTATATTTAATACCCCATAATTGAAAGTATGTTTGCTGCCATCTGCCAAAGTGAGTGTGACTTTTTTAACCAATAATGTTTTTTCTACCAGTATATATTTTAAGTCTGCTTTATTTATTTCAAGGTATCCATCACGCTTCCATTTAGCCAACCATTCTTCGTCCAAAAAAGCTTTTACCGGTACATTTGATTTGGCATCAAACAATAAACGCTTTGTAGTAATGGTAAGCTTACCATTGTATTTTCCGCTGTCGGGTGTAGTGTAAATGATTGCCCAGGTATCGATGATAGATTCGTCAGCTAACAATTCTATTTTCATTGTAATGATGTTAAAAAATGTTTTTGTTCTCCCCCTGTTTTAAAATAACTGCCGGTTCTTACCATACCGGCAGTTTGTTATTGTTTTTAGGGGCTTAATACCTTATTTCAATTG
>Ga0136634_10001141_pt1 | contig 10377 bp, 6 predicted proteins | sample AntDrymUQ8332106_2_FD_104654 | JGI IMG/M metagenome (GOLD analysis project Ga0136634, IMG submission 104654) | Polar desert sand microbial communities from Dry Valleys, Antarctica - metaG UQ833 (21.06) | ecosystem: Environmental > Terrestrial > Soil > Desert | place: Antarctica: Dry Valley... | reverse complement strand
TCGAATCAGATTTATTGGCAGATTACCCTAGTCTGTATGCCATGATCATTGATAATCTCGCGTACTCCAAATTCAAATTACGTGATTACAAAGACTTACCCGATCTATTTTTTGAATCACTACGAATCAGAGAAGAAAACCAAATGACTTCGGGTGTAATCGCCAATAAGATACATTTATCTGAATTTTTCGCACACAAAAAGGATTCCTTAAACGCACAGAAATATGCCATTGAAGCATTACATTTAGCGAAGACAACAAAAGTTTCAGGAGATTTACTAGCGTCATTAAAGCAATTATCGCTCGTTGAGCATAAAAATGCTTCCCAATATTCAAAGGAATATATTAAAATAAGTGATAGTTTACAAACTCAAGAAAGAATAGCCAGGGATAAATTTGCGAGAATTGCGTATGAGACAGTTGAAATTTCCCTGGAAAAAGACAAACTCGCAGAGCAAAACCGAGCTTTGCTTTATTTTTTTATCGGTACACTCTTTATAGGTGTGTTGCTTTTTGTTATTCGAGCCCAACGTGCGCGTAATCGTGAACTATTATTAAAGCAGGCACAACAAAAGGCCAATGAGGATATTTACAACTTAATGATTACACAGCAAAATAAAATTGAGGAAAGCAGGATGCGCGAAAAGAAGCGTATTGCTCAGGAACTTCATGATGGGGTTTTGGGAAGACTGTTTGGTGCGCGGCTAAACCTGGACAGCTTGAATAAGGTAAACGATGAAGTTGCCATCGCAAAAAGGAACAATTATTTATCCGAACTAAAAAATATTGAGCAGGACATCAGGGAAATATCACATGACCTAAACAGGGAAAAGTATGTCTTGATAAATAATTTTATCGCAATCTTAAACAATTTGCTGGAAGAGCAGCGCAATTCCTTTGATGCTGATGTCAATGTTGCTTTAGACGATAAGATTCATTGGGAAACTATAGCGAACACCCTTAAAATTAATTTATATAGAATTGTACAGGAAAGCCTTCAGAATATCAACAAATACGCAAAGGCAAAACTAATAACTATTGAATTAAAGATTTCAGGGGATAATCTTATACTTAGTATTGCAGATGATGGGGATGGTTTTAATGTCGACAGCAAGAAAAAAGGTATAGGGCTGCAGAATATGATATCACGTACTCAAGAACTTGAAGGCGCTTTTGACATAAGGTCCAAAAAAGGGAAAGGGACAGCCATAACAATCACATTTCCAGTTCAGAATAAACAAACAATCACTGCCTAATGACTCATATCAATATTCTTATCGTAGACGATCACCACCTCATGATAGAAGGATATAAAAGTATATTGTCTTATAATAAATCTGAAATTGAAGTTCATATCACCACGGCGAATAACTGTGAAGATGGATTTAAGATTATCACAAATCCATTAAATTCTCAAAAATTTGACGTCGTTTTCCTTGACAGAGGGTTGCCTGCATATGAAAAAGAAAATCTAAAGACCGGCGAGGATTTGGCATACCTCATTAAGAAACATATGCCGGAAACCAAAATTGTAATTTTGACCTCGCATGCCGAAGCATTCATCCTATACAATATAGTCAAAAAAATTAAGCCCTCCGGCCTATTAGTCAAAAGCGATTTTACCGCCGATGATTTTCTAATGGCTTTTGAAAAGATAATGAGTGATGAAATCTATTACAGTCCCACTGTTAAACAATATATACGAGAACTCAACTCGCAAGATTCCTATTTGGATAATTACAACCGCCAAATAATCTCATGCCTCGCCCAAGGAATAAAGACCAAGAATCTTCCCGACCATCTTCCTTTGTCAATGAGTGCTATTGATAAACGAAAAGTCCAGATTAAGGACTATTTCAATATAGAAAAAGGGAATGATGAGGATATAATACGCGAAGCAAAGAAAGCGGGGTTTATTTGAATTGTCATATTTAACCTTTTTTACATTAAATCTGTAGAATTTAATTTTTAAAGAAATTATTTTTACAGTTGAGTTATTTCTGAGTATTTTGATTAGAACCTTTTTTTTGCTACCCTTTTTACTATTCCTTTTTTATTCGTGTCCTATGAATAAGAAAGAAAATACTATTGATGATTCTGAAAGATATATACAACTAGCCACTGATATCAAATACTCTAATTATAATCGTAATATATACAATACAAAAGCATTTAATTTATTAAAGAATAAAAGAAACGATTCATTGAATCGTGAACAGTTATTTAGGGTTGCTCGAGTGTATAATGATATAAACGAACGTGAGGAGTTTAAAAAAGTTGTGATAACTATTCTGGATAGATCCACCAACAATGGAAATCAAATTCATTTTTCAAAAGCCTGTAACTATTTAGGGTCTTATTATAAAAATAAAAGTGTCCTTGATAGTGCATTCATTTTCTATAATAAATCTATTAAGTTTTTGTGTAAATATAAAGACTATAAATCTTTAACTAATTCATTATTGCACGTCGCCTTTATACAATTCGTGGAAGGAAAATACATGGAATGTGAAGTAGCTTCAATTGATGCACTTAGATATGCAGAGTTGATAAGCGACAAGGATTATGAGTATAATGCACTAATAATGTTGGCTAACAGTTTAAGTGAAAGGGGAGATTATGGAAATTCGCTTAAGCGCAACGTTCAAGCATACAGGCTTCTAGATGAAAACGATCCAACTGATAGAAGGAATATTCAGCTTTCATTAAACAATATTGGAAATGCTTACAAAAGTTTAGAAAATTTTTCAGAATCTATTCATTATTTTGTCTTAGCACTTGCAGGTAAAGAAAAGCCAAAGGAAGAGGAATCGTTAATACTTTACGCCACATTGCTTGATAATTTAGCATATTCTAAATTTAAAATTAAGGAATATCATGATGTTTTACCTTTATATTTAAAAGCGTTAGCAATTAGAAAGGAAATAGGCTATTCGCACGATATTATTACTACAAATATCCATTTATCTGAATATTATTGGGCTGTAACTAACGATACTTTAAAAGCTCAAAAGTTAGCAAATGAAGCCTTTAAGATTGGACTAAGTTCAAAGCTTCCACATTACACTCTTGAGGCACTCAAGCATTTAATTTTAATTGACCAAAAAAATACTCCGACATATACCCAGCTATACGTCAAAATTAATGATAGCCTCCAATTGGAGGAGCGTAGAAATCGCAATAAATTTGCCCGAATCGCCTATGAAACCGATGAAATAATCAAAGAGAAAGATATAGCGGTACGACAAAAACAGCTTGTATCAGGAGTTTCATCGGGAGTTGGAGTTATAATTTTACTGCTATTCATTATAAAATATCAAAGGGATAAGCAAAAGGAGTTGAGTTATTTTCATGAGCAACAGAAAACCACCGAGTCGATTTATCGTTTAATTCATGACCGCCAACGGAAAATTGATGAGGGCAGGCAAGCAGAGAAGAAGCGGATTGCATTGGAACTGCATGATGGGGTCATGAATAAGCTTACCAGCACAAGATTAAATCTTTTCATCCTAAAAAAAAGCCGGAATTCACAAACAATAAACAGATGCCTTGATTTTATTAAGGATATCCAATCGATTGAAGTGGAAATAGGCCTTGTAGCACAGGATCTAAATAAAGATGTTTTTTCTGACGGAAACAGCTTTAATATCATGTTGGCATCGTTACTAGAAGGATTTAAAGAGATTACAGAATGCAATATTCATCATCAAATTGATAAAACGATTGATTGGGAAAACCTTGAACCAGCTATGAAGATGAATTTATATCGGGTAATTCAAGAGGCAATCCACAATTGTATCAAATATGCAAACGCACAAAACATATACATAACTATTCTCAAAAAAGCCAAGACCATATCAATAAAATTAGTTGATGATGGTATTGGGTTTGACAAAAAACAAATTAATCCAGGAGCGGGCATAAAAAACATGAAAGACAGAATAGAATCTTTATCAGGAAAAATACACATCAGGGCCAAAAAAGATAGTGGCACATCAATATCAATAACACTTTCCATAGTAGAATCTTAATTGAATTTAACGTAGCTAAACAAAATTATAATCCGAATATGTTGTTTGGATATCATTGAGAGTTTTAAATAATTCCTCGGCATGGTCTGAAGTCACGAGCATCGTACGGAATGGCTTAAAATCCGGTATTCCCTTAAAGTAGTTGGTGTAATGTCTGCGCATCTCGACAATCCCGACGCGCTCGCCTTTCCATTCCATAGCCCATTGCAGATGATTCCTCGCGGCTTCAACACGGTCGGATATAGTAGGTTTTTGCAAATGCTGCCCGGTTTTAAAATAATGTTTTATCTCATCAAAAATCCACGGATAACCGATTGCCGCACGGCCAATCATTATTCCATCAATTCCGTATTTGTTTTTGTATTCGAGCGCTTTTTCGGAAGAATCCACATCGCCGTTCCCAAAGATGGGCATCGTGATTCGCGGGTTATTCTTTACCCGGGCAATGTGCGACCAATCAGCTTCTCCTTTATAAAGCTGTGCTCGCGTCCTGCCGTGGATTGACAATGCCTGAACGCCAATGTCCTGAAGCCTTTCGGCTACTTCATCTATATTTATGGTATTCTCATCCCAGCCAATTCGGGTTTTAACGGTCACGGGTAAATGGGTGCTGCGGATGACAGCTTTGGTAAGCCGCACCATTAATTCGACATCTTTCAACACTGCCGCGCCGGCACCTTTGCAAACGACTTTCTTGACCGGGCAACCGAAATTAATGTCAATTAAATCGGGGTTGACCGCTTCTACAATTCTTGCTGACATGGCCATTGCTTCTTCATCGCCGCCAAAAATCTGGATTCCCACTGGCCGTTCATAATCGAAAATGTCAAGTTTTTGACGACTTTTGATTGCGTCACGAATAAGTCCTTCCGAAGATATGAATTCACTGAACATCAAATCGGCGCCATGCTGTTTGCACAGTCTGCGGAATGGCGGGTCACTGACATCTTCCATAGGCGCCAGAAGCAATGGGAATTCGGGAAGTTCGATGTTGCCGATTTTAATCATGGCGCAAAATTACGCTTTTTAAACTAATGGGGTACGGCGTAGCGGACAAGGTTTAGAGTGCGCTTTTCGAAAAATTTTAATTTCCGATGGCACTATAAACAATCTGACAATTAAACTATCTTTGCAGATTAATTGCGTTGCGTGAAGGATTGAAGCGGAAATCCTCCCATCGCAAACTCCAAAAAAGTAAAATCCAACCGGGAGATTGCAGCGTAAAGCCTGACCCTCGTGGTCACGCCCAAATAAATACTGAAGAATGGACATGAAAAATATACGGAATTTTTGCATTATCGCCCATATCGACCACGGGAAAAGTACGCTTGCCGACAGGCTTCTTGGCGCCACAGAAACCGTCACCGCACGTGAGGAGAAGGCGCAATTACTCGATAATATGGATTTGGAGCGCGAACGCGGCATTACGATTAAGAGCCATGCGATCCAGATGGAATATACATATAAAGGCGAAAAATATATTTTGAATCTTATTGATACGCCCGGCCATGTGGATTTCTCATACGAGGTTTCCCGTTCCATAGCTGCCTGCGAAGGAGCACTTTTGATTGTCGATGCGGCGCAAAGCATACAGGCGCAGACGATTTCCAATCTATATCTGGCTTTGGAAAACGATCTTGAAATCATTCCTATACTGAATAAAGTCGACCTCCCAAGCGCAAACCCCGAAGAAGTCAGTGATGATATCGTGGATTTACTGGGATGCAAGCTTGAAGAAATCATACACGCATCCGGGAAAACCGGTTTTGGTGTTGAAAACATTCTTGCTGCTATAATCGAAAGGATACCTGCGCCTAAGGGAAACAAGGATGAGCCTTTACAAGCACTTATTTTTGATTCGGTCTATAATCCGTTCCGTGGGATTGAAGTTATTTTCCGTGTGAAAAACGGTGAAATCAGGAAAGGCCAGAAAATTAAATTCATGGCGACCGGCAATGAATATTTTGCTGATGAAGTCGGGACATTAAAACTCAACCAGGTTCCAAAGCAAGTGATTTCCACCGGTGATGTGGGCTATCTTATTTCCGGAATTAAGGAAGCGAAGGAAGTGAAAGTCGGCGACACGCTGACCGATGCGAAAACGCCAACCACAAATATGATTAAGGGTTTTGAAGATGTTAAGCCGATGGTTTTTGCAGGGATTTATCCCGTAGACACTGAAGATTACGAAGAGCTGAGAAACTCGATGGAAAAGCTGCAGCTCAATGACGCTTCGCTGGTATTTTTGCCGGAAAGCTCTGCGGCTCTCGGTTTCGGTTTCCGATGCGGATTTTTGGGAATGCTCCATATGGAAATCATCCAGGAACGCCTCGAAAGGGAGTTTAACATGACAGTGATAACTACGGTGCCAAACGTTTCTTATTTGGCTTATACCAAAAAAGATCCCGAAGTGGGACAGATTGTAAATAATCCGTCCGATTTACCTGAACCATCGCGATTGGACCATGTTGAAGAACCATACATCAAAGCCACAATAATCACAAAATCGGACTTTGTTGGCAATGTTATGTCACTGTGTATCGAAAAACGAGGGTTGATTACAAACCAGACATACCTGACCACAGAACGTGTCGAGCTGACTTTTGATATGCCATTGGCTGAAATCGTATTTGATTTTTATGACAGGCTAAAGACCGTGTCAAAAGGGTATGCTTCGTTTGACTATTCGCCAATTGGCTTGCGTACGTCGAACCTTGTGAAAGTCGACATTCTTTTAAACGGACAGATTGTAGATGCTCTATCGTCACTTATTCATGTTGACAATGCGTACCATATCGGAAAGAAAATGTGTGAAAAGCTAAAAGAGTTAATTCCTCGCCAACAATTCGACATTCCTATACAGGCTGCAATTGGTGTAAAAGTGATTTCCCGCGAAACAATAAAAGCATTGCGAAAAGACGTAACCGCAAAATGTTATGGAGGTGATATTTCCCGTAAACGTAAACTTCTTGAAAAGCAAAAAAAGGGTAAGAAACGTATGCGCCAAGTGGGAAATGTTGAAATCCCTCAGGAAGCGTTTATGGCGGTTTTAAAGCTGAACGATTAATTTAATTGACAATTGACAATTAACAATTGATGTCGCACTGTCCATTATCAATTATCATTTTTCAATTTAATACACATGCTCGAAGATAAAACCCCGCAGCGCACATCACTATCACAACTAGGTGAATTCGGATTGATTGAACATCTGACAAAGAAGTTCGGAATTATTCAGCCGTCAACTTTAAAAGGTATTGGAGACGATGCCGCTGTATTGGATTTTAAGGATAAGAAGGTTGTAGTGTCTACGGATTTACTGATTGAAGGCGTACATTTTGATCTTGCCTATATGCCTCTGAAGCACTTGGGTTATAAATCGGTTGTGGTAAACATATCCGACATTTGCGCTATGAATGCCCGTGCGACGCATATAACCGTATCTGTGGCTGTTTCAAACAGGTTTCCTCTGGAAGCCCTTGAAGATTTATTCGAAGGCATAGCTGTAGCTGCAAATGAATACAAGGTTGATGTCATTGGAGGTGATACGACTTCATCGCAAAAAGGTCTTATCATTAGCATTACGGCGATTGGCGAGGCCGATGCTGAAGAATTGGTTTACCGAAATGGCGCAGGTGAAAATGATCTGCTGGTCGTAAGTGGAGATGTCGGCGCGGCCTATATGGGATTACAGGTTTTGGAGCGTGAGAAACAAGTGTTCCAAGTCAACCCCAACTCACAACCTGACCTTGAAATTTATTCTTATCTGATAGAACGCCAGTTAAAGCCTGAAGCTCGAACAGATGTCCGGACACTATTGCATGCGCTGGAGCTGAAACCTACTTCAATGATCGACATCTCTGATGGACTTTCTTCAGAAATCATTCATTTGTGTAAACAGTCGGGAACGGGATGTAATCTTTATGAGGAAAAGCTTCCGCTTGATCCGCAGCTAATAAGCGTATGCGAGGAATTCAATATCGATTCGACTACAGTGGCGATAAATGGAGGCGAAGATTATGAATTGCTATTCACCATTGGAATGGAAGATTTTGATAAGATTAAGGGCAATCCCAATTTTACCGTGATAGGACACATGACGAAAGAATCAGAAGGAATCCACCTTATTACACGGGCTGATACAAAAATTCCATTAAAAGCCCGCGGTTGGAATGCTCTCAGTGAAGAATAAAAAAAAGCGATACTCTCAATATCGCTTTTTTAGTCAAATTTTTTAAAGCATTTGTCGTTGGGGGCTGACAATCTACTTTAATTTTGTTCTGAATACTCACTCAGTATCACATGGCTAAATTACTTATGTAGGAGAAATCAACATATACGGTTTCCCACATTTGTTGGTGTGGTTTCCCGTAAATCTCATTATGTGTTTCCGTAAATTCTTTAGAACAACCCTTTGTTTTTAGCTTCACTGATAAGCTCAATGTCGCTGCTTCCTTTTATTTCAAGCATTTCCTTGAGGTTCAGCTTTCTTTTTTCTACCGCGCTTAAGGATAGCGGTACAAAACTCGGAATGTCTTTGGTCTTGGTTCCTTTAGAAAGATGATATAAAATCTGCTTGTCGAACGGGTCGATTTCAAGGGTGCTGTCGTATTGTCCCTGACTGACAAATTTTACCACAGTCTGGCTGTAATAATTTTCATTTTTCAGAATTTTATCGAATGCTACAAGAAGCTCATCAAACGTAAGGTCATTTTTTATGACAAGCCCATTTGGGTTAATATTCTTGATGATGCTGTTGATTTTAATAAGCTCAGTATGCATTGTTAAGAGTATCACCTTACACTCAGGCATAATATCTTTTATGAGTTTTGCCAAATCCTCGCCTGAGAAAATACATTTTTCTTCATACGGAGGCATACTAATATCGAAAAACGCGATGTCGAATGGCGTTGCAACTGGATTTATGATAATCTCGTAGGCAGAGCGGCAATCGTTGGCCTGTGTAATAGTAAATTCGTAGTCGGAGGCGCTGTAACTGTTGATCGCATTTTTGTAGCCTTCTATAATAAATGGATGGTCGTCAACAATGATGATGTTAATCTTTTTTGCCATGGCGCTACAGTAGTTAGTTGGTTGTAATGGGCAAATTTACAATAATTGTTGTTCCATTTTCTTTTTGTGATAAAATATCTATTCGGCCTGATAAAGATTTTATTCGTGCGCTCATATTCTTAATGCTAATACTGGCTTTCGTCTTTTTTATGCTGAATCCGATTCCGTCGTCATGTATGTTTATCAAGAGGATATTTTCTTCTCTATTTATCGTGATATAAACATTTTTCGGCTTTGCGTACTTGTTGCAATTAATCAATGCATCTTGCAAAATCCTGTAAAGATTCATCTTAATTTTACTGTCGATTGACTCCCAGTTTATACACTCGTCAATCTGCGGTTGAATCTTAGCGTCTGTAATGAGGCGCTGTTCATCAAACAGAGATTGAAGAATTGTGTTGAAGCTTTTATTACCAGAAAAAACATCATTCGTCAGGTCGTGGGCAACCTGCCTGATTTCTTTTTCAATTACTTGAAGATCATCGATGTATCCAAAACATTTCTCTATAGTTCTCTCATCCTGTTTTTTGTCAAGTATAAATAAGTTTAGGCGCGTATTGGATAACCTGTTCATTACACCATCGCGAAGTTCTAAAGCAATCCGCTTCTTTTCAGCTAGCCGGGCTTCATCAACTTTAGTTTGCTGGTCATTTATTAGTTGGTATATTGATTCATTGGACTTTTGCTGCTCGTGAATGAACTCTAACTCCTTCTGTCTTGCGCGCTGTGTTTTGATGACAAATAATAATATTCCAAAAAGAATAAAGCTGCCGCCGACACCGACTATTATCCACTTATGTTTGACAGCTATTTGTTTTTCTTGACTGATTTCTTCGGTTTCGTAAGCAATCCGGGCAAATTTGTTTCTTATTTTCCGCTCTGCTAACTGAAGGCTGTCGCTGATGCGGATGTATTCCTTGGAGTAAGCAGGCGAATTCGTGTGTTTGAGTGCGACCAGTTGTTGGTAGGAAAATAATTTTTCAGCCGGTAGGTTATATTGAATGGCAAGGCTTTTAGCCTTTTCGGCAAATGATAATGCCATTACAGTATCTTTTTGGAATGCGTAATATTCTGACAGATGAATATTGGAAACGATGCTTCCCGTGTTGATTTTTAAGCTATCCCGGATTTTTAAGGATTCGTAAAATAAGAAAGGCAATTTCTCAAAATTCCCTAATTTGAATAAACAGTATGCCAGGTTGTCTTTAGCCCTTGCATCTGTACTAGGATCATTTATCGTTTTACTTTCTGCACAAGACAATGAATAGAACTT
>Ga0136634_10001140_pt1 | contig 10389 bp, 10 predicted proteins | sample AntDrymUQ8332106_2_FD_104654 | JGI IMG/M metagenome (GOLD analysis project Ga0136634, IMG submission 104654) | Polar desert sand microbial communities from Dry Valleys, Antarctica - metaG UQ833 (21.06) | ecosystem: Environmental > Terrestrial > Soil > Desert | place: Antarctica: Dry Valley... | reverse complement strand
GTTTTATTTTAGGATCATCTTCAATCTGAAAAGTGATATACAAATCACCATGGGGTCCGCCATTGATACCGGGAGCCCCATATCCTTTCAGTTTTATTTTTTGCCCGTTTTCAACACCGGCAGGAATGGTTATCCGTATGTTTTTTGTATCAACGGAAAGCGTTTGCTGGTGAGTCAGGTATGCATCCCGGAGGCCAAGTCGTAATTCTGCCTGGTAATCCTGCCCCCTGAATTTTGCATCCCTTCCACGACTTCTTGTGCGTGATTCTCCAAACATCGAAGAAAAAAAATCGGAAAAGTCTTCCTGATTAAAATCACCGGAAAAGGGTTGACCTCCATTATGTGATGTACGTGTTCCTGAATGTTGCCGCTGTTGCTGGCGTGCTTTCTCGTATTCGTCACCCTGTTTCCAATCCTTTCCATACTGATCGTATTTCTTGCGGTTGTCCGGGTCACTCAATACTTCGTTGGCCTCATTGATCTGTTGAAATTTTTTATGAGCCTCTTTGTCATTGGGATTTAAATCCGGATGATGTTTCCGGGCTAACTTTCTGTAAGTTTTTTTTATATCGTCGGGAGAAGCATTTTTATCCAGCCCTAAAATCTTGTAATAATCAATAAACTCCATAGACTAAATTTATAACCACCAATTTGTCTGGCAAATTTAAAACATTCTGTAATGGCTATTGCTTTCCTTTTGTTGAAGAAAATGGATGGCCTGGATGGAAAGATATCTGGCCTGATTATACTTCGCTACAGGCCTCCAGTAAAAGGTCTTAACAGGATTTAATTATTACTTCCCCTGAGATAGCCATTGTACGAAATAACTTCCCGGTTGTTGCTGAAAACACGTAAGGAAGCGGAGCCGTTCTCAAAGATGGTAAGAAATACTTCGCGTATATCATTTATATCTTTCGGCTTTACGGATATTTCCCATCCGCCTCTTTTTCTGTTTTTTTGTCTGTAGTGAAAATCCTTTGAAACAAAGTCTATCCCGCCGCCTCTTCCATCCACGGGTGCGGAGTAGGCTCTGCCAAAATAAGGAAGATAGCCCCGGACAGTATCCGGCGATATTTTCAGGTCGTACTGCCCATTCAGTTGCATCACTTGTCCCCTGGTGGGATGCGCCGACTGAGCAGTAAATACAAACCGGTGATCATCAATCATGGTTTGAATATTTGTTTCTTTATCCGGGTTGTCCGTTGTTGCATCCTGCGCTTTTAATAAATTTGCGAAAGTTGATATTGCCATTACGATCAAGACCTGTTTCAGAAAAATATATTTTACTTTTTGCATAGTATCGTCTTTTATAAAGAGGTTCAAACCTTATACCACACTAGCTTACCGGGTAATATTTTGTGATGATAAAAGGTTAAAATAATGCGTAACTCATGGCAGTTGATTTAACGATAAGGTTTAAATGATCCCACGAAAATAATTGGCGCGAAGTGGATGTACTATCCCCAAAGCTGTGGAAATACCTCACTTATTTTATAATAAAAGGTACAGTAGCAGAAAAATTACCATTCGGTGGATTAGGTTTCTGTGTATGGAAGAAATAGTTAAACAGCAGAATTGATTTCGCGAAGATATTTCTACAAAAAAACCCACTTTGGAAAGTGGGTATAGTATTGTTTAAAAAGTAACAATCTTCAGTATAGGCGGCGCCTTAAATTTTTTCGGTAAGTCCGCCCTGGTGTCTGTCTATCAACTTTTCATTTGCCCTTCGGCGGCTTCTTTGTAAAGCGTCTGCCGCAGTAGCAATTGCTTTTTCGAAACTATCTGCATTCTTTTTTACAAACAGATCATTGCCCGGCACTTCCAGCCGTATTTCACAACAGTATTTGTTAGGATTGCCATCTGAACCGATGAAGAGCGTAACATTTGCGCGGATGATCTTTGATTCGTTATTAAACTTTTCAAGTTTTTCATGCACAAATCCTTCCAATTCTTCACCTGCAGTAAACCCTAATGATTGTATGATGATATCCATAGTATTTAGTTTGATCATTTCATGCTATTATCATACCAACCCCGGCCTCTGAATACGCCACGGAGAAAATTTATCTGATAGCATGTTCTAAAAAAAGCGCCTTGCTCAAAAACATAATTTGCCAGGAAGGCACTAAGTCTTCGTGACTATGTGCCTTCCTGGAATATTTCAAACAGGCCATGAAGAAACCTCTCTGTAATTCGGTAACCAGGCGATGATTAATAACGGTAGAGATCCGATTTAAAAGGGCCGTCTTTTGGAATACCTAAGTAATCAGCCTGTTCAGTAGAAAGTTCGTCCAGTACCACACCTATTTTAGCAAGATGCAAACGGGCTACTTTTTCATCCAGATGCTTTGGAAGAACATATACTTTGTTTTCGTATTTGTCATGGTTTATCCAAAGTTCAAGCTGTGCTAATGTTTGATTGGTAAAGGAATTACTCATCACGAAAGATGGATGCCCGGTTGCGCATCCTAGATTTACCAACCGGCCTTCAGCGAGAATAATAACGTCTTTACCATCCACATTGTAAATATCAACCTGTGGCTTAATGGTATCTTTTGTATGTCCGTAATTGTTGTTAATCCAGGCAATATCAATCTCTATATCAAAATGACCGATGTTACAAACGATCACTTTATCTTTCATGCTGCGGAAATGTTTTTCCGTGATCAGATCGCGGCAACCGGAAGCCGTAACTACAATATCAGCTTCTTTTACAGCATCGATCATTTTCTTTACTTCAAATCCATCCATAGCAGCCTGTAACGCACAGATAGGATCTATTTCTGTAACGATCACACGGGCGCCTGCTCCGCGCAAAGATTCAGCCGAACCTTTGCCCACATCACCGTAACCACCCACAACAGCAACTTTCCCGGCCATCATCACATCAGTAGCACGGCGAATGGCATCTACCAAACTCTCCTTGCAACCATATTTATTGTCAAATTTTGATTTAGTAACCGAATCATTTACGTTGATTGCAGGGACAGGCAAGGTACCCTTGGCCATTCTCTCATACAGGCGATGAACACCAGTAGTGGTTTCCTCGCTCAATCCTTTGATATGTTGTACCAGCTCGGGATATTTATCCAATACTATATTTGTAAGATCGCCACCATCATCAAGAATCATATTCAGCGGGCGATTTGCTGCACCAAAAAACAATGTTTGCTCAATACACCAGTCGGCTTCTTCAAGAGTTTGTCCCTTCCAGGCATAAACTCCGATACCTGCTGCAGCTATTGCAGCAGCAGCATGATCCTGGGTTGAGAAGATATTACAAGAGCTCCATTTTACCTCCGCACCTAAAGCTATCAACGTCTCAATGAGAACAGCCGTCTGGATAGTCATGTGTAAGCAACCGGCTACACGGGCACCTTTAAGAGGTTGTGTAGGACCGTATTCTGCTCTAAGGGCCATCAATCCTGGCATTTCAGCTTCAGCGAGACGAATTTCTTTACGACCCCATTCAGCCAGGGATATATCAGCTACTTTGTAGGGTAAGCTAAAATCAATTTGTTTGTTTATCAAAGTCGACATTGTCTAAATTTTTTGTGTGGGCAAAGGTAAGGTAGTCCGTGTTCATTTACAAGATCAAAAAGCTGCTTACGGTATACTATAACAAGTTATTTGTTATCCTTTTTAAAGTGTGTTTTTGTTACATAGTGGGTTGTTGTTTTAATATATTTATTGAACAAGGTGAAGCGTTGCTGATGTACCTGACGGTCTCCGTCTGATCGGTCTATCTCTTAAGCAATATATTTGAAGAACAATTATTAGATATGTACACTTATGATACTGTTTCCCAGGCAATCAGCGGATTAAAGAAACGAGGCTATACCACCGATTTTAACGTCGAGAACGATTGTTTGGTTTGCCACGCAACTCCCCTGAAACGAATGCCCGATGAATTCGGGATTTCTGAAGTAAATGGTTGCGAAGCTTGGGGTGAGGGGCTGAGGGAAGTCGGGAGTCAGAATTCAGAATTCAGAATTCAGGAGGGGGATGCTTACATTATAAAATTCATTTTCAAATTGCTAATTTTCAAATTTTCGCATTGTCTTTATCATCCCGGCTACAATTTTATCGATGGGCAGGCTAACACTGTCTTCAGAAAAATCATCCCAATCCACAAACCGGAAAGTCTCAGTTTCACCGGTTTCTTTATACACTTTCATCTGTTGTTCGTCAAAATCAAATAAAGTATCTCTCAGGGTAGCTTTGATCGGTTCAATCGCCTTTACTAAATAATAAATGGAAACAATTTGATGTTCCGGATTGAAAGCGCTCATCTGGAAAAAGTCGGTGGTATAAATATGTTCCTCGATCTCAACGGAAAGATCCATTTCTTCCTTGAATTCACGTTTTAAACAATCTCTTGTGCCTTCACCAAATTCCAGTCCCCCGCCGGGGAACTTGGTATAATAGCTGCCCCTGATGAATTCATCGCTTACGAGTACCTGCTTTTTTTCATTAATAAGAAGGCCATAAACGCGAATATTAAAGGGAGTCATATTTGTTTTGTTGTTAGTGAAAGGGGAAGAGAGAATACAGTACACAGAATACAGAATACAGGAGAAAGGCATACTAATTAATAACTATTCTTGTCCTTTATTCTGTTTAATTGTATTCTATCTCCTGTATTCTGTGTACTGTATTCTATGTATTAAAATATTTTCTTACGCAAAAAGAACCATCCAATCACTAATGATATCATTAATGAAAGAAAAACAGGTATATAAAAGGCATAGCTTGATTTCGAGTAGGGGATGGGTACGTTCATGCCATAGATGCTGGCAACCAATACAGGGAAAGTCAAAACAATGGTTATGACAGACAACCGCTTCAACACTTCATTCTGATTATTGGCGATGATGCTTGCAAAAGCATCCAGGGTACTGCTTAAAATATTTGTGTAAATATTTGTCATTTCAAGCGCCTGCGAGTTATCAACGAGCAGGTCATTCAGAAATTCTTTCTCTTCTTCATTTAAGTTCATAAAATTGGTACGTTCAATCTTCATGAGCAGCAGTTCATTTGAACGCAGAGCCGTCACAAAATACACGAAGCTTTTTTGGATTCGCATCAGCTGTAACAGTTGCTCGTTTTGGTTTGCAGCATATAGTTTCTGCTCCAATACATTCCTGCGTATATTGATCTCTTTCAAAAACTCCATATAGGTCTGAATGATCTTTTCAAATATCTTTAATACCATCATATTTTTTTTATCTGGATGGCGGTTTTGAAAAGTGTTCAGAAATTTTTTGATCGCTCCGTTGTCGAATGAATTGACCGTTACGATCTGGTTGTGCGTAAGAATGATGCAGATGGGTATGGTAATGTAATAGGCATCACTTTCATTAAACGAATTGTTTTCCGTGGGGGTTTTTATAACCACCAGTTTCACATTGTCTTCCTCTTCAAAGCGGCTACGTTCATCAATATCCAGTGAATCGGTCAAAAAGTCGAGCGGAATATCCAGGGCGGTTGATAATTCTGAAAATTCTTCCTGTTTCAGCGGGGGCGAGACATTGACCCAGGTGCCATTCTCCGCATTATCGATGGCGACCGTTTGATGATTGATATTTTTAAAGTACTGGATCATGTCCGGGCAAATATAGGGCAGTCAGTTCATATCTGCGAGGGCATAAAAAAAGCATTCAGTCGTGAATGCCTTTTTTAATCAACCCGATAAAGAAAATAATTAATGCTATGACAATGCAATTTCAGTGCACATATCAAAAGCGAAAATAACCTCATCCAACATATATTTTGATTGCGCTGCTGTGACGCATAGCCGCAGCCTGTCGCCGCCCGGAGGTATTGCGGGGAATATCACGGGGTTTGCTAAAAAGCCCAGCTCATATAATTTTGCTGAAAGTAGCAGTGTTTTGTCTGTATGGCCGATGATAACAGGAATGATAGCAGATTGGGATGCCCCTGTATTGTAACCAAGCCGTTTAAGATTTCTTCTGAGGTAATCGGCATTGTCAAATAATTTCCTGATCCTTTCGGGTCCTTCTTTTTCTATTATTTCTACGCCTGCGAGCGCTGCCGCAGTATTCATGGGCGACATCGCACTGGAAAAAACAAATGCTGAAGCTGCATGCTGCAAATAAATGATTGTTTGTTCTGATGCAGCTATAAATCCACCCCCGGATGGAACACTTTTCGACAAGGCGCTGGTATAAATGTCAATATCGTCCGGTGAAATTCCAAAGTGTTCATCGACACCTCTTCCGTTTCTACCTAATGATCCAAACGAATGACTTTCATCCAGGATGATATAGGCATTGTGTGTTTTTTTCAACTCAACAATTTCAGGCAATGCGCAGATATCGCCTTCCATCGAATAGATTCCCTCAATGACGATAAAAGTTTTTTCTGCATCCGTTGGCTGCTCCAATAAATTTTTGAGATGTTCCGTATTGTTGTGTTTAAATTTTTGAAAGGGGACCTGCGCCATATTCAATGCATCGATCAGGCTTCTATGCACCAACTCATCAATAAGAACTCTGTCTTTTTTTTGAATGATGCATGAAATAACAGCCAGGTTGGCCATATAGCCAGATGAACAAGCAAGCGAAGCAGGTTTTCCCTTGAATGAAGCGATCTTTCTTTCAAGCTGTCGATGCAACTGATTGGTTCCGGCGAGCATTCGTGCACCACCTGTTCCTGTTCCGAAATTTTTGATTGCGTTGATGGTAGCTGCTTCTATGTATGGATGTCCTACCAATCCCAGGTAATCGTACGAAGAAAGCATGAACATGGTCCGATTATTCGAAAAAACTTCAGGACCTGATTTGCTCATCATGGTTTGTTGAAAAGTGTATGCTCCGCCGGATACCATTTGGTGAATATCTCTTATCCACCGGAATGCCGATCTGGATTTGATCATCGACTCAATTTCCGGAGCGTTGTCACTCGCATTGAAGTAACCATGAAAAGGATGTAATGGTTTAAGATTTAATGGTTCGTTTGTCTTTTGTAGTAAGGTAGGCGCAGGTAGAGGCTGTGAAAGAGTTCGGGTGTTTTGCATAACTGGGGTTTTGTACTATAATGGTAACAGGTTTACTTGGTCCGGGTAGGACAGTATTTTGTTAACATAGGAGATAGATATGCGCGTGGCCTAATGCACCATTTGAAAATTGTTCTTAGGAATATCTGGAAGGGATTTCTTCGGGTACAAGTATTGGTAATGCAATTAACTTCCAATTGCTGAAATAAAATGAACGCCTTTACGCAAAGAATTTATTATATATAAAAACTCTTATAGAAGGGTGAGGGTTAAACCAGAATGCTTATAAATATAAATGGAATGGATGTACGAAAATCAAAATAAAATACATTTTGGCGGGGGTGTACGCGTAAAAATGTACGTCTTTGTACTGAGTAAGCAAAAAGAGTAATACATGGTAGTGTATGATTAAAAATATTATTCATGTACGGCCAGGATCGGCACATGACTATGATAAGCCAGTTTTTTTGTGTGGCTAGGTGTAAAAAGGCCCGTTAAAAAACCATGTTTTTTAGGGATCGTTAGTATCAGGTCTATATTCCTGTCAGCAGTAAACGAACTGATTGCATCCTGGAAATCATCCATTCTTAAAAAATAAAACTCGGGGTTATAATCCTGCAGGATGTTTTCTAATTTGGTACGTTCCGTTTTGTATTCTTCGGTTTCTTCTACATGAGGATCCGTATCAACATTCACTACCAATACCGTTGGTTTGAAAATATTCAAGATGGCTTTCACAGGGGCTGCGGGTACGGAGCTGGCAACATCCTTAAAATCACAGGCAAATAATACCCGGTTAACGGCCTTATAAGTGGCATCAGGCGGTACAATAATTACAGGGCACACTCCTAAATTCATTACATTCAATGCATTACTTCCCATGAATATTTGTTCAAGCCTTGTGGTTCCTGTGATGCCCATAATAACAAGCGCTACGTCATGATTTCTAACATATCGTTCCAGATTATCTGTTAGTGTACTGCCTTCTTCGAGCATAAACTCTATTGCAACGGGTGACAGTTCACCGAGTTCTGATTTTAAATTTTCCATTGCCGCATTTAGTACAATAAAGCGATCATTTTTATCTTCAGTGAGTGGGGAACCATCTGAACCAACAGCTATTTTATCTGCAACATTGTACAAAATAATGGTTGCATCCGAAAGGGCCCCAGCCAGTTGTACGGCATACCTGGCAGCATTCTTGGCAGTTTCAGAAAAGTCAGTGGGGACCAGTATACGTATCATATCAATGTTTTGTGAAAGGTACAAACAAATATATGGAATGAAGTCTGCATCAGGCAACCTGTAATCATAAATTATCTTCTACATCATGAAGCGATAGAAGAAATCCCTAATTTTAAAATTCATCTATAGTTAATAATGAAAATTGCCGGTCTATGAAAAGTAGCTTAACGTTTGTTGTGTTTTTATTAATGGTTGGATCAGGTTTTGCTCAGGCAGTCAATGAAATTTCAATAATTCCCCAACCAGTATCTGTTGAAAAAGGAAATGGTAGATTTGAGCTGAATGCCTCGACCGGAATCTTTATCACTGATAGTAGCCCGCAAGTTTTAAAGGCTGTAAGTTTTTTTTCGGAAGCCGCCGGACGATCTACCGGGTATTTTGTCACGTCATCCACTTCAAAAAAAGATTATGCTACTTTAATTACTTTTGGCATAAATAAAACGCAGGATGTCATATTAGGTAAGGAAGGATATACCATTGATGTATCTCCCGCCGCGATCAAAGTGCAGGCCAATACACCAGCAGGGCTATTTTACGGAGCTCAAACACTGTTGCAGCTATTACCCAAAGAAATAGAAAGTAAAACCGTTGTTAAAAACGTGAAGTGGACAATTCCCGTAGTACGCATTACTGATTATCCCCGGTTCGGCTGGCGCGGGTTTATGTTTGATGTTTCGCGTCATTTTTTTACCAAGAAGGAAGTAAAGGATTTTATTGATGAGATGGTGAGATATAAATTAAATCTGCTGCACCTGCATTTAACAGACGATGAAGGGTGGCGAATAGAAATTAAGGGCCTGCCAAAACTTACCGAAGTGGGTGCCTGGAATGTACGTAAAACCGGCACATTTGGAACCTTTGCCGCCCCGGGTCCTAATGAGCCCCGCGACTATGGTGGCTTTTATACCCACGAAGATATTAAGGAACTGGTGCAATATGCAAAAGAGAGATTCGTAGATATTTTGCCGGAAGTAGATGTACCCGGTCACAGCCTGGCTGCAATTGTTTCCTACCCCGAATTATCCTGTACACCCGGAGTTGAAAAATATCGGGTACGCTCAGGAGAAAAAATAATGGACTGGCATGCCGGGGGATTTACAGCACTTATTGATAATACACTATGTCCTGCCAATGAAAAAGTGTATGCTTTCCTCGATAAGGTTTTCACAGATGTAGCAGAATTATTTCCTTTTGAATATATACATATGGGGGGAGACGAATGTGCCAAAAATTTTTGGGAGAAAAGTCCGCAGATTAAGGAATTGATGAAAAGGGAGAAATTGAAAGACATGCATGAGGTTCAAAGCTATTTTGTAAAGCGGGTAGGAAAGATCATTGAATCAAAAGGCAAAAAATTGATTGGCTGGGATGAAATTCTTGAGGGGGGTTTGGCTCCCAATGCAGCCGTCATGAGCTGGCGTGGTATGAAGGGCGGGATCGAAGCTGCCAAAATGGGACATGAAGTAGTAATGAGCCCCACTACATTTGGTTACCTGGATTACATGCAAAGCGATGCTACGATTGAAGCCCCCGTGTATGCTTCGCTTCGGTTGAAAACGGCATATTCTTTTGAACCCGTTCCGGAAGGGGTTGATCCGAAATTTATAAAAGGCGGCCAGGCAAATCTCTGGACAGAACAAATCTATAATACAAGGCATTTACAATATATGATGTGGCCTCGTGGTATGGCCCTTGCCGAAAATGTATGGTCGCCAAAGGAAAAGAAGAATTGGAGCAGCTTCACCAAAAGGGTAGAAAACAATTTCGAAAGAATGGATATAAGGCAGATCAAATATGCAAAGGCGATGTTCGATCCAATCATTAATGTAAAAAAAGATAGTAAAGCAGGGTTGCTGATTGAGCTATCCAGTGAAGTGGAGGGTTTGGATATTCATTATAGTTTTGATAATTCGCATCCTGATAATTTCTATCCCAAATATTCAGGCCCAGTGGTTTTTCCAAAAGAAGCATCCAAATTGAAAGTGATTACTTACCGTGATGGGAAACCGATGGGGAGGCAAATAGACCTTACGGTGGCTGAGTTACAGAAGAGGGCGAAGTGAGGGGAGTCAGAAGTCAGAAGTCAGTGAGCTAAAAGTAAACCATTTTGGAAGTAGGGTTCTTAC
>Ga0136634_10001138_pt1 | contig 10402 bp, 7 predicted proteins | sample AntDrymUQ8332106_2_FD_104654 | JGI IMG/M metagenome (GOLD analysis project Ga0136634, IMG submission 104654) | Polar desert sand microbial communities from Dry Valleys, Antarctica - metaG UQ833 (21.06) | ecosystem: Environmental > Terrestrial > Soil > Desert | place: Antarctica: Dry Valley... | reverse complement strand
TCAGCTCTATTGCTTTCATCGTGCAAAAAAGATAAGGACGAAGCAAACGAAGAAGAAGTGATTACTACAATGCAACTAACCTTTGTGCCTGTTGGTGGCGGCTCAACTGTTACGTATAAGTTTGACGACCCCGATGGACCGGGCGGCAGCAGCCCTACCATTGACCAGATTGTATTAGCACCTGCAAAGACCTACAATGTAACCTTACAGTTGTTGAATAAAACAGTAAGCCCTGCAGAAGACATCACAATTGAAGTGGCGGCAGAAGCGGCGGCTCACCGTTTTTATTATGAAGTACAAAGTGGTACTAATCTAACTGTTTCTAATTTAAATAATGACGGCAATGGAGTTCCACTGGGTATTACCAGTACTTGGGCCACTGGTGCAGTTTCCACGGGTAAAATAAATATTACCTTGAGACATTATCCTGGCAATCCGCCAAATAAAGCAGCTACTGACCCTGTAGACAGCAACAAGTCATCAACTGATATTACCACTAAGGACATAGGTGGGTTTAATGTAGTTATTCAATAATTATTGAAGCGCAATTCCATACCATTGGTACAGCAAGCTTCGTTTTTGCATGAAGCAGTCTTGAAAAGTAGGCTCCATTCCCTGGCCTGCTTTTTTTTATTGATTAGAATAACATACGACCATCGTATTTCTAATACATGAATCCATTAGGGGTAGTGGTACTTACTTCCACAAGGGGTTCGATTCCCTTCAGATCATCATGATAGTTGGAATGCTATTTAAAGGTACAAATCGCATATATATTTTTTGCTAATGAACAATATATTCCAGGTTTTTCCACTACTTGGATTTTAATATACAGGTTAACTCTAGGTGTCTGGCACAAGGCCGCGCCTCAATTGTGCCAGGCTTTGGGATTTGCCAAGGCGGGCTGGTATCGATGGATTATGTAATATATAATCATATAAGGATCATATCTTACAAAAAAAAGGAGCAGCAGATATGAATCAATCACGTAAAAAATTTTTAGTTCAATCTGCAGGGTTACTTTCTTTATCTTTTTTACAGCCTTATCAATCTATTGTAAAATCATTTGAAGAAAAAGACAAATTCATAGACAATGATTTACCTGCCTGGGATTTTCCTCCTATTTCGAATACTATTCAACATGCGGTAGTCATCAGTACAGTTGAACTCTTAAAAACACAGGGACAACTATTTTTGGTTGTTACTGCTAGAGATGGGCAAAAAGGCATCACTCAATGTAACGACCGTATGCAACACCTTACCTCCTTATTGAAAGGGCTGGTAATTCCTCATTTTGTTAATCAGGATGCCCGGAACATTCTTCAGCTTGTTGACAACGCCTACCGGTTGAACAGTAATTATAAATATGCCGGCATGCCGCTTTGGAACTGTATTGGCTCTGTTGAAATTGCAATATGGGATCTGCTGGGCAATATTGCTTTGAAGCCTGCATATCAACTATTGGGCAACGGCGTAAGAAACGAATACGATGTATACATTTCTGATTTTAACCGGGAAGGGATCCCAGAAAAGATAGTGGAACAACTGATCGAAAAGTTACAGATAACCGGTGCAAAAGGTATCAAAGTTAAAGTGGGCGGACGGATGTCTAACACCGCTGAAAATGCTGCGCAGACCAAACGCTATGTTCCAGCACTTAGAAAAAAACTTGGAGACAATATAATTATTTATGCTGATGCCAATGGTTCCTACTTACCAAAAGATGGAATAGAAACAGGCAAATTCCTCGAAGACTACGGTATAACAATTTTTGAAGAGCCATGCAATTTTGAAGATGAAGAGGGTATGCTTACCGTAAGTAAAGCTCTAAAGAAACTAAAAGTTGCGGGAGGGGAGCAAGACACCAGTATATACCGGTTCAAGATGTTGAGTCAAAGAAAAGTATATGATATTTTGCAACCAGATTTGTATTACAATGGCGGCATGCTGAGAACTTTGCAAGTCTCAGCAATTGCAAAAAAATATGGATCGGCAGGCATCGCTCCACATACACCAAAAGCCGATCCCCTGATTGCCCCTTTTTGGCAGGTGGCAGCAATTATTCCTAACCTATATGGCTTGCAGGAATGTGTATATAATCCTGGGCAGAAAGATGCATCATGGCACTCTGCGATTAAGATTATCGATGGCAAAATCCGAATACCCACAACAAATGGGTTGGGGATACAGTATGATGAATCCATCTGGCAATCGGCTCAGAGAATAATTTAGGCAGTGTGCTTAATCAAAGTATTCATGCATGAAATGCAGTGAATTATTTCAAATATTTGAGATCTCCCATAATTCCGTCAAATTATAATTACTTATTCAGGTGAGTTTGTGCTTTCGTTAATTATTTTTTCATCTATGTAGTTTAGCTTTTTCAGTATGATTTAGCTGGTCTCGGTCGAAGTATTTGCCTGTTAATTTCTGGCTTTTGCTATTCATGGAATTATATCCGTTAAAGTAATTATGTTTAAGAAACCATTTTAATTCAAACGGATTACGTGGCAAACCGATATTTAATCCCTGCGGGATTGAACTCTTCATGCATGTGTTTTCTACCGATATCTAATCCGTCCAGAATATCATAGAATAGTATTGGCAGAATTAATTTTGGAATAGTCTACACTTCCGCAATTCCTCAAAAAAGATCAGGTACGTGTTATTAGGATATGATTTATAGGTGCATGATAAAAAGCTGGGGTGGTGGAATTGCATTAAATTTCCATAAAAGAACATGCGCAGCAAAGGTGCAAGCTCAAATGTGAGGAGTCATTATTGCCTTATGAATAACTTTATATTTTATTAAGCTATCAGATTTAGTTACTTTCCCCATTACATTTGATGAAGGGTTCATCATGGACTACGGACAGAATCTCCTCTTTAACAAAGCAGAATCATGTATTACTCCAACAGGTATAAATTGATTGAAGTAGCCTTGATGTTCATTTTTCCCCTCTTTGCTCATCTTCGGCATGCACCTCTAATAGAAAAGTATCAAAACATTAATACCAATTCTATTTCAAACCCAAATCCTTTGCCGGCCAGGCCAATCAGCAAAAAAGTATCGCCTATTCATCCTTACGATGATTCATTACCTGCAATAAAACCGGGTGACAAAATTGAATTGCATCTTGGGATGAAGGTTACCGATACAGCAAAACGTCCAGAATCTCTTTTACCGGTACCCCAACAATCCAGGTTCACTGGTAAGAAATTTAATCTGGATAAAAGCTGGACCATAAGGATAAATGGCAATAGTAAAGACCTTCCGGCTATCCTATCGCTGCAGGAGGAATTGCTGAACAGATATCAATCAAAACTACGGATCGGCTCCGGGAAACAAACCCATTCCATTTCCTTACATATAAAAGAGGGTGCTGTAAAAATTGGTAATACAACAGATACTAACCGCACCGCATTGATGCGACAGGCTTACCGGCTTGAGATGGATACCAATAGGATTACTATTGTTGCCAATGCTGCCCAAGGATTGTATTATGGGGTTCAATCACTTTTGCAATTGTTACATGCAAAGAGACAAACTGTATCGTATCCTGAAGGTCAATTAACAGACTGGCCCAACATGAATCTTCGGATGATCTATTGGGATGATGCCCATCATCTTGAAAAAATAGAGGTTTTAAAACGCGAGATCAGGCAGGCCTCTTATTATAAGATTAATGGTTTTGCACTTAAGCTCGAAGGCCATTTTCAATATAAATCCGCGCCCTCTATTGTTGAGCCGCATGCCTTGTCTGCTGCCCAGTACCAGGAATTGACCGACTATGCCGCGGCTCATTATGTACAACTTATTCCTTATCTCGATGCCCCCGCCCATGTTTCTTTCATATTGAAGCATCCCGAGTATAAGGACCTGCGGGCCTTTCCGAATTCGAATTACCAGTTTACAGTTAATAACCCAAGAACCTACCAGCTTTTATCCGGTATGTTTAAAGAGTTAATTGAAGCCAACAAAGGAGTCGAGTATGTGTTGTTGTCGAACGATGAAGCATATTATACAGGTAAGGCCGTGAATGAAATCGATTCGGCTAAGTCGCTTGGTGGAAATGGAAAATTACTGGCGCAATTTATTACCCGGATAGCCGATACGTTAAAACAATATGGACGTAAAGTTATATTTTGGGGCGAGTATCCATTGAAGGTAGAGGATATAAAAAAATTGCCACGGCATCTTATCAATGGGGTGTATGATAGCAGTTGGGCGTCTGCATTTAAAGAAAGAGGCATCAGGCAACTCATCTATACATCCACACAGGGAGAAGAGCCTTTATTTCCTAATTATTATCCACTGCCACCGGATAAAACGCTGCAGGAAGAAAATGCAAACCTTACGGCAAGAGTGCCTGAATTGTTAAAGACAATTACTCAGGCGGTCGATGAAAAAAGAGCGGATCTCGCCGGTGTTATTGTTGCGGGTTGGGCTGACGCAGGTTTGCATCCTCAGACATTCTGGCTGGGTTATGCTACGGGCGCAGCAATGGGCTGGAACCATTCCGGAGCCAATGCCGATGAGTTTGCTGAAAGATTTTATGCTACTTTTTACAGAACCGAAAATATCGACATTAAGAGAGTTTACGAACTAACGAGCAGACAGGCGCAATTTTATGAAGATAGCTGGGATTGGAAATCTACCAATTCACGGACGCCCATTTTCGGTAATCATGCACAAGTGTTCGATACACCAAAGCCAGCGAAGGACCAGTCGTTATTGATGTTGCCGGTGCCTGGTTCAAAAGACCTCTCGATTAGTTTTAATTGGATAGATAGCAACTATAAGCGTTTGCAACTTGCGCAATCATTTCTTAAAGAAAGCGATGCATTGATGAGATTACTAAATCATTTAAAGGCAGATGAAAACAACTTTTACAATATTGAAGTCATTAAAACGGTTGCATCTGTATGCAGACAAAATATCTCTATGCTTTTTCATCTCAAAAAAATGTATGAATTCATCAAAGCGGCTTCTGAAGTTGCAGACAAGAATCCTGCTAAAGCAATATCGCTGATAGACCAATCTCTTGACCTTGCCGCCGTATTAAAAAGAGAACGCAATCATGTTTTGGATTCTTCAGTAACCATCTGGTATAAAGACTGGCTGCCACTGGTCAGTGAAGCAAACGGACGCAAATATCTTCATGCATTGGATGATGTGAAAGACCACAGACCGATAAGGACTGCTGATATGAGTTATTTAATATACCGGGAATTAATGTACCCGATGGATCAATGGGCAGATGAAACGGTAAGGGCAAGAAATGATTTTGCGCGAGGGCATTCGTTAAAACAGCGAAGCTTTAATCTTGATTGGAAAATCTATTCTATACCATGATTACATTGACACCGGAGTTTTCCGATTTCTTCTGATCTTCAACAGAGATTCCTGAGTCGGTGAAGTGGCCGGTAATGGGGCGATGAATCCAAAACTTGTTGATGAAGGTATTTCTGATGATTTTTATTGCAGTACAGCCATTGAAAATGACTTAGTAGCCTGTACCTGGCAAACAAACATTCCGCGAGTAAATAAAGCTGCACAAAAACCTGCTATTCAAAACTATAATATGACAACAATTTGACCATGATAAAAAAAAATGAATTGTACCAGCCATATCGCTACAATCGGAGGGATTGGCTTCAATTGTCTTCTTTGGCAGTTGGGGCTATATGCATTCCGGACACGCTATCAATGGACGATAACCAATTATCATATCAGTATTATTTAGCACAAATAGAAACTACTTCTTTTTCATTGCCTGCAAATAAAACTGCTCCATTCGATTGGCCGGTAGCCGAAGTGCCTGTGACTGGAAACAGCCTTGTTCTTCATTGGAATAAAAAGCCGGGAAGAAAGAATCGGAATATGCGTTTTCGTATAACAAGTGCCACAGACGTAAGAGAAGAATGTACATTGGAAATTTCACTGGCATTATCTCAGCAGAAAATTGGTGTTCTCGATATTCGTTATGCGCATTATATGCAGCCTTTTGAAATACCGGTTTCATCAGATCTAATGACCCATATTGTAAGCGAAGGGATTGTTCTCAAAATGATTAAAGGAACAAAGCCATTTTGGTTTTTTGCCCGCACCGCAGAAGCCAAAGAAATTCCCGATGCTTACCTTCCACACTTGTTGGTTTACGGCCAGTCAGTTGATGCTGAAGCATGGAAGAAAAGATTATTGTCCCTCGCATCTTTGTCAACTTTTGGCTGGATGGAGGGCTGTGTGCTGGACGGTATCCACACGATGGAAAGTCACGATAAAAATGCTGCACAAGTTTTACAACAGCATCTGGATAAATATTTCGCAGGTAATACTTTGCTGTATCAAAATCTATACAATCTTCGCTCAGCTGAAAAAATAAATACCGTAGAAAGTATCCTGCCCTTTGCTATTCTTGCTTTACGTAATCCACAACATCACATGCTACAAAAAGCTATTGATTTTTGCATGGCACATTCAGATGCGGCAGGTGTTGTTGCAGATGAGATGGGCGAGAACCGGAGGCTGAAAACAGAGGAATGCTACACCATTTCTTATCCCTTGTCTATTCTCGCAGTAAAGCTCAACAGACCCGAATTGGAAAAAATGGCGATTGCCAATCTAGAAGCCAGGGTAAAACTATTAGCAAACAATGATTTCATCTATCAAAATTCAAAAGAACTGGAAACACCGGTTTTTGGCAACTGGGCAAGGGGTGTTGCCTGGTATTTGCTGGGCCTTGCAAAAACATTAGCCGTCCTCAAGGATAAAGAGGAAACAAAAATGCTGATTGCCGCATTTCAAAAAGGCGCTGAATTAGTCATGCGGTATCAACAAACCGACGGCTTATGGACTTGTTTTTTGCACGAACCGGAAACAGCCGTTGAAACGTCTGGCTCAGCAGGCATTGCTGCCGCCCTCGCTTATGGATATGCGCATAAACTGCTTGGCGAATCATCCAAAGCAGCTGCAGAAAAATGCTTGAGAAGTTTGAGGGGATTTTACACGCCGGATGGTTTTTTAACTGGCACTGCGCAGGTAAATAAAGGGGGGCCAAACTTACAGCGGAATGGTTTTAGAGTAATATCGCCTTATACCCTTGGTTTTATCGGCATCCTTGAAACCAGTCTGGATAAAAAAAATAAGTAGCATTAACTTATAGGATGTGTAAGCGTGGCTTTTTTTACTTCAAGGCCTTCAAATATTTGGCCGGCAGAACTAATACAGGCGAGGGCATTTGTGCCTACTAAATGACTTTTAATCATAGTCACAAACACTTTGACCATTGCAAAAAATGTTGTGGCGGTTGTCATCTCTGGCCAATTTCATAATTCAGGAGCTAAGCTCATCTTAAAAACTTATTTTCACTTCCTTACTTCTTTTATACCCGTAACGGATGGCACTTAAAACCAGGTGGGTGTTTTTAGGAACCGATATTGGCTGGTGATATAATTGCCATTTTTCATCGTTGTCAAAGCGGTAACCAATAGAAGCACCGGTTGTGGGGCAATTTAATTTTACCATGCTTTTATCACCAGATTTCGAAAGCATTTCGGCCACCGGTTCAGCTGTTTCAGGTTGTTGTAAACCCGGCCACATTATTTCAATTAAATCTTTCTCAGGGATATAACCTTTGTCTTTGGTGTTAACGGTCCACTCAATGTGGGCTTCCCGCATGCGGTTCAGTTCTTTTTTATATGCCGGGTCATTAGCCAGATTTTTAAGTTCATAAGTATCTTGCTGAATATCGTATAATTCTTCGGGGGCTTTGGTTTCGAACCACCGGTTAGCTACCGGGCTCAGTTTGTTTTGCTGTTTTAGCCGCAGTATCTCATTCATTAAATCCATCTGAAGGCGGTAAGGTAAATCCTGGTAGTAAGTCTTATCGGGTTGGTAATTTCGAATGTAATGAAAACGCAGGTCGCGCACGGCCCGGGTCATATCATTTAGCTCGTCCATACGATCACGAGCGGCATGAATGTAAAGACGTGGTTGGTTGGCTCGTCTCGTACCCAAAAAAGCCTGTCCTTGCATATGTTTAGGAATAGCCACGTTAGCTAATGATAGAACCGAAGGGGCAAAATCAATAAAGCTGATTAAATCATTATTGGCAGTACTTGCATTGCGTTTATCGGGGAAGCGAATAATTAAGGGTACGTGAAGTCCGCGACCATGTACTTCTCGTTTGTACCAGGGCAAACCGGCTCCATGGTCACTAAAAAAAAACACGACCGTATTGTTATCCAGGCCATCCTCTTTTAGTTGTTTCAAAATGATCCCAACTATGCTATCCATGACCATGATATTATCATAGTAACGGGCAATGTCCCTCCGGATAACCGGCGTTTCGGGGTAATAGGGTGGTACTTTAATTTTGTTTGGATCTACGCGCAGCGGCTGATTTTTATGCACCCAAATCTGCGATTCGTGCGTGCGTTCGATGTTAAATACCGCGAAAAAAGGTTTACCCGAAGGCCGGTTTCGCCAATGGGCCTTATTGCTATTTTCGTCCCAGGCTGTGAATGGATTACCGAATTGATAATCGGTTTTTGCATTGTTAGTACAATAATAACCCGCCGCCCGTAGGTACTCAGAAAAACACTTGGCTTCCTGGGGAGGTACACCTTCATAATTAATTAAACCTGCCCGGCCGCCGGATCCGGTTCGCATGTTATGGGTGCCCATGGTAGTAGCATACATACCAGTAATAAGTGCCGAACGACTTGGAGCGCAAACGCCTGAAGTGCTATAAACCTGGTTATAGCGAATGCCTTCAGAGGCTAGTCTACTCAGGTTGGGCGTTGCTACCGTTGCGTCGCCAAACATTTGTAGATCGGGGCTCATGTCTTCACAGGTTATCCAAAGAATGTTAGGTTGTGATGTTCCATTGTGTAGGGCCTGTGCACATGCAGAAAAAGTACTGGCAGAAGCAATAAATACAAAAATTAAAAGGAGGCAGAAAGTTCTCTTTAACTCGATCATATAATCCTTAGATTAATTAGTGCGTTACTTTAGTGAAAAAGTGATTCGCGTTTTGATATTGTGGTAACCAGTTCTTTGAAGTGCTGTCTGTATTGAGTTTGCAAAGAATTAGTTTGGAAACGAATTTAATTTTGGAAAACGTTGAATTTACAATTCTTTGATTTTTAATAATTATGAATCAAGGTTCCTATGTTTCTCACAATTACTGGTTGATACTTGACAGAGGACACATAGACAACAACAGATTTTACCGGATTGATCGTTTGATGCTATCATTAGGAAAAAAGACAACACGAAATGTCGGCGTGCTAAATCCTATTCTCCAGGTAAGAGCAATGCCGTACTTTGCGACCAAAGTGTTCTACTAAACAATTACTGTGTTTCTATAGACGGCCTTTCGCTACAGATGTAATAAAAATATAAAGTTGAAGATAATAACTAAAGTTTAATAGTAACTGACACGAGTAAAGATTCGAAATAGTTGCTTTCATGATTTCATTGACCGGTCCAATTTTGCAAATGTGATGCACTCTTTTAGCTTCTAATAGGCTTATTCCAAAAACAGACCAACAGGCCCATACCATCTACCTCGGGGGATTTTTAATCAGCCACGCAATGAAGGGCAAAGGCATTTGCAGTAAATACTCATTCATAAAAAAAATGAGGCAATGGACAATGGTAAAAAAATTGAATTGACGGTAGTTATAGAAAATGAAGCTGCTATAAATCTGTATAAGAAAATAGGTTTTTTAATTGAAGGTCATATCAGGAGGAACTATAAAGAAATTCTTCGGATCTGTACTATGATGATTATTTAATGAGACTAATATTATAGAATGGGAGCACGCCTGTTTAAAAACGTGCAGACCCCGGCGTATGCTGAGGGTTATAAAATTAAAATGGAGATTTAGCCTTTTCCGGGACTGTGGTGTTCTTCCGTTGCTATTACATTCTCAGCCGCCGTCGTACGGAGGATCAATGCTGCTGTTTCCCCCGGCTTATCCCAATGCGGAAAATGACCGCAACGATTAAACCAATATAGATGTGCATCGGGGAAAAGGTGAAGGGCTTTCCTTGCCTGTGATGGAAAGCAAACCCTGTCCTGCCGCCCCCAGCCAATTACTAATGGTTTTGATATTGACCCTCTCGGTGCTCCCTGTTGCTCTTCACCGTACGCGAGGTTGTACAGCAATTCGTCAAACACCGGAGAGGCTGCATAACTGCGCATTTCGGTCAGAGCCAGATGCGATGAAATGTTCCATGGGTGAGCCGAAAATTGGGCCAGCAAAAGAGATCGTGTAATTATATTGCCTGTAAGCAAGGGCATCATAAACTGCAGACCGCGTACCAAACGGATAGATCCGGCTATCGAAACATAAAATAAATGACGCTGCCAACCCGCCCAAAATCCACCGG
>Ga0136634_10001137_pt1 | contig 10421 bp, 11 predicted proteins | sample AntDrymUQ8332106_2_FD_104654 | JGI IMG/M metagenome (GOLD analysis project Ga0136634, IMG submission 104654) | Polar desert sand microbial communities from Dry Valleys, Antarctica - metaG UQ833 (21.06) | ecosystem: Environmental > Terrestrial > Soil > Desert | place: Antarctica: Dry Valley... | reverse complement strand
CCGCCGAGCACCCGGTCGAGCTCGGGCACTCCACTGGTGCGCGACAACGAGTCCTCGATCGGCACCTCGCCGATCGGCCGCGCCGGCGCGGTCACCGGAGCGGCCTGCACGCGGCTCTTCGGCGCCGACTTCTCCACGACCGTGCCCCAGGCCTGGCACTCGCCGCAACGGCCGACCCACTTCATCGCCTCCCAGCCGCACTCGGTGCAGTGGTAGGTCGCCCGGGGGGCCTTGGGTGCGGTCCGCCCGCTGCTCAGCGTCATGACCGAACGCTAGGTGAGCGCACCGACACATCCGGGTACTACGTGCTCGAACACGTGTTCGTGTCGAGTCGGGTACGTCCGCCAGTCCATGGTCCTCTAGCATTGGAACGATCCAGACAGTTCCGGGGAGAGTAATGAGCCAGCCCATCAGCCGGCCCGACACAGCAAGAGGTCGCCACCAGGTGCCCCCGACGCTGGCGACGGTTGCCGACGAGGCCGGCGTCTCCCGTCAGACGGTGTCCAACGCGCTGAACAACCCCGACCTGCTGCGCCCCGAGACCCTCGAGCGGGTGCAGTCGGTGATCGACCGGCTCGGCTACTCGCCCAACCGGGCGGCCCGCCAGCTGCGCAGCGGGGCCTCACACCTGATCGGCCTGCGCTTCGAGCTCGCCCAGGAGGGCACCACCAACGCCTTGATGGACCGGTTCCTGCACAGCCTGGTGGAGGCGGCGTCTCGTACCGGCCACCATGTGCTTCTCTTCTTCGGTGACCCTGACGACCCGCTCGACGGCTACGACGACCTGCTCCGCTCGACCGCGGTGGACGCCTTCGTGGTCACCGACACCTACGCCGGCACACCGCAGTCGGGGTTCCTCCAGGAACGGGGTGCACCGTTCGTCGCCTTCGGTCGGCCGTGGGACGAGCCTGACGCCGACCATGCGTGGACGGACGTGGACGGCGCCCACGGTGCCCGGGTCGCGACCGAGCACCTCCTCGCGCAAGGTCACCAGCGGATCGCCTGGCTGGGGTGGGAGAAGTCGTCCCGCATCGGTGAGGACCGACGTCGCGGGTGGGAGACCTCCATGCGCACCGCCGGTCTGGACGTGACCGGGCTCGGCGTACGCATCTCCGACAACGTCGACGCCGCCCGGATGGCGACCCACGACATGCTCGCGGACCCGTCGGTCACCGGCTTCGTCTGCGCCAGCGACACGCTCGGCTTCGGCGTACTCCACGCGTGCGCGGAGCGTGGCCTGCGCCCCGGGGCGGACATCGGCGTCGTCGGGTTCGACGACTCGCTCGCCGCCCAGGTCACCTGGCCGGGACTCACCTCGGTGCGGCATCCGCTCGAGGAGGTCGCCGTCGAGCTGGTCCGGATCCTGCACATCGTCCTTGCCCACAAGCCGCTCGGCGACAAGGGGCGGATGCTGGAGCCTACCCTCGTCGTACGCGCCTCGAGCCTGCGCGATTGAGCGGCCGGCTTCGGCGCCCTTGGGAGCGGTCAGTAGCCGCGGGTCCACACGTTGACGGCGTAGTCGACGTCGGTTCCCTGATGGTCGGTGAGGATCTCCTCGGCCACGTCGGCGGCGAACTCGATGCGTACGACGGCCTCGAGGTCATCGCGCGAGTCGAACGTCCACGCCATCTCCACCGGGTGCCGCTCCCAGCCCTGGTCCTTCCAGAACGCCAGCACCTCCACGTGGTCGAGGTCTGGGTACCCGCGTCGGAACCAGTCCCCGAAGGTCGACCGAGTCGGGTCGTTGTCGATCACGAACGCCCGCCCACCGGTGCGTACGACGCGCTCGAGCTCGCCCAGCCCGGATTCGCAACCGGGTCCGAAGAAGTAGGCCCAGCGCGCGTGCGCCACGTCCATGGACGCGTCAGGCAGCGGCAACGACGACGCCGAGGCCTGAAGGACCTCGACGTGCTCGAGCCGGCGGACCCGGCGGCGTGCGATCGCGGCCAGGTCCGGGTGGGGCTCGATGCCGGTGACCGACCGGGCGGTCCCGGCGAAGATGGGGAGGTGGAAGCCTGTGCCGCAGCCGACGTCGAGAAGGTCACGCCCGGACCAGGGCGCGAGCCGTTGCATCAGATCGGTGATCGCACCCGCACGGTCCACGGCCCGGTTCTCGATCTCGTAGACGTCCGGGTGCTGCCAGATGTTGGGGCTCGGGATGGCACCCGGGACGATCTCCACCGAAAGGTCAGAGGCGGACGAGGCCGTTGGGCGTCTGGAACTTGGCGGCCACGATGCCCGGGGTGCCGTGCGGTGCGACCCACTCGACCTTGATGTCCTCGAGAGGCTGCTCCACCGGCTGGCCGAGCCACTCCGAGACGCGCACCGGGTCGCCGGCGATCTCGAGGCACTCCAGGGAGACGTTGCCGGTCGCCCCGACGCTGGGATGGTTGCCGGGCTCGATGTTCCACTCGATGAAGAACGGCAGCTGCGGGTCGGCCTGCAGGCCCCTGACGCCGAGCTGCTTCCAGAGCAGTTCGACTCCGTCGGGGCGGTGCCGGTTGCCGTTGACCGACGCCCGACCGATGCGGGCCTCGAACGGAGTGATGTCGTCCACCGCGACGACCCAGCCGAGCCAGCCACCACCGAGCTCGGAACGAGCGCGCACGGCCTGCCCGAACGGCGCCTTGTCCGAGGCGGGGTGGTCGAGGACATCGACGACCTCGAAGTAGGTGCCGTCGGTCAGGGGGAGGATCGAGTTGCGGGTCCCGAAACGTGGGTGGATGCCGCCGGTGACGAACTCCTCGCCGAGCAGTTCCGAGAGGCGCTCCGTCGTACCAGCAAGTCCGCCCGGACCAGCGGCGAAGACGATGTGATCGAGACGCATAGTTGATTCTCACCCGGGCGCGATCGGCGCCGGACACCGGGGTCAGGCCCCACGCCTCAGTGGTGCGGCGGGGGCGACGCGGGGTGCAAGGCGAGCGCGGAACGTGAACGCAGATGGGCCTCGCACTTGGCGGCGAGCACGTCGTAGGCCCACTGCCCCATCATCGTGACCAGTTCGGTCGCGCTGGAGAGGTAGACGGGCTCGAGGCCGACATGCGCCTCGGTGTTGCCCGAGCAGTACCAGTCGAGGTCGTGGCCGCCGGGACCCCAGCCGCGGCGGTCGTACTCGCCGATGCTCACCTCGAGGTAGGTGGTGTCGTCGTGGCGTTCGACGTTCCTGAACGTCCGCCGCAGTGGCAGCTGCCAGCACACGTCGGGCTTGGTCTCGACGAAGTGGACGTTCTCGGTCAGCGCGAGCGCGTGCAGCGCACAGCCGTAACCGCCCTCGAAGTCGCGGGAGTTGTGGAAGATGCACGCGCCACCGGAGACCTTGGTCTTGCGGTCGCCCTCGTCGTCGGTCTCCGTCCAGCCCGACCGCTTCACCTCGCCGCGCTTGTTCAGCGCCTGCGGCCTGCGCTGCCAGGTGGCGTCGTCGAGGCGGCCGACCCAGGCCGCGACCCGCTTCTCGTCGGCCTTGTCGGAGAAGTGCGCCCCCAGCGTGCAGCACCCGGCGTCGGGAGCCTCTGCGTAGATGCCCGGGCAGCCGTTGCCGAAGATGCACGTCCAGCTCGAGGTCAGCCAGGTGAGGTCGCAGCGGAAGACCTGCCCGTCGTCGGCCGGGTCCTGGAACTCGATCCAGGCACGGGGAAAGACGAGCTCGACCTCTGGCACGAGGATCAGCCTATGCGTGGGTGCACACCGCGTGCGCGGCGCCGGCTCACCCCTCACCCCGGTAGCCTCCTGTCATGCGCCTCGGTGTGCTCGACATCGGCTCCAACACGGGGCATCTGCTCGTCGTCGACGCCTACCGCGGCGCGGCGCCGATGCCGGCCTCCTCCTACAAGGAGGCCCTGCGGCTGGCCGAGCACCTCGACAAGGACGGCCGCGTCAGTGACAAGGGAGTCGCCGCGCTCACCGAGTTCGTCGGGCACGCCCTCGCGCTCGCGGAGGACAAGGGGTGCCAGGAGATCTTCTCCTTCGCCACGTCCGCGGTCCGCGACGCGGACAACTGCGACGAGGTGCTCGCCCACGTCGAGGAGCGCACCGGCGTGGAGATCAAGGTCCTCCCCGGTGAGGACGAGGCCCGGTTGACGTTCCTCGCAGTACGCCGCTGGTTCGGCTGGTCCTCGGGCCGGCTCGCCGTCTTCGACATCGGAGGTGGCTCGCTCGAGGTGGCCGGTGGCGACGACGAGGCACCTGACGTGGCCTGGTCCCTTCCCCTCGGTGCGGGCCGCCTCTCCCGGGAGCACTTCGCGGACGGCCCCCCGAAGGATCAGGTGCTGCGCAGGCTGCGTTCCCAGATCCGCACGTCCATCGCCCACGACGCGGGGACGCTCCTTCGCGGCGGTGCGCCCGACCATGCAGTGGCGACCTCGAAGACGTTTCGTTCACTGGCGCGCATCTGCGGTGCGGCACCCTCCAGCGAGGGACCGCTCGTACGCCGCATCCTGCGGGCGGCCGACCTCAACGAGTGGATCCCCAAGCTGCTGGACATGAACAACGACGAGATCGCCGAGCTCCCCGGTGTCTCGAGCAACCGGGCATACCAGGTGGTGGCCGGCGCGCTGGTGGCCGCGGCGGTGATGGACATCTTTGACCTCGAGGAGCTCGGGGTCTGCCCGTGGGCGCTGCGCGAGGGCGTGATCCTGGACCGTCTCGACCAGCTCAGTGCGACCGGCTGAGGCCGGCGACGTGGCACCGCTGTTCGCGCTCTCGAGCGCCTCCGTCTACCCCGACACGACGACCCATGCGTTCGAGTACGCCGAGAAGCTCGGCTACGACGCCGTCGAGGTGATGGTCGGGCTCGATGTGGTCAGCCAGAGCATCGACAAGATCCGAGCACTGCGTGACTACCACCAGATGCCCGTGTGCGCCGTGCACGCACCATGCCTGCTGATCACCCAGCGGGTATGGGGCACCGACTCCTGGGGCAAGCTCGAGCGGAGCGCCGAGATGGCCGCTGCAGTCGATGCCGACGTGGTCGTCGTACACCCTCCCTTCCGCTGGCAGCGTGACTATGCGGACGGCTTCGTCGAGGGAATCGCCGACCTCGAACGGCGGACCGGCATCGCCTTCGCGGTGGAGAACATGTACCCGTGGCGCGCCACCTCGCGGCGCGAGATGAACGTCTATCAACCCGGCTGGGACCCGTCGGAGGAGTCCTACGCCAACACGACCATCGACCTCTCGCACGCGGCCACCGCGCACTCCGACCCGATCGAGATGGCACAGCGACTCGGCAGCCGGCTGCGCCACGTGCACATGACCGACGGCAGCGGGTCGGCCAAGGACGAGCACCTGGTGCCAGGGCATGGCAACCAACCCTGTGGACCGTTCCTCGAGCTGCTCGCCAACCGCGGCTTCGCGGGACACATCGTCGCGGAGATCAACACCCGCAAGGCCGGCACCCGGGAGGCGCGGGAGGCCGAGCTGCTCGAGACGCTCGCCTTCAGCAAGCTGCACTTCGCCGCAGCAGGGACCCAGTGAGCCGCGCGTGAGCAGTCAGACCCGCGGCCGCCGACCAGGGGCACCTGACACCCGTGCCGAGATCCTGGCGTCGGCGAGGAGCCTGTTCGCCGCGCGCGGCCTCGGCAGCACGTCGATGCGCGCGATCGCCGCAGATGCAGGGGTCGATCCCGCCCTCGTGCACCACTACTTCAACAGCAAGCACGACCTCTTCGTCGCCGCGCTCGAGCTCCCGGTCGACCCGCGCGTCGCCCTCGCCCCGGTGCTGGAGGGTGGCCTCGAGGGAGCGGGGGAGCGGTTGCTGCGGGTGTTCTTGTCGGTCTGGGACGACGAGCACGCGAGGCCGGCGTTGCTCGGGTTGGTCCGTGGTGTCTTCGAACCCGAAGGCCGGCTGCTGCTGCGCGACGGCCTTCTCGGCGTCGTGCTCGGTCCGCTCGGGCCGGCCCTCGGACTCGACGAGCCACAGCGCAGGGTGGCCCTGGTTGCCAGCCAGATGATCGGCTTGGTGATGCTGCGCTACGTCCTCGAGGTGGAACCGCTGGCCACCATGGACGGCGAGTCGGTGGTCGCGACGTACGGCCCCACACTGCAGCGCTATCTCGCCGAGCCGCTGCCCCCACCGGTGACCTGACCGGTTTCTCCACTTGACGGAGAACCCGCCCGTGCCCATAATTCATCACATGATGAAAAACGTGGTGAGCGTCCGATCACTTGCGGTCACCAGGGACGGGAACGAGGTCCTGCGCGGGCTCGACTTCGAGGTGGCGCCGGGGCAGGTGACCGGACTGCTCGGTCCGTCCGGGTGTGGCAAGACGACGCTGATGCGCTCTTTGGTGGGTGTGCAACGGTTGACCTCCGGCTCGGTGGAGGTGCTCGGCTCTCCGGCTGGCTCGGCCTCCCTACGGGACCAGATCGGCTACGTCACCCAGCAGGCCAGCGTGTACGACGACCTCACCGTCACCGAGAACCTCCGCTTCTTCGCGCGGATCCTCGGGCTCGGCAACGAACGCGTCTCCGAGTGCGTCGACCTGGTGGCCCTTGGTGAGCACCGGGACCGAGTGGTCAGCCACCTGTCCGGAGGCCAGCGATCCCGGGTCTCCCTGGCGGTCGCCCTGCTCGGTCAGCCGAGCCTGCTCGTGCTCGACGAGCCCACGGTCGGACTCGACCCCGTACTGCGCGTGGAGCTGTGGCAGACCTTCCATGCACTGGCCGACGCCGGGGCCGCGGTCCTGGTCTCCAGCCACGTGATGGACGAGGCGTCCCGGTGCGACCGGCTGCTGCTGATGCGCGAGGGCCGGCTGATCGCCGATGACACCCCTGCCGGTCTGCTCGGGAACACCGGCGCCGATGACATCGAGAGCGCATTCCTGGCGCTTGTTCAGCAGGAGGCGTCGGCATGAGCGCCGTGACGCCGCGGGCGACCACAGCGGTGACGACCCGGGTGCTGACCCAGCTGCGCCGCGACCACCGGACCCTGGCGATGCTGCTCGTGCTGCCGTGCGCGCTGATGTCCTTGCTGTGGTGGATGTTCGACGGCCTTCCCGGCGACGGCTTCTCCAGTCTCGGACCGGCGCTGCTGGCGCTGATCCCGTTCATCATCATGTTCCTGGTCACCTCGGTGACCACGCTGCGCGAGCGCACGTCCGGCACGCTCGAGCGACTCCTCGCGATGCCGATGGGCAAGCTCGACTTCCTGCTCGGCTACGCCATCGCCTTCGGGCTGGTGGCTGCGCTGCAGTCGGCCCTCGCAGTAGGGGTCTGTGTCTGGCTGCTCGACCTCACGATCGTCGGCTCGGTATGGATGCTGATGGTGGTCGCCGTGGTCGACGCGGTCCTCGGCACCGCCCTCGGACTGTTCGTGTCGGCCTTCGCCCGGACCGAGTTCCAGGCGGTGCAGTTCATGCCGGCCGTGGTGATCCCGCAGATCCTGCTGTGCGGCCTGTTCGTGCCGCGCGACGCGCTCCCGCGGGTGCTCGAGGTGATCTCAGACCTGCTGCCGCTGTCCTACGCGGTGGACGCGATGCAGACGGTGGCGGCCACGAATGAGACCGGTGACGTCTGGCGGGACATCGGCCTGGTCGCGGCGTACGCCGTGGTCGCGCTGGCGCTGGGCGCACTCACCCTTCGTCGCCAGTCCCCCTGAACAATTCGGCGATCTTCTCGGGCCATCGGGGCGGCGGTACCGTGGCGGCCAAGTCGACAAGTTCCCGGAGGACCTCTTGCTGCGACACATCCTTCTGCTGCTGGCCCGGAGCCACCAGGTCAAGGAGACCGTCACCCGCCTGCCCGTGAGCAGCGGCATCGTCAACCGCTACGTTCCCGGCGAGGAGACCCACAGCGCCGTCGACGCCAGTCGCACCCTGATCGAGGACGGGCTGCACGTCACCCTCGACTTCCTCGGGGAGGACACGCTCGACGAGGCGCACGCGGAGGCGACGGTGGTCGCCTACCTCGAACTCCTCGAGGGCCTGAGCCGCGCCGGCCTCGCCCGCAACGCCGAGGTGAGTGTGAAGCTGTCCGCGATCGGTGAGGCACTTCCCGGGATCGGTCCCAAGATGGCCGAGGAGAACGCCCGTCGGATCTGCCGCGCTGCCCGCAACGCCGGGACCACGGTCACCCTCGACATGGAGGACCAGACCACCACGGAAAGCACGCTCGAGACGCTGCACGAGCTGCGCAAGGACTTCCCCGAAACGGGGGCCGTGGTGCAGGCCTACCTCTACCGGACCGAGCAGGACTGCCGCGCGCTCGCGCACGAGGGCAGCCGGGTGAGGCTGTGCAAGGGCGCCTACAGGGAGCCCGAGGACGTGGCCTACCAGGATCGTCACGATGTGGACAAATCCTACGTGCGCTGCCTGAAGATCCTGATGGCGGGGAAGGGCTACCCGATGGTCGCCACCCACGACCCCCGCCTGGTCAAGATCGCCTCGGCGCTGGCCACCCGCTACGGCCGGATGCCCGGCACCTATGAGTTCCAGATGCTTTACGGCATCCGCGGCGAGGAGCAGAAGCGGCTCGCAGGCGCTGGTGAGAAGGTCCGCGTCTATGTGCCCTACGGCCAGGAGTGGTACGGCTACCTGATGAGAAGGCTCGCCGAGCGACCGCAGAACCTGACATTCTTCCTGCGTTCACTCCTCTCCCAGAAGTAAGCCCCAGAAGTACGCCTGAGTCCAGGCCTCGCCCCCGGAAAGGGACAGCCATGACGGTCGCGATCATCGGTGCCGGAGTGATGGGCGAAGCCCTGCTCTCGGGCCTGATCCGTGGCGGCCACGAGCCTGCCGACCTGATGGTCGGCGAGAAGCGTCCCGAGCGGGCCGCCGAGCTCCGGGAGAAGCACGCCGTGCAGGTGGTCGCGAACACCGAGGCGGCAGCCCGCGCGGACACGGTGGCGCTCGTCGTCAAGCCGCAGGACATGGCTGACGTGCTCATCGAGATCGCCCCGCACCTGCGGTCCGGCCAGGTGCTGATCAGCCTCGCCGCCGGCATCACCACCGACTACATCGAGAAGCACATCCCCGACGGGATCGCCGTCATCCGGGTGATGCCGAACACCCCGGCGCTGGTCGACGAGGGGATGGCCGCCATCTCACCGGGAACCCACTGCGACGAGGAGCACCTCGCGCTCGCCGAGCAGATGCTCTCGGTCACCGGTCGGGTGGTGCGCGTCCCGGAGAAGCAGCAGGACGCGGTCACGGCGATCTCCGGCTCCGGCCCTGCCTACCTGTTCTTCGTAGTCGAGGCGATGATCGAGGCCGGCGTACACCTCGGCCTGCCGCGGAGCACCTCGACCGAGCTGGTCGTCCAGACCGTCGTCGGTTCGGCCAAGCTCCTGCGCGAGACGGGGGAGCACCCCACAGTGCTGCGCGAGCGCGTCACCTCGCCCGGCGGGACGACCGCCGCGGCGATCCGTCAGCTTGAGAACCACAAGGTCAGGGCGGCGTTCATCACGGCCATGGAGGCCGCGCGCGACCGCTCGATCGCCCTCGCCGCGAACGATGACTAGTGGTCATCCCTCCTTGACAGGGTGGATGACCGGACCGGAGCGGGGGAGCGCGGCGGAACCACGCATCCCGCTGTGGCAGGCCGGGGCGGTCTTCGTAGCGTTCACGACGCTCTACTCGGCGGTCTCGTTCCAGCAGTACCGCCGGATGGACGCCTTCATCTTCGACCTCGGCTTCTTCGAAGCGGTCGTCCGCGACTACGCCCAAGGCCGCCTGCCCGACCTGCCGGTCACCGACACGACCAACGCGGCGCTGCACTTCAGCCCGGCGCTCGCCCTGCTCGCGCCGCTGGTCCTGCTCGTGTCCTCGCCGCTGACCATCCTGTTCGCGCAAGCCGTTGCCGTGGCCGCCGGCGTGGTGCCCCTGATGCGAGCCGCGGGGCGGGGCTGGTTGCCGTGGGTGGTGGCGCTCAGCTATGGGCTGGCTCCCGGCCTCGGGGCCCTCATCGGGTTCGACTTCCACGAGGTCGCGCTCGCGGTGCCGCTGCTGTCGCTGAGCATGGTCGCGATGCTGCGAGCCGACCACCGGGCCGCTGTGCTCTGGGCACTCCCGCTGATCCTGGTCAAGGAGGACCTGGGGCTCACGACCGCCGCGCTCGGCCTGGTGGTGTTCCTGAGGGGCTCCCGGCGCTGGGGCGCGTTCGCGATGGTCTTCGGCACGGTCTCTTTCCTGGTGATCCTGGCGTGGGTGCTGCCGGCGATGAACGGCGACGCCGGTGGCTTCGCGGACAAGTACGCCCCATCCGGACCGTCGGATGCGCTGCGGATCCTCGCCGACGGGGCGGGCAACAAGCTCAGGACGGTGCTGTTCCTGCTGGCGCCCACAGGTGTGCTGGTCCTGCGTTCCCCGATGCTCCTCGTGGTGGCGCTGCCGACCTATGGTTGGCGCTTCCTGTCCGACCGACCGACCTACTGGGACCCCTGGTACCAGTACGACGCCGTCCTCGTGCCGATCGCGGTGGCGGCGATG
>Ga0136634_10001136_pt1 | contig 10422 bp, 8 predicted proteins | sample AntDrymUQ8332106_2_FD_104654 | JGI IMG/M metagenome (GOLD analysis project Ga0136634, IMG submission 104654) | Polar desert sand microbial communities from Dry Valleys, Antarctica - metaG UQ833 (21.06) | ecosystem: Environmental > Terrestrial > Soil > Desert | place: Antarctica: Dry Valley... | reverse complement strand
TGTAATCGTGGGCCGAAAGCCTGATTTTGCGCGCGCCACCTCCTCGTCGGTCGCGCGCAGCTGCGCGCGTGAAGCTTTCAGCGTCGGATTGAAGAGATAAGCTGCCGCAAGCGCCTCGCGGAGCGTTTCGGCTCGGACCGTTCCAATATTGGCTGAGCATGCAAAGACTGAAATTGAAATGAGGGCCCATTTCAAGCGCGTATGACGCATGTTTCCGGTAGCAGGTCTGCGCCGCATCCCTGTCTTTCCCCCTTCTAGCACTTGAATGCCAATTGCCGAGAGGGCCAGCTACGCCCGACCTTGCCCACCCTCCGCCGTCTCTGAGAGATATAGCCGACCTCTAGCATACGGAAGCCTAATCGCTCTCAAGAGGACAGACCTGGCTCGCTTTTCCGCCCCACGTTGCCTTTTTGCCGCTGGACCCAATTAGAAGGCAAAGACCTTTTTTGCCTCGAAGCCGGGCAGCGCCGGAGCGCCCGCATCGAACGCCGTGCGCTCTTGCAAACGCGAATCGATCTTATAAATCACCTTGGCCTTGGCCGCTGTTTCCGTTCCCATCACCGCGACAAGCCGGCCTCCCTCCGCGAGTTGCGACAGGAAGACGTCGGGCAGATAACCGATGAGCCCGTTCAGAAAAATCAAATCGTAAGGGGCGCTCTCGGGCGCGCCGGCCTCAAGCGGACCCATCGAGAAGGAGACATTCATGATGCCGAGGCTCGCCAAACCTTCCTTGGCGACCGCCGTTAGCCCCGCATCGTTCTCCAGCGCCACAACCGACGTTGTCAGCTTGGCGAGAATGGCGGCTGAATAACCCGTTGCACCGCCTATGTCGAGGACACGGTCGGTCTTGCGCAATGCTGCAAGCTGGGCCAGCTTGGCGAACACCATGGGCTCGAGCAGATACCGGGCTGGCTGGCCATCGCGGGCATTTTCCACGCGCAGCACGCCATCCATATAAGCAAGCGAACGCAGCGATGGCGGCACGAAAGTCTCTCGCGGCGTGTCGGAAAGCGCCTTCAGCAAATCCGGGCTGGTGACTGCATTGGGGCGAATTTGCGACTCGACCATGTTGGCGCGTTCGAGTTTAAAATCGCTCATCCCTAAATCCCTTGCGAAGCGTGTTGCGGCGGGAAGCCCGGCTTTGGTTGCGCGACATTAGGCCAAACAGACCGCTTTTTCCAAGCCCCGGCATCTGACTACAAAGCAGGTTCTTGTAGTTGGCATATGCGAGCGCGAGGTCGGCCAACCGGCTTTTCTTCCTTTCCCGGATTGTGGTATGAGAAGACAGCGGCGACGTGGCGGAGTGGTTACGCAGCGGTTTGCAAAACCGTGTATCCCGGTTCAATTCCGGGCGTCGCCTCCATAGCTGTCGCCACGCATGGTGTTTTTAGTTGGATTCAGCTGACGAAACTTTTCCTCTGGCCGACGCTGTAGGAGGAGGCCATGACCTCAACCGTGAAGCCTGTAAGCGGCGCCAACCGGGTCGGACCCGTGGAGGCTGAGTTTGGCGCCGTGGTCGAACGCGTGCAAAGGCGCGAGGACGACGCGCTTCAGCAGGACTCGGAAGGGCAGCGGCGTCAGCCCGATCAGCAGGCCGAGAAAAATAAGGTCGAGGCTGCCGGAGGCTCCCCGCCGGAAGGCACAAATCCCGCTAAGACGAGCGGCGGTCTCGTTTGACGTTTCCGCATGCCCGGCCCGTTGCACCAAATGTCAGGTGAATTTGAGGTCTCTGCAGACTGGCTCCGAATAACCGCCGGCTGCCTGCGAGCCCATGAGAAATCCAGTACATGGCCTCTTACGATGTGATCATTCTCGGCGCGGGCGCGGCCGGGCTGATGTGCGCTATGACAGCGGGGCAGCGCGGACGCCGCGTGCTCGTCATCGACCATGCGCCAAAAGCAGGCGCAAAAATCCTCATCTCTGGCGGCGGACGGTGCAATTTCACCAATTTGCATTCGACGCCCAGCCGGTTTATCTCCGCGAACCCGCATTTCGCCAAATCAGCGCTCAGCCGCTACACGCAGCACGATTTCATTTCTCTCATCGAACGCCATCGCATTCCCTATCACGAGAAGACGCTGGGGCAGCTCTTTTGCGACGGCTCGGCCCGTTCGGTCGTGGCCATGCTGCTCGGCGAATGCGAGAGCGCGGGCGTCGCTCTGCGGCTTGGCTGCCGCGTTACGGACGTCGGCCGTTCCGGAGATTTCCGCGTCGAAACGGACGCCGGCGCGTTCACGGCGGCGAGCTTGGTGCTGGCGACCGGGGGACCATCCATTCCCAAGATGGGCGCAACAGGATTCGCCTATGACGTCGCGCGGCGATTCGGGCTTGGCATCGTTGCCCCGCGCGCCGCGCTCGTGCCGCTTAGGATGACAGGTGAAATGCTGCAACTTTGCCAATCCCTTGCTGGCATTTCCGTGGAGGCAATCGTCGCCTGCGGCAGGCAAAGTTTCCGCGAGAACATCCTGTTCACGCATCGCGGACTGTCCGGCCCTGCAATCCTGCAGATCTCGTCATATTGGCGCGAGGGCGAAGACATTGCGCTTGATCTAACCCCGGATCTCGATGCGGAAAACTATCTTAAGGACCGTAAGCAGGCCCGCCCGAAGGCCGAGCTGAAAAGTTTGCTCGCCGAAATCCTGCCTTCCCGGCTCGCCCAAGCGCTCGCGCCAACCGGGGCCGTTATGGCGAACCTTTCCAGCCGAAACATGAGCGCTACGGCGGAAAACCTCCAGCGCTGGCGTATGACGCCCGCCGAATCGGAAGGCTGGGGTAAAGCCGAAGTGGCACTCGGCGGGATCGATGCCGCTGGCCTCTCCTCCAAAACCATGGAGGCGCGCGGTGTGCCAGGACTGTACGCGATCGGCGAGGCCGTGGACGTCACCGGCTGGCTAGGGGGCTATAATTTTCAGTGGGCATGGTCGAGCGGCTGGGTAGCTGGGCAATCTGCTTGACGCCCGCGAACGGAAGATGGCGACCAGTTCTGCCCTACGATGAATGATGGATCGGCATAACGAAACGCGGCACCCAAAGGCACCGCGCTCCAGCATGCAGGGGGTAGCAGTTCTACTTCAGCGGCTCAGCGTGACGACCGCCCATATGATAGGTCAGACGAGCCCGAATGACCCAGAAATCACGCTCAGCCTCTACGCTCCCATAGTCATAACCAAGGTCATACTCTTCATCGAAGGAGTAATATAGACCTTCAAGACCAATACTGAGATTGTCCCGAAGCTTATGATCCATACCTAAGCCAGCAACCCAGCCAGTAACTGTATCGTCGTCGCCATACGAGTTGTCTTCGACACCCGCGAAAGCTACACCGCCGGTTACATAAACCAGGGTGTGTCCGAAAGCATAGCCTAGACGGGCACGAATGCTGGCGAGATAATCCGCCCCGAATTCATCATCGTCATCGTCATTGAAAGGGAAGCTTACATCACCTTCAATACCTAGGACAACATTGCGGGAGGTCTGCCAGTTATAGCCAAGATGGACGCCAGCAAGCCAGCTGTTATCGCGCTCATACTCACCCCCATAACTATAGTCAAAATATGGATCACTGAAATCGTTGGTAACGGTATCGTCGACAGTGCTGCCAACATGCACACCGATGTAAAAGCCTGTCCAGGTGATGGCGGGCATGTAGTCGACAGGGCCGCTGTCTTTCATGCTGCCGCGAGAATAGACGTCAGCCGCGTTAGCGGTGGCGAGAGCGCCAGCGCCGAGAAGGAGAGTGGCCCCCAATAGTGCCGATTTCAGAGATTTCACGGATATTCCCCCAGTCAGAAGTGGTTAGGCGTTGAATCACCTCCGCCGAACATAATTGAGGCGGGAAAGCAGCGACACCGAGCCAAAGTTGAGCCAATTCAGCAGGCGCAACCCCTGCGGGAGGAGACCTAACCGAGTAGGTCAATTCCACTAATTTTCTTTTTAATACAAAGGCTTATGGCGGGTCAGGCTCTGTAACATCCTGGCAACAGCATGTTTATAAGTTGCTTTAATTATGTACTCTGGACGCTTATCAATGTGTCCAGCGCCAGCCTTCATGCTGGGCTGCCTTGGCGAGCCTATGTCCTTTGCCCCAGAAAAAAACGCGGCACCCCGGAGGGCGCCGCGCTTTCATCATGCAGTTGAGAAATCCTACTTCAGCGGTTCGGCGTGGCGATCCGTGAAGTGATAGGTCAAGCGAGCGCGAATAGCCCAGAAATCATGCTCTTCGTCGCCGTAACCGTATTTGTTCTCGTCTTCATCGAAGGCATAGTACAGGCCCTCAAGTCCGATGCTCATATTCTCTTTGAGCTTGTGCTCGATACCCGCACCGGCAACCCAGCCGTTCAAAGTGTCGTCATCGCCAAAAGAATCCTCGACGGCGAGAAAGGCCGCGCCGCCTGTAACGTACAGGAGCGTTCTGCCCATCGCATAACCAAGGCGACCGCGAATGGTGGCGAGATAATCGATATCATCGGCGAAGTCGACATCACCCTCGATGCCTATGACAACATTGCCGTGCTTCTGCCAGTTGTAGCCCACATGCAGGCCAGCAAGCCAGGTCGTATCGTCATCGTCGTCGCCCGTGTCGTAAGCGTAATCGCATTTAGCTGCAACGCTCGCTGTCATCGCAACTGGGCAATAATCCTTGCCTTTGTTTTCATCGTCGTCGTTGAACGCTGCGCCAGCATGCACACCAAAGTAAAAGCCGGTCCAGCTAACGGCTGGCGCGTAGTCGACAGGACCGCTGTCTTTCATGCTGCCGCCACGCGAGTAGACGTCAGCGGCATTCGCGGTCGCAAGCGCGCCGGCGCCAGCAAGGAAGGTGGCCCCCAGAAGTGCCAATTTCAGAGATTTCACGGATATTCCCCCAGTCTGAAGTGGTTAGGCTTGGATACCTGGAGCCGAACCTAGTTCAGGCGGGAGAGCAGCGACACCAACCGGGAATTGAGTGGATCAATCGGAAAATACTCTGGGTTGAAATCAGCCCAGCGATCGTGCTGCTTCTATTATTTCTTATTGAAATCAGTGGGTTAGGTGAATGCTGACTTGTGACTCTTGTGCAACATTCATGATCAAACAACGATAAAGCGGCGCGTGAGCGTTCACGAGCCGCTTTATCGCAAAACTAAAGGTGAGTCGCTTTATCTCAGCGGTTCACGCGCGCCGTTCATATGCACGGTAATCCGGCCGCGCACCGTGAGCGCATCTATGGAGTTTTCCTCGCCCAAAACGGTGCTGGCGTCGTCGAAATCGTAATACAGCGCTTCGAGGCCGAGGCTCAGATTGTCCCGGACTTTCGTTTCGATGCCGCCGCCGGCAACCCAGCCAGTTTCTTCCTCTAAGTCGGCTTCGTTGAATCCGGCAAACGCCACGCCGCCCGTACCAAAAAGAAGTGAGCGGCCGAACGCATAACCAAGACGGCCGCGCACGGAGGCGAGATAATCGACACCGTCCGCGAAATTAGCGTCGCCCTCCACACCGATGACCCAGCTGCTCGGTCCCTGCCAATTGAAACCGGCATGGGCGCCACCGATGAGCGCAGCATCATTGTCGAGGATCTCCAGATCATCCTGCGGCCACGCCGCGCCGACATTGCCGCCGATATAAAAGCCGGTCCAGGTAATCGGCGGGGCATAATTGACGGGCCCTGTATCTTTGATGCTCCCGCGTTCGCCGCGATATATGTCGGCAGCTTGGCTCGGCAGCGCCGCGGCAAGGGCAGCAGTGCTAAGGAGGCCAAGGCCAGAAAGCGTTTTCAACGATATTCTCATACGTTCCCCGATTAATGAGGTGGTTAGGTCGCGAGGCGCAGGGTAAACTGCCATCGCCTTAAGTGCCTTCTGTGTTACGGATAGCGTTTGGCGATGATGTGGCGCAGCGCAAGCGCTGGCTAAGCTGGCAGTGCGCTCGCGTCTTTGAAATAAAATGCTTTCGTATCAAAGCGTTGCTTGGAGCGCTCTCGTATAATTATGAGGGCCTGTGTTGCGGTGCGACATCGGGGCACTCGCCCAAGGGTGTTATTGAGGCGGAATTGCAACCATTCGTGCAGGTATATGGAACGGCGCTATACGATCTTGAATGTCTTCACCGAACAGCCAACGGGTGGAAACCCTTTAGCCGTGGTCACGGATGCGGAAGGGTTGAGCACGCAGGCGATGCAAGATATCGCCCGCGAATTCAACCTTTCCGAAACCGTCTTTGTGCTGCCGCCGCAAGGCGCGGCGCATACGGCGGCAATCCGCATCTTTACGCCAGAGGCAGAACTGCCTTTTGCCGGACATCCCACGCTCGGCGCCGCAATCCTGCTGGCGCGCGACCGCATCTGGCGCAAAGCCGGTGAGGAATACGCTCTCATTGTGCTTGAAGCCAAAGCAGGCGTCCTGCGCATAGGGGTAAAGCCTGGGGCCGACGGCGCCCCTCACGGCGAATTCGACGCGCCTATCCTTCCCACGGAGGCCGGACCCGCCGCGCCCGAGGACCGGCTAGCAGCCGCGCTCGGCCTGTCGCCGCACGAGATCGGCTTCGAGAATCACCGTCCCTGCCGATATGGCGCGGGCATGGCATTCACCTTTGTACCGGTCAATGGGCTCGACGCAATAGGCCGGGCGCGCATTATCGCGCAATATTGGCATGAAGCTTTTGGCACGGACGCACACGCCGCAGCCTATCTATATTGCCGGGAGACCATGCGGAATAAAGCCTCATTTCATGCCCGGGTATTCGCACCGGCTCTCGGCATGGCGGAAGATCCAGCGACCGGTTCTGCCGCTATTGCCTTAGCGCCCGTCATTCATTTGTTTGACGATCTGCCTGAGGGCCCTTACGCGGGCATGATTGAGCAAGGGCTGGAAATGGGTCAGCCCAGCGAAATCTTTCTGGAATTCGAGGTGGAGAACCGCCAAATCCGCGTCGTGCGGATCGGCGGAAGCGCGGTGTTTATGCAGGAGGGGACAATCGAAGCGTAGATTTGCAACGGCTGATGTTCTAAGTCCGTTACGGAATCCCCTGAGCGTTCCACACCGGACCCTGCCTGGAATATACGTGCGGTCACATTTAATTGCCCCAGATGCCATCTTGCGGCGTCAGCACAAAATGCAAAGTCGTTAGCCGTGCAGAGGCAAGCGTGAATAACCGCTCTTTTTTGCCTTGAAACGGCCAAGGTGCAGCGCAATATGAGCGCTCTGAACGAACGTTCGTTTTACAGAGTGCTCAATGCCGAAACTTGATCCTGACACCCAGCTTGCACGGCGCGAACATATTCTTGATGCGGCGGAACGCTGCTTCGCCGAGACCGGCTTCCACAGCACGTCGATGCACGATATCTGCCGTGCCGCCGCGGTCAGCCCCGGCGCGCTTTACACGTATTTCGCGTCCAAGGAACAGCTTATTGCCGGCATCTGCGACCGCGAGAAAAACAAGCTTGGCGACGCTCTGGCCGCTGTCGCCGAGGCTTCGAATTTCATGGGCGCGCTTTCGGCATTGGCCGAGACCTATTGCGTAAATCAGCCGCAAGAAAAGTTGCGTTTGCATGTCGAAATGAACGCCGAGGCGCTGCGCAATCCCGCTGTCGGCGAGATCGTCCGTTCCATTGACAAGTTTGTGCTGAGCAGTTTCGAGCGGCTTCTCGCCAAGGCGCGCGATGAAGGGCGAATCAATCCATCCGTTGACACGGCGGCGCTGGCGCAGGTTCTGACAGTGATCGGCGACGGGCTTTGCTGGCAGCGCGCGTTGAATAGAGAGTTCGATCCCGGTGTTGTAATGCCCGTGATCATGGGCTGGTTAGCGACATTGATGCAGCCCACTGGGGAGCATCCCGAGGAAGAGCCCAAGAGTGGGGGGAACAAAATGGGTTGGAGCGGTAAGCTGAAAATCGGTGCGGCTGTTCTGGCTGCCCTGTTGGCGGTAGGCACGGTTGGGCAAAGCCGGATGGCTTTTGCCGCCGATGCCGCCAAACCCGCTCTCGAGGGCCCAGCTGTCAGCGTCGCCGCCGCGGCAAAAACATCTTTCACCGAAAGCATTCTCGTGACTGGCTCGCTCATTGCTAAGGAAGAGGTGCTGGTTCCGCCGCAAATCGACGGTTACCGCGTTACCGAGCTGCTGGTCGAGGAAGGCGACCGCGTTGCCGAAGGCCAAGTTTTGGCAAGGCTCGACAGCAACACGCTCGAAGCCCAACTTGCCCAGCTCGAAGCGCAGGTGACTAGAGCCGACGCGGCGATCGCTCAAGCGCGCAGCAACATCACCCAGGCGGAAGCCACGCAGAAGCAGGCCGAAGCCGCTTTCGTGCGCGCGCAGGGCCTTGTCCAATCTGGCACGACAAGCAGGGCCGTGTTCGAGGAGCGTGAAGCCGCCTCGCGTACCGCCGCCGCCGCGGTCACCTCCTCCCAGGATGGCTTGCGGGTTTCCGAAGCCGACAAGACGCAAATCCTCGCTCAGATCCGCGAGTCGAAGCTCCGGCTTAGCTATACTGAAATCAAGGCGCCGAGGGCCGGCCTCGTCAGTAAGCGCAACGCCAAGCTTGGCGCGGTCGCGTCCGCCGCAGGCGATCCTATGTTCCGCATCATCGCCAAGGGCGAGGTGGAGCTGGATGCCGAAGTGCCGGAAATCTACATGCCCAAGCTGACCCAGGGGATGCCGGGGCGCATCGATGTCACCGGGCTTGCCGAGCGCGGCGGCACGATCCGCCTCATTTCGCCGGAAGTGGACCGGACGACCCGCCTTGGCCGCGTGAGGATTTTTATCGGCGAAGATAAGGATTTGCGGGTGGGAACGTTTGCCCGGGGCATTATAGACATCGCCAGGAGTGACGGCCTGGGCGTGCCCGCCACCGCGGTTTTGAATCAGGGGGACGTCCAGACGGTCCAAGTCGTGCAGGAGGGCCGGGTGCAGACCCGCCGTGTGCGCACCGGGCTTGCCTCGAACGGCAAGGCGGAAATTGTCGAAGGCTTGCGAGAAGGTGAGCTTGTTGTGTTGCGGTCGGGAACGTTGCTCCGGGACGGGGACGCGGTGCGTGCCGTGAGCACCGACAAAACTGCCGTGAATGAGGCCAAGTGATGCGCCGGTTGAATATCTCCGCGTGGGCGATCCGAGCCCCGATTCCCTCTGTTGTGCTGTTCATCGTCCTGCTGCTGCTGGGCGTGCTAAGTTTCCGCACGCTCCCAGTCGAGCGCTTCCCGAACATCGATTTTCCGCTGGTTTCCATTACGATTACCCAGGCCGGCGCCTCCCCGTCCGAGCTGGAAAAACAGGTCACCAAGCGGGTGGAGGACGCAGTCGCCGGGCTGACCGGGGTGAAACACATCAATTCAACGATCACCGACGGAGCGTCGGTGTCCAATATCGAATTCCTGCTTGGAACCAACACCGACCGCGCGCTTAACGACGTCAAGGACGCGATTGCCCGCATTCGCGCCGAACTGCCGCGCACCATCGATGAGCCCATCGCGCAGCGCATCGATATCGCCGGGCTTCCCATTCTGACTTATGCCGCTTCCGCGCCAGGCATGACGCTGGAGCAACTGTCCTGGATCATAGACGATACGGTTGCGCGCGAGTTACAAGCCATCCGAGGCGTTGCCGACGTTCGCCGTGTCGGCGGCGTCGAGCGTGAGATCCGGGTGTCACTCGATCCCGATCGCCTGCTGGCGCTCGGCATAACAGCGGGCGATGTCAGCAATCAGCTTCGCCTGACCAATGTCGACGTTGCCGGCGGAAAAAGCGAAATAGGCGGACGCGAGCAAACCATTCGCGCTTTGGCGAGCGCGGTCAACGTCGAACGGCTTGCCGCCACGCCCATGACGCTACTGGGCGGCCGCAAAGTGCGCCTGGATGAGATTGGCACTGTTACCGACAGCTATGAAGAACCCAGGCATTTCGCCCGGCTCAACGGCCAAGAGGTTGTGGGATTCAGCATTTCACGCGGCAAAGGCGCGAGCGATGTCGTGGTCGCGGCCCTCGTGGACGCAAAGATCGCTGAAGTGACCAAGCAATACCCAGATTTGAACCTGCAAAAAGTGGACAACCCCGTCGCGTTTACGCAAGGCAATTACGATGCCACCATGACGTCGCTTATTGAGGGCGCCTTGCTGGCCGTTTTCGTGGTGCTCGTGTTCCTGCGCGACATGCGGGCAACCCTCATCGCCGCCATTGCGCTGCCGCTCTCGATCCTGCCCACCTTCTGGGCGATGGAGGCTCTCGGCTTCTCGCTCAATTTGGTCACCCTTTTAGCGCTAACGCTCGTGACTGGCATATTGGTGGACGACGCCATCGTCGAGATCGAAAACATCGTACGGCATATGCGTATGGGGAAATCCGCATACCGTGCCGCGCTCGAAGGCGCCGATGAAATCGGCCTCGCGGTGATCGCGATCACGCTTACGATCGTTGCCGTGTTTATTCCGGTTAGCTTCATGGGTGGTATCGCCGGGCAAT
>Ga0136634_10001135_pt1 | contig 10433 bp, 8 predicted proteins | sample AntDrymUQ8332106_2_FD_104654 | JGI IMG/M metagenome (GOLD analysis project Ga0136634, IMG submission 104654) | Polar desert sand microbial communities from Dry Valleys, Antarctica - metaG UQ833 (21.06) | ecosystem: Environmental > Terrestrial > Soil > Desert | place: Antarctica: Dry Valley... | reverse complement strand
GTGGAGGGGTTCGGCGGTGGTGGCGTCCCAGATTCGTGCGGTGTTGTCGGCGCTGCCGGTGAGGAGGCGGGTGCCGTCGGGGGACCAGGCCACCGCCCACACCGCGCCGGTGTGGGCGGTGAGAGGACGCAGTGGCAAGACGCCTTGCGTCGTACGCTGGCCAACCTCCGGCAGCGGGGCGACCAGCAGCCCGTCGGTCGGCACCGGTGCCGGGATGCACTTCAGGACCTGCGTCCGGTAGGTCTCGACGAGGGCGATCTCGGTGCCGTCGATCTCGCACTCTCGCAGGATGGTCCCGATCGCCCGTGCACTGGCGAGCCGCGCCGATGTCAGTCGTGAGCCGTGCAGCTCCGCGGCGGTCAGGTCGGCGCCGCTCAGGTCGGCTCGGGTCAGGTCCACCTGATGCAACGTCGCGCGGCGCAGATCCGCCCCGGTTAGATCGGCCCCGACCATGGGCAGCCTGGCGCCGTCGCGGTCCGCCGTACCGATGCGCCATCCGTCCAGGCGCGCGCCTGCCAGCCGAACTCCGGCCAGAGACTGGTGGGGATGACCGTGGTCGGCCGCATGCAGAGCGTAGGCGAGAGCGAGCTCCGATACCTGCGGCACGTACCGATGGCGAGTCAGGTCCAGCCCGGTCAGCGCCGCTGACAGGTGTTCGGCCGTCGCTCCGGCGATCGATTGGCCGAGGAAGTCCAGCGTCTCCGGATTGGGTACCGGCATCGCGAGCGCATCGAGCCCTCGGTCGGTGACGGAGGTGGCTTCGTGCAGGGCCCGCACCAGGTAGCGGGCCAGGAAGTACTCGAACAGCGACCGGTGGCCGAACGCGAAGGTGTCGTCGTCGCGGGCGAGGAAGGTGGCGGTCCGGAAGTCGGCCTTCCACAGGTCGGGCACCCGTTCGCGGTAGTGACGCTCCAGGTCTGGTCGACGGGCGAGGACATCGAGGAGCCATTCGTCGACCTCCGCCGCCTCCCAGGAGTTCCGCCCGGACCGCCACAACCCGGCGGCGATCTCCTCCATCAGCAGGTGCTTGTGCTCGGGGGTCAGGGTGTGCTTGCCGCTGTCGCGCGACAGCCAGCGCTCGACGACCTCGCCGTACAGGTCCACCGAGCGCAGCGTGCGGCCCTCCAGCTTGGCCGTCTCGATGAACTCCACCTGGTCGGCGATCAGCCGCAGCGTCAGTGGGCGGCGCGCGAGGTCGGGCAGGTCGTGTACGGCGGCGACGGTGTCGAGGAACTCGTCTACCCAGCCTGCGTCGCGCTCCAGGTTGGCGGCCAGGTACTCCCGCACCTGCTCGTCGCGGAAGGGGAGCATCAGCAGCGCCAGGTAGTCCTCGCCCCGTAGGCCCTGCCGACTCTCACCCGTGAAGAAGGTGATCTCCTCGCGGATGGTGCGGAAGTACTGGGTGCGGCAGGTGAGCAGCATCCTGGCACCCGAGCCCTCGCCGACCGCCCGCCACAGTTGCCGGGTGAACAACTGCTGATCGTGCGGGCTCAGGTGGACGAGCACCTCGTCGAGCCCGTCGAAGACCACCACCGCGTCGCCCTGGCCCAGCCGGCTGCGGACGACGTCGGCGGTGAGGCGGTGCCGCGGGAGGCCTGCGGGTCGGTTGGCGTCGAGCATGCTGTCCAGGATGTGGTCGAGAGTCATCGTCTCGGCCAGGCCTGTGATCCGGACGTCGCGCAGGTCGAACAGGATCGGCATCGGGCAGGTGGTGCCGCCGGCGCGCAGGTCGAGCAGCCGCTGGGTGAACAGCTTCGCGGTGGTTGTCTTGCCCATGCCGACGTCGCCGAGCAGCGCACAGAGCCGGGGCGCCCCCGGTCCCTTGGCTGTCGCCCACTCCACCAACCGGGTGACGGCTGGCAGCGGCGGGCCCGTCGCCGCGCCAGGGCGGTCCAACCGGGACTCCCGGAGGCTGGTCTCGGCCGACTCGGCCTCGATCAGGACCGCACTGTCCCCGGTCCGCCTGCTCCGCGCCACGCTCGCCGACCACACCGTGAGGGGGTCGTCCGCCACCCGATCCTTGGTCGTGGTGGGCGGTGGTCGGAGCGCGCACGTGATCTCGTCCACTACGTGGGCGACGTAGCGCCTGCGCTGGGCGGTGTTCGTCAGCTCGTCCCAGGCCTCGTCCCGGCGCCGGATGTCGTGGCGGCGCAACGGGCCGAGGTCCAGCGGTCCGTCCGGCAGGCCGCTCAACGCGAACACGACGACCCGGCCGGGCGAATCCAGCGCCCGTCGACGCTCCGCGGTGTCCACGAGGTACGCGGGGCTCAGCAGCACCAGCCGGACGTCGGCCCGCGCGCAGAGCCGGTCGCGCGCCTCCTCTGGATCCTCGCCCAGCCCGACCGCGCCGGGATCGGCCACCTCCCAGGACCGTTCGTAGTCCGGCGCGAGGACGTCGCGCAGCTGGCTCAGCAGCATGTCCACCTTTTTACGGGCCGCCGCGTCGGTCGTCGGGGCGACGCTGACGTAGACCCGCGTTCGACGGGAACGCCCGAGCTCCGCGACCTCCGGGGCCACCGGATGATCGATCCCCGTCCGCCCGGCTGCCTCGCCGGTGAACGAGGCGATGCCCTCGTCGATGAGATCGCCACCGGTGAACCAGCCGTGACGCTGGTCGGGGGGCACCTTGCGGGAGTCCAGCTCGAGCTGGAGCTCGACGCCGGCCTCGGTCGCGGCCCGGTTAACCCGTTTGCGGAAGTCCTGGAAGGCGTCCTGGCTGCGGGCATCGTCGCCCGCCGGGAACTCGGCGGCCTCCAGCGCGTCCCGGAGCAGGAACTGGCCGTTGTCGGCCACCGTGTCGAGGATGGCTGCCAGCCGGGCCGACTGCAGCGCGGTCAGCGACGACGACCGGGCCTGCAGCACGGCCAGATGCTGGGCGATCTCATCGCGGAGCAGTCGGGCCCTCACAGCGCGACGTACCCGTTCTGCGAGAGGGCGCGCCGCCGGACCGCGGCGGCCAGGTCGTTGGCGAAGCGGGTGCGCCGGGCACCGGACAGCTCGGCGAAGCTCCGGTCATCGCGGGTGAACACGAGCTGGCGTTCGATGCCGCCCAGGTCGTGCTCCGGCCCGAACGCCGGCAGCGGGCTCAGCGCAACCGGCAACGACCCCTTGTCGGGGCGTAGACCCGCGAACCGCGGCAGCTCGTGCTTCTTGATGAAGGGTCGGCCGAAGTAGCGAGTGCTGAGCAGGAGCAAGCCGTAGTCGGCCTCGTTCAGCCGGTCGAGGATGCCCGTGGTCAGCTCCTCGCCGCAGGTGAGATGGCTGTCCTCCCACCATTCGACGTCGAGGTCGGTGAAGCACCCGAGGGCTGGGAGCAGGTCGCGCAGCAATGCCTCCTTCAGCGCCTTGTCCTGATGACACCAGCTTACGAAGATCCGCGTACGCAACGCCGCCTCCATCCATCCGGAAGATTCCGGATCGAACCCGGGATCGACTGAGCATGACACATCGCGCCGACCGCTGTCACCGCGGGTGGGCGTCGTACACTGTCATACGTGCCCGAGCGGATCGAGTGGGACGATGACGCGGCCCACCACATCGACCCGGACACGCTGCGCCGAGCCCGCGAGGAGGCTGAGGCGACTCGTGATGAGCCACTGTCGTCGGATGCCACCCGGTCGGCGAGGGCCAAGGTCCTCTCCATCCGGCTCAACCCCGACGAGTTCGACGTCCTCAACCGACACGCCGACCAGCTCGAGCTGCCCGTATCCACGCTCGTCCGCGGTTGGATCCTGAGCCACCTCCAGGCTGGCACCGAGACATCGCCGGCGGCTACGGTCGACCGGATCGCCCGAGAGGTCGAGCAGCTCCGTCGGCAGCTCGTCACCATTCCGTCCCAGACCGCCGACCGGGCTGACGTCCCGAACATTCGAGATCGTTAGGGGACCAGAGGCGTGGCACTCGTTCTCGGACCGGTTCTGCGTCACGTCGGCGAGACCACCGCCTCGATCTGGGTGCAGACCGACCGTCGAGCCACGGTCACGGTGCTCGGCTGTGCCGCGCGCACGTTCGAGGTGTCCGGCCACCACTACGCGCTCGTCCCGGTCACCGGTCTCGAACCGGACAGCCGCACCCCATACCAGGTCGAGATCGACGGGGAACGGGCGTGGCCACCGGCGGTCACCCCTTTCCCGCCCAGCCTGATCCGCACCCGCGGCCCGAGGTCCGACGCCCGGAACCGGATCATCTTCGGGTCCTGCCGGTACCCGAAGGTCGCCGATCCGAAGCTGGCCGCAGCGATCGGCATCGACGCGCTCGACGCCTATGCCGCCCGCATGACGCACCGTCCGCCCCAGGAGTGGCCCGACGCGCTGCTGTTGCTCGGCGACCAGGTCTACGCCGACGAGCTGACCCCGCAGACCCGCCGCCGCATCGCCGGCAACCGCGACCGTCACCCGGGCTGGCCTGACGACGAGATCGTGAGTTACAGCGAGTACGTCGGCCTGTACACGGACTCCTGGTCGGATCCGGAGATCCGCTGGCTGCTCTCCACCGTGCCCACGGCGATGATCTTCGACGACCACGATGTCCGCGACGACTGGAACACCTCCGCGGTGTGGCGGGCCGAGATGGCGGCGACGCCATGGTGGCGCGACCGGATCCGCTCGGGGCTCGCGTCCTACTGGGTCTACCAGCATCTCGGCAACCTCACGCCGGACGACCTCGCTGCCGACCCGGACTACCGCACGGTGCTCGAGCACGGTGGCGACACCTGGCCGTTGCTGGCCGAGCTCGCCGACCGCGCCGACGCCGCGGCCGACGGGGGCAAGGGCATGCGGTTCAGCTTCCGCTGGGACCTCGGCCGCAGCCGGTTGCTGATGATCGACTCACGCGCTGGCCGGCTCCTCGCCGACGGCCGGCGCCAGATGCTGGGCGACGCCGAGTTCGCCTGGCTCTCCGAGCAGGTGGACGCGCCCGGTCGGGTGGACCACCTCGTGCTCGGCACGTCGGTCCCGTGGTTGCTGCCGCACGCGATCGGTGACATCGAGACGGTCAACGAGATCGCCGCGGCCCGACCCGGCTGGCGGGGACGGCTCGGGGAGAAGCTCCGGCAGGCCGCCGACCTCGAGCACTGGTCGGCGTTCCGGTCGTCCTTCGACCGGCTCACCGCGATGATCGGCCGGGCGGCCGCCGGCGGGCCCGCCACCGTCAGCGTCCTGTCCGGGGACGTCCACCACAGCTACGCCGCCCGCGCCGACCTGCTGGGCAGGGCGGACGGGCACGCAGCAGTGCACCAGCTCACCTGCTCGCCGGTGCACAACAGGATGGAGTGGTACATCACGCCGGGATTCCGGGTGAGCTGGTCACGGGGTGCTCGCCGGCTCGGCGAGCTGTGGGCGTCACGGGCCGGGGCGCCACCCAAGCCGGTGTCCTGGGAGCGGATGGCGGGCCCGCTGTTCGGCAACACGATCGCCACCCTCGACATCGACGGCCGCCAAGCCGAGGTGCTCTTCGAACAACCCCGCTCGGCAGCGTCCCTGTACGAGCGCGCCCGCCTGAAGCTGACCTCATGAACGAACGACCGGAACGGCGCACCGCCGTCCCGGTGCCCCACGCGGCGTCGCGGCTCACGTCGCCCGCGCACGGCGGCGGCGCTCGCCCAGGGCGCCCAGCAGCAGCCCGGCGACCACGAACAGCGCGTTGACCGGCACCTCCCACCCGGCCAGCGCATCGACGTGGTTGACCACGTACCAGCTCGCGTCGCCGTCGAGCCAGTGGTTGAGCAGGCCGCCCACCCCCTGCACGAGCAGCACGAGTCCGACGATCTCCAACATCCTCATCCCCTCAGGCATCGACGCGCTCCGGAGCCCGCGGCGGCGCGAGCGTCGTCCACACCGGCCAGCCGACGAGCCAGATCGCCACGGCGATGCTGATCCGGCTGCCCCAGCTCCACATCGGGTCGCCGAACCAGTCCAGCGGAGCCGGGACGCCGGTGCCCGCGACGGTCGCGGTCACGAGCAGTACCCCCACGGTGACCGCCCAGCCCAGTGCAGCTTTGCCCCACTCCCGCCACTCGTGCGCGACCTTCGCTGCGCCGTATCGCGGCGGCCGGGGTGGCGGCGGTCCGCCGGCGAAGCGGTGGGCGAACCGCGAGTCCGCCCACCGGACCATCGAATGTCCGAACGCGACGGTGAACCCGAGGTAGACCGCCGCCAGCCCGTGCGAAAGCCCAGGTGGTGACACGCGTGCCACGTCGAGCACCGACGCCGTCACCAGCACGATGTCGACCACCGGCACCGCGAGTAGCAGCACCGTGCTCATCCGGCGTGCCCGCAGCAGGTAGCGGGCGGCCAGCCCCGCGCCGGCCAGCACCCAGAACCCCACCTCGCACGCGCCGATGAGCAGCACGAGCGGGTTCTCGCTCAGGAAGTCCCCCATGGCCGTCGAGCCTGCCGCTTGGCTCGGTCCGCGTCGTCGGCCGTCGGACCGATCTTCGGGAGCGCCGCCGTACATCCTTCGAGGGACGCATTGAGCGCTCCGGCGTGCTGGGATGGCCTGGTGGGCAGGCAGGTCGTACGCGAGTGGCGCCAGGACGTCGTTGTCGCCGCGGGCTGCCTCGGGCTGGGACTCTTCTTCCACGCGGTGGTGCCGGAGGTGCGCATCGGCTGGTGGGACGACCAGCCCGACCCCTCCTTCGCGGTCTCGGCCGCCGTCCTCGCGCTGGCCTGTCTCGGACAGACACAGCGCAGGACCCGGCCGCTGCTGGGAGTGTCCCTCGGCGCGGCTGCCCTCGCCACCGGTCCGTTCCTGGTCGGTGTGACCGGTCTGGGCGTGCTGCTCGCGTTCTTCGACCTGCTCATCTGCGCGGTCGTGTACGGCTCCCGGCGCGGCGGCCGGTTCGTCGCGGGTGCGGCCGGGGCGATCGTGCTGGCCATCGCTGCAGCGAGCGTGTCCGCCGACGGACCCCGCCAGGCGCTGATCAGCCTCGTCAACCTGACGCTGCTGTTCCTCGTGCCGTTGCTGTGGGGTTACGAGGTGCGCCACCACCGCGACGCGGCCGCCACCGAGCGGGAACGCGCCGGGCAGGCGCAGCGCATGGCCGAGCTGGCCCGCGCGGCCGCCGTGGTCGCCGAGCGGGCCCGCATGGCCCGCGACCTGCACGACGTCATCGCCGGGCAGCTCTCGGCCATCGCCCTGCAGTCGGAGGCCGCGCTCACCATGGTCGACGCCGATCCCGCCGTGCTGCGCCGGGTACTGACCTCGGTTCGGGAGAACAGCGTCGCGTCGCTCGCCGAGATGCGCACGATGATCGGCTTGCTCCGCTCACCCGGGCCGGATCCCGACCCGCGCACGGCGCCCGCGACGCTCACCCAGCTCCACGGGCTGCTCGACTCCGCGCGTGCCTCGGGGCTGCGCGTCGACATCACCGACGACCGGGGCGACGCCACGGGGCCGGGCGGTAGCGTCGCCGCCGCCGTCGACCTCGCCGCCTACCGGATCGTCCAGGAGTCGCTGACGAACGCGGCTAAGCACGCCCCTGGCAGCGCCGTGCGGCTCGCGCTGTATGAGGACGACGGCGAGCTCGTCATCGAGGTGGCCAACGACCTCGTCCGCGGCGCGCCCGGTGGTGCGGGCACCGGCACCGGGCTGCTGAGCCTGCGCGAGCGGGCCCACGCCGCCGGGGGCCGGCTCGAAGCCGGGCCGGACGGGGCGGGCTGGCGGGTCCGGGCCGTGCTGCCCCGCGTACCTGCGGGGCCGGCATGACGGTCCGCGTCGTGGTGGCCGACGACCAGGCGGCCATCCGCACCGGTCTGGTAATGATCCTCTCGTCGGCGCCGGATATCGAGGTCGTCGGGGAGGCCGGCGACGGCCTGGTGGCAGCGCGCCTCGCCGCCGAGCTCGCACCCGACCTGGTGCTCATGGACATCCGGATGCCGGGAGTGGACGGCATCGAGGCCACCCGCCAGATCGTCGCGGACCGTCACGCCGAGGTGCTCGTGCTCACCACGTTCGACCTCGACGACTACGTCGATGCAGCGCTGGCCGCCGGGGCTGCGGGGTTCCTGCTCAAGTCGGTGGAGGCACCCCGGCTGCTCGAGGCGGTGCGCGCGGTGGCCCGCGGTGACGGCGTGCTTGCGCCGGAGGTGACCCGACGCGTGCTCGCCCGGCTGGCGGCGCCCCCGCGCCGACCTGCCCGGCCCACCGGGATGGACGAGCTGACACCGCGGGAGCATGACGTCCTCGCCTGCCTGGGCCGGGGGATGTCCAACGCCGAGATCGCCGAAGCGCTCGTCATCACCGAGGCGACGACGAAGACCCACGTCTCCCGGGTGCTCGCCAAGCTCGGGCTGCGCTCACGCGTGCAGGCCGCGATCGCCGCGCAGGACGCCGGCCTCGTCCCCTGAGTCTGTTGCCGCCCACTTCGCACAGGTTGTGTGGTCCTCGCATACCGCCGGACCTGTGCGAGGACCACACAAGGTGTGCGAGGTGGAACTCCGAGCGGGTGGGGTCATCTGGTCCACCGTCGCCACCAGGTTCTGCGGGGACGGCTCCGTGGCGCGGTCAGTTGCCGGCGGCAGTTTGGGCAGACGGGGCCGGGTGGTTCGTACAGTGAGCAGACGATCACGGTGTGGCCGCACATGGCGAGAAAGTGGCCGAACCCGGCCGTGAGGCCGACTTCCAGCGAGGTTTTGGTGACGGCATGGTCGCGGTAGTCGGTGGACGAGATCATCCAGACCCAGCCGGGCAGCTCGGCCGTAGGCGCGCCGGTCACTCGGACACGGTGCGTCGCCACACGACGCGATCGCGACGCCCAGCCCTGACCCGTACCCGGCGAGCAACACCGACCAGCGCGTCACATGTCCGGATGGCGATGGAGCCGGCGAGGGCACGGAGGCGGAGTCGGCGGCGGCAGCGGTGGCACAGCCGGGGCCGGGGGCCACCGGCGTGGGGCAGGTCGATGCCGTTGCCGCACCTGTGGCAGCGGGACCGCACCTTCATCGGGGCAGGGTGTGGTCGAGGCGGTGCTCGTGGGCCGCGGCGTCCAGGGACCCGCGGGCGAGGACCGCGAGACCGTGCAGCCGGCACGGCCAGCGCCGCTCACCGGCTGACCCCGCGATCAGGCAGGTCGTGCAGTAGCCGGTGCCGTCGTCGACGTGCTCGGCGAGCAGCCGCTCGACCAGGCGACGGTATCGGGCGATGGTCTCCGTCAGGGCTTGCGACGGGGGCGGGATGGCCGTCATGCCGGCACCGCGATGATGACTGGGAGGTATCCGATCACAAGGAGAGACGGTAGGACGGCCGCAGCGTACAAAGTCGACAGGCTGTCGACCGTCGCGACTCAGCGGAAGAGACCCATCCGATACGCCAGACCGCGCAGCTCACGGCCACCCGCGTCGCGCCTGGCCCGGGCTAGCAGAGCACTCACGGTCTCGCGGACGTAGAAGTTGGCCCGGACGAGCTGGGGTGCGATGTCCTCGGCTGTGCGCAGCGCGGTGACGGCCTGGTCCCGGGTGGACCGCTCCGCGGCCAGCCCCCGGCCGTAGTCGGCGTGGAACATCGCCCGCCGGCCGGGCCGAGTAATCGCGTCGACGTCAACGCCCCGGGCCAGTTCGCGCACCCGGCCGCCCTCGCCGAGCTCGACGGCGATCGCGATTCCCCACACGCCCACGTTGCGAGGCCCGAACTGCAATCCGCCGAAGTCACCATTGCCGGTGAGGTCGGCGACCTCGCGGGCCTGCTCGAGGTGGGCCATCGCATCGTCACGGCGGCACAGCGCCGCGGCGTTCAACGCCGCCGACAGGTGCAGCATGCCGTGCACCTGCCCGGCCTCGCCATTGTCGAGGGGGGTCGCGTCGGCGGCCCGCTCGGACACGCCGAGCGACCGCTGCCGGGCGCCGTCGCCGAGGGTGGCGTGCGCGCGGACGAACTGCGCGAGCCCGATCCACTGCGGATCGGAGATCGCCTGAGCCGTGGCGTGCAGGTGCCCGGCGACGATCCACGCCAGGTCTCCGCGACCCAGGTCCTTGGCGAGGTAGAACGCGGCGTGCAGAACGTGGGCGAGCAACCGGCGTGCCTCGCCACTGCCGGCGCCCGCGGCGACGTGCAGTTCAGCGATGAGCGGGGGCACGATCTCGCCCAGGATGCCGTACTCGCAGGCGCCGGACGCCGCGTCGATACGTGCCACCTCGGCCCGCAGCTGCTCCAACGGCCGGGGCGGCGCAGTCTGCGGGGTCTCGCCAAGTTCGATGTCGCACAGCACGGCGCGCAGCGGCGAGGCCGCAGCGTGCCCGGCCGCCTGCCCCGCGTCGACCGGTGGGAAGGGTTGGCCGGTCAGTTCGGAGGGCGCGATCCTCAGTGCTCCCGCGAGTGCCTCCAGGGTGGACCGGCGTTCCACCGTCCGCTCGTCCCGCTCGAGGAGCGACACGTAGCTCGCGGAGAACCCGGCAAGCTCCGCAGCCTCGCGCTGTGACAGATCGCGCCAGAGCCTGATC
>Ga0136634_10001134_pt1 | contig 10436 bp, 10 predicted proteins | sample AntDrymUQ8332106_2_FD_104654 | JGI IMG/M metagenome (GOLD analysis project Ga0136634, IMG submission 104654) | Polar desert sand microbial communities from Dry Valleys, Antarctica - metaG UQ833 (21.06) | ecosystem: Environmental > Terrestrial > Soil > Desert | place: Antarctica: Dry Valley... | reverse complement strand
TGACCCAACCAAAGTCACACGCATGGCGTTGCAAAACGCTGCTTCGATTGCAGGCCTGATGCTGACCACCGATGCAATGGTGGCAGAGCTCGTCGAAGAGAAGCAGGGCGGCGGCGGCGGTGGGATGCCGGGCGGCATGGGCGGCATGGGTGGCATGGGCGGTATGGACATGTAATTGCAGCGAACGCTGCAGCAACACCAAGCCCGCTCCGGCGGGCTTTTTTTCGCGCCGAGATTGTCACGTCAACCGCCACTACGCGACTTACGGAAACGATGAAGTCATTGCCTGCGGATGTGCGCAGGCCCGTGAATCACAGCGTCGCTGCGCGTCATCTGCACCTCCATCGGTAGACTTCCCGCTGGAGGTCGAATGACGTTTGGAATGAAGTTCACTGAGCTGCTTGAATCGCGCTGGCGCACAGCGGACACCTTGCTATGCGTAGGGCTCGATCCCGATCCAGTCCGATTTCCGGAACCGCTGCGTGGCGTCGACGATTCTATTTTCAAATTTTGTAGTGCGATCGTCGACGCCACTGCTGATTACGTCTGTGCATTCAAGCCGCAGATTGCGTACTTCGCGTCGGCTGCGGCCGAAGACGCGCTGCAGCGCTTGATCGCGTACGTCCGCACCACTCATCCGACCATTCCTGTAATTCTCGATGCCAAACGCGGCGACATGGCATCGACTGCCCAGCACTACGCACGCGAAGTGTTTGAACGATACGACGCGCATGCAGTGACGCTGTCACCCTATCTTGGCCGCGATTCGGTCGAGCCCTATCTGGAGTATGCAGAACGCGGCGTATTTCTTTTGTGCCGTACCAGCAATCCAGGCGGAGATGACCTGCAGATGCTCAACGTCGACGGCGAGCGCCTGTACGAACGCGTTGCGCGCCTCGCAACCACCTGGAACTCGGATCGGCAGATCGGGTTAGTGGTCGGTGCAACGTATCCCAACGAGCTCGCACGTGTGCGTGCGATTGTCGGGGACATGCCGTTGCTGGTGCCGGGTATCGGGGCTCAGGGCGGAGACGTTAAGGCAAGCGTGAATGCAGGCCAGACGGCCGATGGCATTGGTGTCGTCGTCAGCTCATCGCGCGCTGTGATCTACGCGGGTCAGACGGAACACTTCGGTGCCGATGCCCGCGCAGCCGCGCAGCGAGCGCGCGATGAGATCAATCGCTACCGCTTGGCAGCGTGGTAAGCAAGCGCAGTTCGATCAGCGGGAATCGAACGTGCCGCCACTGCGCGCTTCCTCGTGCCCCGCTGCGTTTTCCGGCAACTGCGACGCGAGCACCTTGTCAATGCGATGCTTGTCCATGTCGACGATTTCAAACTGCCATCCTTGCCACTTCGCAATATCACCGGTGTGCGGAACCCGCCCAAGCAGCAGCATCACCATGCCGCTCAGAGTGTTGTAGCGGCCCAGTTCCTCCTCGGGAGCGGCGGCGAACGCCAAACGATCCTTCAGCTCGGGAAGCGGAATCAAGCCGTCCAACAGCCACGAGCCATCTTGCCGCTGCACAGCCCATGAATCGTCAACGCTTGGCGTCTTGAACTCGCCGGTGATCGCTTCGAGCAGATCCTGCAGAGTGACCAGCCCCTGGATTTCGCCATATTCATCGACCACCAACGCCTGGTGCGACGTCGACGTGCGAAATGTTTCGAGCAATTCCATCCCGGTCAATGATTCGGGCACATATGCGGCTGCCACCAGACCTTTTGAAAAATCGGGCGCCTGGCCGCGGATCGTCTGTTGCAGCAGGCTGCTCGCACTCATGATGCCAACTACATCGCGCAGTCCGCCGCGGCATACCGGAAACCGCGAACGCTGCGATTCGATCACCTTGTTCAGGTTCTCCGCCGCTGAGTCCTCCAGATCGACATACACGATGTCCGAACGTGGAGTCATCAACGAAGCAATCTGGCGATCGTCGAGCCGGAACACATTGCGCACCATCGCGCGCTCCTGCTCATCAATGACACCGTGATCGCTGCCTTCCTGGATCAACGCATGAATTTCTTCCTCGGTCACGGCATCTGCGAGTCGGTTGCGCGCGCCGAACAGGCGCAACAGAAGATCCGTCGACGATGACAGCAGGCGCACAAACGGCCGTGCTGCTGTTGCAAGCCAGCCGATCGGGCGTGCCACGCGACGCGCAATCGCCTCGGGCCAGATCTGCCCCAGGCGCTTGGGCACCAACTCTCCGATGACGATCGAAAAATAGGTAATCACCAACACCACTAGTACGGTCGCCCCGAGTCGTGCGTTGGCGGGGTTGCCGCCGAGTTCGATCAGCCACAGGCTCAGCGGCGTTGCAAAAGCTGCCTCACCGACGATGCCGCTCGTGATTCCAATCGATGTGATGCCGACCTGAATTGTCGATAGGAATCGTGTCGGCTCCGTGTTCAGCGCCATTGCCGCCGCAGCACCCCGATCGCCCTCCTCCATTAGCACCTGCAGACGCGCGCGGCGCGCGGTAACGAGCGCGATCTCGGACATGGCAAAAACGCCGTTGAGCGTTATCAGGCCGAGGAGAATCAAAGCTTCAAAGGGCATGGAATTGATCTCAGCAATGAGGGGGATGCGCAACATTCTGCGCGGTAGACAAGATAACGCCGCGCGCACTGCGCAACGCGTGCTCAGCGACAGCGACACCCACCAAGGCGACGCAATTGTTCGGATGCCGCTTCAGATCGATGCGATAGACATTTACCGCCTCGGCAGGCCGGTTCGCCCGCAACAACGCTGACGCCAGTGCATGGCGCGCGGGAACTGGCCACAGCGGTGGGTCATCACTGGCCAGGCGATCTTCGGCAGAAACCGCGAGCCGCGCGTGACGCACGGCATCACCGTGCATGTTGCGGGCGGTGGCAATCGACGACGCAAGCAGCGAATTTGCGACCGACAGAACTGCAGACGCCTGATTGATGTTTTTCACTGTGAGTTCATTACCTCTGGCAACCTGGGTCGAACGCTTCAGCGACGCAAGCTCGGCATTTGCACCCGCTATATCCCCGCGGCCCGCATACGCCATGCCACGCGCGAATTGCGTCAGGCCACCGAGATATGCCTCGCTAGCGGCTGCTTCGGACGCAATCGAGCGCGCCCCGATCGCGTCCCATTGGCCTAGCCGCACGCGCGTTAGAAGAGGTGCGGCCATCAAATGCTGGCGCAGTACATCTGCGTCGGAAGGCGCAGATGCGCGCGCACTGTCGGCCAGTTGATCGGCGGCATCAAGAGCCGTAGCGTCGTCCGCAGCCCATAACGCCGATGCCCACAGGTAATGCAGGTTGTGTCGTGCGTAATCGGAAACTGCGCCCGATGCATCCGCGTAAGCCTTATCGGCCAGCACGGCCGCACGATTGGCCGCAACGGCGTCTTGATACCGCCCAAGACGGAAAAAAATGTGCGACGGCATGTGGACCAGATGGCCCGCAAGTGGCGCCAGTGGACCGAGCTTCTCGGCTGACGCCACCGCCCGCTCGGGCGTGCGCGAGTCCTCAAACAGGTGGATGCGATAGTGATGAGCACCCGGGTGCTCAGGAGCCCACTTCAATGCACCATCGAGCCACGCGATGATCTGAGGCGTCCAGGATTTGGCACGCCCATCCGCGTGCCAATAGTCGTAGGCGTGTGCGTTCATTGCCGCCTCGGCTGCCAACACGGCGATGTCAGGATCGGCCGGATATCGCTGGGCGAGCGTCCGCATCGACGCTGCATACGAACCCGCGAGCGCGTCCTTATCGGCTCCCTGCTTCGATGAGTAGCGATCAGCCAACGCGTCAATCAGCGCACGCTCACGCGACCCCGGTACCGAGTTCGCACGCGCCTGCACGATCGCGTCGAGCGCCGCCGGCACGTCGGCCGGCTGCATATCGTGGTTAATGCTTGGGCCAAGTGCCCAAGCGATGCCCCATCGGCACAAAGCGCAAGCAGGGTCGAGCCGCGCGGCAGCGCCGAACGAACGCACCGCTTCCGGAAAGTTGAAACCCCAGCCGAACACGAGACCCTGGTCGAAGAACCTCTGCGCTTGCTCGACGAGAGAAGCCGACGGTCCGCGATAGTTGCCGATGGGAAGTAAGCGCGCGGATCCTGCTGGCAACCTGCTGGTGTCCGAAGAGCATATCGCGCGGGCACGGTCAGCGCTCGTCAACGATCCCAGCGCCGCGGGAACCGACCCGAGGGCAAATGCGGCAACGACAAACTTGGCGAAATGAGTCAGGGAGGGGCGAGTCAGGCGGTGAGTCAGGCGCAATAAGTCAGGGGGCGACGGTGCATTCATAAGTTTACAAAATCACGCTACGAAGAACGCCTGCATCTGTTCGACAAGCAGTTCGGGCGTTTCTTCAGCAATGTAGTGGCCCGATGGCGTCGTCTCACCGGTAACGGGGCCATGCGCACGCTCAGCCCAGTCCGTTAACGGAGTAAACAACTTGTTGACCACACCCCGCTCGCCCCACAGCACGCGAAGCGGGCACTGGACCCGCCTGACTGCGGCCACATCGCTGCGATCATGATCGAGATCGATCGAAGCCGCTGCACGATAGTCCTCGCACATCGCGTGAATCGCAGCCGGCGTGAAGCAGCGCTCGTATTCGGCAAGCGCACGCGGGTCGAACAGCGAGGTACCGTCGGAACCCCAGCCCGCCATCTTGGTGCGCAGGTAAAGGATGGGATCGGCTGCGATCAAGGTTTCGGGAAACGGGGCAGGCTGAATCAGGAAGAACCAGTGGTAATACCACTTGGCAAATTGCATCGTGGTGCGCTCGTACATCGTCAGTGTGGGTGATATATCGAGCACCATCATCCGCGTCACTGCCTTTGGGGAATCAAGCGCCAGCCGATGTGCAACGCGCCCGCCGCGATCGTGACCCGCAACATAAAACCGCTCGAAGCCGAAGGTTCGCATCAGTTCAACGGCATCGCGTGCCATCACGCGCTTGCAGTAGGGTGCGTGATCTTCTGCACTCGGGGGCTTGTCTGAATCACCGTAGCCACGCAGGTCCGGCATCACCAGCGTGAAGCTCTCGGCAAGGCGTGGCGCTACCTTGTGCCAGATAAAGTGCGTCTGCGGAAAACCGTGCAGCAACAGCAGCGGCGCGCCACTGCCACCGTGGCGCAGATTGATCGTGAGGCCGTTGGCCTTGCGTGTCTCCAGCCTAAAGCCGGCAAAGGCTTCCTCTGGGGCGTCTGCTGACCCGCTCAGATGTCCTCGCGCTTTTGCAACAGTGCCGCAAGCGTTTCAAGTGCCACGATGATGCATTGCGTGCGCACGGCCGCGCGATCGCCGGTAATGTGCCGCGTTTCCGTCTTGACCCATGGCGCATTGGATACCTCGCGCCGGATGGCCCAGGCAAAGCACACGGTCCCGACGGGTTTGCTTCCTGAACCGCCGTCGGGGCCGGCCACACCGGTCACCGCCAGCGACACTTGCGCGCCGTGAGACAGCGCACCCAGAGCCATGGCCCGCGCGACCGGCTCGCTTACCGCGCCAAAGTCGCGCAGATAGGACGACGACACGCCCAGCATCTGCATCTTCGACTCGTTCGAGTAAGTGATGAAGCCGCGGTCGTACCACGCGCTTGCGCCTGGCACCAGGGTCACCGCATAGCCGACGCCGCCCGCCGTGCAGGACTCCGCCGTAGCGAGCTTCAGGTGTTGCTTGTTGAGTTCGCCGCCAAGGCGCACGGCCAGACGTTCGATGGTTTGCGCATCATCGTTCATAGCGGCGCGTGTCGAGCAGCGGTTGAGCAAGAGATCGGCGGCAATAGGGCGTGAGGTCTGGGTTTATTGGGTCTGCGGCGCAAAGTGGTCGAACGCCTGCAGGCGAGTTTCCACGCGCCGCCCCGCTTCGTCCAGCACCGTTAGATCGGCGGTCGCCGTAACGGTGCCGATTCGGGTCATGGGAACGTGATCAGCGGAGCTCGCAGCAGCAAGAACTTTCGACCGGGACGACGCCGGTGCGGTAAAAAGCAGCTCGTAATCGTCGCCTCCCGCAAGTGAGCAACTCTGCTGCATCAAGTCCGACTGCTGACGCAGCACCGCCGAACGCGGTACATGCTGCCACTTGACGATCGCGCCGACACCCGATGCCCGGAGCACGTGCGCCAAGTCGCCAACCAGCCCGTCGGAAACGTCGATTGCGCTGGTCGCAATCTGCCGCAACCCTTCACCAAGGCTGATTCGCGGAGCGGGGCGGTCCAGCCGCCTTTTGACAATTTGCAATTGCGACGCCGGCAACGTGACCGTTCCACGGTGAGCGGCGAGTGCGAGCGCTGCGTCACCGAGTTCGCCGGAGACCCAGATGTCGTCACCGATCTGCGCTCCCGAGCGCATCAACGCTTGCCCGCCTGGTATCGAGCCGAGCACGGTAATCGTGATGAGCACGCCGGCAGGTGAGCGGGTGGTGTCTCCGCCGGCCAGCCTGCAACGATGCGCGTCGGCCAGCGCGTGCAACCCGCCGCTGAAACGCTCGAGCCAGGCTTCATCGATCCGTGGCAACGCCAACGCAAGAAAGAAACAGCGAGGCGTGGCTCCACACGCAGCAAGGTCAGAGAGGTTGACCGCGAGCGCCTTGTGTCCGAGCGCCTCCGGATCGACGTCAGCAAAGAAATGAATGCTTTCTACCAGGGCATCGGTCGATACTGCCAGTTGCTCACCTTCAAGCGGCGTCAGCAATGCGCAATCATCGCCAACGCCGCGCTCAACAAATGAGTTCGCCAGCTCCGAGCGCTTGAAAAAGCGTTCGATGAGTGCGAACTCGGACGAGGGATTGATCAAGGTTTCTGAGCGCCCTCGGCGGGTCGCAGTTGCGTCACCAGCTTGTCGAGCACGCCGTTGACATACCGGAATCCGTCGGTGCCGCCGAAGCTTTTTGCAAGCTCGACCGCTTCATTGATCACGACGCGATATGGAATTTCAACTCGATACTGCATCTCGTAGCACGCGATCAGCAAGATCCCATGTTCGACCGGTGAAAGCGCGTTGACGCTGCGGTCCAGGTGCGGCGCGATCAAAGCACGAAGAGAATCGGCATGAGCGATTGCACCGTTGAGCAGCTCGCGATAGTGCGGGATATCGACGCCGTGAATCGGCTCGTCGTCGAGCGGTTGCGTTTCGATTGATGCGGCGTCACGTCCCCCAACCAGCCATTGATACAGCCCCTGCAGCGCCAGTTCGCGCGAGCGCCGGCGTGCACTTCGACTGCTGCCTTTAACGGCCCTTTTGGGTTGGCCGTCCGACGGCCCTGGCTGCTCCAAGCGACCTACTCTTCACCAAGGGGCGCAGCGGAGCCATCTTCATCGAGCGCCCATAAAAGATTGGCCATTTCGACCGCTACACGCGCGGCGTCGCGCCCTTTTTCAAAGACCCGCGCGCGCGCCTGCGTTTCGTTCTCGGTCGTCAGAATCGCGTTGGCAATCGGCAATCCATGTTCGAGTGAGACGCGCGCGACCCCACGCGCAGATTCGGTCGCAACGACCTCGAAGTGGTAGGTCTCGCCCCGAATCACGCAACCGACCGCAATCAATGCATCAAAGTCGTCGGTCGCCGCCAGCTTCGCCAGGGCCAGTGGAATTTCGAGCGCCCCTGGAACGGTCACATGCGTGATGTCGCCCTCGTCGACGCCAAGCGTGATCAACTCGTTGATGCACGATTCCGCGAGAGCGCGACCGGCCCATTCGTTGAACCGTGCTTGCACCAGACCGATGCGCAGATCGTCGCCGTCGAAGTCCGGCGCGATAAAATCCTTGGCCATCCGCTAATTCTCCAGATAGCCGGTGACGTGCAACCCGAAGCCGGCCATCGACGGCATCTTGCGCGGCCTTGCAAGAAGTTTCATGCGTTGCACGTTCAGATCACGCAGAATTTGCGCGCCGACCCCGTAAGTACGCAGATCCATCTTGGTAGAACGACTGTCGTCGGTTGAGCCGCTATCGGCTGGACCAAGATGTGCAAGAAACTGTTCTGCGGTCTCACCGCAGTTGAGCATCACAATCACGCCGCAGTCGCTCTGCTGGACCCGCTCAAGCGCCTTAAGCAAGGGCCACGCGTGCGTCGACGATTCGACATCGAGCATGTCGAGCACCGACAGCGGTTCATGCACGCGCACAAGCACTTCACGTTCGGGCGATAACGTGCCGTGCACGAGCGCGAGATGCGCGGACCCGCTTGGCTGGTCTCGATAGGCGATCATTTCGAATTCGCCGACAGGCGTCATCAGACGCCGCGCGGCGACGCGCTGCACCAGCGATTCATTGGCAGCACGGTAGCGAATCAGGTCCGCGATCGTGCCGATGCGCAACCCATGCGATGCCGCGAACGGAAGAAGGTCGGGCAGGCGTGCCATCGTGCCGTCGTCATTCATCACTTCGCACAACACCGCAGCAGGATTCAGGCCGGCAAGCCGCGCGAGGTCGCAGCACGCTTCGGTATGACCCGCGCGCATCAGCACACCGCCCGGTGCGGCCACCAGCGGAAAAACGTGTCCGGGCTGCACCAGATCGGACGCCTTTGCATGCGGCCGCGTTGCCACACGGACTGTGTGCGCCCGGTCAGCGGCCGAGATGCCGGTGCTGATGCCCTGCGCAGCTTCAATCGCCACCGTGAAGTTGGTGCCGTGGACTGTTCGGTTGTTGGCGGTCATCGGTGGCAACTGCAGTTGCGCCGCGTGTTCGGCCGTAATGGGCATGCAGATCAGTCCGCGGCCATGCTTGGCTAGAAAATTGATTTTCTCCGCCGTGACAAAGTCCGCTGCAAAGATCAGGTCACCTTCGTTCTCGCGGTCTTCGTCGTCGACGAGCACCACGATATGTCCGCGGCGAACCTCGTCGATCAGCTCAAGAGTCGTCGCCAAACGCACTGGCGGCTTTGACGAAGAAGGAACAGCAGAAAGCATGATGAGTTGCGCGGCCCTAGCGGAACGCCGAGTTTAGGCGCTTCTCTGCCCCGACGACAGTATCCGCTCGACATAGCGAGCGATTAAATCGGCTTCCACATTGACCCGATCGCCCACCCGTAATGCGCCCAGTGTTGTCGCTCGATGCGTATGCGGAATGATGTTCATAGCAAACTCGCAGCCGTGCACGCTATCGTTCACCTGATTGACCGTCAGACTCACACCGTCGATTGCAACCGATCCTTTGTAAGCCAGATACCGCGCCAGATCGGCAGAAACGCGCACCACAAGCTGCCACGACTCATGCACTTGCGACATCTCAACCACATCGCCGACACCATCGACGTGACCGGCCAGCAGATGGCCGCCGAGCTTGTCACCCAACCTCAGCGACGTTTCGATATTGACATCGCCCAATCTGTCGAGCCCGGTAGTGCGCGCCAGGCTCTCCTTCGAAATATCGACGGCGAAGGCTGCGCCGTCAACGCGGACCGCCGTCATGCACGCGCCGGCAATGGCCACGCTGTCGCCCACGGCAATCTGAAATCCGGCGATGGCACGCGCATCGATCGACAACCGCATGCCGCCATCGGCACCGAAACCTGGCGAGCGCGACGCCTCGACGATGCGCCCAATACCCTGTACGAGGCCTGTGAACATCAGGAATCGAAGCGCGCCAGCATGCGCACGTCGTTTCCAACCTGCACGACCTCTCGAAACTTGAGGCGCTTCGCGTGCGCCAAGTCTGACAATGCAGGCAGATCAACCATACCCGCGGCGTCACCCAGCAGCACGGGAGCGAGATACACGAGCAACTCGTCGGCAAGGCCGGCGCGCACGATCGATCCGTTCAGCTTGAAGCCGGCCTCGACATGGACCTCGTTGATATTGCGCGCAGCAAGCATCTTCATCAAAGCGGCGAGGTCGACCTTGCCACGATGTTCGGCGTCTGCGGCAACGTGAAGAACTTCAGCGCCGCGCAGCCTGAGTGCCTCGCTCTTGACGATTGTCTTCTGCGAAGACGGCAGTAGCGCACACGCGATCAATACCTGTCCCTCGCCGTCAAAGATGTGAGCGCCCGGGTCGATCTCAAGGCGGCTATCGACCACGACACGAATCGGCTGGCGCGACGTCTGCACCAGTCTGACGTTGAGTTGGGGGTTGTCCGCCTGAACCGTTCCAAGCCCAGTCATGACCGCACACGCCCGCGCACGCCACGCGTGGCCGTCGCGCCTTGCCTCTTCCGATGTGATCCACTGCGACGCGCCGTTGTTAAGCGCCGTTTTGCCATCCAGGCTGGCAGCAATTTTCACTCGTACCCACGGCCGACCGCGCGCCATGCGTGAAAAAAAGCCCGCGTTGACTTCACCGGCCTCCTGCTCGAGCAACCCACACCGCACATCGACGCCTCCGTTGCGCAACATCTCGAGGCCGCGTCCGGAGACGGCGGGATTTGGATCCTCGACGGCGGCAATGACGCGGCCCACCTTGGCTTCGGATAGCGCGGTCGCGCACGGAGGGGTGCGCCCGAAATGG
>Ga0136634_10001133_pt1 | contig 10439 bp, 9 predicted proteins | sample AntDrymUQ8332106_2_FD_104654 | JGI IMG/M metagenome (GOLD analysis project Ga0136634, IMG submission 104654) | Polar desert sand microbial communities from Dry Valleys, Antarctica - metaG UQ833 (21.06) | ecosystem: Environmental > Terrestrial > Soil > Desert | place: Antarctica: Dry Valley... | reverse complement strand
TTACATAATCCCTGATCTGTTCAAATTCAAGACTATGGCCGATCTTCTTCATTCTTTTACTTCCCGGTTCATTAATAAGCGTGGTTTTTGCAACGAGTTGGTATTTGCGCAATTGCATAAATGAAGGATATACAGGAATGATCTGCTGTGTATTGATATCATGCCTGCGTAATAACAAACCTAAAAAAGAACTTATATATACCCTTGTTTGCCCGAAATGATATTCGCCCCTTGAAGAAGGCCGTAATGAATAACCGATATGCTTTTGTTGCTTTGCCCCAAAACTTCTTTGAATAGAAAAATTTCTTTGTTGAAATTGTTCCGGTACCTCATCAATGATCTCCATTTTTACCGGAAAATTCATTTGGTTCCTGATCTTAAGTTTTACTTTATTCTCATCCCCGTTACTCAGCCGGTCACTCAAAATTCTTTGGACCAATGGTGGCTTTGCCATAAATAAAAAAAGATAATCTGCAAGTATTAATATCAGGAGGATAAATAAAATAACCAATACAACAGGATAAATCAGCTTTATAAAAAAAGCCGTAACAAATAAAACAATACATATTCCTCCTGCAATGTAAAAACGTTGCGGGATGAACAGATCGCCAATATATTTTTTTATGATATTCAATTTACAATATCCTCATTTGTTATCTTGGCACTTCAATAGCCTTCAAAATACTTTCTATTAAATCATCCGGGCTTATTCCTTCCATTTCTTTTTCCGGTGTAAGCATTATCCTGTGGCGTAAAACGTGGGGTGCCATTTCTATGATATCTTCCGGTATAACAAAATCACGCCCTTTCATTGCAGCAACAGCCTTGCCTGTTTTAAGTAAGGCAAGTGAAGCCCGGGGAGATGCGCCAAGGTATAAGGAAGGGTTATTTCTTGTTTCATTTACAATTGTTGCTATGTATTCAATAAGCTTGGGTTCAATACGCACAACTTGTACCAGGCTTCTGAAAAAGCTGATATCATTTGCTGAAAGAATTTTACTAACACCTTCCAATAATTCATTTTGCGTTTTACCCTGCTGGCTATGAAGTATATTAATCTCTTCTGCGAGAGTTGGATAGTTAACCTCGATCTTGAAAATAAAGCGGTCCAGCTGTGCTTCAGGTAAACGATACGTGCCTTCCTGCTCCACAGGATTTTGTGTAGCCAACACAATAAAAGGATAGTCCATAAAATGCGTGTACCCGTCAACGGTAACCTGCCGTTCTTCCATAACTTCAAAAAGCGCAGCCTGGGTTTTTGCCGGGGCCCGGTTAATTTCATCAATGAGTACAATGTTGCTGAAAACAGGGCCTGGCTTAAAACTAAATGAAGCTTCCTTCGGATTGAAGACAGTGGTTCCCAGCACATCACTGGGCATCAGGTCAGGTGTAAACTGCAACCGGGAAAAACGTACATTAATAATCTTTGCAATAAGCTTTGCAGCCAGTGTTTTTGCAACACCCGGCACGCCTTCAATCAAAATATGCCCATCGCACAAAAGCCCTATAATAAGAAGATCAACCAGCTTTTGCTGGCCTACAATAACCCTCGACATCTCTACCCGTATGTTTTCCAATGTTTCATTAAGCCTGGTGATATTAGACTGTTGTTCAAATAGATTTTCTTCCATCAGTTCCTGTTTTTATAAAATTCCTGTATGTATTCGTTTAGCTTTAATAATTGCTGGTCATTTAATTCTGCTTTACTATTTAGCTCATTGATCGTATTAAATAAATCATTGGTCTGCTCAAAAGATACACCACTTTTCCTGCTTAGTGCAGATATGAACTCAGTGCTCGCTGCATTGGCAGTAAGAAAATAATTTTTTCGTATGAATTCATTAAAGTATGTAATCATTTTATCCGCTATGTTTTTATTGTCCCTGTGCTGCAGATATAACCGTGCGATCGTTTCAGTAAAAGCAATGGAGCTGTTCTCGTTGCGTTTAAGTATGGGAATTATCCTTTGTCTTCGTTTACTATGAAATAAAACATAAATCGTTAACAATGTCAAAAAGATCCAGAATGCATAAGCCAATGGGGGATACTTCATCAATTCACTGAATGTAGAAAATTTGCGGTTGTTTTGCCTGTTAACATTCCGGTTACGGTAATAGTCATCCCAATAAACTGTTCCGGGAAATTGATCTGTTAAGCGGAGTAGTTCCTGCAAATAGCGATAATTTGTTTGCTTTAATAAAAAGTAATTACTAAAAGCGCGCGGATCACAATGTAGAAGCAGGCGACCTTTCCCCCAGAATAAAATAAAACAATTTGGTTTCATAACATCATTATAGCCGGCAATTTGACTATAATTTGCATTTACAGAGGAAAAGGAATTAGCAAAAGGCTTGTAATAATAACTGAAAGAATCTTTTAACAGGTTAATATCATCCGATAATGTAATACTGGCAGGCATATAATTCACCTGCATCAGATCTAATAATGCATCAGCTTTTACCTGTGAACACATCAGGCGGGTAAGGAGCAGGGTATCAAGGTTTGCTGAAGATATAAATAAGGTATTGCCTGTATAAACATAATCCAGCATTGCCTGTGCATCATCTTCATTCAAAAATAAGTTGCGGCTTATACAAAAATAAATGGCATTTGTATCCGTTGATTCACCATATGTTTTTGAAAAAGCCCGCCTGATAATCCGGAGTTTTTTACCGGGATACCCATTTTCAATTACCTTTTTAGCTACATAGGTTCCAAATGGCTTAGTGTCCCTGTAAGAATAAGATTCCCGGAGATCAGGTAATTTTGATTTATACATACAACCAGCAAAAGCAGTAAGAAAAACACAGGAAATAGTATGTAGGATGTACTTAATCAAAACTTATAGTTTTTTCTCAAATGCAGTGAATTCAGCTTCAACTTTTTCATAAACTTCACGCCTGATATGCATATTGCCATACCAGATATATTCATAATTTAATATCAATCTTGAAAATTCATTTCTTTTATTCGCCGGTATTTCCCGGAGATAACGGTAATTTGTTTTATCGGAAGCATATTCAATATAAGAGCGATCTGACAACTGCTGAAGCGTTCTCAAAAAAAGATATTTTACTGCAGCCCGGTAATCTCCCAGAAGACATGATTGATGTATGAGTTTTAAATAATCACTTTGCGTATATAATTTTTTATCTTCCGCCTCTTCCTCTATTTCCTTTTTTGAAAATACCTTGCGAAAAATCCCTTGTGTGATAATTAGTTTGTATAAAATAAATAAAACAAGTCCCACAACTACCAACCAGGATATTATTTTAAAAAAAGAAGAATTAAATAATCTGTCAAAAAATGAAAATGAGGGTTTTTCATTTTTGAATCTTGCCATGTTTTGATCTCGCTGTTTCCTAAGCAGGCTATCAATGGAAGACATGTAAGCGAACTCTTTTTTGTTCCTGATAATTGATATCGTATCGGGTGAGATATAAACATGTCTTAATAATAATGTTGTATCTGGTATTGCATCCTCTATTTCAGCAGTTTCAATTTTATCATCCTGTGATAATAAAGAACTATCAGTATCTATATATGTATTTTCCTGCGGAAGTGCAATCAAATGCCATCCCATAAATAAAAGAAATATAAACAGGTGTCTGTGCATCATTAAAGGTGAAGGCGGCTAACTATTCCATCAGCTTTTATATAAAACCCTTTTTTGTGTAACCTGATTGGAAGAATAATAAAATACCAGATTATAAATATAAAAGAAGATAATAAAATCAAAACACTCAACCATACAGGCATGCCGGTACCTGTTTGATCATATGTACGACACATTAAATGTGTAATATAACTTTCCAGGAATGCTGCAATGATAAAAAATGGTATCAGGCTTATGAGAATTTTAGCAGCATCCTTTACACCTCTTTTAAAGGATTGCATTCTCGTAAATGTTCCGGGAAATAAAATGCCATTCCCAAGTATAAAACCGGCAGAACCTGCAATAACGATCGACCAGATCTCAATAGTTCCATGTATCCAAACCACCAGTATAGACTTTATTCCCAGCCCATGATCGAAAAATAAATATTGAAAACTTCCCAGCATAATACCATTGCTCCAGAGCAGGCGCAATGTTACTAATCCCATGGTAAACCCGCCGATGAATGTTATAAAAGCAACGCGAATATTATTAAAAGCAATCCTGACAAACATGCTGAACTGGTTATCGTCTTTATACACGCCAAAAGGATCGCCCTTTGCTATATTATCTTCGGTCATATCCACGTATGCATCCCCCATAACCCCCCGCACAAATTCAGGATTTCGCATAGCTGAAAAACATCCTATAGCAACAAAAAGTACAAACAGGAATGTAGTAAATAAAAATACTTTGTGATACTTTTTAAAAAGTAAAGGCAATTCAAATTTCCAGAAATCAAATATGCGGCTATATTTTTCTTTCCTGTTCCGGTAAATATTCTGGTAGATGGAGGCCGCAATCCCGTTTATCCATCGGGTAACTTTGCTCTTTGGGTAAAATGTTTTTGCATATGAAAGGTCATCAATCAAAGTTATAAAACGCTCTTCTGTATCATCAGGGTTTGGAGATTTTTCCTGTTGATACTTCTTCCATTTGTCAGCATTTTTTTTTATAAACATTGCCTCTCTCATAATCATTTATATTGTAACCTCAGGATTTTGAAGAGCCTGTTTTTTTGTACAATTTGATATAAATTTCATAAATAAAAAAATATGGTTTCAACTCTAAGCCAAAATAGTAAATTACACAGGTGTCTATAATACAAATAGGAACTGCATTTAATATAGATCTTGAATTTGAGATTGCGCCATTTCATAAACGCCTGTTTGCATATTTCCTTGATTTTATTATCCTTACTATTTACCTCCTGGGTATGAAAAACATACTTTATGATGGGTTGGGTATTGGGATAAAGGACAATATGGGTTTTGATATCCTGGTAATTTCCTTACCCATGTTATTATATTCACTTATCACGGAAGTTGTACTGAATGGGCAAACATTGGGAAAGATGTTAATGTCAATACGTGTAATAAGCCTTGATGGTGGAGAGCCTACACTGGGCCAGTATATTTTAAGATGGATCACAAAATTCTATGAGTGGCCTTTTCTTTTTGGATATGTAATAATGCCTTCTTTTGGTGTAATATTTATTTATGCAATTATCACAGGAATTCTGGGAATTGGTGTTATCATTATTATAACGGTAACCCCTAAGAGCCAGAGACTGGGAGATCTTGCAGCCGGTACCGTAGTTGTAAACACAGGATCAGACCTCAGTATAAATGATACTGTATTTATGAATATTGCCACTGAAAATTATACAGTACTTTTTCCACAGGTAATGAGACTTACTGATAGCGATATCAACACTATAAAATCTGTTTTGATCCAGGAGGGAAAAAGCAGGAATGAAGAAATAAGTTACCGGGTCCAGAATAAAATAAAAGAAGTTCTGCAGATAGAATCAGACCTGTCTCCTACCGCTTTTCTGGAAAAACTTCTGGAAGATTATAATTACCTGGCTACGAAAGAATAGATTTTTTGAAATTTTGAATTTTAGATTTTAAATTTTGAATTATGATCTTAATTAGATGATACACTTACATACGATTCTCTAATCAACCAATCTCTAATCTCTAACACAAATCAACTCATTAACGCCACACCGATCAATCCTACAATTCCAAGTGCAATCAGGCCAAGATATATGACCATGATAATACCAAGTATCCTGTAAACGATTTTTAAATTGAGAAAAGAACCGTTCAGGCTTTCCTGGTCATTTGATGTTAATGCTCTTTGCATTTTTACAGCAAAACGAAAAAGGTATAGTGACATAAAGAAATAGATAACTGCTATAAAAAGATATAGCACCGAGATAAGTCCGGCACTGACAGGTGTGGCACCATTGAAATTGGGAAGACTGCTTAAAAGCGCACTGGAGAATAATGCAATAATTACTAATATTGCACTGACTACAAATCCCACAATACCTAAAAATTTTGCCCACTTCGCGGTTTCTTTAAGATGTGCATGTCCTATGGGATCAATATGTAATTCTGATGTAAGTAAATTTTGTGTATTATCCATACAGGTAGTTTTGGTTGGTGTAAAGAAAGGGTATTTAGTTGGTTAGTTGTTAGTTGATCAGGGATGGGTTGATTAGTGATCAGTGATTAGTGATTAGTGATTAGTTGAGAGTAGTAACCTACTATCGGGAAAGAGATTAAAGGTTAGTCCCGATTGCTATCGGGATTGGGATTAGTAAAACAACTGCATTTTACATCTCATGTTCATGCATCTTGTCGAATTTAAAAGCGCTTATTCTAATCACTAATCTCTAATCAACTAATCTCAATTCACTATAATCAATAAGCCCTGGCAAAAACAACTCTTTGAATACTTTTATTCCCGGTGAGGATGCATTGACCATCTTCCATTTTATTATTAAGCGGAATACAGCGAATTGTAGCTTTCGTCATCTCTTTAATTTTTTCTTCCGTTTCAGCTGTGCCATCCCAATGGGCAGAAATAAACCCGCCTTTATCATCCAGTAATTTTACAAATTCATCCCAGCTGTTTGCTTCCTTTGAATTTTCTGTTCTGAAATCGAGTGCTTTGTTATAAATATTTTCCTGGATATTATCCAGTAATAATTTAATATTCTCAGCAAGTCCGTCCATAGAAAAAGATTGTTTTTCTTTGGTATCTCTTCGCGCAACTTCAACAACATTATTTTCTATATCCCTTAATCCGATCGCTATTCTTACAGGCACACCTTTAAGTTCGTATTCTGCAAATTTCCAACCTGGCCGGGCATTATCAATGTTATCATATTTAACGGAAATGCCTAAAGCTTTTAATGATTGAATAATGATTGCTGCCTTACTATCAACGATCTCTTTGCTGGCTTCCCCTTTATAAACCGGAATGATCACAACCTGTATGGGTGCAATCTTTGGAGGCATGATCAAACCCTGGTCATCACTGTGCGCCATTATTAATGCGCCGATAAGCCGTGTTGAAACACCCCAGCTTGTGGCCCATACATATTCCTGTTTATTCTCTTTATTTAAAAACTGAACATCAAATGCTTTGGCAAAATTTTGTCCAAGAAAATGAGAAGTACCAGCCTGTAACGCTTTGCCATCCTGCATTAAAGCTTCTATACAATAAGTATCTTCTGCACCCGCAAACCTTTCATTAGCGGTTTTAACTCCCCTGATAACAGGAACTGCCATATAATTTTCAACAAACTCTGCATACACTTCCAGCATCCGCTCTGTTTCTTCTTTTGCTTCCTGCTTAGTCGCATGTGCAGTATGCCCTTCCTGCCACAAGAATTCTGCAGTACGTAAGAACAGGCGGGTACGCATTTCCCATCGTACTACATTTGCCCACTGATTGATCAATAAAGGCAGGTCGCGATATGATTGTATCCATCCTTTATAAGTATTCCAGATAATTGCTTCACTGGTTGGCCGTACAATTAATTCCTCTTCAAGTTTGGCATCAGGGTCCACAATGAGCTTTCCTTTATTTTCAGGATCTGCTTTTAAACGGTAATGAGTAACTATCGCACATTCTTTTGCAAAACCTTCAGCGTTTTTTTCCTCTGCTTCAAACAGGCTCTTTGGAATGAATAATGGAAAATATGCGTTCATATGGCCTGTATCCTTAAACATTTTATCCAGCTGATCCCTCATGTTTTCCCATAAAGCATAACCATAAGGTTTTATCACCATACAACCACGCACGGCTGAATAATCTGCCAGTCCTCCTTTTATCACAAGGTCATTATACCATTGCGAATAATCCTCTGCTCTTGTAGAAATTTCTTTACTCATTATAAAGTATATTATCTGTCTTGTATTTTCTCTTCATACTCAAATTCATGTTTCATAATTAACGTTGCAAACCTGCTGTGCTATTACGTTTTTAAACATCATTTTTGGCAAATCTATTTAGCACATTTTTAACAGCAGAAAATTAAATTTGTGCATCTTATCGCAAATACTTTATGCAATTTTACATAAATTAATATCCTGACAAAAATAGTAACTTCAATTTTAATACTCTTTAAACTCCTGGTCATGAAAATTAAAACTTTACTTTTTGCTTTTTCTGCCCTGGCCATTGCCAGTTGCAATACCGCATATAAAAGCGGTCAGACACCAGATGATGTTTATTATTCTCCTGCACGTGTTATTGAAGAGGACTTTAGCAAAAATGAAGAAGAAAATGAACAGGCTAGAATAGTTAATAATGAAGAACGTGAAATAACAATGAAAATACGTGACCGGCGCTGGCGCGATATTAATAATGATTATGAATGCAACTGCAACCATGATTACCATCCGTATAAATATGGTTACAATTATGGTTACTATTATAATCCCTATTACTATCCTTACCCGGTTTACTTACCCAATACCAGATATATAAATCCTAAAAATTCAACTGCACGTATGACCAACCTGGGTGGATACAATAACACAGTTACTACTTCTGTTGTAAATAGTAAAACCGGGAAGACTGAATATGTTAGAAGGGAACGTACTTACAATAACAATAATTATCCCGTATCACGCGAAGTGATCACACCATCAACCAGTAACAGAACTTATTCTCCTTCTAATACACCCAGCAACAATAATTCGAACTCAGGACGCAGTGTATCCCGTCCCGCACGCAGGAATTAAAGTGGATCGCAGGAGGCATTTAATTAATATATTTTACCGTAATAAGGTGATTAAACTGTATATATGAAAAAATATTTACTTTTCTCATTTATGATCATAAGTGCCCAGCTTTATGCACAGGTGCCTGAAGATGCCATCCGGTATAGCTGGCTATCGCACAAAGGAACCGCACGGTACATGGCTATAGGCGGTGTAATGGGCTCATTGGGTGGAGATATTACCGCAACCTTTGTAAACCCGGCGGGGCTTGGCTTTTACCGCACAGGTGAAGTGGTGTTTACACCTTCCTTCTCATTAAACAACAACAAATCAACTTTCAGGAATGGATCAACATTCACAGACAATAAAAACAGTTTTAATATTGGAACGATTGGATGGGTAGACGGTTTTTCTTTTAAGGGTGATCCATCATCAAACAATTCGTATAGTATTGGATTTACCCAGTTAGCCAGTTATAACAATGTTATTCATTATTCAGGATTGAATAATTACAGCTCTTTCAGTGAGCAATTTGCAGAAGAATTTGCAAATAGTAAAACTTCAATTGACCAGATCTTAAATACAAATTCTGCTCTTCCTTATACAGCAGCACCTGCACTATACACATACCTTATAGATACAGTTTGGAATGTGAATGATTATATAATAAGAAGCTCTCCAGAGACAATTCTTGATGCAGGCCAGGCATTAAAACAAGATGTGATGAAAACCACTAAAGGTGGGATGTATGAGCTGGCATTTGCATATGCTGATAATAAAAAAGGAAAGCTGTTAATGGGCGCAACACTGGGTATTCCCATCATTTATTACAAATCAAATTCAGTAATAAATGAAACGGATACTTCTTCAAATACAAATAATTTATTTAGTTCAGCCAGGTTCACAGATGATTTTAAAACCACAGGTGCAGGAGTGAATTTAAAATTAGGAGTGATATACCGGCCGCAGGAATATATACGACTGGGACTTGCATTACATACACCCTCAGTTATATATCAAAGAGATACCCGTAGCACAAGCCTTTTTAATGAAAGGGAAGGTTCAGATTCAGTAAGAGATGAGTTCGTAAGTTCCGATATGTTTACAGAAGATGGTGCAGGAAAGAATGCATACGTTCAAACCACACCCTGGAAAGCAATTGCCAGTGTTTCGTATGTTTTCAGGGAGATAGAAAATGTAAAAAAACAAAGAGCTTTTATATCAGCAGACATAGAGTACATAAATCACCGGAGCGCACGCTTTAGTGTTGATGAGGATACAGATGAAAATGAATCAAAGAAAACATATTACAAAGCGCTTAATAATGCAGTAAAAGATTTTTACAAAGGATCCTTTAATTTTCGGGTAGGCGGCGAATTAAAATTTAATATCCTCATGGCAAGATTGGGATTTGCATATTATACAAGTCCATATAAAGATGGATCATTAAAAGCAAACAAGATGCTATTAAGTGGCGGATTGGGTTACCGGAATAAAGGATTTTTTATAGATCTTACCTATGTACACAATTTGAGCAAAGATGTTCATTTTCCATACAGGCTCGAAGCGCGGGATAATACATATGCCAGTTTAAAACAAACACAGGGAAATATTTCTGCTACGGTGGGGGTTAAGTTTTAATGCTAGAGGTTAGGGGTTTAAGGGTTTAAGGGTTTAAGGGTTTAAGGGTTTAAGGGTTTAAGGGTTTAAAGGTTTAAGGGTTTAAGGGTTTAAGGGTTTAAGGGTTTAAGGTTTAA
>Ga0136634_10001132_pt1 | contig 10444 bp, 9 predicted proteins | sample AntDrymUQ8332106_2_FD_104654 | JGI IMG/M metagenome (GOLD analysis project Ga0136634, IMG submission 104654) | Polar desert sand microbial communities from Dry Valleys, Antarctica - metaG UQ833 (21.06) | ecosystem: Environmental > Terrestrial > Soil > Desert | place: Antarctica: Dry Valley... | reverse complement strand
TTTGCCGGCGACGTCTATCGCGGGTTCGACGCGGCCAGCGCGGACGCTGAGACCATTGCCTTCGCGCAGGATCATGTGCGGATCCTGTCCGGGCTGTACGGCGTGCTTCGACCACTGGATGCGATCCGCCCGTACCGGCTCGAAATGGGCACCAATTGGTCGCCCGACGGCGGCAAGCTGACCAAATATTGGGGAGATCGGGTCGCCAAGGCGATCGCGGCCGACCTCCGTGCCGAAGGATCGAAGCTGCTGATCAACCTCGCCAGCACCGAATATTTTGCGGTACTCAAGGGCCAATTGCCGAAGAATGTCCGACTGATTGCCCCGAATTTCCGAGTGCGCACCGCCAAGGGCCTGATGTTCCAGAGCTTCCCGGCGAAAGTCGCGCGCGGGGCGATGGCGCGGTGGCTGTGCGAGGAGCGGATCTCCGATCCCGCCGCTTTGCACTCATTCGATTGCGACGGCTGGCGCTTCGAGGCCGACGGATCTACCCCAGACAAGCCGCTGTTCGTCCGCGACTAGGCGGCCTCGCGCGCGCTCACGCATACGCACCCGCGCACCCGTGCGCGGGGTGGTGCTAAGCGGCTCGATCAGCTAGCAGGGTCGCAAGGGCCGCCTGCCGCATCGGCGGGCGATTCTCCGCCTTTGTAGTTCGACCAACCAGACTGGAAATATCTTGGCTACCCAGCCTCCCGCCGACGACACAATCAGTCCTTCAGGCCTTCCGCCAGCAGGCGCCCATATAGCCCCGATCTCGATCGTCGAGGAGATGAAATCCAGCTATCTCGACTATGCCATGTCGGTGATCGTCGCCCGGGCCTTGCCTGACGTGCGCGACGGGCTGAAGCCGGTCCATCGGCGGATCCTCTACGCCTGCCAGGAAGGCGGTTTCGTTCCCGGCAAACCCTATCGCAAATGCGCCAAGATCGTCGGCGACGTGATGGGCAATTACCATCCCCACGGCGATAGCTCGATCTACTTCGCACTCGCCCGTCTCGCGCAATATTGGGCGATGGGCGTGATGCTGATGGACGGTCAGGGCAATTTCGGATCGATGGATCCCGACCTCCCGGCGTCGATGCGCTACACCGAGGCCCGATTGTCCAAGGTCGCGATGAGCCTGCTGGCCGACATCGACAAGGATACGGTCGATTTTTCCGCGAACTACGATGGCTCACGCCAGGAGCCGACGGTCCTTCCGGCGCGATTCCCCAACCTGCTGGTCAACGGCGCCGGGGGCATTGCCGTCGGCATGGCGACCAACATCCCGCCGCACAATCTGGGCGAGGTGCTGGCCGGCTGCAAAGCCTATATCGACAATCCGGAAATCACGGTCGAAGAGCTGATCGACATCATTCCCGGTCCCGATTTCCCGACCGGTGGCCTGATCCTCGGCTCGGCCGGCATCCGGTCGGCCTATACCACCGGCCGAGGCTCGATCATGATGCGCAGCCGCGCCCATGTCGAGGAAGGACGCAATGACCGCCGATCGATCGTGCTGACCGAGATCCCGTTTCAGGTCGGCAAGAACGGGCTAGTCGAAAAGATCGCCGAAGCCGCCAAGGACAAGCGCATCGAGGGTGTTTCGGACATCCGCGACGAATCCAACCGGCTCGGCGTCCGGATCGTGATCGAGCTCAAGCGCGACGCCACCCCCGAGGTCGTTCTCAACCAATTGTGGCGTCACACCCCCGCGCAATCCTCCTTCCCCGCCAACATGTTGGCGATCCGCGGCGGCAAGCCCGAGACACTGGGACTGCTCGACATCATCGAAGCGTTCGTCCGTTTCCGCGAGGAAGTGATCACCCGCCGCTCGAAGTTCGAACTCGCCAAGGCGCGCGACCGGGCGCACATCTTGCTCGGCCTGGTGGTTGCGGTGACGAACCTCGACGAGGTGGTGAAATTGATCCGCGGCTCGGCAAGCCCCGCCGAAGCGCGCGAGAAATTGCTCGGGCGCGATTGGCCGATCGCCGAGATCCGCCAGTATATCATGCTGGTCGAGGCGATCGAACCGCAGGCCGCCGGCACCACCTACCGGTTGAGCGAGGCCCAAGTCCGGGCAATCCTCGAGCTACGCCTGCATCGCCTGACCGCACTTGGCCGCGAGGAAATTGGCGGTGAGCTCGAGGGCCTCGCGACCGCCATTACCGAACTGCTCGAGATTCTCGGCAACCGCGCGCGCCTGCTCGAGGTGATGCGCACCGAGCTCGACGAGGTCGACAAGGAGTTCTCCACCCCGCGTAAGAGCGAACTGGTCGGCGCGGTCGACGGGATCGACGACGAGGACCTGATTGAGGTCGAGGATATGGTCGTGACGGTGACCATGACCGGCTACATCAAACGCACGCCGCTGGCCCAGTTCCGCGAGCAAAAGCGCGGCGGCAAGGGTCGCAGCGGCATGTCGACCAAGGACGAGGATGTCGTCACCAACCTGTTCGTCACCTCGACCCACAATCCGGTGCTGTTCTTCTCCACGACCGGACGCGTGTACCGGATGAAAGTGTGGAAACTGCCCGAGGGCGGCCCGACCGCCAAGGGCCGGCCGATGGTCAATTTGTTGCCGCTGGCCGAAGGCGAGACCATCTCGACCGTGCTCGCCTTGCCGCAGGACGAAGCCGAATGGGGCAACGTTCACATCATGTTCGCCACCGCCAGGGGCACCGTTCGGCGCAACTCGATGGATGCCTTCACCAACATCCCGACCGCGGGCAAAATCGCGATGAAGTTTGGCGCGGCGGAAGATGGTGATGTCGATGACGGCAACGAATCCCAGCAGAATACCGGCGACTGCCTGATCGCCGTCGAATTGCTGACGGAACAGGATGATGTCCTGCTCGCGACCCGCAATGGCAAGGCGATTCGTTTCCTCTCGACCGATGTCCGCGAGTTCCAGAGCCGCTCGTCGATGGGTGTGCGCGGGGTTCGCTTGCTGGGTGATGACCGGGTCATCTCGATGTCGATCCTGCGCCGTGCCGGTACCACCCAGGCCGAGCGCGAGGCCTATCTCAAGAATCCTGAGTGGCGCGACAAGGAGGGCGAAACGACCCTCGATGCCGATCGCTATACGGAGATGGCCGACAAGGAGCAATTCCTGCTGACGGTCACCGAAAACGGCTATGGCAAGCGCAGCTCGACCTACGAATATCGCCGCACCAATCGCGGCGGCCAGGGCATCACCAACATCGTCACATCCGATCGCAACGGCGGGGTGATCGCAAGCTTCCCGGTGACCCCGGGCGAGGCGCTGATGCTGGTCACCGATCAGGGCAAGGTGATCCGCACCACGGTCGGCGACATCCGCATCGCCGGACGCAACACGCAGGGCGTTACGATCTTCAAGATCGGCACCAACGAGAAGGTCGTGTCGGTCGCCAAAATCGATGAGAGCGAGGAAGAAGCAATCGACGTCGGCGGCGGCGATGAAATAGCGCCAGAGGGTGATGCGACCATCGGAGAAGATTTGGCGGCGGGACCGGAAGAACAATAGGAACGCGAAGGCTCGTGGGGGCGTTGGCACCGACAGAGTTAAAAAGGAAATCCCGATGCCGCTTGCCAATCTTGCCCTCGTAGTCGTGACCGACGGTCGCAAGACCCTGTTCTTCCGCAACCACGGCGACATTAATCAGATAGACCTGCGCACCGAGGCGCATGACGAGCGCGAGGATTTGAGCGATGGCGAGATGAAGACCGACGCGCCCGGCTCGACCCACCAGTCGGTTGGCGCGGGGCGCTCGAGCTACGAGGAAACCGACTTCCACCAATTGGAGGAAGACCGCTGGGCCAAGCATGCCGCCGAGGAAGTGAACAAGCGCGCGCTTAACAATGATTTCGACGCGCTGGCGATCATCGCCCCGCCCAAGACGCTCGGCGAACTTCGCAAGAAGCTTCACAAGGAAGCCGCTCGCCGCGTGGTGTGCGAAATCTCCAAAGAGATGACCGGACACACCATCGCCGACATCGAGAAACTGATCGTCGCCCAGACCAAAGCGGACGAGCCGGCCGAGGTTTGAATCGTACTACGCCGGCTTGTGGCACACCGCTTCAACGTTGATTCCATCAGGATCGAGCACGAACGCTCCATAATAATTGGGGTGGTATTTGGCCCGTAGCCCCGGCGCGCCATGATCCTTTCCACCGGCAGCGATGGCGGCGGCGTAAAACGCATCGACCGAGTCACGGTCGGGGGCGGTGAAGGCGACGTGCGTACCCTCGCCCACGCGCTCGCTGTCCCCGATCCAGAAAAACGGCATCATGTCTTTGCCGAAGCCGATCGCGGTGCCGCCGCTGTCGGTTTTGTCGGGGCCATATTCGAAAATCTTGGCGATTCCGAGCGGCGCCAGCGCTGCCGCGTAAAAGGCTTCCGAGCGGCGAATATCCGAAATCGCGATTCCGATATGGTCGAGCATCCTCTTCCTCCCTGGGTCGGGCAAGCCTAACAGGCCGCTCAATGACTCATCAAGTTCACATCATCGGCGGCGGGCTGGCCGGGTCGGAGGCGGCCTGGCAACTAGCCGAGGCGGGACTGCGCGTTCGCCTCAGCGAAATGCGAGGTGGCGGCGACACGACGCCAGCGCATGACAGCGACCGGCTGGCCGAAATGGTCTGCTCGAACAGTTTCCGTTCGGACGATGCCGAAAATAACGCGGTCGGGCTGCTTCACCAGGAGATGCGTACCCTGGGGTCTTTGATCATGGCCGCCGCCGACCAGCATCGAGTCCCCGCCGGATCGGCATTGGCCGTCGATCGCGAGACGTTCGCCGCCGAAGTGACGTCACGCATCGCGGCGCACCCCAATATCGAAGTGGTTCGCGAGCGGGTCGACGATCTCCCCACCTCGGGCTCAACGATTATCGCCACCGGCCCGCTGACCGCGCCCGGCCTGACTACTTCGATCGCCGCCGCGACCGGATCAGACGCACTGGCATTTTTCGACGCAATCGCCCCGATCATCCACCGCGACAGCGTCGACATGGACATCTGCTGGATGGCGGCGCGGTGGGATAAATCATTCAGCCGTCTGTCCCCCGGACAGACTGAAGACTGCCGGGGGCCGCCTTCACTGAATGATGGGAAGGACTACATCAATTGCCCTCTGAACAAGGAGCAATATGACGCCTTCGTCGCCGCGTTGAACGCGGGCGAAAAGACCGAATTCAAGGATTGGGAAAAGGATACGCCTTACTTCGAGGGCTGCATGCCAATCGAGGTGATGGCCGCGCGGGGAGTGGAAACGCTGCGCTATGGCCCGATGAAGGGCGTCGGGCTCGACGATCCCAAGACCGGGCGCTGGCCCTATGCCTGCGTTCAGCTCAGGCAGGACAATGCGCTCGGCACCTTATGGAATATGGTCGGCTTCCAGACCAAGCTCAAGCATGGCGAACAGGTGCGGATTTTCCGGACAATTCCAGGGCTTCAGAACGCTGAGTTCGCACGGCTTGGCGGGATCCATCGTAACAGCTTCATCCGCTCGCCCGAACTGCTCGATGGCGAGCTACGGCTGAAATCGCTGCCGCATATCCGCTTCGCCGGGCAGATCACCGGTTGCGAGGGCTATGTCGAGAGCGCCGGTATCGGATTGCTCGCCGCCAAGTTCGCCGCTGCCGAAGCACAAGGACGCGCCATCCCCGCGCCTCCGCCAGAAACCGCCCTCGGCGCCCTGCTCGCGCACATCACCGGTGGAGCCGAGGCCGAGACCTACCAGCCGATGAATATCAATTTCGGCCTGATGCCGCCGCTCGAAGGGCCCAAGTCGAAAAAGGCCGACCGCAAGAAGCTCTTCACCGGTCGTGCCCGCGAAGCGTTGGCAGAGTGGGTCGCGGCGGTCGAGATTCAGCCGGTGGCAGAGGCATATTTCAACTAGAGTTTCAATTTCGCGCGGAAGGTGCTAGATAGGCTTGGCTACTTGTCGCAAATCGATGGACGTCAGGCGCTTTGCGGCCCTCATTCCTTCCCTTCGCTGCTCTTAGCTCCAAGGCCCGATTGTCGGGTCTAAACGAGAAGGAAATACCTATGCCAATCGGCACCGTAAAATTTTTCAATGAGTCCAAGGGTTATGGCTTCATCGCGCCGGAAGGCGGCGGAAACGACGCTTTCGTGCACATTTCGGCCGTCGAGCGCGCCGGCATGTCGACGCTGACCCAGGACCAGCGCGTCTCTTACGAGCTGGAAGAAGATCAGCGCGGCAAGATGAGTGCGGTCAACCTCGCCAGCGCCTAAGCTGACGGACAAGTTGCGGCTGCGGGAGCTTGGCTTCCGCAGCCGTTTCTTTGTCTGCCGAACCCGCAGTTAGCCGCAGCGACACGCCGGTTTGGCCTTCATCTTCGGCGCGGTGGTGGCATATTCGCCGGGCGTCAACGCCTTGCTCCGGTCGCCGTCGGCATCGTTGAACTTGTCGATCGTCTTGACCGCCCATTCCTCGAAGCTCAATTTTCCGTCCTGATCGAGGTCGAGTTTGGCCCACGCCTTGCGCCGCGGCTCGACCAGTTCGGCCAGCGTGATCCGCCCGTCTTCGTCCTTGTCGGCGCGGGCGAAACGCTTCTCCTCCTTGCTCTTGGGATCGGCCGAGGGGGCAGAGGGTATCCGCGCCAGGTTGATTGGGGCCATCGCCGAGGCCAGTCGCGGGGTCGGTGCAGCGGGCATCGACGGCCGTTCGGCGCGGCCCTGCCAAATGAGAACGGTGCCTGTCACAAGCAATAATGTAGCAGCGGAACCTGCAAGCAAGCGTCGCATAATGCCCTCCATCATAGGGGGCGATCCGGCGACCGACAGGATTATGCCCTATTCGCCCTTGGTGCAATGCACTCAGCTTATCGTCCCGAACAGACGGTGCGACATCAAGGCGACCGCGCGCGCGGGCGTGGCTTCGGGTTCGAGCACCGGTGCTTGCCTGATATCCCGTGCGGCAAGACGGGCAAAAGCGGTCAGCGGGCGAAGCGTGCGCGTGAAACGGTAACCGACGAGATCGCCCGACGCCGCGTCGTCGGGAAGCGCTGCCAATCCCCGCCGCGCCGCCCGGGCGAAGGCGTGGAGCTGCCCGGCCAGCGGCAGCCTGGCATCATCGCTTCCGAGCAATCTCGCCCCGATCGCGAACAATGCCTCGCCCCCCGCGCCGAGTCGGTCCCGCTCGGGCTCTTGGTCGAGCAAGCTCGCATAGCCATCCTCAAGCGCGGCAAGCGCAGCCCCGGCGATCCCGCGCGGCAGCAATTCCGCCGCCACCGCGGTCAGCGTGGGTTCGGGCGGTGGCGGATGTCGATCGAGTCGCTGCAATGCCTCGCGCCACCACGCCAGCCGGATCGCGCCCAGGGCCGGCTGAGTCGAACTCGCCACGATTTCGGCCATGACGTCATCAATCGCAAACAATGCATCGAATGCAGGGCGGAGCGCGACCGGCCAATACAGCCGCACAAGATCGCGATCCCGCATCGCGTCAGCGATACAGAACCGCCTTGGCCGCCGCCACGACGTCGGTCGCCTTGATCAACGCCAGTTTCTCGAGATTGGCGGCATAGGGCAGCGGGACATCCTCGTTGGTTACGCGCATCACCGGTGCGTCGAGGTCGTCGAACCCTTCCTCCATGCAGATTGCCATGATTTCCGAGGCGATCGAGCAGGTCGGCCAGCCTTCCTCTACCACCACCACGCGGTTGGTCTTAGCGAGCGACGTCAGCACCGCCGCCTTGTCGAGCGGGCGCAGCGTGCGCAGGTCGATCACCTCGGCGTCGATCCCCTCGCCGGCCAACGTCTCCGCCGCCTGGAGCGCCAGTCCAACCCCGATCGAGTAACTCACCAGCGTGACGTCGCGCCCCTCGCGCATGATCCGCGCCTTGCCGATCGGCAGGACGACGTCGCCGTCGGGAACGTCGAAGCTGACCCCGTAAAGCAGTTCGTTCTCGAGGAAGACCACCGGATCATCGCTGCGGATCGCCGCCTTGAGCAGCCCCTTGGCATCGGCCGCGTCATAAGGCGCGATGACGATCAGGCCCGGCACCGACGCATACCAAGGCCCGTAATTCTGGCTGTGCTGCGCACCGACCCGCGACGCCGCACCATTGGGTCCGCGGAACACGATCGGGCAGCGCATCTGGCCGCCCGACATGTAATTGGTCTTGGCAGCCGAATTGATGATGTGGTCGATTGCCTGCATGGCGAAGTTGAAGGTCATGAACTCGATGACCGGCTTCAATCCGCCCATCGCCGCGCCCGCGCCGACGCCGGCAAAGCCATATTCGGTGATCGGGGTGTCGATCACCCGGCCCGGCCCGAATTCCTCAAGCAGCCCCTGAGTGACCTTGTAGGCGCCCTGATACTCCGCGACCTCCTCGCCCATCACGAACACGCGGTCGTCGCGGCGCATTTCCTCGGCCATCGCGTCGCGCAACGCCTCGCGGACCGAGGTTGACGTCATCGCAGTGCCGGCGACGACCTCGGGTTCGACCGCGACCCGCGGCGTTAGCTGGGTGGTCCCGGTGTCGGCCTTGACCGGCGCTGGCGCTTCGCTTTCAACGGCTTTCTGCTCGATGGCAGGCTGCTCGTCTGAGGCGGGTGCGGGCGCAGATGTCTGCTCCCCGTCGCCCCCCATCAACGCAATCACCGTCCCGACCTTGACCCCGTCGGTGCCCTCGGCGACCAGGATCTTGCTGATCACCCCTTCGTCGACCGCTTCAAATTCCATCGTCGCTTTGTCGGTCTCGATCTCGGCCAGCGGATCCCCGGAGACGACGCTGTCGCCCTCCTTGACCAGCCATTTGGCAAGCGTGCCTTCTTCCATCGTCGGCGACAGAGCGGGCATCTTCAGTTCAATGCCCATCAGTAGGACTCGACCAGCACATTGGTGAACAATTCGGCCGCGTCGGGCTCTGGTGCTTCTTCAGCATATTTAGCAGCTTCGACCACGATCTGCTTGATTTTGCTGTCGATTGCCTTAAGCTCATCTTCGCTCACGCCCATCTTCTGCAGCGCCTGGCCGGCATGCTCGATCGGGTCGCGGCCTTCGCGATAGGATTGCACTTCCTCGCGGCTGCGATACTTGGCCGGGTCGCTCATCGAATGGCCGCGATAGCGATAAGTCAGGAGTTCGAGGATGATCGGCCCCTTCCCCGCCTGGGTCCACGCCATCGCCTCCTCCGCAGCGCCGCGCACCGCAAGCACGTCCATCCCGTCGACCTGGATTCCGGGAATACGGAAGCTTTCGCCGCGCTTGTAGAAATCGGGCTCGGACGACGACCGCTCGACGCTGGTGCCCATCGCATAGTGGTTGTTCTCGATCGCGTAGATCACCGGCAGGTCCCACAGCTTCGCCATGTTGAAGCTTTCGTAGACCTGCCCCTGGTTGGCGGCGCCATCGCCGAAATAAGCGAGGCAGGTGCCGCCATCCTTGGCATATTGATGCTTGAAGGCGAGCCCGGTGCCGAGGCTGACCTGCGCGCCGACGATGCCGTGGCCGCCATAAAAGCCATGCTCGACGCTGAACATGTGCATCGATCCGCCCTTGCCCTTCGAAATTCCCGCGGCGCGCCCGGTCAGTTCGGCCATGATCAATTTGGGGTCGATGCCATAGGCCAGCATGTGGCCATGGTCGCGATAGCCGGTGATGACGCTGTCGCGCCCGACCTTCATCGCCGACTGAAGCCCCACCGCGACCGCTTCCTGGCCGATGTACAAATGGCAGAAGCCACCAATCAGCCCGAGTCCGTACAATTGCCCGGCGCGCTCCTCGAAGCGGCGGATCAGCTGCATTTGGCTGTAGAAGCCGAGCAACTCGTCCTTCGACGCCTTATAGAGCTTGGGCTCGGCCGGGCGCTCTCGGTTGCTTAGTGCCGGGGCAGCCTTTTTCTGGGCGGTACGCGCCACGCAAAAACCTCTTTGGAAGGGACAATGAAGCGGCGCGTATAGGATTGCAGCAGTCCTGCGGCAATGGTCCGAAAGCCAGGCGTCAGTCGCCCGCGACGAATGCCGTCACCAACCAGCGCTCCTTGCGCCGCTCGGTCACCAGGCGATAGCCGATCGGGCTTACCAGCCGATCGCTGGCGACCCAGCCGATGCGACCGTCGCGCAGCTTGAGACGAGTCCAATTTCGATTGCTCTCTGGCTGAACGTCGCCCGCATGCCAGTCGAGACTCGCGATCACCCGCCCGCCGCCGCTGGCGGTCGCCCGGAGCGGGGTCCCGGCGCGCACCGCGACCAGGTCGAAGATGTCGGCGTCGTCGCCGATCTTTTCGAACATTCCGGGCATCACCCGCGACCGGCCATCGGACGCGACCGCGCATCCAAGCGCCAGCGCTTTCCCCATTTCATCCCATAACTTGCTGGTTTTGGCCTGCTTCCCGAGACCCCAGTTCGCGGCGAAATCGGCCCAGCCCACATCTCCTCCGAAATTGACCGTGATGTCGTCCGCCACCAACCGTTTCAGCGACGCCGCATCGCGATTCCGCACCGCGCGGCCGAG
>Ga0136634_10001131_pt1 | contig 10444 bp, 12 predicted proteins | sample AntDrymUQ8332106_2_FD_104654 | JGI IMG/M metagenome (GOLD analysis project Ga0136634, IMG submission 104654) | Polar desert sand microbial communities from Dry Valleys, Antarctica - metaG UQ833 (21.06) | ecosystem: Environmental > Terrestrial > Soil > Desert | place: Antarctica: Dry Valley... | reverse complement strand
AAAGTTTTTGTGATTTATAAACGCAGTGGTTACAGTAAAAATTTGCGCAAGGAAATTGTAAAAAGTAACCGCTGGTATTTTTTTGACAACGGGGTAAGAAATGCGTTGATCAACAATTTCAATCTATTGGCGGCCAGGCAGGATATTGGTATGCTTTGGGAAAATTATATCTGCGCCGAAAGAATAAAATTTAATTCTTACACTTCTAATGTTTTAAATAGTTACTTCTGGAGAACTTATGATCAGCAAGAAATAGATCTCATAGAAGAAAAGAATGATGCGATAGAGGCTTTTGAATTTAAATGGAAAGAAGACAATGCTAAAATTCCCGCAGCATTTGGCAAGGCTTACCCCGATGCACCGTTTACAACTATTCATCAAAAAAATTATCTAAACTTTATCCAGTAGGCCAGCGTTAAATGGTTAAATTTGCAGCATGAAAAAATGCCTCACCATCTTTTCAATTTTATTCATCCTGATGTGCCTTCACCTTAGTGCAGATGCCCAGTGTGCCATGTGTACTAAAACCGCATCGCAGTTAGGAGAAAAGCCTGCGTTAGGAATGAACCAGGGAATCTTATACCTTATGGGAATGCCCTTTGTTATCGTAGGGTTTATTGCCTATCGCTGGTGGAAAAACCAGCCAGTGGAAGAATAATATATTAATTATTTATAGTCATTTATAAAGTGGTATAAATTAAGACCATTGCCCCTTTTTTCTATTTCCGTTTTAAGCTCGGCTTTACTTATATCTTTCATTCTTTTATTTTTAATAAGGTGATAAGCCTTTTCTGCAAGCAACCAGTTTTTCCTGGGATTGTTTTTAGTAGGATGCTGTAACCCGATTTTTTCTTTTAATTCTTCGATACCTTTTTTTTGAGATGCAATGGTTTTTATTACTGGAATATCTTCGTTGTGGTTATGAAAAGCAGGTGCCAGCATCTGTCGTAAATTTCTAACAAAAGTATCGGCCCCGGGCCTGTCTGCTTTGTTTACTACAAAAATATCTGCAATCTCCATCAGGCCACTTTTCATTGTTTGCACTTCATCGCCAGCTTCAGGAACTAAAACCACAACAGTACTATCTGCCAGGCCGGCAATTTCAATTTCACTTTGCCCAACTCCAACGGTTTCAACAATAATAACATCAAAGCCAGCGACCTTTATAGTATCTGTTACTTCAATAATTTTAGGGTGCAGTCCACCCATAGACCCTCTTGTTGCAAGCGAACGAATAAAAACAGATGGATGATTATACCAATCGCTCATACGTATACGATCACCTAGTAAAGCACCAAGGTTAAATGGGGATGACGGATCTACGCAAATAACAGCTACTTTTTTCTGATCCTTTACGTAAGATTCAATCAGCGCATCAGTTAAAGTGCTTTTGCCTGCACCCGGCGGGCCGGTAATACCAATAATAGCAGTGGAAGAAACAGGCAGAGACTGAAGAAAAAATTCATATCCCGGCACTTCATTTTCAACTAAAGAAATACAACGGGCGAGCGATTTAAAATCGCCCTTGATCATATTTTCCATCAAAAGTTCCCACATAATTGCTAAAATAGTTTAGATATGGGAGATTTTGAACAAGTGCTTTTTATAATTTTTTTTATACTTCCTCTAAGACAAAAAATTGTTGAGGATTATATCATCCAATCTTTTAACAACCCATCAAAAGATACTTGTTTATAAACCTAATCCTTTCTATGTTTGTTGTTCTGTAAATGACAAACTTTATTCCCATATTTCCTTTAGGGATAGTTGTATATCCGGGCGAAGAATTGAACCTTCATATTTTTGAGCCAAGATATAAACAACTCATCCAGGATTGTTTTGAAAGCACAAAGCCTTTTGGTATACCAGCTGTTATCAATAATAAAGTAACAGAAATGGGCACCCTTGTTCAAATCGTTGAGATCAACAAGAAATACGAGGATGGTAAAATGGATATAAAAACGAGAGGGCTGGAAGTGTTTAAAATTTTAGAGTTAGTAAAAGAGCTTCCTGAAAAACTATATAGTGGTGCTATTGTTACTTATCCTGAAAATATAGCAAAAGGAAGCCCTGCTAAAATGAAATTGTTGGTTGCAGCAATCCGGCAATTGCACCAACACCTTAATGTTACTAAAGAATTTATTAAGCCAGACAAAGAACTTACAAGTTTTGATGTGGCTCACCATGCTGGCCTTTCTTTAGAAGAAGAATACCGCATGCTGGAATTGCCACAAGAAATGCAAAGACAGGAATTTCTTAAACTCCATCTTGCCAAAGTGCTGCCTATAATGGAGCATATGGATCTGTTAAGAGGAAAAATAAAAATGAACGGGCATTTTAAAAACCTCGAAGGATTTAAATTCTCTTAAACCATTGTAATGATGACCACCCTTTGTTTTGATTTTGGAAATACCCGTTTAAAAGCTGCTCTTTTTGTAAATAAAGAATTGAAACAAGAAATCTTTTTGCAGGATGATAAGGAAGAGACTATTTCCTTGCTTTTACAACAATACCAACCAGAAAAAACTATCCTATCTTCTGTTATTAATCACAGTCCTTCAATAGAAGAATTGCTGAAGGCTCAAACGCAGTTTCATAAAATTTCTTCTTTAACGCAAATTAATTTTACTACGCCCGTAGGCAAACCAGATACGATTGGTGCAGACAGGCTGGCTTTAATGTCTGCGGCTGTGCATTTTTATCCGGGCAGGAATAATCTTATAATTGGTTTAGGGAGTTGTATCACCTATAATTTTATTAACCAATACCATCAATTTCTTGGCGGCTCTATAACACCGGGTATGGATATGAGATTTAAATCTATGCATGACTATACTGCAAAGTTGCCATTAGTTACAGTAGACTGGAATTTCCCCTTGATTGGATATGATACTAAAACTAATTTGCAAAGTGGTGTACTGGTAGGGATAACCAGTGAGATAGAGGGTTTCATACAAAAATATGCTGAAAAATACAGCAACTTTAACGTGGTTTTAACCGGGGGCAATTCTGCCTATTTTGCCAGTCAACTTAAATACAAGATATTTGCCGACCAACATTTTTTATTTAAAGGTTTGTATGCACTTAGTGAAATCAACAACTGCCGGGCTTAAGAGAACATTTGCAATATTTTCTGCCTTCTTTATCTACTCCATAGCAAATGCACAGGAAAATTCCCCTTACTCCAGGTATGGCGTAGGTGATATCATTCCCAATCAGAATATAGTAAACCGGGGTATGGGAGGTATTTCTGCAGGTTATTCCGACTATCAAAGTATTAATTTTATAAACCCGGCTTCACTCGGCAATATCAGCAATACCATTTTTGATCTGGGTGGAGACATTGATATCCGCAACCTTAAAAGCAATACTTCGCCGCAAAAATTTCGCTCAGTAAATACTCTTATCTCTTATATTCAAATAGGCTTTCCTGTTGGTTCAGCAAAAATGAAGAAGAAAGACAGGTTTTGGGGAGTAAGTTTTGGTTTACGCCCTGTAACCCGTATTAATTACAAAGTAGAAAGTAATAGCCGTATAAGTGGAATTGACAGCCTGAATACATTGTATGAAGGAAGCGGGGGAATAACACAGGCAAATATAAGTACCGGTATAAAAATTAAAAATTTCAGTATAGGATTTTCTACAGGCTATACTTTTGGAAGCAAAGATTATAGCACACAATTAAATTTTATCAGCGATTCTGTTGCTTATTTTAAATCGAATACTGCTACCAAAACAAGGTTTGGCGGAACTTTTTTAAATACAGGAATGCAGTACAATATCACCCTTAAAAAAAATGATAGTACTGTAAAATATAAGCCAATGCTTCGTTTTGGCGCTTATGCAAACCTGCAACAAAATCTTTCAGCAACCCGGGATAATATAAACGAAACCATAGCTTACGATGGAAATGGTGGTTTTATTAATATTGATACTGTTAGTGCAACCAGAGATGTAAAAGGTAGAGTAAAACTCCCAGCTACTTACGGTGCAGGCTTTACCTATACCGATAGAAATCTTTTATTTGGTGTAGATCTTGAAATGACCAACTGGAATGCGTATAGACTTTACGACCAGAAAGACGTTGTTCAAAACAATTATACGATCAGAGTGGGCGCACAATATTTCCCAGCTAAGGACAACACTTCTCCAAACAAATACTGGAGTTTTGTAAAATACCGTACAGGGTTTTATTATGGCAAAGACTATGTAAAACTGGATGACAAAAGCCGTCCTGAATATGGTGTAACCTTTGGCGCAGGCCTTCCGCTTACTTCACTGCAGCGCCGTAGTTTTTATAGCGAAGTAGTGGTTTTAAATACAGGCATTGAAATTGGCGCAAGAGGGAATAAGCAAAGCCAGAGTTTAAGAGAAAATATTTTACGCTTTAGTGTTGGTATTTCAATGAATGCACAATGGTTCTTTAAAAATAAATATCAATAATCCCGGAGAAAATTTTGCCGGGTTCCTGGTAATTAATGCTACAATAGCGATTCTGTATTGCAAGTAAAAGCAACATATAAAATCATCAGGGCAGTCCTCATAGCGGGCTGCTTTTTTTTATTTTCCTGCGAAAATGATGAAGGAGAAGTAAACAGCCTTTTTTCTAAAAAATTAGGGGTAGAAGAAGGTGTGGATATTAAACTCACCTTTACAACAGCAGGTAAAACAAAAGCAATTCTTACATCGCCGTTAATGTTGCGGGTGCAGGATACCATTACCTATATTGAATTTCCCAAAACATTAGAAGTTAAGTTTTATAATGAAGAAAGTATTGTAGAAAGTACCTTGACAGCTTTGTATGCTCGCTATAAAGAAAGCCAGGACATTGTTTTTTTAAAAGACAGTGTAAAAATTATAAACAATAAAGGGGAAAAACTTTTTACCGATGAATTATATTGGGATAGAAGTCGCACTGGCTTTGAATTTTATACGGATAAACCTTTTAGGATAAGAACCCTTACTCATATTATAGATGGCGTAGGTATGGAAGCCAGCCAGGATTTTAAACAGCGGGTTATGAAAAAGGTTACCGGCATGATTAAAATTCCTTCTTCTCAATTTCCCATGTAAATAGTACAAGCAAATGATTATAGTGTACGGTATTCCCAATTGCGATACGGTAAAAAAAGCAATTGATTTTTTAAACAGAAATAAAATTGATTTTGAATTACATAACTATAAAAAAGAAGGTATTACAGCCGTAAAACTTAAGGAATGGTGTAAGCAGAAGGGTTGGGAAATGCTATTTAATAAACGCAGTAGTACCTGGAAGAAAATAATGATTGCTCATGACGGCACTGTAGCAAACCAGGCAGCGGCCATACAGATGATGATAGCCCATACGAGTATAATTAAAAGGCCTGTTATAGAATTTAATAAGGAAATAATAGTAGGTTTTAATGAAAAGGAATATCTTGAAACAATATTAAAAGATAAAATATAAAAATATGAAAAGACATGCAACTGCCGTTTGGAATGGCACCGGAAAAGAAGGCACAGGCCATCTTTCTACACAAAGTTCTACGTTGGACAAAACACAATATTCTTACCTGACCCGGTTTGAAAATGGTGTAGGCACTAACCCGGAAGAATTGGTAGCAGCTGCCCATGCAGGATGTTTTACCATGAAACTAAGCTTTGTTTTAAATGCTGCAGGATTTACTGCCGATAGTATTGAAACCCGTTGCGATATTACTTTAGCCGATGGTAGCATAACAGAATCGCACCTGAATGTAACAGCCAGTGTTCCTGGCATTAATGAAGAGCAGTTTGCTGCAGCGGTAGTTGATGCCAAAGCTAATTGTCCTATTTCTAAATTGTACAATACTAATATCACACACGAAGCTGTGTTATCTTAATTTTTTTGTTTGGGTAAAATGCTAAAGCCATCAACTATGTTCAAAAACAAAACTGTTTTAATAACCGGAGCAAGTCGTGGTATTGGAAAAGCGATTGGTTTAAAATTGGCGGCCGAGGGAGCCAATATTGTCATTGCCAGTAAAAGCGTTGAAGAAAATCCAAAACTCGGCGGTACTATATTTTCTGCCGCTGCAGAAATGGAAGCTGCCGGTGGTAAAGCCCTGGCTGTGCAATGCGATATTCGTTTTGAAGAACAAATTCAAAATGTAGTAGACCAGGCTGCCAATATGTTTGGCGGTATAGATATTCTTATCAATAACGCTTCGGCCATTAATCTTACGCCTACAGAAAAAACAGAACCCAAACGGTTCGACCTCATGTATGATATTAATGTAAGGGGAACGTTTATGATGAGCCGGGCCTGTATTCCTTATTTAAAAAAAGGAACAAATGCACATATCCTTAACCTCTCTCCTCCTATTAATATGGATTTGAAATGGTTTGCCCATCACCTTGCATACACCATTAGTAAATATGATATGAGTATGATTGCATTAGGTTTATCTGCCGAGCTTAAGAAATATAATATCGCCGCTAATGCACTTTGGCCCAGAACTACCATAGCTACAGCAGCAGTGCAAAATCTTTTAGGTGGGGATGCATTAATGAACATGAGCCGCACAGTAGATATCATTGCCGATGCAGCGTATATCATTTTATCAAAATCATCTGCAGAATGTACCGGTAATACTTTTATTGATGAAGATGTGCTGGCTGCCGAAGGGATTACAGACTTAAGCAAATATTCTGTGGTGCCCGGAGCAGAACTCTACAATGATTTATTTGTGTAAGTTTATTTAATGATATTAAAAAGCCGCAACCATTTAAGGTGTGCGGCTTTTTTGTAATTATTATTTTTCTACCAAAGAGGCTTTTTGCCTGCAGGTTTTCTCAAACTCTTAGATCGGGTTGGTTTTGTATGTCCATGAAAATTATCACCGGACCTGGAATACATATCTTCCGGAATGGGGTTGCCGGCAGGTTGCTCTGTTTCAGGCTCAGGTTTTGGTGCCTCTTCTATTGGTACTGTAATATTATCCCTTGTGTCTCCGGGCTCTGATACCGGAACTTCCGCTTCAGGGCGGGGGATTGGATCCTTTTCTTCAACAGGAGTATAATTAGATTCCGGCGATGGAAATTTATTTTCTTTAGCCTCCGGTACAACTTTTTTATTGGATGCAGGCTTTACAGGTGCTGCTTTTTTAGCCTCAACCTTTTTTGCAGGCGATGCTTTCTTTACAGGCGTTGCTATTTTAGCTGCAATCTTTTGGGGAGGAGACGCTTTTTTTACAGGCGCTGCTTTTTTAGCTGCAACTTTTTTTGCAGGAACTGCTTTCTTTATGGGTGCTGCTTTTTTGGCTGCAACTTTTTTTACAGGAGTAGCTTTCTTTACAGGCGCCGCTTTTTTTACAGGTGCTGCGTTTTTAGCTGCAACTTTTTTTGCAGGAACCGCTTTCTTTATGGGTGCTGCTTTTTTAGCTGCAATCTTTTTTGCAGGCGACGCTTTTTTTACAGGCGCCACTTTTTTAGCTACTGCTCTCTTTGCAGGTACAGTATTTTTAACCGCTACTTTTTTTGCAGGAGTAGACTTTTTAGCAGGCGCCGATTTTTTAAGAGGTGCCGCCTTTTTAGATGTTACCGCCTTCTTTACAGGCGCAGCTTTTTTTGCTGGTGCGGCTTTTTTAGCAGGAACCTTTGCGCCATTCTTTTTAGCTTGAGATAAGCCAATAGCAACAGCCTGTTTTTTGTCTGTTACTTTTTTTCCTGAGCCAGTTTTTAAACTACCTTTTTCCATTTCTTTCATTGCCGATTCTACTTTTTTCCCAGCAGATTTTGAATACTTTGCCATAACATAAATTTTAATGAGTTAATAATTCTATGAGACTACAAAATAAAGTTCCTGCATGCGGGAAAAGAAACCATTTTTTAGCCCATTCTTAATTTACCAAAAAGCATACCATCAAAATATTCCACACTTCACTTTATACGATTACTATGGGTAGAGATTATTATTATTGAATGATACTTTTTACTTCAACCAACCGGCCCTCACTATTAAAGCCTTTTAAAATTAGTAAATGCTTTTTTGAAATATCGTTGTTGTAATACTCAATTGTAATTTTATTTTTTGATTTGTCTGTAACAATATAAGGGTTCCAATACAGCGTAGATCGGTAATCAGGATTAACCGATGCTGTTTTATTACTATAGTCGGGAGTTAAAAAATCTTTGCTTGCATCATATCCTTTCACCATTACAGTAATCATATTTGGCGTAGTAGTAGCCCCTGGCTCATCACCTCTCTTTGTATAAATATATAACGCACCGTCCGTGTAAACCCCGGAAGATCCGATAACAATTCCCGGAATAAATTTTACATAGGCAAGCTGTGTAACACTTAGCGTTTCAAGCATATCGTCTGGCGATTCTATCTCATTAATAAAAAGAATAGGTACCCCGCCTCTGAATGCGTTTATAATTTTTCGTGAACCAAAGGAACCTGCAGTTTTAAGCCCCGGAATTCTAAATACGATGTAACCAAATACATCAATTGACCTTTCGGCAGCAGGATCATCTAAAGCATTCAGCTGGTGCCCCCTGGCAATGCCACTAAACATTCCCGAAGTATATTTTTTATCTAACTCAAGGGTACGTTTGGTTATGGGATTAATGTACTTGCTTTTTATAACCACGGTATTAATGGTTTGTACTTCATTAAATTTCGCCGGCTTTTTTGTTATATAGGTTTCCAGCGTTTCGTTATCTGTCATTGCAGAAATGTACCCATGGAATTGTGCAGGCCGGATAGCACTAATCTGTTCTGGTATGCGCAGTTCACTCTCTTTGTTTAAAGTCAGTTTTTCTGACAGTTCTTTATCATTTCCTACCTTAAAATATACTTTGGCAGAATCATAAAAAATAAGCCCCGACTTACTAAAACCGGAAGAACTTGTAGGTGGCAGCATAAAAAATTGTTTCCCGGTTCCAGGGTCATTTATGATCATGGTTAAGGTAGACTTAGCCGGTAAACTATTTTTATTTTTATGTAAAACAGATAAGGAAAGATAATCGTCTGCAATAGTATTGGATACAGTTGGGGTTGATTTTATATCATGGGTTAATAAAACCAGGTCTGTCTTTTTTTCATCATTCATTTGAATAGCATCTCCCAGTAATGAACCTGTAATGCTATTATTATTGTTCAGTACGGTTTCATCGTAGATAGATGAGGTGCTGGTTGTTTTATAAAACCCGATATCAGCAATGGATACCGAAAGATTGTTGAGCAAACTATCCGGCACCCATATTTCTATTACGTTTTTCCCCTTGGGTATCATATTTTTTTCAAGAATCTTTATTTGTGGTGTCGTTCTTTTTTGTGCAATAAAAATAGATTTCTGCTGCAAAACATTTTGCTCATCATCTGTAAGTATTAAATGTAGTAAGCCAGCGGGAAAAGAATCTGTAATAAAATTATTTACAAAATGGTTTTTGTCTTTTAATAAGAGCGATTCTTTATAAAGAATCTCTTTGCCTTGCGTAACAGAAAGGTGAAGTTTTTCAAAACGGGGAAGGCTGTTTTTTTTCTGAATACTGTAATATAATTTTCCGGCAGCCATTTCCGAGTGTAGTACTACCCCGTTTTCAATTGCATCCGGTAATGCCATGGTGTTTTTATTGCCCATATTATCCAGCCAGTTTATTTCGTATTTTTTTCCGCTATGCGGCGAAAACTGAAATTTACCAAGGCCATCAGCCATGGTAAACACTGAGTCTATCAGGTTACCAGTAGCAGTTTCAATAACAGCTGCATTGATAGCAGCAGGATGAGAATCGCTATACCATGCCTTTACGCCAATATAATTGGGCAGCCCGGCCACCATAGTTCCTCCTTCCGGAAAAAATTGCAATTGAATTTTTTCATCAGCACCCTGTGCCTGCAGGTTTGCTGAGTCATTTTTCTGAAAAATGACAATTGGTTTTATTTGTGGAATGGGGCTGCTGGCTGCCAGGCTGTTTTTTGTAAAAACGCCCAATTGCAAATATTGGTATTTAATGCTATCCGGAATTACGAATTCACCATTACAAGTCCCTTCAAAAAGAGGTAATTGTTTTTTATAAATTAGTTTGCCCCCAGGACTATATAATCCTGCATAAAAATTGGTACTACCTGCAGATGGAACATTATTAGCAAACACATACGCTTTAAACCAAATGGTTTCTCCCGGTAAATAAATGTCTTTGTCAATGTGCAGGTAAATTTCTTCTGCATCTTGTGAAAATCCCTGCGTGTAAAAAAGCAGAAGGTAAAAAAGGGAAAGAGTTTGACGGATCATAATTAAGGAGTAAGTGTAAGAATCTATAGTAAAATACTGCATTTTATTACAATATATTATTTAGCTCTTTTTTTTAAAAAAAATTAGAATATTAAAAAAGCCACCAGGTTAAGGATGGCTTTTCTTAAATGATCGTTTGTTTATCGTAATAAACCCTTCGGCACTTCTTTTTCCAGTAGATTTTT
>Ga0136634_10001129_pt1 | contig 10447 bp, 12 predicted proteins | sample AntDrymUQ8332106_2_FD_104654 | JGI IMG/M metagenome (GOLD analysis project Ga0136634, IMG submission 104654) | Polar desert sand microbial communities from Dry Valleys, Antarctica - metaG UQ833 (21.06) | ecosystem: Environmental > Terrestrial > Soil > Desert | place: Antarctica: Dry Valley... | reverse complement strand
GAGCGGACCTGCCGATCAGCGCGTCCACGCCGGTGCGGAGCTCCGGGCCCTGGGTGACGTGTCGCGCGACGACGGGGCGTACGGCGCCGAGCAGCGCCAGCGACGTCACGATGAACGCGGTCACCTGCAGCCACATCGGCCCGCCGGTCGCATCGACCAGCGCAGCGGCGAGAGCCCCGCCGGCGAAGAAGCCCGCGACCAGCGCGAGCGTCGTGACCTCCACGATGCCCAGCACTACGGCGGCGGCGAGCCACAGCACCCACGGGTCCATGTGCCGATAGTAGGTCGCGTGCGGCTCTTGTCAGGGGTTCGCACGTCCGGACGTACGCCAGGCCGGCCTTCGTCATGACGCGCCGCGAGGCCCCGTTGACGGTCATCGTCTCGGCGTACACCCGCGCCGCGCCGAGCTCGGCAAAAGCCTTGTCGACCAGTGCCCGCGATCCCTCGGCGGCGTATCCCTTGCCCCACGCGGACCGCCGCAGGCGATAACCCAGCGCGATGTCGTCGTCCGCACGTTGATACCCAGGGCGCAACGCGAACCAGCCGATCCATCCAGCCGTGGCTCGCTCGATCGCGGCCCAGCGTCCGTATCCGGGATAGCGCCCATAGGTGTCCAGGAGGGCGGGGATGTGTATGTTCTCGAAGACCTCGCGTGGCGTCGGGCGACCGCCGTTGATGTAGCGCATGACCTCGGGGTCGGCATCGAGCTCGACCAGGTTGTCGATGTCGAGGGCACTCATGGTGCGCAGCAGCAGGCGCCCGGTCTGCAGGTACGTCTCCACGTCGGCGCGCCTTCGGTCAGCTTGTGGAGCGTGCCGTGAAGCGTTCGCCGTGCCGGTCGAGCGCCAGCGTCAGGTCGAACGTCTCCGACAACGACTCCGCCGTCAGGGCCGACTCGAGCGGTCCGGCGACGACGACCTTCCCCGCGCGCAGGAGCAGCACGTGGGTGAAACCCGGCGGGATCTCCTCGACGTGATGCGTCACGAGCACCATCGCGGGTGCGTCCAGGTCGTACGCCAGCCCGCCGAGCCGGGCGACGAGGTCCTCGCGCCCACCCAGGTCCAGACCGGCTGCGGGCTCGTCCAGCAGCATCAGCTCGGGGTCGGTCATCAAGGCCCGCGCGACCTGCACCCGCTTGCGCTCGCCCTCCGACAACGTGCCGAACCGACGGGTGGCGAGCTGGGCGACGCCGAGTGCCGCGAGGAGCTCGTCGGCGCGGGTCTCGTCCTGCTCCTCGTACGCCTCACGCCACCGCCCGAGCACGGCGTACGACGCGGTGACGACGACGTCGCGGACCTGCTCGCCCGGCGGGATCGAGTCGGCTAGCGCGGCCGAGGTGAGGCCGATGCGTGGCCTGAGCTCGAAAACGTCGACGGCGCCGAGCCGCTCACCGAGGAGCCCGACGACCCCCGACGTCGGGTGCAGGCGAGCCGCCATGACCTGCAGCAGCGTCGTCTTGCCGGCGCCGTTGGGCCCGAGCGCGACCCAGCGGTCGCCCTCCTCGACGTCGAGATCGATGCCGTCGAGGAGCGCAGTGCCGTCGCGCACGACCCGCACCCCGCGAAGGTGCACCACGGCGCTGTCCGGGACCGACTGCTGCTGGGCGGACAACGCGACATCCCTTCTCGAACCGCGGGCCGACTGACCTGCTGGGCAACCGTCCGGCGGGCCGACTGTCCGACTTTCTGACGCACGAAACCTAATGCACGAGCGCGCGCGCACCGGTTCACCGCGCGGCTCGAGGCGACCGCCGGTACATAGGCTGACCCGGTGCTCGCCGACCTGCCCTCCGTGTGGTTCGTCCTGTGGGGGAACGCCGTTCTGGCCGAGCGGGTCAGCCTCGACGAGGGCGCGGAGGGAGTCGCCGGACCCAACGAGCGGCACCTGGTCGAGAACATGCCGGTCGATCCGGAGCCCGCGACGATGGCGGTCGCGCTCGGTCGCCTGCGCTCCGCCGGCGCTCGCCGCCTCAGTTTGGCTCTGCCGGTCCCGGGCGATCCACTCGGTCTGGGCGGGCCGGCGGCGTTCACGACAGCGGCTGTCGCGGCCGGTGAGGCCGTGCTGGCGGGCGATCGGGGTCTCGGTCTGCTGCCCGTCGGGCGGGCCGCGGCCGGGCGTGATGCGGCGCTCGTACGGTGGGAGGTGACCGCAGACGTCGTTGCGGCCGAGCCGGGCGAGAGGCTCGGTCCGGCCGAGACCGCGCTGCGCCTGGCGCTCCTGGCGGCCGCCAACGAGCTCGCGAGCCTCAATGTCGCGGCGGGCACGGACCGCCCCAAGCGCTCGTCGGCGCAGCGCCGGCGCCTGCCGCCCGGCACGGACGGCCGCGCGGCACACCTGCTGGAGACCGCCGACCGCATGCTCGACACCGTCGCCGCCGCGCTGGTCGACGACGGCGGTGCGCTCTCGGCGAGCCAGGCCGCGCGGCGACGGGCCGCGCTCGCCCCGCTCGAGCGGGCTGCGCGCCGAGCCGTCGTGGCCGCCTGCGCATTGGCGATGTCGGAGCCGAGGCGATGACGCCCGTCCAGGTCGGGCGGGTTCGGCTGCGACACCGCCGTACGCCCGATGGCGGGTCGAGCCCGTCGTGAACGGTTCCGACACGCTGCTGGTGACGCTCACCGGCGGGGACCGGCCCGGCGTGACCGCGCGGTTGTTCGGGACGCTGGCCACCCGCGACGTACGTGTCGTCGACGTCGAGCAGGTCGTCATCCGCAGCGTCCTGGTGCTCGGCGTCCTTCTCGATGTGCGAGAGCTCGACGACGTCCAGCTCGGCAGCCTGCGGGCCGCGATCGAGACCACCGCGTACGACCTGGACATGAACGCCGTGATCTCGCAGGGACACCAGGACGACGACCCGCGCCGGCGGGGCCGGTTGCACGTGACCGTCCTGGCCGAACCGTTGCTCTCGTCGGGCGTGGCAGCGGTGGCGGGGGCGCTGGCCGACGCGGGGGCCAACATCGACCGCATCGTCCGCCTTGCCAGGCACCCGGTCACCTGCCTGGAGATGGAGGTGTCCGGCGCGGACACCTCCGACCTGAGGTCGCGGCTTGCTCAGGTCACGACCGAGGTCGCGGTGGACATCGCGGTCCAGCCGACCGGTCTGCTGCGCCGGTCCAAGCGCCTCGTCGTCATGGACGTCGACTCGACCCTGATCCAGGGCGAGGTCATCGAGATGCTCGCCGATCATGCCGGCCGCCGCGACGAGGTGGCTGCGATCACGGCTGCCGCGATGGCGGGTGGGCTCGATTTCGCCGACTCGCTGCGGCACCGGGTCCGGATGCTCGCCGGGTTGGACGAGGCGGTGCTGGACTCGGTGCGGCGCAGCATCCGGCTGACCCCGGGCGCGCGGACGCTGGTCCGGACGCTGCAGCGACTCGACCACGCGGTCGGCATCGTCAGCGGCGGGTTCTCGCAGGTGGTCGAGCCGCTGGCCGTCGAGCTCGGCGTCTCGGCGTGGGCGGCCAACACGCTGGAGGTCGTCGACGGGCGCCTGACCGGCGAGGTGGTCGGGCCGATCGTCGACCGAGCCGGCAAGGCGGCCGCGCTGCGGGCGTTCGCGGCGGCATCTGGGGTCCCGCTGGAGCAGACGGTCGCGATCGGTGACGGCGCGAACGACCTCGACATGCTCACCGCTGCTGGGCTCGGCGTGGCCTTCAACGCCAAGGCGGTCGTACGCGCTGCCGCGGACACCGCGCTCCGCGTGCCGTTCCTCGACGTGATCCTCTATCTGCTCGGGCTCACCCGCGAGGAGATCGAGGCCGTCGAGCTGGACCTGGTGCTCGACTGACGGCGGGGCGTTGGTGCCCCACGCCTCTGTACGGCCCTCGACGTCGCCCAACTATGGTGTGGTCCCCGACCCCAGGAGGCGCACGATGACAGAGAACTACGGCGAGACGGCACGCGCGGCGGCGGTCGACGCGGGCAGCCATGCTGGAGTAAACGCCGGCGACGCGCTGGACGGCGGCGTCGATCAGGCGGGCCCGTCCGAAGCAGACGCCGACGCGGCCCGTGCCGGTGCCGACGTCGATGTCGACGGGGCGGGCGGCACCGAGTACGACCTGCATGCGGCGAACGACTCCACTGACTCCGATGGCGAGCCGGTCGGCACGGCCGACAGGGACGCGGACGCGATCAGCGCTGGCGCCGACGGCGACGCCCTCAGCGCCGGCTCGTAGCCTGCAAAGCGTCGCGCCGCAGCGATCATGCGCATCGACCGATGGACATCAACGGCCGAGCGGTCATCCCTTGGCGTCTGACCAGCGCGGGACGACCGCGACGCTGACGACGAAACGTACGGGCGGCGCGCTCCGAAACCAGCGCGCCGCCGTCCGCTCGAGCGCTGGGCGAAGAGAGTCCGCGACGAGCTGAGCGCGCCCTGTGCGTACGTGCAGGAGCAGCTCGTCGTGCAGACACAGCACGACCGCTCCCGCTCCCGACTCTCGAAGCTCCGACCGCACGGTCGCGGCCCAGGCCTTGAACAGCTCGGCGGCGGCACCTTGCACCGCGGCGTTGCGCAGGTAGCGGCCGCGGCCAGCCACGGCGGACCGGTGTGCAGCCTCCGCCGCATCGCTCGCTCCCTGAACGGGCGGCGTCACCCGCCCGGCGGACACCAGGCGGCCGCCGTACGTCCGGATGTCCCTGCCGCTCCGCCCCGCCGTGTCCGCCGCGTCGAGGTAGCTGATCGCGACCGGGTACGACGCCTGCATCCCGGCGAGCGCCTGACCCGCCGCTCCGGACGTCTGGCCGTACATCGCAGCGAGCACGGCGACCTTCGCGACGTCGCGGGTGCACCCGATCCGGGCGGCGACCGGCAGGTAGAGATCGTCCTCGAGCGCGGCCGCGGCCAGCGCCCTGTCACCGGACACGGCCGCGAGCACCCGCGGCTCGACCTGCCCGAGGTCGGCGCGTACGAGCAGATGGCCGGGCTCGGCTGCCACCGCGACGCGCATCTCGGCGGGAAGGTTGTGCAACCCCAGTTGCGCCGTCATGCGCCCGGCGCCGCCGTCACTGGCAGTCCACGCGCCGCGCAGCCGTCCGTCAGCGCCGACGTGGCGGTCGAGCCAGTCGTACCCGTAGGTCGTCGCGATGCGCTCTGTCTTGCGCCAGGCGAGCAGCGCGGGGATCACGGCATGGGATGACGAGAGACGCTCGAGCCGCCACGATCTCGTGTCGGGCACCTCGATGCCGGCGTGCATGAGCATCCGACGGACCTGTGCCGGGTTGCGGAGGTCGGTGTCGGATGCCCCGGCCGGCACCAGCCTCAGCACGCGATTGTCGCGCTCCGCTCGTGCCCGTCGCGCCTCGGATTCGTCCGCGGGTCGTGGCCAGATGAGTCGTGTCAGCAGCTCCTCGGCCGCGACCCGGTCGATCGGCAGGCCATCGGCGCCGAGCTCGACCGCCATCACCGCCGCGGCCGACTCAGACCTGGCGGTGAGGGCGATGTCGCCCACGCTCGAGGTGGTGGCGACCAGTCTCTCCTGGCCGGCGTGCGCAACGAGTGCAAGCCGCGCCCACCGCTTCGCACGCGTCAGGTCGAGTCGCCACGACCCGCCGGCCCAATCCGGTCGCAGGTGTCCGTCGGGACGTACGGGCTCGGCCGGGTCGCCATCGTCGTCCGCGCGGCCGTTTGCAATGTCGAGCAGATCCAGCTGTCCCGCTCTGGGGATGCGATCCGTAGGCAAGCCACGCGCCAGCGCCCAAACCCGAGCCGGGTCATCGCGCCAACCGCCGGCAAGCAACCGGTGCACGGCCGCGAGGTCCCAGCAGGTCCGGAACCGCGGCACACCCGAGCCGATCGGTCGCGCACACGGCACCCCCGCTCCGGGTGAGTCTGCGTTGGGTGGCTCTGCGTCGGGCGGTTGTGGTTCGGGCCGCTGCTCGCTGGGTGGTGGCGCGCAGGGCGGTTGTGCGTAGGGCAGTTGTGCGTAGGGCGGCGCAGTGAGCGGCTTGGTGCTCGGCGACTGTGCGGGGGGTGACTGCGCAATGAGCGGCCGTGCACTGGGCGCCTCGATGTCCGGCAGCGCCTGAGCGAGGAGCTACACGGCTTCTCGCGCCGACCACCAGACCCACCGCGGGCGAAGGGCGTCATCGATGGCGCGCAACGCTGCTGCCGCCTCGACGGCAGGAACGTGCCACTCCCCGCCCGCGCCCCCCAGCGCGAGAACCGCACCGAGCGGTGTGACGACGAGAGCGACCGGGGTGCCCGCCTTCACGCCGTGCGCCGAGACGGCCGCCACCAGCTCGACCGTCATGCCGCCATCCTCGCCGTGCCGTCGGACAGCGACCAGTCACGCGATCAGCGAAGGGGGCACCCAACGTCGAGTTCGGCGCCGGCGCGAGGTGGGTCCGCTTCTCCACGTGTCCACGTGTCCGCGTGTCCGTGTCCGTCGGCCGTAGTCGGCTGGCGTTTTGGCCGGTCCCCGGTCTCTCTAGCCGGTGGTGCCCGAATGGCGCGCATGACGGTGACCGTTCCGAGCCGTTTCTCGTGTCTAGTCCGGGTCCGGCTCGCGTCGGTCGAGTGGTCCGCTGGGGTGGGTCGTGTAGATGTGGCCCGTCGGGCTGGTCCATTCGAGGATGCCGTGCGCGTGTTGGACGAGGTGCCAGCCGGCTTCGTGTTTGAGCCGGTGATGGCGCCGACATAGGCAGGCCAGGTTCCAGATGGCGGTGGGTCCGTCGGGGTAGCGGATGGTGTGGTCGATGTCGCAGCGTCGGGCTGGTGCTCGGCAGGAGGGGAAGCGGCAAGTGCCGTCGCGGACGCGGACGACGGTGGCCATCCGTTCGCTCGGGTCGTGCTGGGGCAGGACTGTGGTGGCGAGGCCAGCGGCGTCGGCCTGCAGGTGTTCTCTGTGTCTGATGGTGATGTCGGGTCGCAGCGCCAGCTCGCGGGCCATGGCCGCTGACACCGGTCCGTAGCCGGTCAGTTCGGCGAGCTCGCTGGAGTGGCCGGCCAGGATGCCGGCGGTGACGATCAGCTCCAGCCGCGCCAGCGCAGAACCCGGTGCGGGTTCGTCTGGTGCAGGGTCGTCGAGCCCGGCGCGGGTGAGCGCGTTCCGGATCAGCTCCTCGAGCTGAACCTCGGTGTGAAGGTAGTCGTCCCACCCGTCGTCATCGCGTGCGGAATCCTCGCCGGTCAGGCGATCGTCAAAGACGTTGTCGTTGTCGTCGTCGGCGGCGTGCGGGGTGGCCGGGTCCGCGTCGGGATCCTTGTCGTCCCCGTGCCGCTGCCGGTCGGCTCGCCGCGGGTCGGCTCGTCCCCGACCGGACGGTCGGGTAGTGGCGCGTCGTGGTTCGGCTCGTGGACCGCCGGGTGGTCGTGTACTGGCGTGTCCTGGGTCGGCTCGTCCCCGACCGGCTGGTCGTGGACCGGTCCGTCGTCGCCCGCAGGGTCGGTGGGGAGGCGCAGGTGTTCGCGGGCGAGGAGGATGTCGATGAGGGCGTCGGCGCGGCGTTGGTCCATGGTGCGGGGGTCGGCGCTGCCGCAGCCGCGGGCGAGGTTGTCCAGACGGTTGTAGGCGGCGAGGGCGTCGGCGGCTTTGAGCAGCGCCCACAGGGACATGACCCCGTCCTTTTCGTCGCCGAGGCGGACGCGGCGGTCGGCCTTCGGCGGCTTGGCGGCGGGTCTCCGCAGCGGTGGGGTCAACCGCCAGCACCGCCCGGCGCAATGCCGCGCGCAGCTGCCCGGGGGTTTGCCGCACCGCTTTGGCCAGCACCGCCTGCTCCACCGCGCAGACGTCGTCGTCGCACAAAGCAGCGGTGGCGTCGGCGATGGCGCGGACGCGGATCATGTCGATGTCGCCGGCGGCCAGTGCTGCCAGGGTGGCGGGCAGGCGGGTGGTCACGGTGTGGGCGAAGTGGACGCGGCCCATTGCGGTGACCGGTGCCCAGCACAGCGCAGCGGCGACCTCGTCGGCGGCGACATCCGTGGCGGACAGCGCGAAGGTGGAGAACCGCGGCTCGGTGATCCACCCCGTGGCGCGGCGTTGCAGCTCGGCGAGAAGCACCAACTCCTCAGCATCGCGGGTGGCCTTCTCCCGCTGCAGCTCGACCAGCCGGTCGACCACAGACCCGTCGTCGACCAGGTTCGGATCGGACTGGCACCGGGGCTGCCCGAGCCGGGCCTCGATGCCGGCCAGCACCGGATCGACACGGGCGGCGAGCAGCGCCCCATACACCCCTGGCTCAGCCGAATCATCGAACATGTGTTCTATTCTACCTGTGCGCTGCGCGAGCGTTGAGTGACGGTTGGACATCTGTGGACGCCACTTCGCGGGACAGCACACACCAGCGCGGTGACTCACTCTGTACGAGGCCGCAGCGGCGGCGAAGAAGCTCCCGTTTAGGCAATCGACGGCAGAGTCGGAGCATCGCCAGGTGGCACATCAACCGGCCTGAGGTGCCGCGGTGCCAGTGCTCCGTGCCTGGCGGCGTCCAGACCGTCTCCCCCGGGCCACAGCAAGATGACCGTAGTGGGCCGTACGTGGCAGGCGCCCGCGACGCTGTACGCATCACTCGGTGGCGCTGTCCCAGCTACGCGTCGAGGCCGAGAAACCTGCGCAGCGGCGCCAGGCCCTCGACCGTCGGGTGGCAGGGGCCGGGCACGAAGTCCTCCGGCCGCAGTCGTAGACGGCGACAGATCGCCAGCTCACCGTCTCGCCGCTTCTGCCGGAACATGCCGTTGGCGGCGTACCCGACCTTCCGACTCACGGCCCACGAGGCTGGATTGTCGAGGAATGCGGCGGAGGTGATCTCCTGTGCATCCAGGTAATCGAACAGGAACGCGCAGATCGCCTGCCGCATGGCCGTGCCGATGCCGCGTCCCTGGCACGCCCGACCGAGCCAGGAGCCGGTCTCACCGCTGTGTGTGACGAGGTAGTCGCTCGCCTCGAAGCCCTGGATGCCGACCACCACACCGTCCCAGCGCACGACGAGCTCGAGATTCCAGCGGTCGGGCCGGAACTGCGCCCGCGTCTCCCAGTAGTGCGTCGCCATGCTGTGGGCAAGCTCCGCCGGTGGCGCCGGCGCAGACCACGGCACCGCAAAGGGCATCGCGTCCGGCTCATGGATGCCGGCCTGGACCAGCTCGACGAGCGCTGGGATGTCCTCGTCGCGTACGGCGCTCAGCTGCACCGGCCCCGCGGTGATCCGCAAGCCGAACGGCGGCCAGATATCGCTGAGCGACGTCATGGTCGAGAGTGTCGGATCGGCTCGTCCCGAGCCGCAACCGCAATTCAACCCGGTGTGTGCTCAGCCTCGCGGGACGGCGAACTCGACGAGCGCAGCGCTCGCCGTGCCGAGGTCCGCCCACGCGCCCTGGTACTCCAGCCGGCTGAGGCCGTTCGTCGGGTACTTCGCGCGTACGCCGGCCAGCGCGCCGGCGTCGCTACTCTTCGGGTCGGCCAACTCCTCGACGAGCGCCGGCACACCGGGAGCGTGGCCGACGAGCACGAGCACCCTGACGTCGTCCGGCGTCTCGCACAGCACATCGAGCAGATCCTGCAGCCCACCGAGGTAGACGCGCTCGTCGTCCTCGACCCGCGTGGCAGAGGCCCCGCCTTCGACCGCTGCCTGCCACGTTTCGCGCGTACGCGCGGAAGGCGAGCACACCACCAGATCGGCGTGCAGGCCGGCCTGCGCGAGCCACGTGCCTGCCGCGGTCGCATCTTTCGTACCGCGTGCACTGAGCTTCCGATCCTCGTCGGTGCCGTCCCCCTGCTCTGCCTTCGAGTGCCGGAGCAGCACGAGGGTGCGGGTGGAGGGGTCAGACGTCGGCGCCGCGGGAGTAGACATGGCTCAGAGGATGCCACCGCCCGCGGCGACGGTCGACGCGTCGCTGCTTCGTGTCTGTCACGACGGTCGCATCACGCGGCGCTGGCCACGCCGGCGGCATCCACTCACTAATCTTGGGTCGATGACGACGACTGGGCCAGGATCCGCGTCCTCCACGGGCTCGTCCTCTCCACAGGTCGACCCGACGAGCGCATCTCGGGCCGGAACCGTGTTCGTCATCGGCGGTGCCGAGGACAAGATCGGGCGGCGCGAGCTGCTGCAGCGGTTCGTACGCCGTGCCGACTCAGGTCGTATCGCGGTCGTGCCCACTGCATCCTCACTGGGGCTCGACGTCGTCGAACTGTACGACGCACTCTTCCGCCGACTCGGCGCGAGTGAGGTCGTCGCGTTGCGACCCGGCAGTCGCACCGAGGCGCAGAATCCGTTGCTGGCCAGGGAGATCGAGGACTGCGACGGCGTCTTCATGACCGGCGGCAACCAGCTCAAGCTCGGCGCCGCGATAGTCGGAACCGCATTCGGTGACGCGATCCGTACGGTCCACGCGCGCGGCGGTGTCGTCGGCGGCACGTCGGCCGGCGCCAGCGTCGTGAGCGAGCACATGGTGGCGGGCGGCCACGGCGGCGCGACACCACGCCAGGGAATGAGCCAGTTCGCGCGCGGGCTG
>Ga0136634_10001128_pt1 | contig 10456 bp, 9 predicted proteins | sample AntDrymUQ8332106_2_FD_104654 | JGI IMG/M metagenome (GOLD analysis project Ga0136634, IMG submission 104654) | Polar desert sand microbial communities from Dry Valleys, Antarctica - metaG UQ833 (21.06) | ecosystem: Environmental > Terrestrial > Soil > Desert | place: Antarctica: Dry Valley... | reverse complement strand
CACCGCCCCGCCGCGCACGACCAGGTCGAGCGTCGCGACCGCCGTGCCGCCGGTCGCGAGGACGTCGTCGATCACGAGAACCCGAGCACCAGGCGCGAACGCGTCCTCGTGGATCTCGACGACCGCTTCGCCGTATTCCAGGGCATAGCTTGCGGTGATCGTGCGCCAGGGCAGCTTGCCCTGCTTGCGGACCGGGACGAAGCCCACGCCGAGAGCCGCCGCGACGGGAGCACCGAGCAGGAAGCCGCGCGCCTCGATGCCCGCGACGACGTCGACTCCCTCGAGGCTGCGGGCGTACGCCTCGATCGCGTCGATCACGAGCCGGAACGCCGGGCCGTCGGCCAGCAGCGGCGTGATGTCCTCGAAGAGGATCCCCGGCGTGGGGAAGTCGGGCACCTCGCGGATGAAGGGTCTGAGGCGCTCTCCTAGCGAGCGACCAGCGGCCGGATCGCCGTTCACCGCTTCGGTGCGGTCCGCGGCCGACACAACTTCGGTCACGGCTTTTTACGTGGTGGCGCACTCGGGCCGGTGCGCTTGGACTTCGTGGTGCGCTTCGGCTGCTGACGCGGCGCAGTCTGGACAACGGTGCGATTGCGCGGGATGACAACGGGGTTGTCGACGACGCTGGAGCCCGGCAGTGGCACGCCGTCGCGACCGACCGCCGTCGAGCCGCCGCCCGTTGTGGCCCTCGCCAGCGTCTGCCGGGCGAGGACACGACCCTTCTGCGCGGCGATGGCCGGCTCCCGTTCCTTGACCTGCACCAGCAGCGGCGTTGCGATGAAGATGGAGGAGTACGCGCCGACGGCCATGCCCACGAGGAGCACGAGCGCGAGGTCGTTCAGCGCGCCGGCACCCACCAGGAACACACCGCCGACCAGGAGCCCGAGCACCGGCAGCAGGGCGACGATCGAGGTGTTGATCGAGCGGACCAACGTCTGGTTGACGGCGAGGTTCGCCGCCTGGGCGTACGTCCAGCGGTTGCTCCCGGTGATGCCGCGCGTGTTCTCCCGGACCTTGTCGAAGACGACGACCGTGTCGTAGAGGGAATACCCGAGGATGGTGAGCAGCCCGATCACGGTTGCTGGCGTGACCTCGAAGCCGACGAGCGAGTACACGCCGGCGGTGATCGTCACGTCGTGGATGAGCGCGATGATCGCGGCCAGGGCCATCTTCCATTCGAACGCCATCGCCAGATAGATCGCGACGAGCACGATGAACACGACCAGGCCGGTCAGTGCCTTGTTGGTGATCTCCGCCCCCCAGGACGGCCCTACGATCTGACGCTGAATCTCGCCGGCGTCGATCCCCAGCTCGGCCGCGAGCGCATCCAGGACAATCTCCGAGTCCGCCACCGACAGGAAGAGCGTCTCCACCTCGATGCGGTCACCGCCGAGCTTTGTGACGATTGGCTCGCCCGTGTCCGCGACACCGGACTCCACCACCGCGGCCTTCGCGTCAGCGACGCTCGCGTCGGGGGCGTTGGCGATGAACACCGACCCGCCCTCGAACTCGATGCCGTAGTCCAGCCCGCGAAACAGGAATGCCCCGATGGACAGCAGCAAGAGCACTGCCGACACGGCGTACCAGATGTTGCGCTTGCCGATGAAGTCGTAGGACGCCTCACCCTTGTACAGCCGGGCGCCGAGGTTGCCGAAGCGGGACATCAGGACTCCTCTGCGATCGGTGCGCCAGGTGTCCGCCGTGTCGTCGCGCCTTTGGTGCGGGCCGGGGCGCCGAGGCGGTCACCGGCGAGTCCGGACCACCTGCTGCTGCCACTGGCCAGCCTCGGGTTGCCCGCGAGGAAGGACATCAGTGGTTTGGTGAAGAAGAACACGACAAGCAGGTCGATCACGGTCGAGAGCCCCAGTGCGAAAGCGAACCCTCGCACGTTGCCGATCGAGACGATGTAGAGCACGAGGGCGGACAGCAGCGAAACGAAGTCGGCGGAGATAATCGTGCGCCGCGCGCGCCCCCAGCCATGCTCGACGGCCGCGCGCAGCGTGCGACCCTCACGGATCTCGTCCCGGACGCGCTCGAAGTAGATGATGAACGAGTCGGCGGTGATGCCGATCGCGACGATGAGGCCAGCCACGCCCGAGAGGGTCAGGGTGAAGCCGATCCACTCGGAGAGCAGGACGACCGCGACGTACGTCGTCGCGCCGGCGACCGCGAGGCTTGCGACCACCACGAAGCCGAGCGCGCGGTAGTACACCATCGCGTACACGAGGACCAGGCCGAGCCCGATCAGGCCGGCGATGAGACCGGCGCGGAGGCTCGCGCTGCCGAGGGTGGGTGTCACCTCGGAGACGTCGCTGGTGGTGAAAGCCAGCGGGAGCGCGCCGTACTTCAGCACGTTCGCGAGCTGCTGTGCCTCCACCTGGGTGAAGTCACCGGTGATCTGCGCGGTGTTGCCGGGGATGCGTCCCTGCATGACGGGTGCTGACTGCACGACGCCGTCCAGGACGATGCCGAACTGGTCGGTCGGTGTGGGCGCCCCGAACAGCAGCTCGGACATCCTGGTGAACTTCGTCGCGCCGTCACCCGTGAAGGTGAGGTTGACCTGCCAGGCGACGCCGCCCTGCGGGATGCCCGCCGCGGCGTCCTCCACATCCGTGCCTAGGACCGTGGCAGGCGCGAGGATGTACTTCCGGCTCCCGTCCTCTTCGCAGGCGGCGATGGGATCTTCGGGCCGGTCGGTCACTCCTCGCAGGTTCTCGGGATCGGCGCAGTCGAGCTCCGCGAAGCTCGTCTGCACGTCGGAGTTGCCGAGAGCGCCGGCGCAACCGGTGTCGGGTGTCGCCGGCTCCGTCGTGCCCGGGGTCGGGTCGGCTGCCGGCGTCGTTGCCCCGGGCGTCGTTGGTGCGAGCGTCGTCGGCTCGGGCGCGGTGGTTGCCGGTGCGCTGGTCACTGGCGTGGTCGCGCCCGGTGCAGTCGTCGTCGACGCCACGAGCCGTACGTTCTGCAGGTTGCCGGCGCTCGTTCCGAACCGACCGAACGCAGCGGGGGTGTCTGTCTGGGCTGGTGTGGTCGTGCTGTCGGCCGAGCCGCTCGGGGTGGCCGGCGCGGGCTCCGTCGTCCCGCCGGTCGTCGTCGCACCTGGCGCCGCATCGGGGGAAACCGACGGCGTGGGGGCCTCTGACCCGGTCGGTGTCGGGGTTGTCGTCGGGACAGGCGGGTTGGTTCCCGCTGCGATGTTGCAGACCTGACGGAAGCGAAGCTCCGCCGTCGTGCCGACCAGCTCGACCAGCTCGTCCTCGCCGACTCCCGGGACGGCCACGACGATCGTGTTGTTGCCCTGCGTCGTGGTTTCGGACTCGGACACGCCGATGCTCTCGACTCGCGACCGGATGATGTTGACAGCCGTTGTCAGCGCCTCCGGCGTGACCTCACTGTCGTCGGTTGTCTCCGCGGTCAGGGTGATCGACGTGCCGCCCTCCAGGTCCAGGCCAAGCCCCGGAGTGGGCGTACGGTCGAGCGCGAACATCAGGCCACCGAACGCCAGCAGCACGACGAGGAACGCGACCAGCGTACGGCCGGGGTGGGCGGCTATCGGCGGCGCAGCCACAGGTGCGGGTCTCCTTGGTCATCGAAACAGTCCTCACGCATGGGCGTGCGGTTCTGCGCCTCAGCTCGGATCAGGCTTGTCGAGAGAGATCGACCCCGGCGGGTCGTCCGGTCTGCTCGGGGGGATGACCCTGGAGATCGCAGGACGCACCCAGTTCGTGACGACCCCGGGGGCGATCTCGAGCTCTACGTGCTCGTCCCGCAGCGCCAACACGGTGCCCAGCAGACCCGAGCCGGTCATGACCTGCACGCCCGGCGCGAGCTGCGACTGCACCTGCTCGGTCTGCCGCTTCATGGTGCGCCGCTGGAACACGAGCATGAGGATGAGGAGCACCGGGATCAGCAGGAGCACGAGCGACGATGACGACGAGTTGCCCACAGTGGTCCTTACGTGACAGCGGCGGTGGCTGACGACGCCCGGAGCCCTGACACGAAGGGCGCGAGCTGGTGCCGTCGCGGCAGCCGCGACGGCGCGGCTCCCGGGCGAGTCTAGTTGCCAGCTCGGGTGGGAAGCGCGCACGCAGGCACAGGAGTCGCAGCGCCAGCCTGGGAGACAGCGGCGAGCCGAAGATAGTTTCGGTGCTAGGCGCCGAAGAGCCGCGGCTGCAGCCCCAGCGGCGCGGGTGGGGCGAGGCCGAGGTGCCGCCACGCCGCCGGGGTGGCGATCCGGCCGCGTGGCGTACGGGCGATGAGACCGCTGCGGACCAGGAACGGCTCTGCGACCTCCTCGATCGTCTCGGGCTCCTCCCCCACGGCCACCGCCAGCGTCGACACACCGACCGGCCCGCCGCCGAAGCGGCGGCACAGCGCGTCCAGGACCGCCTGGTCGAGGCGGTCGAGGCCCGACTCGTCGACGTCGTACAGGGCAAGCGCGGTGCGCGCCGCGGCGATGTCGACGGTGCCGTCCCCGCGGACCTGGGCGAAGTCCCGCACGCGCCGAAGCAGCCTGTTGGCTATACGCGGCGTCCCCCGCGAGCGGCCCGCGATCTCCGCGGCACCGTCGTCGGAGAGCGGCACGTCGACGAGACGGGCCGAGCGCCGCAGGACCCGCTCCAGCTCGCCCGGGCTGTAGAACTCCATCCGCGCCGTGAAACCGAACCGGTCTCGCAGCGGACCCGGCAGCAGCCCCGCCCGGGTGGTCGCGCCGACCAGCGTGAACGGCGGCACGTCCAGCGGGATCGCGGTGGCCCCCGGACCCTTGCCGACAATGACGTCGACTCGGAAGTCCTCCATCGCCATGTAGAGCATCTCCTCCGCCGGTCTAGCCATGCGGTGGATCTCGTCGAGGAACAGCACCTCTCCCTCGGCCAGCGAGGACAGCACCGCCGCGAGGTCGCCGGCGTGCTGGATTGCGGGGCCGCTCGTGACCCGCAGCGGCGCCCCGAGCTCCGCCGCGATGATCATGGCCAGGGTGGTCTTGCCGAGGCCCGGCGGGCCGGACAGCAACACATGGTCAGGCACGCGCGCCCGCGCCCGAGCCGCCTCGAGGATGAGTGAGAGCTGCTCGCGTACGCGCTCCTGCCCGACGAACTCACTGAGAGTCCGCGGCCGAAGCGCCGCCTCGACCGCCCGCTCATCGGGGTACGCCGTCGCGGCGACGACACTGGGCTCCTCGTGGGCGCCCGAGTGGTTGCCCGAGTGGTTGCCCGAGTGGTTGCCCGGGTGGTTGCCCGAGGAAGCGTCACTCACACGCGGGCCAGACTTCGCAGGGCAGTCCTCAACAGCTCGCCGACCTCGGCCGTCTCCCCCGGCGGCGTATCGGGCAGGGCAGCGACGGCGTCATCGGCCTCGCGGCCCGCGTAGCCCAGCCCGAGCAGCGCACCGTGCACCTGCTCTCGCCACCCGGTCGGCGCTCTCGTGCCGCGTCCGGACGCCGCGCCGAGACCGATGGGTGAGCCGAGCTTGTCCTTGAGCTCGAGCACGATGCGCTGGGCTCCCTTTCGTCCGACACCCGGGACCCGCATGAGCGCGGTGAGGTCCTCGGTCGCGACCGCCCTGCGCAACTCGTCGGGCGGATGCACCGCGAGCATCGCCTGCGCCACCCGCGGCCCGACGCCGCTTGCGGTCTGGAGCAGCTCGAACACCGCTCGCTCGTCATCGTCGGCGAAGCCGTACAGGGTCAGCGAGTCCTCGCGCACGATGAGCGACGTCGGCAGGTGGGTCGGCTGGCCGACCCGCAGGCCGGAGAGGGTCGTCGGAGTGCACTGCACCTGCAGACCCACGCCGCCGACCTCGACCACGGCTCCATCGGGGACGACTGCCGCAACGCGGCCTGACACGTACGCGATCATGACGCCGGCCCGACGACAGCGGAGGCAACGTCAACGTCCTCGGCGCGCACGTCCCCGCCGTGCGCGGCCCGCGCTTGCGCGGCCGACACCGCGGCGTCGAGCCGCGCCTGCGCCACCCCCCGCCACAGATGGCAGATCGCGAGAGCCAGCGCGTCGGCGGCGTCGGCGGGCGTCGGGCGGTCGTCGAGGTGAAGCAGCCGGGTGACCATCATGGCGACCTGACCCTTGCCCGCGCGGCCGCTCCCGGTGACGGCGGCCTTGACCTCGCTCGGCGTGTGCAGCGCCACTGGGATGCCCCGCCGCGCGGCGCACGTGATCGCCACCGCACCCGCCTGCGCGGTGCCCATGACTGTCGCCACGTTGTGCTGACTGAACACACGCTCGACCGCCACGGCGTCGGGCCGGTGCGCGTCGAGCCACGCCTCCACGTGTCGTTCTAGGGCGATGAGCCGGGCGCCGATGTCGGCTGCTGCCGGCGTACGCACGACGTCGACCGCGACGAGTGTCAGCCGCCGGCCGGGTGACCCGTCCACGACGCCGAGCCCGCACCGGGTCAGACCCGGGTCGACCCCCAGCACGCGCATCTGTGACCTTCCACCCCGGCCAAAGCACACGCGTTCTTGGGAAGCCGATGCGCGCCGAGGCGCTCGCGTCGTACGAACACGTGTTCGGACGTGAGGCTACCTGCGCGCCCCGACAATCCTCGGCACCGCCACGCCCCACGTGCCGATTCGCGCTCCCGCGGCTCCGCGGCCCTCGCTCAGGGCTAAGGTCAGCCGACCTGCGCGAGCACCTCATCGGAGACCTCGAAATTCGCCCACACGTTCTGCACGTCGTCGAGGTCTTCGAGTGCCTCGATGAGACGGAACACCTTGCGCGCGCCTTCCTCTTCGAGCGGGATGCTGACGCTCGGCAGGAAGCTCATGTCAGCCGACTCGTACTCGATGCCCGCGTCCTGCAGCGCGGTGCGTACGGCCACGAGATCGGTCGCCTCCGACACCACTTCGTACGACTCGCCCACGTCATTGACCTCATCCGCGCCCGCATCCAGCACGGCCATGAGCACATCGTCCTCACTGAGCCCAGGCGCGCCCGGCACGAGGACGACGCCCTTGCGGTTGAAGAGGTACGAGACGGAGCCCGGGTCCGCCATCGAGCCGCCGTTACGGGTCATGGCTACCCGGACGTCGGACGCGGCGCGGTTGCGGTTGTCGGTCAGGCACTCGACCAGCACAGCGACTCCGGCCGGGCCGTACCCCTCGTACACGATCGACTGGTAATCGGCACCTCCAGCCTCGAGACCCGCGCCGCGTTTGAGCGCACGGTCGATGTTCTCGTTGGGGACGGAGGACTTCTTGGCCTTCAATATCGCGTCGAAAAGCGTCGGGTTGCCGGTCGGGTCGCCGCCGCCGCTGCGCGCAGCAACCTCGACATTCTTGACCAGCTTCGCGAACAGCTTGCCTCGCTTGGCATCGACGACGGCCTTCTTGTGCTTGGTCGTCGCCCACTTGGAGTGGCCGGACATCGGGTTGCTCCTCTTGGGCGTCTCGTTGCCGCGTGGCTGCTACGCAGCCGGCGAGTCGCGTACCAGGTCGACGAAATAGCCATGGATGCGCAGGTCGCCGGTCAGCTCGGGGTGGAACGCAGTCGCGAGCACGCGGTCCTGGCGAACCGCCACGATCCTACCGGCGGCAGGTCCCGTGCTCACGCGTGCGAGAACGTTCACGTCTGTGCCCACCGAGTCGACCCAGGGCGCGCGGATGAACACGGCATGGAACGGCTCGGGCATCCCGGCGAAGTCGACGGGTGCTTCGAACGACTCGACCTGGCGTCCGAAGGCATTGCGCCGCACGGTGATGTTCAGGCCGCCGATCGTCTGCTGGCCGTCGACGGCGTTCTCCAGCCGGTCCGCGAGCAGGATCATCCCGGCGCAGGACCCGTACGCGGGCATACCCTCGCGGATGCGTGCGCGAAGCGGCTCGAGCAGGTCGAACGAGGCGGCCAGCTTGATCATGGTCGTCGACTCGCCGCCGGGGATGATCAACCCGTCGACGGCTGCCAGCTCGATTGGTCGGCGTACGACTGACGGCTTGGCGCCGTGGTGACGGATCGCCTTCAGGTGCTCGCGGACGTCGCCCTGGAGGCCGAGGACCCCGATCCGCGGCGTCGCCTCACCAGCCGCGATCGGCGTACCGCTCGTTCGGCGCCAGCGTCTCGAGGTTGATGCCCACCATCGCCTCACCGAGCCCGCGCGAGACCTTGGCGATGACATCGGGGTCGTCGAAGAACGTCGTCGCCTTGACGATCGCCTCGGCGCGCTTGGCCGGGTCACCGGACTTGAAGATGCCGGAGCCGACGAAAACCCCTTCGGCGCCGAGCTGCATCATCATCGCGGCGTCTGCTGGGGTGGCGATGCCGCCGGCGGTGAAGAGCACAACCGGGAGCTTGCCGAGCTGTGCCACCTCGTGGACCAGGTCGTACGGCGCCCGCAGGTCCTTTGCCGCGAGATAGAGCTCCTCGGGGCCGAGCTGGGTGAGGCGTCGGATCTCGGCCCTGATCGACCGCATGTGCCGTGTAGCCTCGACGACGTTGCCCGTGCCCGCCTCGCCCTTGGAGCGGATCATCGCCGCACCCTCGCTGAGGCGACGAAGCGCCTCGCCGAGGTTCGTCGCGCCGCACACGAACGGCACCGTGAACGCCCACTTGTCGATGTGATGGGCCTCGTCGGCGGGGGTGAGCACCTCTGACTCGTCGACATAGTCGACGCCGAGGCTCTGCAGGACCTGCGCCTCGACGAAGTGACCGATCCTGGCTTTGGCCATCACCGGGATCGAGACCGCGCCGATGATGCCTTCGACCATGTCGGGGTCGCTCATGCGGGCAACGCCACCTTGAGCGCGTATGTCAGCCGGGACTCGCTCGAGCGCCATCACGGCGACGGCGCCGGCGTCCTCGGCGATCTTCGCCTGCTCCGGAGTGACGACATCCATGATCACCCCGCCCTTGAGCATCTCGGCCATCCCCCGCTTGACGCGCACCGTGCCCGTACGCGCGCTGGGTGGCTCAGCGTGCTCCGACAGGGTCGACGACTCGATGGGCTGGACGGGCTCAGGGCTGGACACGATGACCTCTCGGGGTGCGGGGCTGCAGGCGGCCTGCGTGGGCCGGTTTCGCTGCCTCCATCGTACGACCGCCGTGCGCGGTCGACCGCCCTGCGCCGCTGGCCAGGCGCCTGGATTCTACTGACGACCTGGTCCAGATTCGTGGTCAATCGTCTAGTTTCGAATATCAACAATTCGCGACGACTTCTCCGGCATTCGCCTCCATAACGCCTCGATCCTGTGGACAACCGCCGGTGTGCCGGCCCAACACGTCTATAGTCCGCACCATGCGAATTGGCGGCCGCGCCGCGGTAGGCCTCCTGGCCGGCTGCCTCCTGGTGGCTGGCTGCTCAAGCGACGGCGGCGAGGAGGCGGTGACGCTGCCTCCCGCCACGACCATTCCGTCGCCCACCCCGTCGGTGCCCGCCACGCCATCAGAGGTCGCGACAAACGAAACATTGCCGACGCCGACAACGACGCTACTTCTTCCAGAAGATCACGTGGAAACAGTTGACGCTTTTGTAGTTGACTTGTTTGCCGCTCTCAACGGGGCGAAAGCGTCCGGAAACTTCGCGGCATTCGACGCACTGTATCTTCCTACCTGTACTGACTGCGCCGACCTCCGCGATGAAGTTGAAGCTATGCTCGCCGAGGGCCGAACTATCACGGGCGGCGATTGGATCATAGTTCAGCAGAGCAGTGAACAGTTCCCGAACGGTGCTAAAGCAACCGGCGATGTCTTCGCTTACAGAACTCCCGGATCTTTAGTCGCCTCAGATGGATCGGTTGAGCGACTCGCTGCTCAACCCATGACTTGGTTCCAGCTTGCCTTCGTTCGCGCAGACCCTTGGCACGTCGAGGGGCTCGGAATCATTGATCTCGAGACGTTATGATCTCGCGATTGCTCCTAATAATCCTCTCGATCATAACCCTGCCACACGCCCTTAGCGTTGTCGCTCCACCAGAAGAGTGCGAACCAACCACGGGCGCACCTGGCTGTGTGACAGTCAGCATCTGGTCGACAGCGTTGGATGAAGAGCATCTAATAGTTTACCGTACGCCATTGTCGGGGGTTTATGTCGACGATGACGAGATCGCGTGGAAGGCTAAGTGGACACCGTTTTGCGAGGGGAACGTAGCCAACGAGTTCGCCATCGATGACGCTATGTGCGTGGGAGCGCAATCGGCTTGCGGGCGATTTGGATCTAACGTGACGGTGGCAATGTACATGATACTCAGCCAAGTGATCCCGGGGTCTCCCCGCCACGTGATTGGTCCTATATGCTTTATCTCATCAACCGTGTCTCTTGGCCCAATCATCCAGGAATTGGTCGAGGATGAAATCGGCGCCGACCCGCCGCCGATCACGTTGCAACCAACCGACGCTCTGGTGAACTTTCCGATGATCGCCTACACGGACGCCCGTGAACCCGTTGTCGTTCCCATCGAAGATCCGATCGTCGGCACAGCCACTGCAACGCCTGAGTTCGTGTGGTCATT
>Ga0136634_10001127_pt1 | contig 10457 bp, 11 predicted proteins | sample AntDrymUQ8332106_2_FD_104654 | JGI IMG/M metagenome (GOLD analysis project Ga0136634, IMG submission 104654) | Polar desert sand microbial communities from Dry Valleys, Antarctica - metaG UQ833 (21.06) | ecosystem: Environmental > Terrestrial > Soil > Desert | place: Antarctica: Dry Valley... | reverse complement strand
GCGGCGACAAGACGCGCTTTGAAGGCATGCAGAAAGCATGGGATGTGGGGTTCCTACACTGCAGCAGTGGCAGCGGCGAGGGACGAGGGTGCGCGTAGAGCGTTTCGTCGCGGCCTGAGGTTGGGTGTCCCGTTCGCGGTGGTCGGCTTTCTGCTCAGCCTCTCCTTCGGCGTTCTGGCCCGTCAGGCAGGATTCAGCGTCGTGCAGGCCATCGTCACCTCGGTGATCGTTTTCGCCGGTTCGGCGCAATTCGCCATGCTGTCCGTGATCACCGTCGGAGGCGGCGTCTCCGCCGCACTGACCGCGGCGAGCTTGATGAATGCGCGGTTCCTGGCCATGGGCGTCGCGCTGGCACCATCGTTGCCGGGCGGCCCGTTGAAGCGGGCTGCACAGGGACAAGCTGTCGTCGACTCCTCGTGGGCGCTCGCCAATCGCGGCGACGGCACTTTCGACCGGTGGCTGCTGTTCGGCACGACCGTCCCGCAGTACCTCGCCTGGACGCTGGGCTCGGTCGTGGGCGCGATCTTCGGGGACGCCCTCAGCGACACGCACCGGCTCGGCCTCGACGCGATCTACCCCGTGTTCTTCCTCTCGCTCCTGATCGCTGAGCTCCGGGATCCGACATCTCGCTGGGCGGCGGTGGGCGGGGGCCTCCTCGCCCTCGCCCTGGTGCCGATCAGTCCTCCTGGCATTCCCATCCTGGCCGCGAGCACCGTGGCACTCATCGGTCTGACGCGGAGGTCGGCGTGACGCTGACCTACACCCAGGTCTGGGTCCTCATCCTCGGCTGCGCAGCGCTGACCGCGCTGATCAAGGCCTTCGGGCCGGTACTCATCGGCGGCCGGGAGCTGCCGCCCTGGTTCACCCGCGTGATCGTGCTGATGGCGCCGACTCTTCTGTGCGCATTGGTCGTGACCTCGGTGTTCGCCAGCGGTCGCTCATGGTCGGTGGGTGCCCACACCGTCGGCGTTGCTGTGGCCGCGCTGATGCTCTGGCGGCGCCATTCGCTGGTGTTGTGCGTCGTCGTGGCAGTCCTCGTCACCGCAGGGTTGCGGGCGCTCTGACGTCCCAGCGCCAGCCGAGGTCCGGCGCCACCTGGGTGAGAACCGTGAGCAGAGGACGTCCGCCAGGTGCTCCCGGGTTGCCGGGCGTTCTGAAGCTGAGCGACAACGTTTCGACGGATGATCCGCTTGCGGGATCGAATGGACCAGAGCGTCGAGCGGAGGGCGGCCCGCGCTTGACAGTCATACGCGGCGAAATGACGCACCCTCACTGGTCGAGGAACCGCGCGCTGATGCGTGTTCCAGCCGGTCCAACGGAAGACGAGCTGCGTAGGGAGAATCGACCTCAAACCTCGCCCGTGTTCCCACCCGGAGCGTGTCCAGGTAGAACTCATCGAGTGGCGACACTGCACGGCCACCTATTCGGTGCCTACGGCCTGTTCTGGAATCGTGCCCTCGTGGACTGGCGTCCCGGGTCCGGTTCTGCCGCGTGGCAGCTCTTGGGTCATCAGCACAAGAAGGCACCAGCGCTTCGGGCGTGCGACTTTCGCAAGGCGAACGGCGTCTACGTCCTCTACGACGACTTCGGGCCTAGGTACTCCGGGCTTGCCCGCGGTAGCGGCGGGCTCGGCGCCAGGCTCCGCACGCATCACACCAAGCCGCCTCGCGACATTGGCTGGTCGCGCTTCTCCTGGTTCTCATTCGACGACATCGTTGATGATCCGAAACACTACGGTTGGGAACGCGTCACACGCCGGAGTAAACCAGGGCCAACTGACCCCGAGACGAGCATTCGGGAGATCGAAGCGCTCTTGATCGCCTTGATGGGGACCACACAGAACAAGATGAGATTCCAGAAAGCGCACGAGTGGAAGCAGTTGTCTTCCGATGACGCGCAACGGATCGAAGATAGGGAGACAGTCGACCCAACTCTCTTTACCTTCCGCCGGAGCGATTGACCTCGGCAGCGCCGCCCAAACCGCGTGTGCCACCGTCTTCGCTGTACGACGCAACTGACCCGCGAGACCTGCGACGCCGGATTCATACGCCTGGCAAGCGGTGGAAGGAAGCGAAGCCGATGGCGAGGATCGCGGAGGCCGGATCGAGGGACGGCCGATGAGTTCCTGCGTCGAGGCCGGTCGTACAAGCATGGGCCAATACCTACTGACCGTTCCGCACGACTCCAACGAGGAGCCGACCATGGAGACCATGGACCCGGCCGAGCTGGAGGCAGCCATGGCTGCCACCGGCGCGATCATCGAGGAGCTGACGTCAACCGGCGCCTTCGTCTTCGCAGGCGGGCTGATGCCGCCCTCGAGCGCGATCACCGTCGACAACACTGGCGAGTCTCTGCAAGGTTAACGGCCCCTTCGTCGAGGCTCCCGAGTACGTCGGAGGCTTTTGGGTGATCGACGTCGCCTACGAGGACGCCGCCGTTGACTGGGCCGCCCGCGCGTCAAAAGGCCCTTGGCGGCCGCATCGAGGTCCGCGCTTTTCAGGTGCCTGCGGGCGAGTGAGCTCAGCCTCCCGGCAGCCGCGCCTCGACCGCCCAGCCGCCCATGCTGGTGGCCCCGGCGCTGAACTGTCCGCCGAGTGTCTGTATGCGCTCGCGAAGGCCGACCAGGCCGCGGCCGGTGCCGGAGAGGGGTGCGTCGCGCTGCGCGACCCCGTCGTTCTCGACCCTCACGGCCAGTCCGCGCTCAGCCTCGTCGACGCTGATGACGATGCGGACCTCCGCACCTGGTGCGTAACGGAGGGCATTGGTCAGGCTTTCCTGAACCACACGGAAGGCGAGGTGGGCCACCGGTTGCGGGACCTGGTCACGGTCGCCTTCGAAGCGGCACGTGACGTTGAGTCCGCTGCGGCTAGCACGGGTGACCACCTCGTGGACGAGCGACAGATCGGGTCCTGCCCCGGGATCACCCGGGGTGCCGCCGAGGAGCTCGATGAGCCGCTCGAGGTCCTTGGTGCCTTGGCGCGCTGACTCCGAGATGGCTGCGAACGCTTCCTTGGCGCGCGCGGGGTCGGCGTCGACCAACCGCTGCCCGGCGGCGGCCTGGATCACCATCACGCTGATGGCGTGGCCGACGATGTCGTGCAGCTCGCTGGCGATCCGCGCTCGTTCATGTCGCAGGGCGATCTCGGCGAAGAGCTCGCGCTCGTCCTCGAGCTCCTGGGCGCGCAGGGCGAGCTCGTTGGCGGTCTCGTTGCGTAGGCGCAGCACCGTCCCCGCGACGTACGGCGGCGCCGAGAACATCAGCGCGGCCACCCAGCTGCCCATGTCGGTCAGGTAGTAGAAGGGAACCAGGTACGCCGCCGCACACAGGGCCACTAGCCACGCAGCGCGACCTGACCAGCCGAGAGCGAGTACGGCGAAGCTAGCCGAGTAGAGCACGACGCCGGAGTCGGGGAACCAGTACTCGCCCAGAGCGACCGCCGCAAGGAGCAGACCCAGGGCCACCACCGAGGCGGCGCGCGGATGGGTTCGCCACCACATCAGTGCGAGCCCGGAGGCCATCACGAGGACGGTGAACAGGTTGCCGCTGAGCGTGGTCGGCCAGCCGTGGAGCGCGGTCGGTAGCGCCACGAGGAGGAGTACCCCCACGGCGATGCCGACACGCTCGACCAGGACCATGCGAAACCGCTGCTATCCCGGCACCGGGAGCTGGGCCACCGCACGGGCCTGGCCCCGGTTGACCTTGATGTCGAGCGAGCCACCGAGGAACTTGGCGCGCTCTCTGGCCCGGGCGACCGCGGCTTTGACGTCGGCCGACTTGTCGACCGGTCCGTTGACGCGGATCTCGAGCGCGTCGTCGTCGAAGCGCACGCCCACCTCGATGCGAGAGTCCGGCTGGTCGGCCAGGACGTCCACCAGGTGCTCGACGATGCGGTAGGCCGAGAGCTCGACCGTCGCGGGCAGCGAACGCGGGTCGCCGGCCACGGTAATACGCGAGTTCGACCTAGTGTGCCGGGCGAGCAGCGCGTCGAGGTGCGCAACGGTGGGAGCGGGAGCCAGCGCGACATCGCCGCCGCGCAGGAGGCCGACGATCTCGCGCATGCCATCGAGGGTGGCGCGGCTGTCGGTCTCGATGGACTCGAAGAGGGCTTTGGCGGCGTGCTCGTCGAGGTCCTGGCCCGAGTCTGCAGCGGAGGTGAGCTGGCTGAGCCGCTCCTGCAGCAGACCGTCGAGCTGCTGGGAGAGGCGGACCCGATCGCTGGAGAGCTCCAGCGCGACCCGCTCGTCGCGCAGCTGCTGGAGCTCGACGGTGCGGGCCTTGAGTTCGGTGCTCATGGCTGTGCGGTGGCGGACGGCGCGGCCGATGCCGAAGACGATCAGCAGCACTGGGAGCGCGAGCCCGATCGGATCGAAGCCCGTGGTCGCGTCGACCACAAGGACTGCGGCCGTCAGCAGTGTGCTCAGGCCCAGCGAGATCCACGCTTGCCTGCGCTCCAGCGCGACGGCGCCGAGGTAGGCGAGGACGAACGCGAGCGGCAGCCCGACGCCACACCTGGTCACCCAGCCGAAGAGGAGGTCGTGGAGCACCATCACGACCAGGGCGATCCCGGTGACCGCGATGACGTTGCGCCGCCACCACAGCACCGGAACTGTCGCGAGGGCGAAGACCGGGACCATGACCCACGAGTGCGACGTCGGCTCGTGGACCATGGTGCCGTCGCTGATGGCTGCGGACAGGCCCGCGTCGGTGAACTGCACGTTCTCCACCATCAGCCAGACGCCCAGGGCGGTGACGGCTCCCGCGAGCGCCCAGTCGACGGGACGGACGCCCCGGAAGATCGACCTGTTGCCCTCACTCATCGCTCGGCCCCCTCAGGCGTGCACACGCTCGGCGTCAACACTAGGCGCGCCGGACTGCTTCCGGGAGCGGGATTCCACGACGTGCCCGACGCCGTAGAAAAGCGCTGCGACCGCCAACGCGAACCCCAGAGCACCCAGGCCGTCCGTCGCGGAGTCCTTGACCAGCGCGACGATCTGGAGGGCGAGGATGCCAACGAGGCCGATGAGGTGGTTCTGCTTGCTCCCGGCGAATCGGGCCACGGCGTACGCCATCGCGAACGACAGCGGCAGTGCCCACCCGCAACGAGTGACCCACCCGAACATCGGGACGCTGACGGCGGTCACCACGAACGAGACACCGATCGCAGCGAGGATGTTGCGTCGGCGCCACAGGATCGGCAGCACGGCGATCACGAAGACCGGGATCATCAGCGCCGAGTGGGAGTCGAGTGCGTGGGGAAGGTCGGATTCGGTCCACGAGTTGACGTTTTCGAACCCGATCAGGGCGGCGAGCGCGACCATGACGGCCGTGAGCACGTAGTCGAGGGGCCGGATGCCCTTGAGGATGTCGTCCATCTCTGCTTCCTTTCGATCCGGCGTCTGACTGACCCCGTTGACCTCACGCTCCCAACGCGAGCGCGTAGTCCGCGTCGGCAGCGAGGGTGAACCTCGAGGCGGACGTCATCCTCAAGGAGGACCCGCTGGACGCGTGATGTCGGCACAATGAGCCGGGTGATCAGGGTCCTCATCGCCGACGACCAGGAGCTCGTGCGCACCGGCTTCCGGGTGATCCTGGAGGCCGAGGGCGACATCGAGGTCGTGGCCGAGGCCGACAACGGCCACGAGGCGATCCGTCAGGCGTCGCTGGTGAAGCCCGAGGTCGTGCTGATGGACATCCGGATGCCCGAGCTGGACGGCCTGGCGGCGACCGAGCAGATCCTCCAGCAGCCGGACCCGCCGACGATCGTCGTACTCACGACATTCGACCAGAACGAGTACATCTACCGCGCCCTCCGCGCCGGCGCCGCCGGCTTCCTGCTCAAGGACGCGCCCTCGTCACGCCTGATCGCCGCCGTACGTGCGGCCGCCACCGGCGACTCCCTCATCGAACCCTCGATCACTCAACGGCTGGTGGAGCGCTTCGCCGAGCCGGTCGCCACCGCCGGCATCCCGCCCCAGCTGGAGCAGCTCACCGAGCGCGAGCTCGACGTACTCCGGCTGATCACCCGCGGTCTGTCCAACGCCGAGATCGCCGCCGAGATGGTGGTCGCGGAGTCGACCGTGAAGACCCACGTGGCCCGCATCCTCGCCAAGCTGGGCGTGCGCGACCGCGTCCAGGCGGTAGTGGTCTCCTACGAGACGGGGTTCGTGGGGCGAAGCGGGGCTTAGAGGATTGCTGCACAGGCGGCGGTGTGACGCGGCTCGTGCTGCTTGGAGGCCACAGCGTGAACGGACGTGCGGCGCAACAACTGCTTGACTGCCCGCGGTCCGCTGCTGCGTCACCGCCGCGGTAGGAAGTCGACGCCCACGCCTGACCTGCGCGCTCCTGCGAATTGAGTGCGCAGGATCAGTCCCTGGGCCGGCGAGCCTGCTTCACCTCGCGGGCCATCGCCCAGGCGTCCGCCACGGGACCCAGGTGCCCGAGCTTGTCGGGGTTGACCACCGAGCGGATCGTCTGGATGCATCCGCCGAGCACGTCGAGCGTCATGGTGGCGGCGACCTTGCCATCCCGATCGCGAAGGATCGCGCCCGGCTGGCCGTTCAGCTCGCGTGGCTCCACACTCGCGTCGATCTTGGCGAACGCCGGGAAGACCGAGGCGAGCACTCGGGCCACGTTGTCGGCACCGTTCACGCTCCTGGCGAGCGCGGGCCCCTTGCCTCCTCCGTCACCGACCATCTGGACGTCGGCAGCGAGCAGCTCTCTCAGTCCCTCGACGTCGCCATCCCGCAGCGCATCGAAGAACCGCGCGGCCAGCTCCTCGCGTTCCCGGCGGTCCGCCTCGAACCGAGGGCGGCCGAGGTCCATGTGGCGTCGCGCTCTGGCCGCGAGCTGGCGGCACGCCACCTCCGAACGCCCGACGGCAGCTGCGACTTCGGGAAAGCCGAACGCGAACACCTCCCGCAGCACGAAGACCGCACGTTCGAGCGGGGTCAGCCGCTCGAGCAGCAGCAGGGCCGCCATCGACACCGAGTCCGCCAGCTCCGCCGACCGCGCCGGATCCTCATAGGAGTTGGTGAGCAACGGCTCGGGGAACCACTGCCCCACGTACTGCTCCCGCCGGACGCGCGCCGAGCGAAGTACGTCGATCGAGACCCGCGTGACCACGGCCGAGAGGAAGGCCTTGGTCGACGTGGGCTGGGTCGGGGAGGACTCGTAGCGCAGCCAGGTGTCCTGGACCGCGTCCTCTGCCTCGGCCACGCTGCCCAGGATGCGGTAGGCGATCGCGAACAGGAGCGGGCGGAGTTGCTCGAACTCCTCCGCCTTGGTCATGAGAGCTCTGGTCATGAGAGTTCTGCCTTGAAGCCCTGCCGCCACGACGGGAAACGCAGCTCCCAGCCGAGCTCCCGCTTGGCCTTGGCGTTGGAGAAGCCACGCCCCTCGGTCATCATGTCCACCGCCATCTCGCCAGCCAACAGCCGGGCCAGCCACCGAGGGATGCGCCGTGGCGGCTTGGCCCCGGCGCACTCCGCGAGATAGGGCAGCCACTCGCTGACCGGTGCCGGCTCGTCATCGACGATGTTGAACACGCCCTTCGCCTGCTGCTCCACCGCCAGGACGGTAGCGCTCGCCGCATCGTCGACATGCACCCACGAGACATAGCCGGTGCCGTCGCCGACGAGCGGGAACAGCCCCTTCCGAACGAGCCTGACCTGATCGTCGTTGGCGCCTGGTCCGTAGAACCCGCCGTAGCGTAGGACCGCGCCGCCAGCCCCAACGACCACGCTTTCGAGGTGGTTGATCGCCTTCGTCCCCTCAAGCACCTCCAGCGGGTCCTCCTCAGTCTTGACCCATCCCCCCGTGCGGACCCCGTTCATGCTGGCGTGGCCCTGGGCGACGAAGTGACGTACGCCGGTCGCCTCGGCCGCAGACAGCAGATGGTCGTTGCCCTCGCTGCGCAGCAGGTTGGTGGCGGCGAAGAAGCGGTCGGCCCTCCTCAGGTTGGGCTTGCCGGAGTACGCCACGGACAGGGCCGTCATCTGGTTCACGATCGTGTCCGGCTGCGCCGCGGCCACCACCTCGCCCACCGACACCGCATCAAGCCCATCCATCACGACGCTCTCGGCACCCAGCTGATCCAGCAGCCGCAGCTTGCCCGTGCTGGTCGTCGTGGCGGTCACGTGATGTCCACGGGCCACCAGCTGCGGCACCAGTCGCCGCCCGATCACCCCGGTCCCGCCTGCCACGAACACTCGCATAGCGTCATACTCCCAATCCGGTACTGGCTCTCGCCACTAAGACGAGACAGCCCGGCAGCCTGTGACATGGGAGACGGCCCCGCGCACGTCCGCCGCGTCGGAACATCACCTGACTGAACGGGAAGCGCACTCAGCTGCTGATCGAGCGGTTCGGGGCTGCGTCTAACTGGGTGGAGTCGACGCAGCGTCCCATGCCTGATCTCGTTAGACACCGGCGACATAGGCGGTGAGGAAGTAGACGCCGTGCCTGTCCAGGTTGCCTCGGGCGCGGTCGTAGTGCTCGGTCGTTCGCGGGTCGGCATGTCGAGCGAGGATCTGGGCGTCGCGGAGTGGGACGCCGGCGTCAAGGGCGTTGGTGATCGCCGCGTGCCGCAGCGAGTGGGGGCTTATGTGGCGTGGAATGCCCGCCGTCTTCGCGACCCGCAGCACCATCCGGTAGACGTCACGGCGATCGATCGGCGCACCCGACAGAGGTCGCAGGATCAGTGGTCCGGCGGTGCGTTCGCCGCGACAGGCCTCCAGAACTCGCAGGACTGGGACCGTCAGTGGCATGGTGGCGGGCTTGTCGCCCTTCCCGATCAGGTGCAGGACGCGGTGGCCTCTGAGGGTCTCGGCGTAGTCCTCGATCCGGACTGCGGCAGCTTCCGAGGCCCGGAGGGCGTTGATGCCCAGCAGGTAGGCCAGGGCCCTCTCTGTCAACATTGAGTGAGGCACCAGGACCGTCCTGGTTAGTGCCTTGTGAGGGTGGGGAGGAGTTCTCTTGATGACGACGACAGTGACGCAGCCCGTGCTGGCGAGGCAGTCTGGGCGGGTGAGCGATGTTCCCGATGCTGAGGTTCCCGAGCGGGCACGGCGGCGAACCTACACCGCTGCGTACAAGCGGGATGTGCTCGCAGAGTACGAGTCGGCCGACCGTGCCGGCAGGGGTGCGGTGCTGCGCCGCGAGGGCCTGTACTCCTCGCTGATCAGCGCCTGGCGCGACCAGCGCGACTCCGGCGCCTTGGCGGGTCTGGCTAGGTCCTCGGGCCCGGCTCCGGCCGACCCGGCCCAGCGCGAGGCGGCCCGGTTGCGCAAGGACAACCAGCGCCTGAGCGCCGAGCTGGACAGGGCCCGCAAGGTGATCGAGGTCCAGTCAAAACTCTCGGCTCTGTTGGACACCCTCGCGACCGACAGCAGCAGGAACGACAGCGAGCGATGACCGATCAGGCGATCGCCGAGCTGACCCCGGTCGTAGGCATCAAGGACGCCTGCGCCGCGGTCGGCCGGCCCCGCGCGACCCACTACCGCTGGCACCGTAAGAGCCCGCCACCGCCACGCCCGCCCCACGAACCGCAGCCCCAGCCGCGGGCACTCACGCACCTCGAGCGGACCGAGGTCCTCGACGTGCTACACCAGGAACGGTTCGTCGACCTCGCGCCAGGTGAAGTGCACGCGATCCTGCTCGACGAAGGCCGCTACCTGTGCTCGGAATCCACGATGTACCGACTCCTGCGCGACGAGCACGGCGGTGTCCGTGAGCGTCGCCGCCACGCGGTCCACCCGCCGAAGGTGAAGCCCGAACTCGTTGCGCACGGCGCGAACCAGTGTTGGTCGTGGGATATCACCAAGCTGCATGGCCCGGCGAAGTGGACCTACTACTACCTGTACTCGATCATCGACATCTACTCGCGCTACACCGTGGGCTGGATGGTCGCCACGAAGGAGTCCAAGGAACTCGCCGAGCGGCTGCTCGCCGACACGATCGCCAAGCAGAACATCGACCGCGACCAGTTGACCATCCACGCTGACCGGGGCTCCTCGATGGCCTCGAAGCCGGTCGCGTTCCTGCTCGCCGACCTCGGCGTCACCAAGTCCCACTCACGGCCGCACTGCAGCAACGACAACCCATTCTCCGAGTCCCAGTTCAAGACCCTGAAGTACCGCCCCGACTTCCCCGCCACGTTCGGATCCCTCGAGGACGCCCGCTCCTTCTGTGCGAGGTTCTACCGCTGGTACAACCAGGACCACCGTCATTCCGGGATCGGGATGCATACCCCTTCCGACGTCCACCACGGCCACGCAGCCGCCGTGCGAGAAGCCCGCGCCGCCACCCTGTCCGCGGCCTACGCGGCGACCCCCGAAAGGTTCGTCCGCAAGCACCCCGAACCCCCGGACCTGCCCGGGACCGCCTGGATCAACAGACCAGACGAAGCAGACTCAAAAACCGAATCAACAAACTGACTCAACAAGGTTGACAGGTTCCG
>Ga0136634_10001126_pt1 | contig 10459 bp, 9 predicted proteins | sample AntDrymUQ8332106_2_FD_104654 | JGI IMG/M metagenome (GOLD analysis project Ga0136634, IMG submission 104654) | Polar desert sand microbial communities from Dry Valleys, Antarctica - metaG UQ833 (21.06) | ecosystem: Environmental > Terrestrial > Soil > Desert | place: Antarctica: Dry Valley... | reverse complement strand
GGCAACGCCCGTAAAGGTTTTGACGCTGAACTTGGATACCATTAATGGCGGACTGACTGCATACGCTGCCGGTGGTGGTCGTCAAAGTAAAACGCTGAGGCTAAAAAATCCGGCGGGTAAGGAATATGTATTAAGAAGTATTGATAAAACTTTCGGAAAAGCACTTCCGGAAATCTATCAGAATACTTTTATAGAAAAAATCATAAACGACCAGGTTTCCATAGCTCAACCTTATTCAGCAGTAACGATACCAGCCCTGGCAAAAGCGGCGCAGATATTTCATTCGGAACCCATTATTGTTTTTATTCCCGAACAAAAAGGATTAGGCCAGTTTAATAATGAGTTTGCAAATCATCTTTATCTGCTCGAGCAACGTGCAGATGGTGACTGGAGTGAAGCCGGAAACTTTGGCAATTCAATCGATATCGTGAGCACGGATAAAATGCTCAAAAAAATTTTTAAAAAAAATGATCATAGAATAGATCAGCGTTCATTCATAAAAGCAAGATTGTTTGATATGTTTATCGGCGATTGGGGACGGCACGAAGATCAATGGCGATGGGCAATCTTTGAGGCGGATGGGGAAAAAATATACAGGGCTGTTCCCAGGGATCGCGACCAGGTATTTACAAAATTCGATGGGGTACTACTCTCTATGGTCAAGGGGGCTGCCGGTGCGGATCACCTGCAAACATTCGGGCCTACTATCCGCAATATTGGATTATATAATTTTCCGGCCCGTAATCTCGACAGACAGGCAGCTAATGAAACCACACGGGAACAATGGATCGCCACTGCAAAAGAATTACAGCAACTCCTCACTACTGAGATCATTGAAACATCGGTAAAACAATTGCCGCCGGAAGTATTCCCAATATCGGGTGATGAAATTATAGCTAAATTAAAATCCCGTCGCGAACATCTTGTCGATTTTGCGACCGATTATTATTCATTTTTAGCAAAAGAAGTGGAAATAACAGGCACCCAAAAAAAAGAGCTGTTCAAAATAAACCGGATTAGTGACGAGGAAACAATGGTGAATATTTACGACCTTGACGAAGACGGCAATCCTAAAAAAAATCCGTTTTATTCACGAACATTTTTGAGTAACGAAACACAGGAGATACGTTTGTATGGAATCGGAAACAATGATCAATATGAAATAAGTGGCCAAACCAACAAAGGAGTAAAGATTAAAATAATCGGCGGCGCGGGCAGGGATATGTACAGCGACTCTCTTTTAATAAAAAAAGGCAAGAACCGGATAAGAATATACGACAATGCTGATAACGATTTTAGAACTTCGCCCGGAACAAAACTTCGTTTATCAGAAAGCGATTCTATTCATGTATACAGGCGCGAAGGATTTAAGTATGATAAAAAAGGCATTAAGAAAATATTTTTCTACAACAATGAAGACCGCATTCATATTGGACTGGGATATGAGGTTAAAAAACACAAATGGCGCACGGAGCCCTTTGCCTACAAGCAGGAGGTGAATGTAAAATACTCATTAATGGAAAATGCCCTGAGTACCGAATACAAAGGAATTTTCACAGACGCGATCGGTAAATGGAATCTTGCTTTATATGGAGGTTACGATTGGATAAGATGGATCAACTATTTTGGTATTGGCAACAATACAGAGCGCACCCGGGTTGAGAGAGAGGATAGAGATTACTACAGGATGCGTACCCGACAGTTTCTTGCGGATGCAGGTCTTAACAGAACTTTTGGCTCCCATCATTTTGTGAATATTTCAGGTTTTTTTCACACTTACGATATTGTTGAGGATATCGATCGTTTTGTAGCCGAGCATCCGACCGGTACAAATGGAGAAGATTATTACCGGAAAGATTTTGCCGGCGCTCATCTGGATTATCGCTTTCAAGACGTAAACAATCCGGTATTACCAACCAAGGGAATTAGGTTTTTATCCTCCATAGAATATACCGACAACGTGCACGAACAGAACAAATACGTAGTACGTTATTCATCCGCTGTTACTTTGTATACACCACTATCCAGATCTTTTGTATGGTTCTTAAAAACCGGCGCTGCAACACTTTCGGGCAAGCCCGAGTTTTATCAATTAAACCGTATTGGCGGAGGACAGACTTTAAGAGGCTATCGCAGGTTTCGCTTTTATGGCAAATCCGTTTTCTATGCGCAGAATGAATTGCAATGGATACGAACGGTTAGAGGAAATTTATTCAATGGCAAAGCCGGTTTACTGGGTTTGGTTGATGTTGGAAGAGTTTGGCAACCAGGCGAAAATTCAAAAAAAATGCATCTTAGTTTCGGCGGCGGATTTATTCTGGCTCCCTTCAATCAAATATCTGTTGCCGCTACCTATGCAGCTTCCAAAGAAGATGCGACGGTTAACTTTCGGTTTGGAATAAAATTATAAATGGCATGAATTTTTTAATAGAGTTTTATTCAACAGACATTTTAAATAAAAAAAATGGAGAAGACAACAACTATTTTAGATGGATATAGTGATATGGAGAAAGGCGCCTACCTGGGTGCGATTGCTTCCATAGCTACCGCCGACCGTAGTGCCAGCGAAGAAGAACTATCGTATATAGAAGCTTTGAGTGAATCGGCCAATGTATCAGCAGAACAAAGCAAATTAATCCGTGACGCAGCCACAGCGGAAATGTCAGACGAGGATCTGAAGCGTTGCCTGGATGTTTTAAAAACAAGCGAACTTCGTTTTTCACTCGTCAGTGATGTGATTGCGTTTGCTGAGTCAGACCAGTCTTATTCGGATGAAGAAAAACAAACGGTTCAAAAGATAGCCCAGTACCTGGGAGTTAACCAGGAACAGTTTACCGTTCTCGATCAATTCACTAAGAGAGCCGTACAGGAAGCACCAAAACAGGCGGACGCGCTTGAATCGGAAAAAACGACGCCCAATAATTTTTTAGATAGCCTGGGTTTTGGAGATAAACTAAAAGGGGCCGGAATAAATTCTAATTCTTTATTGAAAGGTGCGCTTGGCATATTAGGTCCTATCATGTTGGCGAAAATGTTTAGTGGCGGTCGCCGAGGCGGTGGAGGCATGTTCGGTGGTGGGGGTGCGGGCCGTATACCTGGCATGGGAGGTGGTGGAGGACTATTAGGTGGATTATTGGGTGGTGGCGGTGGATTGTTAGGCGGATTATTGGGTGGTGGCCGTGGCTTCGGTGGTGCAGGTGGAATGCTTGGCCGTATGCTGGGTGGTGGCCGCCGCTGAGAAAAAACATACTCCTAAGAGTCACCAATAACGCGGCAAAGTTAGGTGCGACGAATTTTCACAGCGAATGCATTCGAAGGATTGGTAACCGTTACCTGCTGAATGTCGGCTTGACTAAATCCGGATTTTAATAAAGCAGGCAGAAAATCTGTTAATAGATCAAGCGAGAGCCGCGAGGGCATTTTTCCTTTTTCGGGATAGCCATCACCATCGTGAGATAGTAAAACCTGATCAAGATATCCTGCTTGTTTCATCGCATGTAAACCGCTAAGAAATCTTTCCTGTTTTTGTACATGGTAACCATCGAAAGAAATCCAGGCACCTATTTTGGCTGCCTTCAACAAAGGTTCATTTGTACTAAGAACATGAGCATGCGTCCAGATCCAGCCAGATGGCGACACATGGTGAGTCTTTAGTATGCTCAACTGTTCAAATGCAGCGTCAGAATTATCAGTGGTATGAACCGCCATGGTGAGTCCGGTAGCCAAATGAGTAATTGCAGCGGCCTCCAATAATTTTTTGTCAATGGCTTGCAGTGGACCACTATTAATACCCAACTTCATAAAGCCCGGTCGAATGCCTGTTTTATCTATCCCATTTTTGTATTCACCGATCCATCGATCTGCTACCTGTTGTGCAGTCTCAGTGTAAACGTACTGAGGGATATACCTCCCATTAGCCGCACCGTAAATACCAGTGTTGGTTAAAATATTGACACCTGACTTTTCAGCCATGATTTTTAAAATTTCTACATTTCGCCCAAAATACGCAGCCGTGCAATCAACAATTGTAGTACAGCCTGCAGATTTTGCTTGTTGCAGAAAAGGCAGAACAATTGATAGGAGCTCCTCGGTGTTGTACAGTGACTTTTCTTCGGCATCCAGTCCAAAAGTGGAAAAAAGATGTTCGTGAGTTAACGTAAAACCCATGTTCTTGAGGGGCACCGGTCCACTCACAGTCATGATCGTAGTAGCGGTATCTTTTTTTCTATCAATATTTTGGCTTATACAGCCAGGCAGAAGAAGAGGGGAGGCCATGCGGAAAAAAGACCTTCGGTTCATAGCATCTTTCGTTTCTTTTTTTGATAAACCAATTTCAATTGTTTTTCAAATCAAAATTGATGTAATATTATTGCGTTTTCAAATAATATAAACACAACCCCTTATAGGCAGTCAGCAAAGATGAAGATAACATTCGTGAGAAAATTTCAGCGGCACGGTTGTTTTTATTGATCTTAAAAATTCTTATAGCAACCAATGCCGGCGAATGAATGTTTTATGGGTATCGAGATCGGCGGCACAAAGCTTCAACTTGCCACCGGTAAAACCGATGGCAGATTGTTAGACAAACACCGCTTTGATATTAAAAAAGAAGAGGGTGCCAAAGGTATCCAGGAAAAGATTAAACAAACAATACGCGAGAATTACAATGGAAAGCTAACCGCGGTGGGAGTGGGGTTTGGCGGACCGGTGGACTGGCAAACTGGCCAGATTGCAACTTCATTTCACATTGAAGGTTGGTCTGATTTTAACCTGGTTAATTGGCTTGAACCAATTGTTCAGGCTCCTGTTTTTATCGAAAATGATGCAAATGTGGCTGCTCTCGGCGAAGCAGTGTATGGCGCAGGCAAAGGATACCGGATAGTACTCTATATCACCCTGGGCAGTGGACTTGGAGGAGGCGTGATCATAAATGGTCAGATTTATCATGGCGCCATTCCCGGGGAAGTGGAAATAGGACATCTCCGGATGGATCGTTCGGGAACTACATTTCAGTCTCGATGTTCCGGCTGGGCTATGGACGAAAAAATCAGAAATTTGATAATCAAAGAACCTGGAAGCATGCTTGCGAAACTGGTAGGCGACAAAACTTCCGGCGAGGCGACTTTCTTAAAAGCAGCATTGGAACAAAACGATCCGCAGGCCTGGCGATTATTTGACGAAACGATCGATGACCTGGCTTTCGGCCTTTCACATGCCATTCATTTATTTCATCCGGAAATAGTGATTCTGGGTGGAGGATTTTCATTGTTAGGAGAACTATTAAGGAAAAATGTTGAAAAGAAAATTCCCGATTATTTAATGCAGGCTTTCTATCCGGGTCCTGCTATTGTTCTGGCAAAACTGCTTGAGCAATCTGTTCCCGTGGGAAGTCTTGTTCTGGCATATCAGAATTTCTATCAAACAAGAAAAATATAAGTATGGAATCGTATTTAGAAGAGTATGTAAAAGCACAGAAAGTTGCGCTGGATTCTATACCGGTAGAACAAGTAGCTCAAGTCGTTCAGAAATTTCAAAAAGCATGGATTGAAGACAGGCAAATATTTGTTTTCGGCAATGGTGGAAGTGCAGCAAATGCTTCACATTTTGTTACGGACCTTGGAAAGGGCGCTTCCGATACACTTAAAAAACCTTTTCGTTGTCTGTCGCTTAATGACAACACGCCCTGGATCACTGCTTTGGGTAATGATTACAATTATAAGGATGTTTTTTCGCGGCAACTCATGAATTTTGCCAGGCCTGGTGATCTGGTACTAACTATGAGCGTTAGTGGCAACTCACCCAATGTAGTGGCAGCCGTTGAGTGGGCAAAAGAACAGGAAATATATACCATTGCTTTAGTAGGTGGCAAGCGCGGGAAACTGGCGGAGTTGGCTGATTTCGTCATTACTGTTGATTCAATGCATTATGGACGTGTCGAAGATGTTCACATGGGAATTTGCCATATGATATGTTATGCGTTTATGGAACAACAGGTAAAAGCCGGTACTCCATAATCATTAAGTTTAGTGCAAGGATCGGGTTTGGCATACCATATCTTCAGATTGTCTTCAGATTTTTCAATTATAATTGAGTGATCGTATACTTCAAAATCTCTCAACTCATGAGTTTAATTCATATAATTTTTGTAGCATGAAGCCAAAGGATGAAGTGTTCAAGGAAAGTTTTACGAAACCGTCTGATTTTAAATTCAGTGACAAGGTAGCCGGTGTTTTTGATGACATGGTTACGCGTTCTGTTCCTTTTTATGACGAGATGCAACGGATGATTGGTGAACTTGCGGCAGACCATTGCCAGGACAATACCAATATTTATGATCTCGGTTGCTCAACAGGTGCTACCCTTATTGTAATGAATGAAAAGGTTCCGCCTCCTGTTCAATTTATAGGAATTGACGATTCACCCGATATGCTAAAAAAATGCCAGGAAAAATTGAACGAAGCTGGTTTGGAAAGGCCTGTCAAACTTGAAGTGGCTGACCTCAATGTGTGTGTTGAAATTCGGAATGCATCAGTGGTTGTTCTTTGTCTCACGCTGCAGTTTGTACGTCCCATCAACCGGGAGAAAATTCTTAAGGCGATTTATGAGGGGCTGGTTCCCGGAGGTGCGGTTATAATTATTGAGAAAATTCTTGCAGAAGACAGCATTTTCAACAGGGATTTTATTAAGTACTATTATGATATGAAGCGTAGACATCATTATAGTGAGATGGAAATATCGCAGAAAAGAGAAGCGCTGGAGAATGTACTGATCCCCTATAAACTCAGCGAAAACATTATTATGCTCCGGGAAGCAGGCTTTACCCAGTGCGAAGTGTTTTTTAAATGGTATAACTTTTCTGGTTTCATAGCAAAAAAAATCTGATGATCACATTAGGGAATTTCTTTTTTAAATACCGTAATTTTCTTTTCATATTTCTTTATCTCTTACTTTTTATCCCTTCCCGCGAATTGTTTCACATTGATCAGTTTGGAAAGAATTATTGGCTTTACCCCATGATCATCGGCTTGCTCGTAACTGTTTCAGGTCAACTGATTCGTGGTGCCACGATTGGACTGGCCTATATTATTCGGGGTGGCAAAGATGGAAAGGTGTACGCCGAAGATCTGGTAACAGAAGGCATTTTTAATCATTGTCGCAATCCATTATATGTCGGAAATGTTTTAATGCTGCTGGGTGTGGGAATTCTTTCCAACTCTCTCATCTATGTGCTCGTCGTTATGCCGCTGTTTATGTTTATTTATCACGCCATTGTGCTTGCTGAAGAAAATTTTCTTCAGCAAAAATTCGGCGCGAAGTTCATTGCCTACTGCAAACGCGTAAACAGGTGGATTCCCTCGCTGAAAAAAATCGCCCGTACTTTCAAAAGCATGGAATTTAAAGGCAGGCGATGGTTGTTAAAAGAATACAACACGCAGTATGTTTGGCTAACTGGTATCGCGCTGATCTTGTTATTTAAATATCCTCAACTTACAAACCATAATGACGATGCCCGCAATCTGCTGCTGGCTATCATTCTCCCCTTACTATTATTATTTTACTTACTGGTACGATACCTAAAAAAATCTAAAAAGCTAACGGAGTAATCCGCCGGAAGCAAAAAATCCGTGGCAATTCGTGTTCTGAGTTTTATCGAAGAATTCGTGGCCAAACAAATTGTGAAAGAGCGCGTACATGCCCACTCAATCCTCTCTCATCAAATGTTGATCGTATCCCAATTGTACCAACCTTTCAAAAGCCAGCCATACATCTCCAGGAATTTCCTGATAAATTTGAAAGCCTTTTTCAGGATACATCCTGATCCGCTGAAGATCTCCAACCATAATATTGATCACGCTTTCCATCGGTATTTCTGCATTTGGATATTCATCGAAGGGAATTTGAGGCGAGGTGACCACCAGCTTTTTATCAGGCCAATGCATTTTGAAAGTTGCAAAACTTCTTCTTTCCATGTATGGCTTTTGGACCAAAATAAAGGTCTGGGGATCGAGGTTTTTTTCTTTAAATAGTTTTTGTGTGAATAAAATATTTTCTCCCGTGTTGGTTGATTTATTCTCTACATAGATCGATTTTTCCGGAACGCCTTTATGAAGTGCAATCCTGGCAAACTGATCTGCCTCCGGTTCTTTCCATAAACCCTTTGTAAAATTTCCCAATCCTCCGGAAAAAACTATCATGGGCGCCCATCCTTCAAGATGTAATTCGGCGCCGCGTTCTGCCACTCTCAGGTCATGACTTCCTAAAACTAAAATGCAATCTGCTTTTTCAGGGATATGTTGCATGTGATGATAATCCCAAAGAATTTTTGCTAAAGAAATGGTCTCATTTGTAATCATGGTGATCAATGATATTAAACATGGCTGGATGCTGAACCGCATCCATGATGAAATTCTTGTCACAATAGTAACCCACTTTAAAATACGATGCGAATTTCTTAACATCCTTTTCCTGGAGATGTATTACAAAATCAATATTTCTGGTTGAGCATCGAATTGTATAAATACTCATGGCCACGCTACCGGATAGCATGTAGCTAATATTTTCGCGGTGTAAAAAATCAATGATGGTTTTTAAAAAGGGAAGCATCTATTGGTACAAATTAGAGTAATTTTTGTACATAGATCAACGACAGGTAAAAGAGTATGTCCTGTTATCAAACTATCCATTTTTTTGGTAAAAGCGATCAGGTGATACTATTAAAAGATTAAGCTTTACACACCGGCTTCTTAACCACTAACCCCAGGGAGAAAGTTACGTCTTGCAACCAATTGGATGTATTTGTAATTATGGCTTTGCGATATGCCTAATGGGCGTTCCGTAGAGAGAAATCCAGACATCAAGTCAGCAATATACTACCCCTACTGACGAAATCATCTCTACGACTCTTCTGCACAATTATTGATCACTACTGCGAAAGGAGTAACTAAATATGAATAAGAAAACCGTATTGGTCATATCCAATCAACTGAGAGAAGAAAATGCCTTAAAAGAATGGACTAGCGTGGTACATCCCTTTCATGTAGATATTGTTAACAATGATGAAACTGCCATTGAATTGTGTCATCAACATCGGTTCGATATGGTAGTGGTGGATGGAACGGATAGCGATATAGATCTAAAAAAATTGCACGCTGTGTTGCCGATTTTGCAGGAAGACGTAACCTTGTTGCCCTATCAGGGCGAAACAGCACAGGAACTTCAGGAAAATGTAGAAGCGATATTCAATGCGAAGAAATATCAGCGAATACAGCGCATGTTGTTGCTGGAACCTTCTATTGGTTCTTTCCGAAATCTTCCATCATTTTCTTTAAACTGATGTATTGCGATATGTACCGCAAATAAACAGGCGCTTCACGAAGCGCCTGTTTTCTTTTTAATTATCCTCATTTAATGTGGAAAGAAAACTTACAACATCGCGGATCTCTTTTTTGGAAAGAATTGTTTTCATATCGGGCATGCTTGATGGAGAATTGACCCGTTTCAGGATTTGATCCTTCGGGATGACCTGATTTGGTTGATCACTGCCTTTTACTGTAATTGCATGATCGCTTTCTGCCTGTAAAATGCCAGAGAGTGTTTTCCCATTTTTAAGATCAAGCGATACGACTCCAAATCCCGGAGCCAGCCTGGCGCCCGGAGATATCAGGGCTTCGAGCAACTGTGGGCGTGTGAGTCGTCGGGAAACTCCATTTAATCGGGGACCAGCAGTTCCACCGCGGTCATCATAGGCGTGGCATTTTGTACACTGAGCGCTTTGATTTCTGAAAAAGATATTTCTTCCCCGGTTAGCATCTCCACCTGTTAAACTGCCGGCATAGGATGCAACCAGTTCATCCGGCGATAATTTGGCGCTGATATCTTTGTAACGCGTGATTAATTGAGGTGAGCGGGTGCTGTCAATAGCTTCTCCCAGTTCAAGATATATATCCGGTGACAGTTTGCCATTAGCCATTTTATCAAGCAACTCCTCAAAGAATTTTTGAGAATTTTCAAGGGGTAATTTTCCCAGTGTTAATAGAGCTGCCTGTTTTTCTTCCATGGTTTTTGTGGTTATTACCTGCGACAGCAAATTCACCATGAGTTCTTTGGAGATGTTCATTTTCTGCAGGAGATCAAGACCAGCTACGCGAACCGTTTTTTCTTTGTCAGAAAGAGCCATCCTAACTGCCTGGGCTACCTGCTCATCTTGCAGGGATACCAGCGCTTTTAGCGCTTCAATCCTCACTTCAGGCTCCTTGTCTGTTTTCAGTATAGCGACTAATTGTGCCGAACTTTCTTTAATACCAAGTTTGCTGATGGCTTTAACTGAACTGATCCGTACTGCGGAATCTTTATTTTTCAATAACTGAATGAATGCGTTGGCTGTTTTGCCTCTAACCACGGCTGGGTCTCTTTCAATAACTCCTCTGTACCGGCCATCGACCCTGTCTAATACTGAAGG
>Ga0136634_10001125_pt1 | contig 10461 bp, 6 predicted proteins | sample AntDrymUQ8332106_2_FD_104654 | JGI IMG/M metagenome (GOLD analysis project Ga0136634, IMG submission 104654) | Polar desert sand microbial communities from Dry Valleys, Antarctica - metaG UQ833 (21.06) | ecosystem: Environmental > Terrestrial > Soil > Desert | place: Antarctica: Dry Valley... | reverse complement strand
TTTCGTGATCGGCCGTCTTTACCCTTGGTGAGGGGTATTTTGCGCCTAATTTAACATTGTACAAAGGAGAATATGCATAGAGCGCTTTAAACTCTTCGGGGTTGTCGGGCGAGCCGTAATCGGACGTCCAGGCCCAGCCGATAGTGAACTTCGGGAAGCGGACCATATCCATTACGCCGACCGCCGGAAGCGCCGCGCCGAACAGTTCGGGCCGCTGATTCAAAACTGCTCCGACGAGCAGGCCTCCGTTTGAGCCGCCCTGAATCGCCAGTTTAGAAGGCTGCGTGTATTTGTTTGCGATCAGCCATTCCGCTGCGCCGATAAAGTCGTCAAAAACATTTTGCTTTTTCAGCTTGGCGCCGTTTGCCCACCAGGTCTTGCCGTATTCGCTGCCGCCTCGGAGATTCGCAACAACATAAACGCCGCCCATTTCGAGCCACGGAAGACGCGCAACCGAAAAACCCGGCGTCATCGGGACATTAAAGCCGCCGTAACCGTAAAGCAGCGTCGGGTTCGTGCCGTCGAGCTTGATCCCTTTTTTGTGCACGATAAACATTGGAACCCGCGTGCCGTCCTTGCTATTATAAAAAACCTGTTTCACATCGAAATCCGCAGGCGTAAATTTCACCTTTGCCTGACGGAAAAGCTCGCTTTTACCGGTTTTCATGTCATAGCGATATATCGTTGGCGGTGCGTTGTAGCTGGAATATGTGTAAAAAGTTTCGGTGTCATTCCGTTTTCCTCCGAAGCCGCCGGCCGAACCGATGCCCGGCAATTTTACATCCCGGACAAACTTGCCCTTTGTATCGACTATTTTTATCTGAGTATAGGCGTCCTTCATATAATTGAGGACGATTTGGTTGTTGATAAACTGAATCCCGCTCAGTGTTTCGGCGGCTTCAGGCACAATGTCGTTCCAGACGGGCGTTTTGTCGAGGACGTTGACGCTAACGACCTTTCCGCGTTCGGCATCTTTGTCGGTGCGGAAATAGAATACCGGCCCGTCATTGCCGATAAAACCATAACTGTTTTTGAGGTCGGTTATGAGCGGCATGATAGGCGCTTTTTCCATGGTCAGATTTTTGAAATAGACCATGTTCATTCTTTCCGTGCCTTTGCCGACATTTATGATCAGCCAATTTCCATCTTCCGTAACACCGCCGCCGACAAAATACTCCTTATTGTCAGGGCGTTCGTAAACTACATAGTCCTCCGACTGCGGCGTGCCGAGTTTATGAAAAAAGAGTTTTTGATTAAAGGTGTTGCCCTTTAACTCACCGCCGGCCTGAACGTCCGGAAAACGGCTGTAGTAGAAGCCGGAATTGTCTATCAGCCAGGAGACACCGCCCTGCCGATTGGGTTTTAATGTGTCGGTAAGATATTTTCCGGTTTCGACCTCCATGATCTTCCAATCCGTGCGGTCGGAACCGGCAACTGCTACGCCGTATGCCCACAACTTTCCGTCCTCCGTAAATGACGAGCCGCCAAGAGCAGCCGTGCCGTCCGCTGAAAGCTTGTTCGGGTCGAAGAAAACACGGCCCGGATCGTTTATCGAATCGGCGATATAAAGCACGCTCTGATTCTGCAAACCGTCGTTCTTTGAATAAATATATTTGCTGCGGATCTTTGACGGTGCGGAAAACCGCTCGTAATTCCAAAGCTCGGTCAAGCGGCTCTTGATCGTTGCCCGCTCGGGAATCGTCGCAAGATATGAGCCGGTAAGCTTATTCTGCGCCTCGATCCATGATTTCGTATCGGCGGAATCACCTTCCTCCATCCAGCGATACGGATCGGCGACCTTTGTGCCGTGATAATCGTCAACCTGATCGCTCTTGCGCGGTTTGGGATAATCGAATTTCTTTTGAGCCGGAACGCTGGAAACCAAAAACGAGAAAAACAGAAGTACTAAAAGGAATTTATTTAACATCACGCAGTTTTACCTCTTTCGAAAGATTTCGATAAGTATAGAATGCGTATGATGTAATGCAAAATCGATTCGCTGTCTCGAAACTTAGATCGGAAACAAGTTTATCGCGCCTGCTCAAAACATCCGGAGGCTTTCGTTGGCCACGGATTCTTTTTGAGAAATGTTTTCAAGATCTATTTGGCCGGGGAGCCAGTTTGGACGTTGATATAGCAAGTTCTCGGTTTCTTCACTGGCTTTCGGTTTTGCCATTAGGAAGCCCTGTCCGAAATCGCAGCCCAGATTCTGGAGAACTGCAAGCTGTGCCGGGGTTTCGATGCCCTCGGCAATGACGCGCATTTTCAGGTTCTTGGCAAGTGAAATAATTGTCTGCAGTATCTCGGAGTTTTCGCCACGTTCGCCGACGCCGCACACGAACGAGCGGTCGATTTTCAGGGTGTCGAAAGGCAGCCTTTGGAGATAGCTGAGCGATGAATAGCCTGTGCCGAAATCGTCCATGCTCAATTGCACGCCGATCTTTTTTAATTTTTGCAGAACATTAATCGTGTGCTGGGCGTTTTTCATCGCCGAGCTTTCAGTGATCTCCAATTTAAGCCTGTCCGGCAGCAGTTTTGACTTTTCCAGAGCATATTCTACGTGGTCGATAAGGTCGTCGTTGGAAAGATGAACGCCGGATATATTCACGCTTACCATCAAACCGGCATACTCCGGCGATATCTGCTGCCAGCTTTTTATCTGCCCGGTCGTCTGTTCCAGAATCCAGACGGTGATCGGAATAATCAGACCCGAAACTTCGGCAATGGGAATAAATTTGTTCGGCGGGATCATGCCGAATTCGCTGTGGTGCCAGCGCAAAAGAGCTTCGAAGCCCTCCAGTCGGCCGTCGCTAAGCGAAATTATCGGCTGGTAATGCATCGAAAGCTCACCGCGCTCGATTGCTTGACGAAGATCCATCTCGAGCCTCACCCGTTCAAGAAAACGTTCACGCAGCTCCTTTGTAAACACCGCCGGGCCTTCGTTCTTTTCCTTTGCATAATGCATCGCAATGTCTGCATCGCGCAAAATCTCCTCGGGTGTTTCGTATTCCACATCGCACGGTGCTATACCAATATTCAAATCGATCGTTATGTTATTTCCGCCCAGCGAAAAAGGCTGTGTCAGGCTTTCATAAATTCTGCGGGCCACTTTTTGAGCCTTCCCTACAGTTGAAAGATCATTTAGAATTATCGCGAATTCGTCTCCGCCGATCCTTGCCACCGTATCAGTCGGATTGAGCATGCGAACGAATCGTTTAGCTGCAATTACCAGCACTTTGTCGCCGATCGTATGGCCGAGTGCGTCGTTTATGTTTTTAAAACTTCTGATATCGAGAAACAAGATCTGAAAATTCGCAGTCGGGTCTTCTTTATAATTTTCGATTGCCGCCCGCAAAACATTGCCGAACTGCTTCCGGTTTGCAAGCCCCGTGAGCGCGTCATGCAAAGCGGCGTGCTGAAAATCCTTCTCACTTTTTCGGAGTGCCGCATTCGCCCGCTCCTCTTTTTTAAGCGATATTCCGAGCTGGTCGACATGCTTTTCGGCCTCGCGCCTGCGCGTACGCTCGATTTCCGCCTTTGCACGCTCGGCTGCTTCTGCCTGTTCAATCGATTCGTTAACATCGCTGATCATCTTCCGGTAATTGATATAAGCAATACCCAGAATCAAAGCCGCAATAACCGTCATCGCAAAATCGGCATAGCTGATCAGTTTATAAACAATACCCGCCAATCCCGCGCCCGCGAATTGAGTAAACGAAATCGACAAACACTGCGTTTTCCAGACTTCCCAAATATTGTTTCCGGCTTTGATATTCTGGTAAACGGCGATGAAGACCGACAAAGAAAAAAATTGGCTCAGGCATAAGACGCCTAGTACAGTAATGAGTGTGCGCGTATTCGATAAGTCGGATCCGATAATAGATGTAAGTGAAAGGACAATCGTATAAGTAAAAGCCGTCAAAAAAGAAGCTAAAGAAGAGTTGAAGATTACTATCCCATACCCTGACATCAGCTTTTGATTTTTTAAATAGAGACCGTTCGCAAAAGCCTCAACAAAGGCTATCAGGATTGCCATTTCTCCGCCGTAAACCAAAAATGTCAGAAAAACAATCGAATCGGAAAAACTGAGCATTAAATTGGATCGTGGAATTTGAAGGCTCATCCTGGGGGCAAGGAAGACGGCAAATATCAGGACAAACAGAAAGCTCCAGCTAAAGGCACCACTGGGAAGCTTCGCGAGAGCAAAGCACACACATACACTACCGAGAATAATAATGGCGGCTCGAAGATAACTTGAGAATTTTTCCCTGTTCATAACGGGAGAGAATGCAATTTTAAAATCGGACGATTCGGTTGGGGGATTGAAATGATGTGGACACGAAGAAAGAGAGCGCAGTAGACTGCCAAACAAAGTTTAACAGCATATCATACAGAAAATCAACAAAAATCTTTGGTAGTAACTGAGCGCGTCTGGCGATCTGGGTTCCTGAAAGATCGGCCAATTCAAACTCCAAAGTACCGTTCATTTGTCTGAAAATGTCTGAAAAGAAGCCCATAACTGAGTATACAGATATTAGCCTATGCATTCGGCACCTCTATTATGTATATCTGCTACTCACCGGCCATTTAATCAGAAAAATAATTTTTCGGCAGCAAAAAATGGATTTATTGATAACCAGGTATACATTTTTCTACTAAATGCGACATTAATAGAATTTTGCAATTCAACAACGATAACTCTTTCCTATTCAGGACTTAAGACTCCAGACTCATTGGACTTTTCTTGCGGCACGCGGCTTGTAATGCTAAGGGCATCTGGAAGTAAAAACTTCCCAAATCTTAAAAAAACTAGGAGAACAGAAAATGAAAAACTTAAGAAATATTTTATCAGCAGGTATTTTGATGGCGGCAATAGCAGGAACGACCTTTGCAAACGCAGGTGCCTTAATACTGAGTCGTAACGTACAGCCAAACACTAAAGTTTCCAGTTTTACAAAAGTTGAATTTTTCTTTAAAAGTATAGCAGGAGCTCTTATCCTCTCGCGAACGGGAATTCTCATTCAGGACTAAAAACCCTGACCACAAACCAAAGACGGGTTCAACTCCCGCGAGAGCAGCCTTGTCGAGAAATCGTCGGGCTGTTTCTTATTTATGAAAAAAGGCCTTGAGGCCAGCTGGAAAGATTCTTTGTCCGACGCTTTTTTTGAAATTTTTATCATAAATATTATCTCGCGGAAGACCGTTGATAAGTCGCCGAAAGCCGTCTTAGATTCTCGACGGATTGTGGGAGAATTTGCAGAACGCGGGCGACATCGTCCTTCGTATTATCCTTGCCGAAGCTGAAGCGGATGGCCCCGCGGGACAGGTCATCGTTTCGGCCGAGGGCGCGGATCACCGGCGACGGCTCGAGCGAGCCGGACGAGCAGGCCGATCCGGTGGAGACGGCGACGCCCTGCATATCGAGGTTGATGAGCAGGCCTTCGCCTTCGATGAACCGGAATGAAATGTTGGAGATATTTGGCAGGCGGTTTTCAGAATCGCCATTGAGAAAAATTTCTGGAATTCGCTCGGCCACTCCCTGTTCGAACGTGTCCCGCAAACGCTTTAAGTTCTGCGAATTCTCACGTAAACGCTCCTTTGCCAGCTCGCACGCCTTTCCGAATGCGACGATGTGCGGAACAGATTCCGTTCCGCCGCGCCGTTCGCGTTCCTGGTGGCCGCCGAGATTTTGCGGATGCAGACGGACGCCGCGGCGCACATACAATGCACCCACGCCTTTTGGTGCGTAGATCTTATGCGCGGAAAGCGAGAGAAGGTCGCAGCCAAGCTCTTCGACATCGACAGGCATTTTCCCCGCAGCCTGCACGGCATCGGTATGAAACCATATTTTTTCCCCGTTCTCACGAAGGCTCTTGACCAATTTTCCGATTTCTTCTATGGGCTGAATTGTCCCGATCTCGTTGTTTGCGGTCATTATCGAGATGAGGGCAGTGTCTTCCCGAATAGCGTTTTTTAGATCGTCAAGCCGGACAATACCGGTTTCGTAAACGGGCAGATATGTTACGGAATATCCCTTTTTTTCCAGGTCTTCGCAGACATTTTTTACAGCGGAATGCTCGATTGCGGAAGTGATAATATTGTTCTTAAGCTTTTCCTTGCGGTCCGGTTTTCTCTGTATTGCTTCGAGCAGACCGCGTATCGCAAGATTGTTAGCTTCCGTTCCTCCGGATGTGAAAACTATCTCGTTTGGACGGGCATGGATCAGATCAGCGACCTGATGCCGCGCCCGGTCGACCGCGCCCCGCGCTTCCTGGCCAAAAAAATGGATGCTCGAAGCATTGCCAAATTTGTCGATCAGAAACGGAAGCATCGCATCCAAAACTTCCGGATCAACGGGCGTCGTGGCGCTGTGGTCTAGGTATATCCGTCGGAACATAATCAAATTCTAACTCAATATCCGAAAGCATCACACCCGATCAAGCGCAAAAAAGCGGAGCATCTCATGCTCCGCTTTTAAGACCGTGACCGACACAACCCATTATTTACCTTCGCGGTAGGCGGTGAATTGTGCGTCCATTCGAGAGTCTTGTCCACCGGAGAATCGATCCATGCAGTAGTCGTCAGTATAATCCATAAAGTTCTCAATCGGATCCACTCCCGGAAAATTTCTTCCCGCACATGAGTCCCGTCCTACCGGGCATCCGTATGCCGGGCTTCTTTCCGCGGACGTGTCGTTGACAAGGTCGCCCCCAGTCGTTGCGTTTTTGGCGCATCCGCCCTGAAACGTGTGGTACAGGCCCATCCAATGGCCGACTTCGTGCGTGCCGGTGTCACCTAGATTGTAAGGAGCAGCACTTCCGCCGGGTAGACTGGAATAAAGCAAAACGACGCCGTCCTTAAGCGGGGCACTGTTGTAGCTTGAAGGAAACGTCGCATAGCCTAGAATTCCGCCGCTTGGGTTACATGTGTAAACGTTCAAATCATCCGCAGATCCCTGATGGAGTGCGTTTTTCATTGCTGTTTCTGACGAACCGTAGCAGCCATTATACCAGTTCGTATTCGTTGTCCGGTTTGTCGAAATAAGGTTAAACGACCAGCCCGAATTTGAGAATGCAGCGTTCAAAACAGCGATTTGATCCTGGATCATAGAGTCGCTAATGTCGCCATTCGCGATTCCTGAGCCATCGTTGACGACGTGAAAATAAACATTGATGATCCCGCCACTGGCCTGGGCCCTGCCGAGATCCCGAAGTTCAGCCTTTTTCATTGAAAAGTCGCGTTCCATAACGGAAACTTCTTCGTCCGTAGGCAATACCGGACAAAAACGTTCTGTACGCTTCCCGATATCTTTATTATCATCGTTTTTGTCGGCGACCTGAGCATCGCTTTTAAAGCCGACCACACACGCGCCTACCAACAGCGCAAACACGAACACTGATTTCATATTCATTAGTTATCCTCCAAAAACTTTGAATCTTTATGCCGCGCCGCTGGGGGCTCGATCCATATGCGAAGTGAATTGAGATAGATTATGCTATATCAATGGCAGAAGCAAGAAAAAAAATACACAAACATCAAAGCGGAAAGCGAAGTTGGAAAGAACGCTATAATATTACATTCAAATTACACTAATACAGGAGTTACAGTGGGAACGTATCTTGCTCTAAAACCGCAGGATAAGATAGAGTAAAACGATACGGACGCGTGCGGCATCATAGTACAGCGATAGATTAGCGGGGAATATTAAAATGGATTTTACGACAAAAGAGTTATTAAAAAGGTACGCAAAACTTGCGATCGGACAGCCGTTTGCACCGATTCTTCTAAACATTCTTGTTACGAGTGTTTGTGATATGCGATGCACTCACTGCTTTTTTACGGATGAGCTGGACGACCGGCCGCGGAAAAAGCTGCAAATGAAAACGCAGGAGCTTGAGCAGATATCCGAAACGCTCGGGGGCAATCTCGGCGTGCTGGTTCTCGCTGGCGGCGAGCCATTCACGCGAAAGGATTTACCGGAGATCGTCAGTGCATTTCATCGCAATAATAAGCTCGAATCGGTTTACATTATGTCCAACGGGCAGATTCACCCGCGTATTTTCCCCGATGTAACGAGAATTTGTCAGGAAAATCCGAAACTGAACGTTACCGTCGCCTTGGGAATTGACGGCCTCAAGGATCAGCACGAGAAGATCCGCCAGAAAGAGGGAAGCTGGGACAAAGCGATCCACACGGCACGGACGTTGAAGGAAATGAAAAAGGAGTTTCCGAATATCGATGTTCAGACGTGTACTTGCGTGATGAATTCGAACCAGGACACGATCTTCGACTGGTACGATTTTCTTAAGTACGATTTGAAGCCGGACAAGATCAACATCAACTATATCCGTCCGCCTTCCAAGGACCCGAACGAATTGAATTTCGATCATAACCGCTATGCGCAATTGTCGCATATGATCCTGGACGACGTCCGCAACTCCGCTATTAAGAACAATTACGGCGGTTCAGCCGGATTTTTTAAGGCGGCGATCGACATTTACATGCATGATCTGATCTCAAAGGTGAAGGAAACTAATGAAAAGCAGATGACCTGCTACGCTGGAACAGCCGGCGCAGTTATTTACGACGAAGGTACGATTTCTTCCTGTGAAAACAAGAGCGCCGTTGCCAATTTGCGCGATTTTGACTGGAACTTCCAGAGCGCATGGAACTCGCCGCAGATGAAACAGCGTCGCAAGGAAGTCGCAAACGGCTGCTTCTGCACGCACGAATCGAACAGCTATTATCCGAGCCTTCCGTTCAATCCTAAGCATTTGATTCAAATAAAGAAGCTCGAAAAGCAGATGAAAAAGGCTTCGAAAGAGTTGGGAGTCGATCAACTTCATCCCGAGAATATGGCGGTTAAAGCATAAAAAATGAATATCACCGTCGAAAAAACTATGGAAATGCCCAATGCTGTGCTTTTTGCCCGTAAACTCGACGCTGCTCTGAAAGCCGAGCAAAAGAAACGACAGCATTTTTATAAAATCATTGACGAAAACAGGAAGATGGAGTTTATAAACGGGGAGATATTATTCCAATCTCCTGTAAAATTGCTGCACAACGAAGCGACTGGAAATCTTTTCCAGTTGTTGAAAGCGTACGTGTCAACAAATAAGCTCAGGTTTGTCGGCATTGAAAAGATACTGGTTTCACTCACCCGCAACGACTACGAGCCCGATGTCTGTTTTTTTGGAAATGAAAAGTCCAAAAGCTTTACACCGAAGCAAATGCAGTTTCCCGCTCCCGATTTTGTTGTAGAAGTGGTTTCGGATTCAACCGAGCGGACGGACCGCGAAACCAAGTTTCAGGACTATGCCGCCCATGGAGTAAGGGAGTATTGGATAGTCGATCCGGACAAAGCCACTGTTGAACAATATTTACTGCAAAGTGAGGAATACGAACTGCTTTTGAAAGCAAAGGACGGTGAAATCGAAAGTATTGCTATTGAAGGTTTTCGAATTCCTATTCGGGCAATATTTGATGAATCGGAAAATTTGGAAGCCCTGAGAACTCTTATCGCGGATTGACCGTTCGAGTAAGCTATGCAGCAAAACACTCCAAAAATTCTCATCATTTCATCCGACACCGGCGGCGGGCACCGGTCGGCTGCGCAGGCTGTTGCCGATGGGTTGGCGAAATTTTGGCATGGCGATTCATCTGTTGTTCGCATCGTTAAGGCTGTTGAAGAATCTCATCACATCACCGACAAATTAGTAAATGTTTATAACTGGGTGCTGCGAAACAAGCAGCATTGGATGAAATATGTTTATTGGTCGATAAATCGTTTTCGGCCGGAAACCCGCGAATTTGTTCAGAAAAGATGCACGGGATATCTAAAGGCCCAGTTTGAAAAATGGTGCCCGCATGTTGTTGTCAGCGTTCATCCACTGACGCAGCATATACTTGCACGAATCTTACGCGAGCTTAAACTGACCGCGCAGATCCCGCTTGTTACGATAGTCACCGATCCGTGTTACGGATTTTGGAAGGGTTGGGCGTGCGATGACGTTTCACTTTATCTGGTCGCAAATGACGAGGCCCGGCGGCAGCTGATCGACTATGGCGTACCTTCTGCGAAAATAAAAATTTCCGGCTTGCCGCTGCATCCGAAATTTTGCGAGGTAGACGAGAATGCGGCTCAGAAAGCGCGAAAGGCATTTGGCCTCGATCCGGACAAATTTACCGTATTCGTTAACGCGGGTTGGATCGGCGGCGGAAATATACCGAAAATATTTAAAGAGTTAGTTCGCGGTGAACTGGACGTGCAGGCGATCTTTCTAGCCGGAAAAAACGAAGAGCTTCGCAAAGAAGCAGAAGACATCGCGAAGCATGCAAAATTTCCCGTTAAGGTTATTGGGTATTCCGACGAGATCGAAAAACTGATGCAATCGGCAAACGTTATGATCTCAAAGCTTGGCGGGTTGACGACGTTTGAAGCGCTGGCTTGCAGACTTCCGA
>Ga0136634_10001124_pt1 | contig 10463 bp, 10 predicted proteins | sample AntDrymUQ8332106_2_FD_104654 | JGI IMG/M metagenome (GOLD analysis project Ga0136634, IMG submission 104654) | Polar desert sand microbial communities from Dry Valleys, Antarctica - metaG UQ833 (21.06) | ecosystem: Environmental > Terrestrial > Soil > Desert | place: Antarctica: Dry Valley... | reverse complement strand
GAACCCACACAAGCCGGAAGATTGATTGAAGATTTTGTTGATGAACATTTGAGTAACTGGTATGTGCGTCTCTGCCGCCGCCGTTTTTGGAAAGGAGAATATGAGCAGGATAAGATAGCTGCTTACCAGACTTTATATGAATGCCTTGAAACAGTAACAAAACTCATGGCGCCTATTTCTCCCTTTTTCAGTGATGAGTTTTTTATCAATTTGAATAGGGTTACCGGAAAGCATAAAGAAGCTTCAGTACATCATGCCAAATTTCCAACTCTTAACGAAGAGCTGATTGATGCCTTGCTGGAAGAAAGAATGGGTTTGGCGCAGGATGCATCTTCCTTAATATTATCGTTACGTAAGAAAGCAAATATCAGGGTGCGGCAACCGCTGCAAAAGGTGTTGATACCAATTTTGAGTTCTGCCATGAAGGAACAATTGCAAAAGATTGAAGACCTGGTAAAAGCAGAGGTGAATGTAAAAGAAATAGAATACCTGGGGGACACAGAAGGGTTCATTAAAAAAAAGATCAAACCCAATTTTGCAGCTCTTGGAAAAAAAATGGGTTCTAAAATGAAAGCAGTCGGGGAAGCCTTCTCCCATTTTTCGCAACATGATATTTCTATATTTGAAAAAGAAGGCAGATATTCATTGCCACTTAACGATGAGTTCGTTGAATTAACCTTAGAGGAAGTAGAAATTACAAGTGAAGATATTCCGGGCTGGTCTGTAGCCAGCAAAGGGTATTTAACCATAGCTCTTGATATTAATGTTACACCCGAACTCATCCAGGAAGGAGATGCCCGTGAATTTGTCAACCGCATTCAGAAGATTAGAAAGGATAGCGGTTTTGAACTTACAGACAGGATAGAAGTTAAAGTAGGCGCTGATAATGGTATCAGCCAATCTTTGGCTAAGTATAATAGCTATATTTGCGCCGAAATTCTGGCAGATAAACTGGAATTATCCAGCGTACTGAATGATGGCGTAGAGATAGAAGTTAATGATAATGTTTTGAAAGTCATCATTTTAAAAAAGCAGTAATATTTTTATGGCGACAAAAAAACCTGCACCGAAAAAGGTGGCTAAAGCTGCCAAATCCGCAAAAAAAGCTCCGGCAAAATCTTTAAAGCCATCAGCTAAGAAGGCTGTAGTTAAAAATCCGGCTTCTAAACCCTTGGCTAAAAAGGCTGTGGCTAAAAAACCTGCACCAAAAAAAGCGGCTAAGATTACTAAACCCGTTAAAAAGGTTTCGGTTGCAAAGCAACCCGTCAAGCTTGCTAAGCCACCTGTAAAAGCCACAAGCATTAATAAAAAAGCGGCGGCTCCTTTAAAAAAAGCAGCCCCGGTTAAACCGGCAGTTATCAAAAAGCCAGAACCGGCAAAGAAAATTGAACCGGTGAAGAAAGCAGACTTAGCAAAAAAGGCTGAGCCGGTAAAAAATATCGAGCCCGTAAAAAAGCCTGTTGTTTCAGCGCCTACGCATCAGCAAGTGAAACCCATTATTAAACCTATAGAAAAACCCGTGGCAAAAAAAGAACCTCCGAAACCAGTAAAAGTTGTTATACCTAAAACATCAACTACCAGGTCTGTGAGATATACTCCGGACTTTACAAAATCAGTTTTAGATTCCTATAAGCACGAAAACACCGGTCCTACTATGCGGTATTCCGATGGAGAGCTTGTAGAGTTCAAGGAATTAATTCTGAAAAAATTAGATACAGCAAAAAAAGAACTGAATTATTTACAGGGTTTGATTACCCGTAAAGATGAAGGTGGTGATATGGAAGATGGCCGTTACATGACTATGGAGGACGGAAGCATGAGTATGGAAAGAGAACAGTTGAGCCAAATGGCCAGCCGCCAGATCCAGTTTATTGATCACCTTGAAAAAGCCCTTATGCGGATTGAAAATAAAACTTATGGTATTTGCCGGGTTACAGGAAAATTAATTGATAAGGCCCGTCTTCGTGCCGTGCCGCATGCTACGCTTAGTATGGAAGCAAAACAAACCATGACTAAATAAGTTTAAATTCCTTATAGTATAAAGCCTTCCATTGGGAGGCTTTTTTATTTACAGCATTTTGTCGCCGCTTACCTTTACCAAAATTTTTTAGAATGTATAAAATTTTGTGTACCTCTTTCTTTTTTCTTTTCTGTCTTACTATCGGGGCCCAGGTAATTTCAGGTCCTATGTTAGGCCAGGTAGAATTGCGTGATGCAAGAATCTGGGCAGAATTTTCCTCTTCATCTAAGAATGTAAAATTGATTTATAATAAAAAAAATAGTACACAAAAAATAAGTTTAGCATATAAAGGGGAATTGGGAAATTATTTTAATCCTGTTCAATTTGTAATTGGCGGATTAGAACCGAATACAACTTACCAATACCAGTTTTTGGTTGACGGCAAATTACAAAAGCAGCAGGGGCAATTTACAACCAAAGACCTTTGGCAATACCGCAAGCCTGTTCCGGACTTTAGTTTTATTACAGGTTCCTGTTCTTTTTTTAATGAACCTGCATATGATCGTCCGACAAAGCCTTACGGTGGTGATTCTTCCATATTTGAAACGATGGCAAAAGAAAAAGCGGCTTTTATGTTATGGCTTGGGGATGTGTGGTACACAAGAGAAGTAGATTATTTTAGTGAATGGGGATTATGGTACAGGGCACACAGAGACAGAAAATTACCGGTGTTGCAAAATTTTTTAAAGGCAATGCCGCATTATGCCATTTGGGATGACCATGATTACGGCCCCAATAATATTGGTAGCAATTACATTTTAAAGGAAACCAGCCGCGATATATTTAAAAGTTATTGGGGAAATCCATCTTATGGTGAAAATGGCGAAGGCGTTTATACCATGATTTCTTACGGCGATGCAGAATTTTTTTTATGCGACGACCGGTGGTGGAGAAGTCCGGATGATGTAAAAGATTCTATAAACGGAAAAAGAAATCCTGAAAAAAAAATGTTGGGTGAAAAGCAACTCACCTGGTTGAAAAATTCTTTGCTTTACAGCAGGGCGCCATTTAAGTTTATTGTTATTGGTACACAGGTGTTAAATCCCGTTTCTCCGTACGATAAATTATCCGATTTCTCCATTGAATATGATGATTTAATGAATTTTATAAAAGAATATAACCTTAACGGTATTATGTTTCTTACCGGCGACCGGCATCATTCCGAAATAATAAAAATAGAAAGAGAAGGCACTTATCCTTTATACGATATAACCGTTTCGCCGCTCACATCAGGCAGGTATAAGTTTGGAGGGCCTGAAATTAATAATCCATATCGCGTTTTTGGCTTAGATGATAAACAAAACTATGCACGTTTTAATTTCAGTGGTGCAAAAGGTGAAAGGAAGCTGCTTGTGGAATTCATGGGTATCAAGGGGGAAAAGTTAGGGGAATGGAGCGTTACAGAAAATGATCTTAAAACAAAAAGGTAACATGAAAAGGTTCAGCTTAATTGTTTTAATAAGCCTTATCACTTCTTCTGCATCAGCACAGGCAAAGCCAAAACCGGTTTCTGATTCGGTGCAGATAAGAAGTGTAATAATGACTTTTTATAACTGGTATAATTCCAATTGGAAAAAAATGAATGCTTTTGAATTGTATAACGGCAAAAAGGAAAAAAATTATTTCCTTCCCCCTTATAAAGTAAACTGGAAGGAAGCAGAACGCTATTTTAGTTATGTAAGAAAAAACGTACCCCATCTCGGGGAAGCTTTTATTGAACAGGAACGAAAACATTTTCAGTGGGCTGATTCTATGTTTAAAGTGGAACCCGATAGCGAGCTGCCACCCGGATTTGATTATGACCGCTTTACCAACAGCCAGGAGGAACCTGAATATTTATTAAACGAATTAAAGCGCAAGCAAAATAGATGGAACATCACTGCCAGCGTAAATACAGCGACCGTTACGGTACAAAGTTTTGATGCTGCAACTAAAACCTATTCTCATCTTTACTGTGCTGAGATGAAAAAGGAAAAAGGCAAATGGAAAATTGCAAAAACCTATTGCATCATTGAAGAATAAAAAAAATCATGACCGTTCATTTTTCTTACGATAAAAAACAAGTGCTGCAGGCTTTACGCTACCATTTTTTTAGTAAAAAGGAGATCCGTATTATGATCATCGTGGTGAACCTGTTTGCTTTAATGTCTCTGGTGCTACTTTATTTTAAAAAAATATTGCCAGTTGCTTTTTTAGCAGGCTCCTGTTTATGGCTGGTACTTATGGTTAGTTTTTTCTTTGTGTTGCCTGGAATGGTTTATCGCAAGGCAGCCACTTTTCGTGATCACTTCACTATGAATTTTGAGGAAGATTCTTTTTCATTGGGCAATGAACGGGGATCAAGATCATGGGCATGGAAAGAGTTAAGCAGTTTTTTAGAAACGCCTCATTTTTTCCATTTGTATTTTGATAACCGCTCTTTCTTTTTAGTGCCTAAGGAAAGTTTTGAATCAAGCGATGAAGTCCATGAGATGAGAAAGATGCTGAAAGAAAAAATAAAAAGATGATTCGAATACCAGATTCAATAGGAGTGATTGGGTATGTAAGTGGCGTCAATTAAGCAGGCATTTGTGCGGATGAGAGGTCTCTCCACGGGAGAGATTTAGGGTGGCTCTCTATAATTCTTTCTCCATATTAAAATGGATTATGGTTATTTCTTCAAATTCTTCCCCCCTTTTTTTATAGCCCATTTTCTCATAAAAACCGGCCGAATTTTTACGGGCATGCATGGTTATTTTTTTATAACCCCTGTCCCTCGCCAGGTTTTCAGCAAACTGCATTAAAGCTTTACCAATGCCTTTTCCCTGCAGGTCATTTATAACAGCCATTTGGCGAAGCCTTACAGTTTGCGGTTCTTCTTCTACCAGCATGCAGCAGCCAAGCATCTGGTCATCTTCATAGGCGCCCATTAAAAGATTTTGTTTTTCTTTTTCCAGTTCATCATCCGAAAAGCTTAAGCCTAATGGTTTGCGCAATATTTCATCACGCAACTTTATCATCTGTTTGTATTCGGGAGTGCCGTGATCTATGATTTTCAATGCCATTGCCAGTTATTGAGTGGGGTTCAATTTACAAATATCGGCGCATACGGCAAATTGTGAATTTTATGCTTAGTTTCACCGATCTGTAAAAATCTTTTGCTTTTAGGTAAAGAATCATCAAAAGCATATTTAATTCAAAAACTTATATTTTTGCAGCTCTATAACCAAACTTTTACAAAATGTCAGACATCGCAGCAAGAGTAAAAAAGATCATAGTTGACAAATTAGGCGTTGACGAAGCAGAAGTGAACAATGAAGCTTCTTTCACCAATGACCTGGGCGCCGACTCATTAGACACGGTAGAGCTTATTATGGAATTTGAAAAAGAATTCAATATTTCAATTCCTGACGAGCAGGCTGAAACCATTACTACTGTAGGTCAGGCTGTGTCTTATCTTGAAGAACACGCAAAGTAAAACCAAGCAATACTGTTCTTGTACAGAACATTATAAAATTCCGCCTTCCCGCTTAAGCAGCGAAGGCGGTTTTATCTTAAATAAAATTGTACCAAAGGCTATATGCAATTAAAAAGAGTTGTAGTAACCGGAATGGGTGCTTTGACGCCGCTTGGAAATACAATTACAGAATATTGGAATAACCTGCGGAATGGCGTAAGCGGTTGCGATTTTATTACGCAGTTCGATGCATCTAAATTTAAAACCCGTTTTGGTTGCGAAATAAAGAATTTTGATCCTACTAATTTTCTTGACAGGAAAGAGGCAAGGAAACTTGACCGCTTTACGCAAACAGCCGTTGTAGCAAGCGACCAGGCTGTTCATGATGCAGGTGTTAATGAGGAAAATGTAAACGTAGACCGTGTAGGCGTTGTTTTTGGCAGCGGAATTGGCGGCCTTATTACCTTTCAGGAAGAAGTGATCAATTTTGCAAAAGGAGATGGTACGCCGCGGTTTAATCCTTTTTTTATTCCTAAAATGATTTTGGATATAGCAGCAGGTCACATCTCCATGCGCCATAATTTCCGCGGGCCCAACTTTGCTGTGGTAAGTGCATGCGCATCTTCTACCAATGCTATGATGGAAGCGTTCAACCTCATTCGTTTGGGCAAAGCTGATATTATAGTTACAGGTGGAGCGGAAAGTGTTATTGGTGAAGCCGGTGTTGGCGGGTTTAATGCCATGAAAGCATTAAGCGAAAGAAACGATGATCCTAAAACCGCATCAAGACCTTATGATAAAGACCGTGATGGTTTTGTAATTGGTGAAGCGGCCGGTGTTTTATTGTTTGAAGAATATGAACATGCAATAAAAAGAGGAGCAAAAATTTATTGTGAAGTGGCCGGTGGTGGTGCTACTGCCGATGCCCATCATATTACAGCTCCGCATCCGGAAGGGTTAGGTGCAAAAAATGTAATGCTGGAGGCGCTGCGTGATGCCAATATGCAGGCAAGCGACATTGATTATATTAATACACACGGCACATCAACTCCTTTAGGTGATATTGCTGAAGTAAAAGCGATCGTTCATGTTTTTGGGGAGCATGCCTATAAATTAAACATCAGTTCCACAAAATCAATGACCGGCCATTGTTTAGGCGCTGCGGGTGTTATAGAAGCCATGGCCTGTATTATGGCTGTGCAGAATGACATCGTGCCTCCCACCATTAATCATTTTACAAATGATCCTGATCTCGATCCCCGGTTGAACTTTACTTTTCATGAGGCGCAAAAGCGTACTGTAAATGCCGCTTTAAGTAATACGTTTGGTTTCGGGGGTCATAATGCCTGTATGATCTTCAAAAAATACTCTGCCTGATTTTTTATCCTCTTTTATATAATCTCAATTTCAATATTTAAAAGAATATAGCTGCGGTATTGGATTAAATTCTTAATTTTTAATTTTTAATTCATAATTGATACGTGGATTTTTGGAATTCATTTTATAAAAAATCAGATTCAACTTTTAAAAAAAGCCTAAGAGGAATTCTGGGTTATTCACCCGGAAATATTTCCTTGTATAAAACTTCGCTTACACATCGCTCTGTAAAAGATACCATTGATGAAAATAACGAGCGGCTGGAATATTTGGGTGATGCTATTTTAAGCGCATTGGTAGCTGATTATTTATTTAAGCGTTATCCGTATAAAGAAGAAGGTTTTCTTACCGAAATGCGCAGTAAAATGGTGAACCGGCAGCAGTTAAATGATATTGCTGTAAAAATGGGATTGAAAAAAGTTACGGTCTATAATAAATCAGATGCCTCATTAAAAACCAGCCAGATATTTGGCAATACACTGGAAGCATTGGTGGGTGCAATTTATTTAGACAAGGGTTATAAAAAAACAACACGGTGGGTTAATGAACGCATTATTATGCCGCACATGTTTATAGAAGACCTGGAAATACTGGAGATCAATCATAAAAACAAACTCTATGGGTGGGCCAATAAAAATGGAAAAAACCTTGAATTTGAAACCATTAATGAACAAATGGAAAATGGCCGCAGGTTATTTACCATTGGTGCTGTTATCAACGGAAAAGTGGTAGCAGAAGGGAAAGCCTTCAATAAAAAAGACGCTTCTCAAATTGCTGCGCAATTAGCAGTCGAAAAAATGGGCATTGTCAATTCCGATTCTGCTGCAATGGAAGATTAACCATTCCCAGGTTTGTTTCTTTCCATTAAACTTCTTTTAATTTTTCACTTACTCATCATCCTGTTACGTTGGCTAATTATTTCCCGCAATTAGATGCCAGGCTTATTAGCTTTCATCCGGAAACTAAATTTTATCAGTTGGAATAAAATTCACAAAAAGAACAGTAATGAAAAAAGCATTCCTACTTATTTTGGCAGCGCATACTTTATGTATAGCAGCTCTATCTCAAAGTATAGCCATCAATAATTCCGGTGCTTTGCCGGATGCCAGTGCTATTCTTGATATACAAAGCACAACAAAGGGAATGTTGGTCCCTCGGCTGACCTCTGCACAGCGTAATGCGATTGCAGCTCCATCAACCGGTCTTTTGGTTTTTGACGCCACTACGGAATCATTTTGGTTTAAAAGTGCCATCAACTGGGTTGAACTAGTTGATACCAGCAATAATGTTTTAAAAAAAAGCGGCAATAATATTTACACAACTGGCAATACACATGTAGGTATCGGCACTTCTTCGCCTCTTTATGATTTGCATATTTCGCAAACCAATGCCAATATTGGTTTAACCGATGAAGCCACTGGCAAAGTATCCGCAACTATTACTGCCAGCGACGAAGATGTCATCATGAATGCGTACCGGTCAACAAGCGCCGCTGGAAATATTATTTTTCAGCGAAGCGGTTTTGTTAGTGGTAACCCCTTAAATGCAGGTAATGTTGGCATTGGTGTTCCATTCACTTCGGCCCCTACGGAAAAGCTGCAGGTAAATGGAAATATAAAAATGCAGAAAGATGATGGAAAAATAGTGCTGCATAATAGCACGGCAGAAAAAGGCGAAGTTTTTATCAGCGGCAATGATGTTGGGATTGGAACATCCCCCGGCAACACAGCAGGCAAACTGGGGCTCAGTACAGCAGGCATTACCCGGCTAACCTTAGGAGTAACCGGCGAATTAAACCGCCCGGCTGTAACCGGAACTTCCAATGTTCTGCCACTTGCTTTTGGAAGAATCTCCGCCAGCGGCTCTATATTAAGCAGCACCGGAAATTTTACCGTAACAAAAGGCGTAACCGGTTTATATGAGATCACACTTACGGGTGAAACAAATGTTTATACCAACAGGAATAATTATATCATCCTCATTACACCCTATAATACACTTTCACTGGGCACAGGGCCTATCATGTGCGATGCAGGCATTGCATCGGATAACAAAATAGAAGTGCGGGTGGCCAAACCAAGAATCTATTGGACAAATAGTTCATGCAGCGAAAGCTGCGGCCCTTTCAGCTATATCACAGGCTTTAAGTTTTACGATGAAGTGGATAACGAATTCAGCATTATGATTTATAAACATTAGCAGACAATTAATAAAATATTCCACCACAGAAATATTTGAAACAACTCAAATGAAATTTTTTTTACCATGAAATTATTTACTCATTTACTTTCTATCATTTTATGGTTTGCAGTGCTTTTGCCCTCAAAGGGTATTGCGCAAGATGTTACACTCACATCTTCTCCCGTGGCTGCTTCTAACGTGACACAAGGTTCCAACAACAATGTTGTTTACATAGTAAAGTTGGATGTAGCTACTCTACCTGTTACTATCAACAGCATCCAGTTTGCTTTAACCGGTACACACGTCAACGATGATCTGCCTACCGTAAATGTTTTCTATAATGCTTCTTCTCCATCCCTAACCGGGGCAACACAGGTGGTTACTGCATCTGCTTTATTTGCTGCACCACATGCTTATAACACCACGTTTAACTTTGTTTCCAGCACAACCATTGCCGCTGGTTCATCGGGCTATTTTATTATTGCAGTCAATACCAGTCCATCAGCTACCAACGGCAATACTATAAAAGTAGACGGTGCTGTAAACCCGGTAAGTTTTGGTTATACCACGGCACCCAACATTACCAATAACCAAACCGATGCGGCAGGCGCAAAAACCATCAATAATTCAACGCTGCCCTTAACGCTAATAAACTTTACAGGAAATTCAACTTTGGCGCACCAAGCAGAATTGAATTGGTTAACAGCAAGCGAAACAAATACAAAGGCTTTTGAAATTGAATGGGGTTTTGACGGATTTTCTTTCAACAAAATAGCTATACAACCTGCTGCAAGGAACAGCACACAAAATAGAAGGTACGCCTACCTTCACAAAATACCAGTTGGGGGTTATAATTATTATCGTCTTAAGATGGTGGATCTGGCCGGTCGATTCACTTTTTCGCCCATTATAAGAATCCATATTCAAATTTCATCCCCATCTATCACGGTATTTCCAAATCCCGTCAGTGATCTCCTGAATTTACATATCCAGTCAGTAAAGAATGAGAGGTTAGACCTGCAGCTGTATTCTAGTGAGGGGAAAATGATTGAATCCCGGTCATTTGTATTGACAGCAGGAAGCAATCGGGTTGAGTGGACCTGCAAAAACTTGCCGGGGGTCATTATTATCTCGGGTCCGGAGAAATAAATCGTGGAATTATAAAATTATCAAACAGTAAAATAAATTTTCAGTGCTTAATGCTTAAATATTATTCTATCATGAAAAAAATAACCGCTTTTTTTGCATCCATCTTCCTCGTGCTTGCCGCCTTCTCCCAAAGTGTTGCTATTAATAACGATGGCAGCTTATCTCACCCCAGTGCAGTGATGGACATAAGTTCAACAAATAAGGGCATTCTTGTTCCCCGGATGAATTCTGCGCAGCGAAGTGCTATTTCTTCTGCTGCCACTGGATTAATTGTGTTTGACAATACCACTTCTTCATTTT
>Ga0136634_10001123_pt1 | contig 10464 bp, 8 predicted proteins | sample AntDrymUQ8332106_2_FD_104654 | JGI IMG/M metagenome (GOLD analysis project Ga0136634, IMG submission 104654) | Polar desert sand microbial communities from Dry Valleys, Antarctica - metaG UQ833 (21.06) | ecosystem: Environmental > Terrestrial > Soil > Desert | place: Antarctica: Dry Valley... | reverse complement strand
GTGGTGCTGCTGGGCGACGCCGCCCACACCGCACACTTCTCGATCGGCTCCGGCACCAAGCTGGCCATGGAGGATGCACTCTCGCTCGCGGCCTGCCTGCACGAGAACGGGTCCATCGAGGAGGCGCTGGAGGCCTACGAGCTCGAGCGCAAGCCGGTCGTCGAGTCGACCCAGCGTGCGGCGCAGGCGTCGCTGGAGTGGTTCGAGAACATCGGCATGTACGTCGACCAGGACCCTGCGCAGTTCGTCTTCAACCTGCTCACCCGCTCCCGCCGGATCACCTTCTCCAACCTCCAGGAGCGCGACAGCGAGTTCGCCGCGCGCATGGAGGAGGAGTTCGCTCGCCACGAGGGAGCCTCCGAGGTCGCGCCGGCGATGTTCCAGCCGATCAGGATCGGCCCGCTGGAGCTGAAGAATCGGATCATCCTGTCCTCGATGGACATGTACACCGCCACCGACGGCGTACCCGACGAGTTCCACCTCGTGCACCTTGGCTCCAAGGCGATGGGCGGCGCCGGGCTGGTGATGACCGAGATGACCTGTGTCTCGCCCGAGGGCCGGATCACCCCTGGCTGCCCTGGCCTGTGGAACCAGGCCCAGCAGGACGCCTGGCGCCAGATCACCGACTACGTGCATGCGCAGAGCACCGCCAGGATCGGCCTCCAGGTCGGCCACTCCGGCCGCAAGGGCTCGACGAAGCTGATGTGGGATGGCATGGACGAGCCGTTGGACTCCGGCAACTGGGAGGTCGTCGCACCCTCGGCCCTCGCGTACGGCAAGGGCAGCCACGTGCCGCGTGAGGCTACCCGGGACGACCTCGACTCGATCGTCGCCGACTTCGTCTCCGCCGCCGAGCGTGGAGGCGCTGCCGGCTTCGACCTGATCGAGGTGCACGCTGCCCACGGCTACCTGCTGTCCTCCTTCCTATCCCCGGTCGCCAACCGACGCACCGACGACTACGGCGGGTCCGCGGCGAACCGGCTCCGGTTCCCCCTCGAGGTCTTCGACGCCGTGCGGGCCGCCGTGCCGGACACGATCCCGGTCACCGTTCGGATCTCGGCGACCGACTGGGTGCCCGACGGCAACACCGACGAGGACGCAGTGGAGATCGCCCGGGCGTTCATCGAGCACGGAGCCGCGGCGATCGATGTCTCCTCCGGCCAGGTCACCCAGGACGAGAAGCCGGCGTTCGGCCGGTCCTACCAGACCCCGTTCGCAGACAAGATCCGTCACCGGGTGGCCGAGCCGGCCGGGGTCGCGGTGATCGCGGTCGGCGCCATCTCGTCGTACGACGACGTCAACTCCATCCTGCTCGCGGGCCGTGCCGACCTGTGCGCCCTGGGTCGTAGCCACCTCTACAACCCGCAGTGGACCCTGCACGCCGCGGCGGAACAGGACTACCAGGGACCGGGCGCAACCTGGCCGGTCCCCTGGGAGGCCGGTCGGCGCAAGCCTCCGTCGTCACGCACCGACAAGGTTCCGCCGCGGCTCTCGGTACTGCGCGAGGGTGAGACCCAGGACGTCCACCTGCGCTGGATCCCGCGCCGGCCTGAGGTCGACGAGTCCGACGAGGCCGCGGGTCTGACGACCGTGGGCACCCGCGAATGACCTCGCACGCCGAGATCGCGGTGCGCGGCCGGGTCCAGTGGGTCGACACCGACGCCGCCGGGATCCACCACCACACCTCCATCGCACGCTTCGCGGAGGCCGCGGAGGCAGAGCTGACCGCCCAGCTGGGTCTGGAGGGCTACTTCGGGTCCGCGCCCCGCGTCCGTTACGAGGTGTCCTTCGAGTCACCGCTGCGCTTCCGGCAGGAGGTGACCACGCTGCTGCGCGTCGAGGAGGTCGGCACGACCTCGCTCACGTGGGCTTTCGAGGTGTGGGGCGAGGGGCTCGAGGGACGGCCGCGCCGACGCGCCGCGTCTGGACGCTACGTCACCGTTCACGTCGAGGCCGGCCTGTCAGAGGCGCCGTCGGGCGACGAGCCGCGGACCACGCCCTGGCCGAACGACTGGATCGCGGCGCTTGCCGGCGCGCGGTGACGCGCTGTGGCGCGCCCGGTCCGGCACAATGCGGGTGGTGAGCAGTATCGAGGAGGTCGACAGGACGACGGGTCGGCAGTCCCGAACGGTCCTCGTCTCCTTTTTGGGCTCGACCGTGCGGCGCATGGGCAACTGGATGCCGATCGCCGCCGCGATCGAGCTGATGACCCAGCTCGGGCTGGACGCGCCGAGCGTCCGGACCGCCGTCTCCCGGCTCAAGAAGCGTGGCTGGTTGGTCTCGGAGTCCCGTGGCGGCGTGCGGGGATACGGTCTGACCAGCGAAGCGCTGTCGTCGCTCGGGGCAGGTGACGAGATCATCTGGCACACGCGCCAGCCGGCCGACCTCCAGGATGGCTGGTGCGTCGTGACGTTCTCGATCCCGGAGGCGGAGCGGGCCAAGCGCCACCAGCTGCGCGCGCACCTTTCGGCCCTGGGGTTCGGCAACGTCTCCGCCGCGGTCTGGTGGGCACCCGCGCGCATGCGCGTGGCCGCCGAGCGGGCGATCGCGGAGCTCGGGCTGACAGACTGCTGCTCACTGTTCGTCGGCGACCACGTCGCCGGCCAGGACCTCGGCAGGCTCGTCGAGCGTAGTTGGGACCTGGGGACCATCGACGCCCGCTACCGCGAGTTCCTCGACCGCTTCGGCGCGCGGGTGGTGGCACTGCAGACCAGTGAGTCGATCGACTCCAGGCAGGCGTTCGTCACCTATCTCGACCTCGTCGACCAGTGGCGTCAGCTGCCGTTCCGCGACCCCGGCCTCCCCCGCGAACTGCTGCCAGCCGACTGGTGCGCACCCGCGGCCGGGGAACTCTTCGAGCAGTCGGTGGCGCTGCTCGAGCGGCGCGCGCTCGCCCACGCGGCGAAGCACTGGCCGGCTTAGCGGGTCGAGTGCCCGCCGCCGAGGCCCGTGGACGCCGGTTCCCCCGCCACGCCACCGCGAAGCCGGTGAAGTGCATCGATGCTCGGGCCAGGACAACCGCCGGTCCGGGTCCCAGACCCTGGCGGACCGAGGCATGATCACCTCACCACGTCACCACCCGCGAGGAGCCCTCCATGCAGCTCGACGTCGGTGCCGTCGTCATCGGTGCCGGTGTCAACGGCCTGGTCGCGGCGGCCGAGCTGGCGTGGCCGGCTGGTCCGTGGCGCTGATCGACGGCCGGGACCGGATCGGCGGCTTCATCGCCTCCGACGAGCCCGCCCTTCCCGGTTACGTGAACGACACCTACTCGTCGTGGCACCCCCTGTTCCTCGCGGGCCCGGCGTACGGCGCTCTCGGTGAGGCGCTGCACGCACCCGGCCTCGAGTACTGCAACACCGACGGTGCGGTGACCGCTTCTGTCTCCGAGCGTGGCACCGTGGTCGCCGACCGTGACGCGGAGTCCACCTTCGCAGGTTTCGAGAAGGCCGCGGACCGGGCGGCGTACCAGCAGATGCTCGCGGAGCTCGACGACCGCTCCGCGTCGGTCTTCGGCGTGCTGGGATCATCGCTCAGTGGCTCTCGACTCGGCGGTCTCGGCGCCGGCTCCGGCCATCTTGTCGCCCAGCAGCTCCTCTTCACCAGCCGCGTACGGGCCGGAGCCCGGCGCCTCCTCGAAAGGCTCCCGTCATGACGCTTCCCGCCCTTCTCGCCGCCTTCGCGAGCGGTGACGTCGAGATCCTCGACCTCACCGCCCCGCTCAGCTCCGAGACCCCGGTGCTGCAGCTGCCGGAGCCCTTCGCCAACACGGTCGCGCTTTCGCTGCATCCGGTGAGCAACTTCGACGACGCCGGCCCCTTCTGGGCCTGGAACGACATCCACACGGGTGAGCACACCGGAACCCACCTCGACGCCCCGGCACACTGGGCCAGTGGCCGGGAGGGCCACACCGTCGACACGATTCCGCCTGCGCGGCTGATCGGCCCTGCCGTGGTGGCCGACTTCACCTCCGAGGCGCAGGAGGATCCCGACTTCCTGCTGGGACCTGAGCATCTCGACGCCTGGGTTGCCGAGCACGGACAGCTGCCCGAGCGCTGCTGGCTGTTGTTCCGGACAGGGTGGGGCAGTCGCTCCGCTGACGCCGTCGCGTTCGCCAACGCTGACGACCAGGGTCCCCACACCCCGGGCGTCTCGGTCGCCGGGGCTGAATGGTTGGCCGCCTCGACGATCAGTGGGTTCGGCGTCGAGACCGTCGGTATCGACGCCGGCCAGGCCGGGCGCCTGCAGCCGCCGTTTCCAGCCCACTACCACCTGCTCGGTGCCGACAAGTACGGCCTGACCCAGCTTCAGCAGCTCGACCGGCTCCCGGTCACGGGCGCCGTCCTGGTCGTGGCCCCGCTTCCCATCGTCGGCGGCACCGGGAGCCCGGCGAGGGTCTACGCGCTGGTCGAGCGCGGAGAGAAACGCTCCCGCCGTCGGCAGTGAGTTTTTTTTGCGGTCGTCACGTTTTCGTTATATGGTCCTCGACATCACCGAACCGCTCATCGGACTCTGTCGCCTTCTCCTACCGCGACGCAACGAGAGGATCCGCCCATGGCAGTCAGCTCAACTGGTCATCCGCGAAGCAGCTCCCGCAACGTCGTCGTGGCCCTGTGTTGCGCGACGATCATCATCGACGGCTACGACCTGATCGTTTACGGCACGATCGTCCCGACCATGCTGGACGGGTCCGCCGAGTGGACCCTGACCAAGGCGGAAGCGGGCCGGATCGGCTCCTACGCCCTGGTCGGCATGCTCATCGGTGCCATTGTGATCGGCACGATCACCGACCTGTTGGGGCGACGCAAGATCATGCTCGCCTGCATCGCCTGGTTCTCGGTCGCCATGGCGCTCGCGGCGGTGGCACCGACACCTGAGACGTTCGGCCTCGCTCGCTTCGTCGCAGGGCTGGGGCTCGGCGGAGTGGTTCCCACAGCCATCGCGCTCACCATCGAGTACGCCCATCCGCGTCATCGCAGCACGACGAACGCGATCATGTTCTGCGGCTACTCAGTCGGGGGCATCCTGGCCGCCCTGCTGGCGATCTGGATCATCCCGGAGTGGGGCTGGAGGACGATGTTCTGGGTGGGTGCCGGACTGGGCGGGCTGGTCCTCCTTCCGCTCGCTGCGGTGATGCTTCCCGAGTCCGCGAGCTTCCTCCTTGCGCGTGGTCGCCGGGCCGAGGCCGAGGCCCTCGCTGCCCGGTTCGACATCGCCCTCGAGGAGCCCGCTGCGGCAGCGACCTCCGACGCCAAGACCGGCGGACTGGCTGTCCTCAAGGCCCTCTTCGTGCCCCGCTACGTCCGAGGGACGGTCCTGTTCTGGCTGGGCACGGGCGTCGGTCTCCTGCTGGTCTACGGGCTGAACACGTGGCTGGCACAGATCATGCGTGAGGCCGGATATCCGCTCGGCTCGGCCCTCGCCTTCGTCCTCGTCCTGAACCTTGGCGCGATCATCGGCACGCCTTTGCTGGGCGTTCTCGCGGACCGGGTCGGTTCGAAGCCCGTGACCTCATCCATGTTCTTCACGGCGGCGGCCTGCATCTTCTTGCTGAGCTTCGAGCTTCCCAGCGCCGTGCTCTTCTTCCTCGTCGCTGTGGCGGGCGCGTGCACGATCGGTACGACGATCCTGGTCAATGCCTACACCGCCACCTTCTACCCGGCCCAGATGCGGGCGACCGGCCTCGGCTGGGCTCTGGGGATCGGCCGGCTCGGCGCGATCCTCGGACCGCTCTACGGTGCCTTCGTGCTGAGCTCGGGGTGGGGCCTGAACGCGAACTTCTACGCGTTCGCCATCCCCGCGCTGCTGGGTGGACTCGTGATGCTGCTCATCCCGGTGCTCGCCACCGAGACGACGGCCGACAACGCGTCGCGCGAGCTCAACCCAGGCATGACCCGCAATGCCGACTAGGACGGTCGCTGAGGCGGTCGGGGAGACGCTCACCGCAGTCGGAGTGGACCACGTCTTCGGCGTCGTCGGATCCGGCAACTTCCATGTGACCAACGCGATGATCGAGACGGGCGCACGATTCGTGCCGGCGCGCCACGAGGGTGGGGCAGCGACCATGGCCGATGCCTACGCTCGGATGAGCGGCCGCGTCTCCGCGCTCAGCGTTCACCAGGGATGCGGGTTGACCAATGCGCTGACCGGTATCGCCGAGGCGGCGAAGAGCCGGACTCCGCTCGTGGTGCTCGCAGCCGAGGTCACAGAGACACGGTCCAACTTCTTCGTGGACCAATCGGCACTGGCCAGGGCGGTCGGGGCCTCCTCCATGCGGGTGACGAGCAGCGAGACCGCCGTCGCGGAGACCTTGTCGGCGGTCGAGACCGCAGCACACTCACGGCGCACCGTACTGCTGAACCTCCCGCTGGCCGTGCAGGCGCAACTGGTCGCTGACCCACCTACGACCCCAACCCTGTCCCCGCCTCCGAAGGCCGCGCCGCCGAACCGGGACGAGCTCGCCGCACTGGTCCGAGCGCTGGAGCGGTCGACGCGCCCGGTCTTCGTCGCAGGCCGCGGGTCCCGTGGCGAGGCGAGCCGCCGTGCGCTGCAGGCGCTGGGTGAGAGATACGGTGCACTGCTCGCCACATCGGCAGTGGCACGTGGACTCTTCACCGGCGATCCGTGGTCCCTCGATGTCTCCGGGGGGTTCTCGTCGCCACTCGCCGCGGAGCTCATCGCTGACGCGGACCTCATCGTCGGGTGGGGCTGCGCCCTGAACATGTGGACCATGCGACACGGACATCTCATCGGCCCGGACGCGCACGTCGTGCAGGTCGATGACACCGTCAGCGCCATCGGTGCCCAGCGCCCCGTCGACCTGGGTGTGGTGGGAGACGTCAAGCGAACGGCCACAGCTGCCTTGGAGCTCGCGGGTGCCCCACGGACCGGGTACCGCGACCCAGCCGTGAGGGAGCGCATCGCGACGAGCATCCGCTGGCGCGACGTACCCTTCGAGGACGCCAGCACGCCGGAACACATCGACCCGCGGCTGCTCTCGACCGCGCTCGACGACCTGCTGCCGCCGAACCGGATCCTCTCGGTCGACTCGGGCAACTTCATGGGCTATCCCAGCATGTACCTCTCGACACCCGACGAGAACGGGTTCTGCTTCACCCAGGCCTTCCAGTCCGTCGGCCTCGGGCTCGCCACCGCCATCGGTGCCGCCCTTGCTCAGCCGGACCGCCTGCCGGTGGCTGCCTTGGGAGACGGGGGGGCGCTCATGGGTGCGTCGGAGCTGGAGACGGTGCGTCGTCTCGGGCTGCCGATGGTCGTGGTCGTCTACAACGACGACGCGTACGGCGCTGAGGTGCACCACTTCGGGCCCGACGGGTTTCCGGTGACCACGGTGAGCTTTCCGAGCACCGACATCGCCGCAATCGGACGGGGATACGGCTTCGAGACGGTCAGCGTGCGCACCGTGGCCGATCTCGCCCCGGTCGCCGACTGGGTCGCAGGCCCCAGACAGCAGCCGCTGCTGATCGACGCCAAGGTGAGCCGGGATCAACCCTCCTGGTGGCTCGAAGAAGCGTTCCGCGGCCATTGACGGCGCACCGTCGTTTGTTCGGGATCGGGCAAGGCGCCCTGCTGGTCTGCACCCCGGTCGGCAACCCGGGCCGTCGCCCAGTTCACCTACGGCTGGTCCGACGAGGAGTGGGCCGCCGCGACCGACCGGATGGGCGCCGCGCCCTGGGTGCACCTGGGCGACGAAGGGGCGCTGAGGCTCGCCAAGCTGGGCCAGCCGCTGGTCGTCCGTGCCCTGGAGAACGGCGCGTTCCCCAAGGGTGTGTTCTCCGAGGGCTGGTGGGGCGGCGGGCCCTCCTCGCCCACCCGGCCTCGGCTCAGCCGAACTCCCGCTTGCGGCGTGGATGCCGGTGGTGCGGTCGACCACCTGCGCGTACGGCAAGATCAGCCCATGAGCACCAAGAGACGGCTCCCGCCGCAGGACGCGATGTTCCTGTGGACCGAGACGCCGGAGACGATGATGCACGTGGCCTCGTTGATGCCGTTCACGCCACCGGCGGATGCGGGACCGACTTACCTGCGCGACGTCATCGACCAGGCGCGCGAGGATCCGGTCATGTCGCCGTGGAACATGAAGCTGACTCACCCGTTCGTGCTGCGACACCCGCGACAGGCGTGGGTCGAGGACGAGAAGTTCGACTTCGACTACCACGTACGCCGTTCCGCGCTGGCCAGCCCGGGTGACGAGCGCGAGCTCGGCATCCTGGTCTCGCGGCTGCACAGCCATCAGCTCGACTTCACCCGGCCGCCGTGGGAGCTGCACGTCATCGAGGGTCTCGAGGGTGGTCGGTTCGCGCTCTACACCAAGGTGCACCACGCCCTGGTGGACGGCTTCACCGCGGTGAAGATGCTCGGTCGCTCGCTCTCGGAGGACCCGGAGAGCGAGGAGGGGAAGTTCTTCTTCAGCCTCGATCCGCCGAAGCGCTCGAAGCCGCCGAAGCCGTCCGCGACGCCGTTCCGCGCAGTGAGCGGCACCGTCACCGGGGTGGCCAAGGGTGCGCTCGGCGCGGTCGGGTCTGCGGCCGGCGTGGCCAAGGCCGTCGCCAAGCTCGAGCTCAGCCGCGGCGAGGAGCACAAGAACCTCAAGGGCGGGTGGAGCGCTCCCGACTCGATCCTCAACCAGCGCACCAGCCGCACCCGCCGGTTCGCCACCCAGCAGTTCGATACCGCCCGGTTCAAGGCCATCGCGAAGGCGTCGGGAGGAACCCTGAACGACGTGGTGATGGCGGTCTGTGGCGGCGGGCTTCGCACCTACCTCGACGAGCTTGGCGAGCTGCCAGTGAAGCCGTTGGTGGCCTTCGTGCCGGTGAACATCCGCGAGGGGGGAGACGAGGGCGGCGGCAACAAGGTCGCCGTGCTGATGGCATCGATGGGCACCCACGTGGAGGACCCGGTGCGCCGACTGGAGGCGGTGATGGACTCGACCAGCCAGGCGAAGAAGCAGATGGCCGGGCTGGGGCAGCTGCCCGCACTGGCCTACTCCGGCTACCTGCTCGCGCCCAGCGTCGCGCAGACGATGGCCGCGATCGCCGGGGTCAAGAACCCGCTGCCAACCACCTTCAACCTGGTGCTCTCCAACGTGCCCGGGCCGAAGAAGACGCTGTACCTGCGCGGCTCACGCCTGGAGGCGGTCTACCCGGTGTCGATCCCGGCGCACGGGATGGCGCTGAACATCACCCTGGAGACCTACGCCGACACGATGAACTTCGGCTTCATCGGGGACCGGGAAGCGGTGCCGCACCTGCAACGGCTGGCCGTCTACACCGGTGACGCGCTGACCGCGCTCGAGCGTGGCCTCGGCCTCCCGCCCGGCGCCGTGGACACCGGGGTCACCGTGCCCCCGGAAGGGGCGCACAAGAGGGGGGCGAAGCCCGGAGCGGGCCCGTCGTCCGCGACCCGCGCCGCGCTGGCCGAGCCCGCAAAGAAGAGCACCGCGAAGAAGCGCACCGCGAAGACCTGATGTTGTGCAGCAGCAGGCGGTAGCCAAGTTGTCGATGGGGGGATGGCCCGTCGTGGACGCCTCAAGGAGGAGGCCAGCCTCCCGATAACTGGCGCGCCCAGTTCCGTCCCCTGCGGGCTCGGATCTGCAAGCTGCCTTGCCACGTCATGCCCGACTCGGAGCCTCCGATCCGGGTCAGAGCCACCAAGGTTGCCTGACCGGATGACGCGATGGCGTCTGCCCAGGGCGCCGGGGTCTGCTGGGGGGGTTTCACGCGCCTCGGCGTGGGTATGCCGAGGTTGATGGGTGAGAAGAGAAAGTGCCCTGACTGTGGCGGGCCGATGACCTTGCTCGGGCTTGGCCGGACAGGTCGACCACAGGAACCCTTGCACGTGCAGCCGGATCATGTGCACGTGCATCATCGTTGCGAGGATCCCGACTGTGGCGTGACTTACCGCGAGGATGCGCCTGACTCGTTGGGCGGAGGCGACAACGCCGGCTGAGTTGTTCGCACGCCGGTGATGAGAGCCCGTCCTGGATGCGGTGTTGAGCACGTGATCGGTGGCCCAGCGGCCAGGGGGCTGAGTGACGGCTGACTCGCCGCGGCCACTCATCCCTCTGACATCTGAACCTGGCGGGCTGGAACTGCGTACTCGATCTCGCGCTTTTCCGGTGGCGTTTCGTTGGGAGGCTCCTGCTGGCTGCGCACCGACCGGGGTTTCTGGTCGTACGGGCCCGGGTGGCGGGGTCGTCGGGCACCGGGGCCGGGGCCCACCTGGACTGGGGTACCGAGTTCGAGCCGAGACGTGCCCAGCCGCAGCGCAGCGACGTTGCCGATGCTGCCCACCACCCCGTCCCGTGCAACCCACGACTACATCCGCAACGGCACCGTGGACCTGTTCGCAGCCCTGGAGATCGCCACCGACAAGGTGATCACGGGTCTGCGTCCCTCCCACACCAGCGCGGCGTTCAGCAAGTTCCTGAACAAGGTCCACGCCGAGCTC
>Ga0136634_10001122_pt1 | contig 10476 bp, 8 predicted proteins | sample AntDrymUQ8332106_2_FD_104654 | JGI IMG/M metagenome (GOLD analysis project Ga0136634, IMG submission 104654) | Polar desert sand microbial communities from Dry Valleys, Antarctica - metaG UQ833 (21.06) | ecosystem: Environmental > Terrestrial > Soil > Desert | place: Antarctica: Dry Valley... | reverse complement strand
GGTATCGATTTGCCCGCCATGCTGCAGCATGGCCTCGCTCATATGCGTGAGAACGATCTGGCGCGCGCCAATGGCTTCGAAATGCTGGGCGATCGTCACATAATCAAGATGCATGGGCAGTTTTAGATCATATTGATAGCATTCAAGAAGATATAGGTCGGCGTTACGGCCAGCCTTTATGACATTCTCGCTCCAGCCAGTATCCCCGGAAAAGGCCAGAACCTTTTCCTTGGTCTCGAAACGCAAGGAGTAGGATGGGGCACCGGAGAAGTGGTCCACTTCATAGGGCGTGATGGCAATACCGGGCAGCCCTTCGACCTCGCGGCGCACCTCGCGGGAAAGTTCGACGAATTTTAACGGAAACTGGCGCGGGATTTCGGTGGAGCGCGGATAGAACACTTCGCAAGCCAGGCGAAATCGGCTTTCCAGCCCCGGCGGGCCAATCAGCGTCAGCGGAGCTTTACGCTTGGCGGGATAAAGAGCGTCTATGAGAACGAAGGGCAGCCCGCCGAAATGATCGCCATGCAAATGGCTTATCACGATGAACTCGAAATCGTTGGTTGACCGCCCCATGCGCTTCAGCGCCGGCAGGACCGCCGGCCCGCAATCCAGGAGGAAAGCCGCGCCGGAATTCTCCACCAAATAGCAGCTCGGCAGTCGGCCGCCGCCGCTGAAGGCGTCGCCGGACCCGAGAATCGTCAGTCGCATCCTGTCCTCATCGCGCGCTTCCCAAACCTTTCAACAGCGTATTCGAATGGGCCAGCCAACAAGCGCAAATGTCGTCGTCCGCCAGATGCACCATCGCCATTTTACCGGCATTTGCATGAACAGATGCTGCTTTCTCCTGATATCCTAATCGAGGAGCATCAGTATGGCGATGCTCCCTTAGGGTTTATCGAAATCTGATGCCATGGGATGTGAGGAACACCACGCCTCACCTGCGATACCTAGGCGAGAAGGGACCGCGATGAAAATCGTTGAATTCCGCGAAAGGGTCGTGCCGATCGCGTCCGAGATCCGCAACGCCTTTATCGACTTCAGCAAAATGACGGCCAGCGTCGTCGCCGTGGTGACGGACGTCATGCGCAACGGCCGGCCGGTGATCGGCTATGGCTTCAATTCCAACGGCCGCTACGCCGCGAGCGGGCTGTTGCGCGAGCGCTTCCTGCCGCGCTTGCGGGAAGCCGCGCCGGACAGCCTTCTCGACGACGCAGGCGACAATCTTGATCCGCATAAGATCTGGCGGACGATGATGACGAATGAAAAGCCGGGCGGACATGGCGAACGCTCGGTTGCGGTAGGCACGGTCGATATGGCGGTTTGGGACGCCGTCGCAAAAATTGCGCAGGTGCCGCTCTACAAGCTTCTTGCCGACACATACGGCAACGACGCGCCCGACGAGAAAGTTTTCGTCTACGCGGCGGGCGGCTACTACTACCCCGGCAAGGACGACCAAGCGCTCCAGGACGAGATGCGCGGCTATCTCGATCTCGGCTACTCCGTCGTGAAGATCAAGATCGGCGGCGACAGCCTTGCCGAGGATTTGCGGCGGATCGAGGCGGTCATTGCCGTCACTGGCTCGGGCCGCAAGCTGGCCGTCGATGCGAATGGGCGCTTCGATCTTGAGACGGCGATCCGCTATGCCCAGGCTTTGGCGCCCTACGACCTCTTCTGGTACGAGGAAGCCGGCGATCCGCTCGACTATGCGCTGCAAGCCGAACTCGCCAAGCACTATGACCAGCCGATGGCGACCGGGGAAAACCTGTTCTCGCATCAAGACGCGCGCAATCTCCTGCGTTATGGCGGGATGCGGCCGGACCGCGACTGGCTACAATTCGACTGCGCGCTATCCTATGGTTTGGTCGAGTATATGCGCACCCTGGCATTGCTGCCGGATTACGGCTTTTCCTCGCGCAACTGCATCCCCCATGGCGGACACCAGATGTCGCTGAACATCGCGGCCGGCCTGCATCTGGGCGGCAATGAAAGCTACCCCGGCGTGTTCGCCCCGTTCGGCGGCTTCGCCGACGGCATCCGCGTGGAGGACGGCTTTGTGCGCCTGCCGGATGCTCCCGGCATCGGCTTCGAGGCGAAATCCGCGCTGATCGCCGCGATGCGTGAAGCGACGGCCACATGACGCCGGTTCGGGCTTTGCCGGAAGTGTGGCAGGGCTGCCGTTGCGCGTCTGTAAGCATCAGCTCCGCCGCGTCGCGTTATGGCAAGCTGGTTGCATCCGCAGACCGACGAGGCAAATACCCGGTGCTTTTCGCGACCCGCCGTGCAACTCTGGCCAGGGGCGGGATAGCCAATGCCGGAATTGCGAACCCTGGAAGTGTTTTACTGGGTTGCTAAGCTGAAAAGCTTTCGCGGGGCGGCGGAACGGCTGCACACCACCCAGCCCGCGGTGTCGCAGCGCATTGCCTCGCTGGAGAGCGAATTCGCCCTGAAACTCTTCGACCGGGCGGCACGCTCCGTCAACCTCACGCCGAAAGGCCGGGAACTCCTCGACTATGCCGAGCGCATGTTGCGGCTGCGCGCGGATATGCTGCGCGCTGTCGCGGCGCCCGCCGCGCTCAGCGGGCTGATGCGGCTGGGTGTTTCGGAGACCATCGTCCACACGTGGCTGGCACAATTCATCGAGCGCGTAAACGCCATCTATCCCGGCATCATTCTCGACATCGCGGTGGACGTATCGCCAAACTTGCGCGATGCGCTGGTGACGCACGAGCTCGATCTCGCCTTCCTCCTCGGCCCGGTAAGCCAGCCGAACATGACCAATTACGACCTGTGCCGCTATCCGCTCGCTTTCGTGGTGAAAAACGGCACCGACCTTGGCCCCGAACCTGTTCCGCTGAACCGTCTCATCCAGATACCGATCATCACCTTTCCCAAGACGACGCGGCCCTATCTCACCTTGCGCGAAATTCTCAGCCGCGCCGACCTGCCGCCGCCGCGTCTGTTCAGCAATTCCTCGCTGTCCACCATCGTTCGCATGACGGAAGACGGCATTGGCGTCAGCGTCATCCCGCCGGTGATTATTCCGCGCGAACTTGCAACCGGAGCGCTGCGTATTCTGGAAACCGAAATTAGCCTTCCCGATCTCGCTTTCACCGCGTCCTTGCCGCTTACGCCGGATGGTCTGATCGCCGATTCTGTCGCCCGGCTCGCGATCGAAATTGCGCGGGAAAGCACAAAAGATAGGCATGAGTTGATAAGCTAGGCTTATCGCTCCCAATCCGGAAATACGATTTGCTGAGCGCCGTTCTATTGTGTTTCGATAGGTAAAATTTGGCGCTGGAGTATTCGACGTGTCATCATCAGTTCGCAAACCTGCCGTGCAGCGAGATTTTTACTCTGACGGCCTTACAGTCAGACTTGCGGCGCGGCGGGGAGACTTGTCCGGCAACACGGCTGGACTGGCGCTCGGCTATGTGCAGGGTAATCTCGTGATTCTGCCCGAAGCCCTGGCCGGTGATTTCCTTCGCTTTGCCCAGCGCAACCCAAAACCTTGCCCGGTCATTGGCGTCTCCGAGCCGGGCAGCCGCAAGATCCCCGAGCTTGGCCTCGATCTCGATGTCGCCACCGACATCCCGCAATACCGTGTCTGGCGTGATGGCGCATTGGTGGATGAGCCGTTCTCGGTCGAGGGGTATTGGCGCGACGATCTGGTCTCCTTCGTCATCGGCTGCTCGTTCACTTTCGAGGAGTCCCTGCTCGCGGCCGGATTGCCGCTGCGTCACGTCGCTTGTGGCGCGAATGTTGCCATGTACCGCACCGCCATTCCGACCAACCCCGCCGGCCCGTTCCAGGGGCCCTTGGTGGTGAGCATGCGCCCGCTTCGCCCAGCGGACGCAATCCGCGCCATCCAGATCACATCGCGCTTCCCCGCCGTGCATGGCGCGCCCGTGCATATCGGCTTGCCGGAAGACATCGGCATTCGCGACTTGGGCAAGCCGGATTACGGCGATCCGGTCGAGATCAATGACGACGAATTGCCGGTGTTCTGGGCTTGCGGCGTCACCCCGCAATCCGTGATCGCCGCCAGCAAGCCAGAATTCGCAATCACGCACGCGCCGGGCGCCATGCTGGTGACCGACCGGCGCAATACGGAATATGCTGTGATCTGATCCTTTTGCCGCGCTACGAGACTTTTCGCTTCAACGGAGGATACGACGATGAAAATGAACCGCAGGCAGGTACTCATGTCCGGCGCCGCCCTGACGGCCCTTGCTCCCTTGGGCCGTATGGCTTTTGCGCAAGCGGGCGGTGAAGTGGTGATCGGCGTTATTTATCCCATGTCGGGATCCAACGCCCAAATCGGTGTGGACGCGCGCCATGCTTTCGAAACCGCGCTCGATCTCATCAACAACGACTATGATCTGCCGCTGCCGGGCGCCAAGGGCGCCGGTCTTGCCGGACTGGGCGGGGCAAAAATCCGGTTGATTTTCGCCGACCATCAGGCCGATCCGCAGAAGGGCCGCGCCGAAGCCGAGCGCCTCATCACCCAGGACAAGGTTGCGGCCATTGTCGGCGCGTTCCACTCCTCCGTCTCCAATACGGTGAGCGTCACCACCGAACGCTACGCCATCCCCTATATGTGCGCCGACAGTTCCTCCCCGAGCCTGCATCGCCGCAACCTAAAGTTCTTCTTCCGCCCGGCTGCCCATGACGAAATGTTTTCCAAGGCGATGTTCGATTTCATGGACGCGCAGAAGAAAAAGGGGAAGAAGATCGAGAGCGTCGGCCTCTTCCATGAGGACACCATCTTCGGCACGGACTCCTCCAACGTGCAGCGCAAGCTCGCCGAGGAGCGTGGCTACAAGGTCGTTGCCGACATCAAATACCGCGCCAATTCGCCCTCGCTGACCTCGGAAGTTCAGCAGATCAAAAGCGCCGATCCAGACGTGCTCCTGCCCTCCAGCTACACGACAGACGCTATCTTGCTCGTCAAGACCATGGGCGAGCTCGGCTATAAGCCGAAGAACATCATCGCTCAGGCGGCGGGATTTTCGGAAAAGACCGTGTTCGACACGGTCGGCAATCAATTGATTGGCCTCATCTCGCGCGCTAGCTTCTCGCTGGATGCCGCGGCCAAGCGGCCTTTCATCACCACTGTCAATGATATGTTCAACAAACGCGCTGCCCGCGATCTCAATGACAACACGTCGCGTCAGCTCATGGCGCTGCTGATCCTGGCCGACGCTATCGACCGCGCCAAATCCGTCGAAGGCGAGAAGGTCCGCGAAGCGCTGGCTGCCACCAATATTCCGGGCGAGAAGACCATCATGCCGTGGAAGCAAGTCAAGTTCGGCGCGGACGGTCAAAACGAGGACGCCGACCCGGTGCTGCTGCAGTACACCGGCGACAACAAATTCACGACCATCTTCCCCGAAGCCGTGGCGGCCAACGAGCCCAAATGGCCGATGAACGCCTAAGCGCGACAGCGAGGGGGATCGAGCGATGTCGACTGAGGCCCTAATTCAGGTGATTGCGAGCGGGCTCCTGCTGGGCCTTATCTACGCGCTCATTGCTGTCGGTCTATCCCTGATTTTCGGGCTGATGGACGTGGTCAACTTCGCCCATGGCGAGTTTTTGATGGTGGCGATGTACGCCACCTTCGGATTGTGGTTCGTGACCGCGATCGATCCCATCCTTCTCGCCCCCGTGGTGACGGCGCTCCTTTTTGTCTTTGGGGCGCTCGTCTATCTCGGGGTGGTCCGCTACGCCATGCGCGCCAAGGCCAATATCGGCATGGTGCAGATCTTTGCCACATTCGGACTAGCCATCCTCATTCAGGGGCTGGCGCAATATTTTTTCACGCCCGACTACCGGAGCATCGCCGGAAGCTGGCTGGGCGGTAAAACGCTTAATATCGGCGGCATCTTCCTTCCATTGCCGCAGATCTATGGCGGGGTCATCTCGGTGATCGTCTTTGGCGGGCTATATCTTCTCATGTCCCGGACCGACTTCGGCCGGGCGCTAGAGGCGACGCGCGAGGATCAGGGCGCGGTCGCGCTGGTCGGCATCGACCGCAACCGTGTCTTCGCGCTCGGATGGGGGCTGGGGGCGGCGCTTGTCGGCCTTGCGGGCGCGGTGCTGGCCATCTTCTACTACATCCATCCGCAGGTTGGCGGCACTTTCGCACTGATCGCTTACGTGACGGTGGCGCTTGGCGGTTTTGGCAGCGTCTTCGGGGCTTTGGTGGCTGGGATCATCGTGGGTCTCGTGGAAGCCATCACAGCCATCGTGCTGCCGCCGGCCATGAAATCAGTCGGCGTCTACGCGCTTTATCTGGGCGTCGTCTTTGTGCGCCCGAGCGGGCTATTCGGGAGACTGTGATGACAATTGCGGCCCTTCCAACCTCGGTTCTTGCCGGCGAAAGCGCGTTCGTCTGGAAAAGGCGCAGCCAGCTCGTGATCGGCGCCGCCGTTTTCGCGGCGGTGGCGGCGCTGCCCTACGTCGTAACCGATATCTATCTGCAAAACGTGCTTATCCTCACGCTGATGTATGCCGCTCTTTCGCAGAGCTGGAACATTCTCGGCGGCTATTGCGGCCAGATTTCCCTGGGACATGCGCTGTATTTTGGCGTGGGCGCCTACGCGACGAGCGTGCTCTTCATCAAATACGGCATTTCGCCTTGGCTCGGCATGCTGGTGGGCGGCGTAATCGCCGCAGCGGTGGCGCTGGCGCTGGGCTACCCCTGCTTTCGGCTGAAGGGGCATTATTACTCCATCGCCACCATCGTCATCGCCGAAATCGGCCTGCTGCTGGCGCATAATTGGGACTATGTCGGCGGCGCGCTCGGCATGCAGTGGCCTTTCGGTGCCGATAGCTGGGCCACGCTGCAATTCGCGCGCGACAAACTTCCGTACTTCTACTTCGCGCTCGGGCTGTTCATCGTCACCTGGCTGGTCACCTACTTCATCGAGGAGTCTCGCTGGGGCTATTGGTGGCGGGCGGTCAAGGATAACCCCGAGGCCGCCGCTAGCCTCGGCGTGACCGTATTCGAATCGAAAATGGCGGCCGCCGCGATCTCCGCCTTTTTCACCGCGATCGGTGGTGCGTTCTATGCGGCCTTCGTCGCCTATATCGACCCCGAAAGTGTCATGGCGTTCCGCTTCTCCTTGCTGTTTGCGCTGCCGGCGGTGCTAGGCGGCATCGGAACGCTGTGGGGACCCGCGGTCGGCGCGGCGATCCTCATCCCGATCACCGAAATCACGCGCAGCTACGCGGGAGGCTCCGGCTCCGGCCTCGATCTCATCATCTACGGTACGCTGATCATGGTCGTTGCTCTGATGAAACCCGAAGGCATCCTTAGCCTCTTCCGGCGCAGTGCAAAAAGGGAGCGCGAGGCATGAGCGGGGAACCCATTCTCAAGGCGGAAAATATCACCCGCCGCTTCGGGGGACTGGTCGCTAACAGCGAAATCAACATGGTGGTGCACCGGGGCGAGATGCTCGGCCTCATAGGGCCGAACGGCGCTGGCAAATCGACCCTGTTCAACCTGATCGCGGGCACGTACCCGCCATCCGAAGGCCGCATCATCTTCGAAGGCCAGGACATCGCGGCGCTGTCCGCGCCCAAGCGGTGCCAGCTCGGCATCGCGCGCACCTTTCAGGTGCCCCGCAGTTTCGACACGATGACCGTCATCGAAAACGTGATCGTGGGCGGGTTCGTTCGCCATGCGAGCGCCACGGCCGCAAGACGGGCCGCGCTCGAGGTGTTGGACTTCGTAGCGCTCACGGGACGCACCAACAGCCCGGCAAGCGAGCTTACGCCGCCGGAAAAGCGGCGGTTGGAGGTGGCGCGCGCCCTCGCCACGCAGCCCAAGCTGTTGCTGCTTGACGAGGTGCTGACCGGCCTTACGCCCAGCGAGGCGCGGCTTGGCGTGGAAATCGTCAAGCGCGTTCGCGACAAGGGCGTAACCGTCGTGATGGTCGAGCATGTGATGGAGGTGGTCATGCCTTTGGTCGACCGCGCCGTTGTGCTCGATCTCGGCCGCGTGCTCGCCGAGGGAACGCCGGCCGAAGTCGTCCGCGATCCGCGCGTCATCACCGCCTATCTGGGAGAGCGCCACCGTGCTGCTTGATGTTCAATCGGTGACGACCTCCTATCGCGGCCTGATCGCGATTTCGGATATCTCGCTGGGGATCGAAGAGGGCGAGATCGTTGCCGTGGCGGGCGCCAACGGCGCGGGAAAATCCACGCTTTTGAAATCCATCTCCGGGATGGAGCGTCCCCGCCAAGGCGAGATCACCTTCGCGGGCGACCGTATCGAGGAGCTGCCGGCGCATCTGATCACGGCGCGCGGGCTGGCTTATGTGCCGGAGAACCGGCGCCTGTTTCCGCGCCTCTCGGTCGCCGACAACCTGCGTCTGGGCAGCTATATGCACCGCAAGCTGCCTGACCGCGACGCGCCGCTGGAGCGTGTGTTTGCGCTGTTCCCGCGGCTGAAGGAGCGTTTGCCGCAGCGCGCCGAAACCCTGTCGGGCGGCGAGCAGCAGATGCTGGCCATCAGCCGCGCCCTCATGACCCGTCCGCGGCTGCTCATGCTGGACGAGCCCTCGCAAGGGATCATGCCCAAGCTCGTGGACGAAATTTTTCAGGCCGTTCTAGCGATCCGTGCGACGGGGGTGACAGTGCTTATTGTCGAGCAAAGATTGGCTGAAAGCCTGGAAATCGCCGATCGCGCCTATGTGCTGCAGACCGGGCGCGTGGTTCTCTCCGGTACGGCCGCGGAGGTGCGCGACAATCCTGACATCAGGCGCGCCTATCTCGGTATCTGATTTCTCAACCGACCAAGAAACGTCCTTTCATGGCGCGTCTATGCTCGCATGGGCCGCGCGCGCCCTTGCCGTGAGTGAAGCCAATGAGACAGAATAGCTGGGATTTCTGGGTCGATCGCGGCGGAACCTTCACCGATGTCATCGGCCGGTCGCCGGACGGGGCGCTGCACACCCGCAAGGTGCTGTCCGAAAACAACGCCGCCTATCGTGATGCGGCGGTTCACGGCATCAGGCTTCTGCTGGGCCTCAAGCCTGGCGACGTCATTCCCAGCGGCAGCATCGGCGAGGTGCGTATGGGCACCACCGTCGCCACCAACGCGCTTCTGGAGCGCAAGGGCGAGCCGACGGCGCTGATCACCACCAAAGGCTTTCGCGACGCGCTGCAGATCGGATATCAAGCGCGCCAGGATATCTTTGCCAAGCAGATCATCAAGCCCGAGCAACTCTATAGCCGCGTGGTCGAGCTCGACGAGCGCATTCTCGCCGACGGAACGGTGGAGCGGCCACTCGACGTGAACGAAGCCTGCGCGGCGCTGGAAGCCATCGAGGCTGAGGGCTTCAAATCCGTCGCCATCGTGTTCATGCACGGCTACCGCTACAAGCAGCACGAGGCGGAGGTGGCCGCAATCGCGCGCGACATGTTCTTCCCGCAGATTTCCGCCAGCCACGAGGTGAGCCCTCTGGTGAAGTTCGTGGGGCGGGGGGACACAACCGTGGTGGACGCGTACCTCTCGCCCATTCTGCGGCGCTATGTGGCGCAATTGGAGGAGGAGCTCGACGTCAAGCGCACAAGCGCCCGCGTGAAATTCATGATGTCGTCCGGCGGGCTGACGGCGGCGGACCTCTTCCAGGGCAAGGATGCGATCCTATCCGGTCCGGCCGGCGGCGTGGTAGCCCTGGCGCAAACCGGCGCGGAGGCAGGCTTCAGCGAGGTGATCGGCTTCGATATGGGCGGCACATCGACGGATGTGGCGCACTACAACGGCGAATATGAGCGCGCTTTCGAGACCGAGGTCGCTGGCGTGAGGATGCGCTCGCCGATGCTGCTCATCCATACGGTGGCTGCCGGAGGCGGCTCCATCCTGAAATATGACGGTGCGCGCTTCCGCGTAGGGCCGGACTCGGCGGGTGCAAATCCAGGTCCGGCCTGCTACCGCCGGGGGGGACCGCTGGCGGTCACCGACGCCAATCTCATGGTGGGCAAGCTCGTCCCCGATTTGTTCCCGGCGATTTTCGGCCCCGGGCAGAATGAGCCGCTCGACGCCGACATTGTGGGCGAAAAGTTCAAGGCGCTTGCCGCCGAGATCGGCGACGGCCGCTCAGCCGAGGACGTCGCCGACGGTTTCTTGAAGATCGCTGTCGCCAATATGGCGGAAGCCATCAAGAAGATTTCCGTGCAGCGCGGCTATGACGTGACCCGCTACGCGCTCAACGCCTTTGGCGGGGCGAGCGGCCAGCACGCCTGCATGGTCGCCGACGCTCTTTCCATGAAAACTGTGCTGATCCACCCGTTTTCCGGGCTGCTCTCGGCCTACGGCATGGGGCTTGCGGATATCCGCTCGGTGCGCCAGCGCGCGCTGGAAGTGCCGCTCGACGCCGCGGCGCTGTTCGAGATCGAGGCCCTCGGCGGCGCGCTCGGCGGCGAGGCCCGCGCCGAGGTGCGCCGGCAAGGCGTGTCAGCGCTGTCGCT
>Ga0136634_10001121_pt1 | contig 10476 bp, 9 predicted proteins | sample AntDrymUQ8332106_2_FD_104654 | JGI IMG/M metagenome (GOLD analysis project Ga0136634, IMG submission 104654) | Polar desert sand microbial communities from Dry Valleys, Antarctica - metaG UQ833 (21.06) | ecosystem: Environmental > Terrestrial > Soil > Desert | place: Antarctica: Dry Valley... | reverse complement strand
CTTGGATGACCCCTTGGATGACCCCTTGGATGACCCCTTGGATGACATCGACGCGCAGGTCCTCAGCCTGCTGCTCGCGGGTCTGACCGACGCCGCGTTAGCCAACCACCTGAGCACGTCGCTGCGCACGGTGCAACGCAGAGTGCGGGGCCTGATGGAGCGGGCCGACGTCGAGACGCGGATGCAACTGGGGTGGCGTGCCTCGGAGCTCGGCTGGACCGGGGAGCTACGCCGGGACCGAACTCCGTCCTGACCCGCTAACCGGACCGCCCGTGTCAGTGTGGGTCGGTCAGCACGCTGAGGAGGTACTCGCCATACCCGCTCTTCAGCAGGGGCTCCGCAAGGCTGCGCAGCTGGGCCTCGTCGATGAAGCCCAGGCGGTACGCGACCTCCTCGATGCAACCGATCTTGAAGCCCTGCCGCTGCTCGATTACGCGTACGAACTCACTCGCCTGGACGAGGGAGTCGAAGCTGCCGGTGTCCAGCCAGGCGGTGCCGCGGTCGAGCACGGTGACCCGCAAGGAGCCGCGGCGGAGGTACTCCGCGTTCACCGCGGTGATCTCGAGCTCGCCGCGCGCGCTCGGCGTGAGCCCGGATGCGATCTTGACGACGTCGTTGTCGTAGAAGTACAGGCCGGGCACCGCGTAGTTGCTTTTGGGGACCGCCGGCTTCTCCTCGATGGACACCACCGTGCCGTCAGGCGCGAACTCCACCACGCCGTAGTCGGTCGGGTTCGAGACGTGGTAGGCGAACACGACGCCGCCGACGAGGGTCTGATGACCGGTGAGCGCCCGACCGAGGCCGTGGCCGTAGAAGATGTTGTCCCCGAGCACGAGGGCGACCGAGTCCGTGGCGATGAAATCCGCGCCGATCACGAACGCCTGCGCGAGACCTTCTGGCCGCGGCTGCACGGCGTACGAGATGTCCATCCCGAGCTCGGAGCCGTCACCGAGCAGGCGTTGGAACTGCTCCTGCTCGTGCGGCGTCGTGATCACGAGCACTGATCTGATGCCCGCCGTCATCAGCGTGGAAAGCGGGTAGTAGATCATCGGCTTGTCATAGACCGGCATGAGCTGCTTGCTCACGGCCCGCGTGATCGGATAGAGCCGGGTGCCGGAGCCGCCGGCGAGCACGATGCCACGCATGGGCGGGAAGGCTAGCACCGGGCGCAGCGGCGGACGTCGGAGCGCTGCGTGACCGATCCCTGCGTCAAGTGAACCACACCAGTCTCAGATCTCACATCTGTAACTCTTGTTTGCCTACTGCGGCACATACAGGCTTATCCTGGCCCTTGCGCTGCGCCCGTCGCGGGCCGTCGAGGCAGACCAGACCGGCAACCTCACCTGGCACCCGGGACGGCGTCCGATCCCCCAGCAGGTGCACCAGCTCGCAGAGCAGCTTCGGGAGGCACGATGACGTTGAACTTCGACCGGGACCCCGCGGTCGATGCTCACGTCAGCGGAGGCCGCAGCGCGCCGCGGTTCGCTGCCCGTCCCAACGTCCGCAGGTGGTCGTTCAACTACCGCGTCGCCCTCGTCCTCCTCGACGCCGCGGTCATCCTGGCCGCGCTGAGCCTCGCGATTCTCGTGAAATTCGACTCGGGCCCGCGCGAGCTCGAGGGCATCGGTTTCAACGTCCTTGCCATTGGCCTGGTCGTGGCGTGGCTGGTCCTGCTCATCGCGAACGGCAGCTACGACCACCGCGTCTTCGGTGTCGGGCCTGACGAATTCAAGCGCGTGTTCGTCGCCACCGCACAGCTCGCTGGACTGACCGCGATCGTCGCCTACCTCGCTGACTTCCCGCTGGCGCGCGGCTTCCTCGCCATCGCAGCGCCGGTCGGCATGCTCGCGCTGCTGCTCGAGCGCTACTTCGCGCGGAAGTACCTGCACCGGCTGCGCCGCAACGGCGACTGGTCACACCGTGTCCTCATCGTGGGCGACCAACTGCGCGCCCGCGAGCTGCTGCGTACGCTCTCCCGCGACCGGCACGCGGGGCTCAACGTCGTCGGCGCCTGCCTGACTGACGACAGCGTCGACGTCACCGCTTTGCGCAGCGGCGTCCCGGTCGTCGGCCGCGGGGACGACATCTTCGAGGCGATCACGAGCCTGGACATCGACACGGTGGCTGTGGTGACCTCGCGGCAGTTCGGCTCGGACGCGTTGCGTCGCCTGTCCTGGTCCCTCGAGGGCTCGGGCGTCGACATCATCGTCGCGCCCGCGCTGACCGATGTGGCCGGGCCGCGCATCCACATCCGTCCCGTCGCCGGCCTGCCGCTGCTGCACCTGGAGGAGCCCGACTACCGCGGCGGCACCCAGGTCGTGAAGGCTGTCTTCGACCGGGTCGTTGCGGGCAGCCTCCTCGTGCTCCTCTCACCGGTCCTGCTGGTCGTCGCGGCGGTCATCCGGATGAGCAGTGACGGGCCGGCCATCTTCCGCCAGCAGCGGCTGGGCAAGGCCGGTGCACCGTTCACCATCTGCAAGTTCCGCACGATGTACGACGGCGCCGATGCCCGCTTCCTCGAGCTGGTCGAGCGCCAGGGCGAGAACGCGGGCGGCATGTTCGTCAAGGACCGCGCGGACCCGCGCATCACGCCGTTCGGCCAGCGGCTCCGGAGGTTCTCCCTCGACGAGCTGCCGCAGCTCATCAATGTCGTGCGCGGCGACATGTCGCTCGTCGGCCCCCGCCCGCTCCCGGTCGCGGTCGAGCAGAAAGGCCTGGACGTACGCCGCCGGCTGCTCGTACGACCCGGCATCACCGGTCTGTGGCAGGTGAGCGGGCGCTCGGACCTCGCCTGGGAGGAGTCGGTGCGCCTCGATCTGTACTACGTGGAGAACTGGTCGCTGTCGTTCGACCTGCTGATCCTGTGGAAGACCGTGCGGGTCGCCTTCCTGGGAGGCGGCGCGTACTGACGTGGCCGCCTTCCGTGATGTCGACGGCCGTGATGTCGACGGCCGGGATGTCGACGGCCGCCACGACCTGGACGTTGCCCGCGACGAAAACGCAACAGGGAGCGTACGTTCGTCAATCGTGAGCACCTCCGCGGCGGACACGGGCCCCGACCCGACCCCGGCCGCCGCGGCGCCCACCCAAACCACCCGCCGCCGACTGCACGATGTGATCTCCGCGACGACGCGGGACCGGCTGCACAACGCGTTGATCGACGCGCCTGTCGCCGGCGAGATGTACGTCCGGCTGCGCACCCAGCTCCGGCACGGCCTTGTGACCCCGCGGACCGAGCTGATCCTGGAGGGATACCCAAGATCTGCCAACGCGTACGCCGAGTGGGCTTTCCGCTATGCGAACGGCGACGACGTCCGCATCGCCGTCCGGATGCACTCACCCCGGGCGGTGCGGTTCGGCGTCGAGCACGCGATTCCCACGATCGTGCTCATCCGGCGCCCGCTCGACGCCGTCGCCTCCTGGCTGCAGTACAAGCCGGGACTGAAGGCAGAGCGAGCCTTCTGGCGATACGCCCTCTACTACGAGCACGTGTATCCGCTGCGTCATGACGTGGTGATCGCGGACTTCGATGAGGTCGTGGCCGACTTCGGCGCCGTGATCAAACGTTGCAACGAGCACTACGGCACGTCCTTCGTGCCCTACTCCGGCGACGACGAGGCCGAGGCGTGGGTCCGCGAACACATCGAGCGCGCATGGGCGTACGACGAGACCGGGGAAACGCCCGAGCACCGCGTTCCCCGCCCGTCGAATGACCGGCACGCCGCGAAGGACCTGCTCGAGGGCGTGGTCGACGACCCCCGTGTCGCCAAGGCCATGCGGTCGGCGGAGCGGATGTGGGAGCGCTTTGCCTGCGAAGAGGTATGACGAGCGCTGAGCGCCCGCCGCACCCCCTCCGCCGTGTCGATGTGCTCGGTGTCGGTGTCAGCGCGGTGTCACTCCCGCAGGCCGTGGCGCGGATCGGCGACTGGGCCCGCACGAAGGAGCGCACGTACGTCTGCGTCACCGGCGTGCACGGCGTGATGGAGGCCCGCCGCGACCCGGAGCTGCGCCGGATCCACAACGAGGCCGGTCTCACGACGCCCGACGGGATGCCGATGGTGTGGGCGGGGCGCCGGGCGGGCGCGGCGTGGATGACAAGGGTGTACGGGCCGGACCTGATGCTCGCCGTGCTGAAGCAAGCGGCCGCCGAGGGCTGGTCGTCGTACTTCTACGGCGGCGCACCGGGAACGCCGGAGCTGCTCGCCCGGCGACTGTCCACCCGCTTCGCGGGCCTGCGGGTGGCGGGCGCGTGGTCGCCGCCGTTCCGGTCGCCGACACCGGCGGAGGACGCAGCGGACGTGCAACGCATCAATGCCACTCGCCCGGACTTCGTCTGGGTCGGGCTGTCCACACCGAAGCAGGAGCGATGGATGGCCGCGCACCGCGACGCTCTGGACGCGCCGGTCCTGTTGGGTGTGGGGGCGGCATTCGACTTCCATGCCGGCCTGCTCTCCCAGGCGCCGCACTGGGTGCAACGCTCCGGGCTCGAGTGGGCGTTCCGCCTCGCCCACGAGCCGCGACGCCTGGCGCCGCGCTACCTCCGCAACAACCCGGCCTTTGTCGCAGCGATCATCCGCAACCCGCCCCGCCTGCTGCCGTAGCCGGCCCTCAGCCGCTGAGGCCGGGCTGTTCGGCAGCGGCGAAGAGAACGGGCAGCGCCCCGACCGTGACGCTCGCGCCGGCGAGCACCGGCTCGGACCCGCCGCCGAAGCGGTACATCGCGGTCGTGCCCGCCGGCGCCGCGTACGCGGCCTCCCCGCCGAGGTGCCACACGATCGACACCTCGCTGCCGTCACGCTCGACCTGGCAGCGCCAGAACCCCCCGCCCTCGCCGCAGCCCAGGATCGTCGCGCCGGCGAGCCAGCGGGCGGCCGTGGCGTACGCCTGGCCGGACTCGCTCGCGGAGCTGCGGTCGGGGTTGACGAGGTAGAGCCCGACGAAGGAGCGGTCGTCCCACTTGTACCAGTAGTTGCGGGGCACGCCGTACGACGGCAGCAGCAGGTAGGTCCGGAGGATGAGCGAGGCGGCGGTGTCGCCGGTGAACACGTCGTCGGGGGTGCGGCCGTACCCGATCTCCGTGTTCCACATCGGTTTCGCGCCGTGCCCGGCCGAGCCCGCGAGCGAGCGGAAGTCCGAGACCAGGCTGAGCATCGACTCCGGCCCGTCGCCGGGATACGGATAGAGGTGGATGCCGACGACGTCGACCGCGCTCGACGGCACCGCGCCGAGGTAGGAGCTGAAGAAGCCCTGTGCGCCGCCGGTCCGCGCAGAAAGGCCGGAAGACACGACCTTCGCCGCGGGGTCGACGGCACTGATCTCCTGCGACGCGGCGATCGTGAGCTCCGCGAGCTGACCCGGCGAGCCGGTGAAGAACTGCACGAGGTTGGCCTCGTTCCAGATCTCGTACGCCTCGACCCGCCCGGCATAGCGCTGCGCGACCGTCCGCACGTACGTCCGCCAGGCCGCGACGTCCTTCGGCGGTGAGGGGGAGCCGCCGTAGCCCGAGAGGTCGGGTCGCCCCGCGGCCCAGCCCGGCGGGTGGCTGAGCACGAGCAGCACGGACGCACCCAGGTTCGTCGCGTTCGCGACCCGCGTGTCCAGTGCGCCGAAGCTCCACTTTCCTGGCGACGGCTCCAGCGCTCCCCAGGTCGAGTCGGCGTTCCAGATTCGGTACGCACCGACGGTGCTGTCGGGCCAGGCCGAGGCGTCGCGCTGCTCGACGTGCATCCCGAAGGCGGAATCGGAGACGACGACGGGATCGGTGTCGAGCGGGGTGTCCGCGGCGCCCACCCCTCCCGGGTCAGACGGCGCTGTCGTCGGGGTGGGAGTCGGTGTGGGCGATTTGCTCGGGGTGAGCCACGGGGTGGGAGGCGGGTCGGCCGAGTTGGCGGCGATGTCCGGCAGGCTGGAGACGCCACTGCCGGAGGGCACGTCGACTCCGTCGAGCGGCGGGGGAGCGCACCCCACCGCGACGGTGAGCACGGCGACGGCGGTGGCCACCACGGCGAGCACCGTAGCGACCCGCCGGGTCAGTGCGGCACGCGTTCGCTGCGCGAGCGCGCGTACGCGACGACCGGTCGCGTCCGTGGCGGACAGCAGGCGCGCGCGGTCTGGCATCCAGCGCATGTGCCTACTCCCCGGTCGCAGTACTCCTCACCGAGCGTAGTCGGCCACGCCGCTCGGCGTGGGCGGTAAATGTGTCCGGAGCGCCGTGCGTGTCAGCGCATCGCGTCGAGAGACCGGAACCACTCGATGGTGAGTTCGAGGCCTTCGATGACATCGATCTTGGGCTCCCAGCCGAGCTCGTGCCGGGCCTGGCTCACGTCGGGTTGCCGTACGGTCGGGTCGTCCTCCGGGCGCTCGATGAACTCGATCACCGACTTGGAGCCGGCGAGGGCCCGGATGGTCTCCGCGATCGACAGCACCGACATCTCGGCCGGGTTGCCGAGGTTGAAGGGGCCGGACAGATCGGAGTGCAGCGCCCGGATGACGCCTTCGATCAGGTCGTCGACGTAGCAGATCGACCGCGTCTGCGAGCCGTCGCCCGTGACCGTCATCGGCTCCCCGCGCAGCGCCTGCCGGATGAACGTGGGGATCGCTCGGCCGTCGTCGGGACGCATGCGCGGGCCGAACGTGTTGAAGATGCGCACGATGCCGGTGTTCTCGCCGACGGTGCGCCGGTACGCCATGGTCATGGCCTCCGCGAAGCGCTTGGCCTCGTCGTACACACCGCGCGGCCCGACCGGGTTGACGTGCCCCCAGTACGACTCGGGCTGGGGATGCACCTGCGGGTCGCCGTAGACCTCGGAGGTCGACGCCAGCAGGAACCTGGCCTTCTTCTCCTTGGCGAGGCCGAGGGCGTGCAGCGTCCCGATCGAGCCGACCTTCAGCGTCTCGATCGGCAGCTGCAGGTAGTCGATGGGAGACGCGGGCGACGCGAAGTGCAGGACGAGATCGACCGACCCGACGACGTGGATGTAGTCGGTGACGTCGGCGCGTACGAGCCGGAATCCGTCGCGGGTCGACAGGTGCGCGACGTTCACAGGGTGCCCGGTGGAGAAGTTGTCCAGCGCCACGACCTCGTACCCCTGGTCGAGGAGCCGCTCGCACAGGTGCGACCCGAGGAACCCGGTGCCACCGGTCACAACTGCCCGCCCCGCCCGGGCGCTGACAACCATGTGGGCAGCGTAACCGTCGGCCACCGGCGAATGAGGATCTGCTCATCTGCGCCTCACTGCCGCCTCATGCCGGCTGCCTAACGTCATGAGCACACCGAGGAACGGACACCCGGTCCACCTCAGGAACCCGAAGGAATGATCACCATGGCCCGCTCCAAGCTGTTCGCCGCACTCGCGCCCGCCGACACCGCCGGCCGCAAGAAGAGCCGCTCCAAGTCGCGCTCGAAGTCCCGCAAGTCCCGCTCGAACTGACGGCTGAGCTCAGACCTCACATGAACGACCGCACACGCAGCCACTCGAGCGGCCCCGCCACCCACGGCGGGGCCGTTCGGCGCGTACGGGTCTTGAAGCGCCTCCGGATCCGTCCCGGCGCAGGCTGGTTGTCATTGCTACGACCCGACTCCAGCGGCGAGCGCGTCGTGGAAGCCGCCGAACACCTGCAGTTGCGTGAGATCGTTCCCTGCTTCTGGCCCTATCTCCGCCCGCGCCGCGGCCGGTTGATCGCCTTGCTACTACTGCTCGCGGTGGGTCCGGCCGTCGCCGTCGCGGAGATCAACCTGTTCCGGTACGTCGTCGACGACGTGCTCGTGCCGGCCGACGTTAGGCCCCTGCTGACACTCGCGCTGCTCTACGTCGGCCTCAACCTCGTCAGCGCCGTCGCATCCGGACTCGACGACTACCTGTCGACGTCCCTGTCGCAGCACTTCCTGCTCGAGCTCCGCACCGACGTGTTCGGCCACATCCTCTCCCTGCCGCAGGCCGCCCACGACCGGCGACGCGTCGGTGACCTCGTCACCCGGCTGACCGCGGACGCTGCGGCCGTCGAGCGATTCATGGTGACGGGACTCAACTCGGGCGTGACCGCCGGGCTCCGGATCGTCTTCTACACCGGCGCCCTGTTCTGGCTCCAATGGCAGCTGGCTGCGCTCTCGCTGCTCGTCGTGCCCGTGCTGTGGTTCGTCGCCGGCCGCTTCGCTCGCCTGGTCAAGACGGTGTCACGGGAGCGCATGCGCCGCGGTGGTTCGGTGAGTGCGGTCGCCGAGGAGCACCTGGGCAGCGTGCCGCTGGTCCAGGCGTACGGGCGGGAGGACGAGGCGACCGCCGCCTTCCGTCGCGAGAGCACCGGGATCGTCGCAGCCGAGCTCGCGGCCAGCCGCATCCGGGCGCTGTTCACACCGGCGGTTGACCTGGCCGAGCTCCTCGCCGTGCTCGCCGTCATGGGTCTCGGAACCTGGGCGCTCGCCACCGACAGGCTGACACTCGGAGGGCTGCTGGCGTTTCTCACCCTGCTCACGCAGCTGTACGGGCCGCTGCGCGACCTCACCACGCTTGTCCCTAGCCTCTTCGCCGCCACGGCGGGCGCCGAGCGCATTCTCGAGCTGCAGCGTGAGCTGCCGCTGCCGGAGGCGCCCGACGCTCTGGATCTTCGTCAGGTCGACGGAGCAGTAGCGCTGACCGACGTAACCGTCCGCTATCCCGGCGCGACCCGGAACGCCCTTCACAACGTGAGTGTCGACGTCTCGCCGGGTGAGACCGTCGCAGTGGTCGGACCGAGCGGCGCGGGAAAGTCGACGCTGGTGCGGCTGCTCTCCCGCGTGGTCGACCCGACAGAGGGCGCTGTCAGGCTCGACGGTCACGACCTGCGGGCGGTGCGCATCAGATCGGTGCGGAGCAACGTGTCCGTCCTCCTCCAGGAGACGCTGCTGCTCGACGCCACTGTCCGCGCCAACATCGCGTACGCCCGACCCGGCGCCACCGACGCCGAGGTCGAGGCGGCGGCAGTCGCGGCCGATGCCCACCGCTTCGTCTCGGCCCTCCCGGACGGCTACGCCACCTCCGTCGGACCACGCGGACGAAGCCTCTCGGGCGGCCAACGGCAGCGCATCGCGACGGCCCGCGCGCTCCTGCAGGACGCGCCCGTCCTCGTGCTCGACGAGCCGACAACCGGCCTTGACGAGGCGACGGCGCGTACGGTGCTCCGCTCCCTCGCCGACGTCCGCCGTGGCCGCACGACGATCCTGGTGACGCACGACCCGGTCGCTATCGAGGTCGCGGACCGGGTGCTCCGGCTTTCCGGCGGCCGGCTCGTCGAAGACCGTGCGAAGGAACACCGACCGGTCGCGGTGCTTTCATGACTCGTGCTGACCCGGCCGGCGTCGCCGCTGACATCCTCGCGAACACGCCTGAGGGCCCGCCTGTCGTTGCGCCCGGGACGGTGCTCGCACCCGGCTACGTCGCGCTGCGGCTGCTCAGTCGCGGCCACCGCCTCGACGTCTACGACGCGTGGAGCGAGGGCCGTCGATGCCGCTGCGTCGTCAAGATCGCCCGCCCGGACCGAGCGGGTGAGCCCGGCGTTCGACGCCAGCTGCTCGAGGAGGGCGCGCTGCTTCGTCGCCTCGACCATCCGCACTGGGTCCGGCTGTATGACGTGATCGACGGGGAGCGGGCCGCGCTCATCCTCGAGACCCTTCCGGGCGCCACCCTCTCCGCGGTGCTGGACGACCGGCGCCGCCTGTGCGCCGACGACGCGATGGTGCTCGGCGCGCAGCTCGCATCGGCACTCGGCTACCTCCACGATCGCGGCTGGCTGCATCTTGATCTCACGCCCGGGAACGTCGTCGTCACGGGCGGTATGGCGAGGGTGATCGACCTCAGCCTGGCGCGCCGGCCGGGACCGAGCCGACGCGGTGCAGGCACTGCCGGCTACCGCTCACCGGAGCAGGTCGCCGGCGATCCCGTCGGCTCGGCCACCGACGTCTGGGGGCTCGGCCTGCTGCTCCACGAGGCGCTGTCGGGCCGCGAACCGGGCGCAACCAGGCGCCGGTCCGACGGTCTCCCACCGCTACGGCGGCGCCAGGGTGTTCGCCGCCTGCCGAGCACGCTGGTCGATCTCGTGAACGAGTGCCTCACACCGGACCCCCGACGCCGACCTCGCCTCGACGCAGTGCTCCAAAGGCTGTCGGGAGCGCACGCACCGACCGCGCAGTCCGCCCCTTGCTGAGAGAAGCGGCCCGCTCAACCGTCGAGGGTCGGGATGGGGACGGGCGAGAACGGCTCGGGCAGGTATCCACGGGGACGGTGGCGCGGGGTTCCCAACTACGGCACGCACACAAGCACCCGCCAAGGCATGGCAGCCACACCCGCAGACCACGCTGCATCCCGCCCCGGATCCGGCTCCACATTGATCACACACGGCGCCTCGACTCAGGCAGGACGCGTCGATGAAGCTGCCGGGCAGCTTCCACGATGGCGTCATGGGTCAACGTCAGTGACTCAACCCGTACGAGGTCTGGCCGCG
>Ga0136634_10001120_pt1 | contig 10478 bp, 9 predicted proteins | sample AntDrymUQ8332106_2_FD_104654 | JGI IMG/M metagenome (GOLD analysis project Ga0136634, IMG submission 104654) | Polar desert sand microbial communities from Dry Valleys, Antarctica - metaG UQ833 (21.06) | ecosystem: Environmental > Terrestrial > Soil > Desert | place: Antarctica: Dry Valley... | reverse complement strand
CGCCGCTATCGATGCGGGCCTGCGTGCGCGCGGCAGCCTCCTCGATGCGCAGCTTGGGCAGCCCGGCGTGAATGGCCTTCGCCGTGCCGCCCAACTGCTACACCTCCTGGATATGCGCCCAGGCCTTACTGGCGAGATCATGCGTGAGCAGTTCGACGTAATAGCTCCCGCCCCAAGGGTAGATCACGCGGCAGGTCCCGGTTTCCTGGGCGATGAAAAGCTGCGTGTTGCGGGCGATGCGGGCGGAGAAATCGGTCGGCAAGGCGAGCGCTTCGTCGAGCGCGTTGGTGTGCAGCGATTGCGTGCCGCCATGCGTCGCGGCGAGCGCTTCGATGCAGGTGCGGGCGACATTGTTGTAGACGTCCTGCGCCGTCAGGCTCCAGCCCGAGGTTTGGCAATGCGCGCGCAGCGACATGGAACGCGGGCTTTTTGCGCCGAGCTCCGTCATGATTTTGGCCCAGAGCAGCCGTCCGGCGCGCATCTTGGCCACTTCCATGAAGAAGTTCATGCCGATGGCCCAGAAAAACGACAGGCGCGGCGCGAAATCGTCGATGGCGAGCCCGGCCTTCATGCCAGCGCGCACATATTCCATGCCGTCGGCGAGCGTGTAGGCGAGTTCCAGATCCGCCGTCGCGCCAGCCTCCTGCATATGATAGCCGGAGATGGAAATGGAGTTGAACCGCGGCATCTTCGCGGACGCGTAAGTGAAGATGTCGGAGATGATGCGCAGCGACGGCTCGGGCGGGTAAATATAGGTGTTGCGGACCATGAACTCCTTCAGAATGTCGTTCTGAATGGTCCCCGCCAGTCGTTCAGGCGCAACGCCTTGCTCCTCGCCCGCGACGATGAACAGCGCCAGCACCGGCAGCACCGCGCCGTTCATGGTCATCGACACGGTCATTTCCGACAGCGGAATGCCGTTGAACAGCGTACGCATATCGTAGATGGAGTCGATGGCGACGCCCGCCATGCCGACATCGCCTTTAACGCGCGGATGGTCGCTGTCATAGCCGCGATGCGTGGCGAGATCGAAGGCGATGGAGAGGCCCTTCTGCCCGGCCGCCAAATTGCGCCGGTAAAAGGCATTCGACTCCTCGGCGGTGGAAAACCCGGCATACTGGCGGATCGTCCAGGGCTGCTGGACGTACATCGTGGGATAGGGGCCGCGCAGGAAAGGCGGCAAGCCGGGCAGGCCGTCGATGGCGCCCAGCCCGTTCAGGTCCGCCGCGGCGTAAACCGCTTTCACCGGGATGCCCTCTGGCGTCAGCCAAGGCTCGATGCCCGTTTCGCGCGCTTCGGCCTCGCCCTCGGGCAGCCTCCATTCCACATCGGCGAAGTTCGGCAAGCCGCTCATGGCGCTTTCCCGCTCATCGGCGCCGGCCGCGCTTGGAGGCGGCGGCGTCCTCGTCTTCATCATAATCCTCGGTCTCGGCGTCCCCCAATTCCTTGACCCGCATCGCGTCATGGAGTTCGGACAGCGTCTTCACCGCATCGCAGCCATCGTAAATGATACGGTCGATGGCGCGCTTATCCTCCTCGCCGAATATGCTGAGCGTGTCCCGCGTGGCGGCGAGGTAGACCGCGATCGCGCCCGCCCGCTTTAAGGCCAGCGCAGCGCCCGGCAGGGCGGCTAGGGTTTTGGGGGAGCCGCAAAGGCAGGCGATCGGAGCGGGGCTTCTTTGAAATTTGCGCGCCAGCGCGGCCAGATCGGTGAAGCCGCCTTCGTCCAAGACCTCGATGCCGCCTGCCGCAAAAAAATTCTGCGCCCAGCTTGCCTGAGCGTTGTAATCGGCGAGCCTGCCGAGATTGGCCAGGAAAACCGGCGGGCGCGCCTTCACGCGGCTGGTCGCGCGGTCCGATGCGGCGCGGAGGTGTTCGAACGCCTCGGCGCCGCGCACGCTCGTAGAAGGAATGAAGTCAAAACGCTCCATGAGGGTGTCGCCCGCGCGCTCCAGCCCCTTCAGCGTGGCGCCGGAATGCGCGGCGGCGATCATCGCCGCAAAGCGTTTGCCCCTGCCGGCCGGCGGCAAGGCGGGAACGTCGCCTTCCTCGTCCAAGATGGCCAGATCGATCTTGAGATCCTCGGGGCGAGGAAAAATCGGCTGCTCGCTCAGATTGGGAAAGGACGAGACGCCGGTGATCTTGTCCCGCCCTCGGGCGATATTGTGCTGGCGCCGCATGCGAACATCGCTCAGGGCGCGCATCAGCACGCCCTGCTCCAAAGCGCTGACCAGCCCGCCGCACGCCTCGATGCGGCGGAACTCGCCCCAGGCCTGCGCGGCCAGCGTATGCGTGAGATGTTCGACATACCAGGACCCGCCCGCCGCGTCCGCGACGCGGCCCATTTGCGCTTCCTCCTGCAGGATAAGTTGCGTGTTGCGCGCCAAGCGCCGGGAAAACGCATCTGGCGTGCCCTGCCGCGTGTTGAACGGGATCAGCAAGATGCCTTCCGCGCCGCCGACAGCAGCCCCGAACGCGGCGGCCGTTCCGCGCAGCAGGTTCACATGCGGATCGCGTTCGGTCACCATGCGGAACGACATTTCGGCGATGAGCGGCGGGGCCTTGGGCGGGAAGCCGGCCGCTTCCCCCACACGCGACCAGAGCGCGCGCATGGCGCGGAACTTGGCGATGGTGACGAACAGATCGGCATCGGCCGTGAGACAGAATTGTATGGCGTTAGCCGCGGCGTCAAGCGGCCATCCGGCTTCGGTCAGCGCGCGGCAATAGCTTATCCCCGCCGCTAGGGTGTAGGCCAATTCCTCCCGTGCCGAGCCGCCCGCCTGATGCCAGGCGCGGCCGCTGGCCAGGAACGGGTGCAGCCCATAGCCCTTGTCACGCAGGAAGGAGGCGGCATCCACCGCATCCGCCATGATCTTCTGGCGCTCGGCCGGGATAAGGCCGTTGGCGGCCATGATGCTCAGCGGATCGAGCCCGGCGCATCCTTGAACGGTCTCCGGCGCCAGACCCGCTTCTTCCCACAAGGCGGTGATCAGGGCAGCCCCGCCCAGCGTGTCCAGACCGCCGGAGAGGTAGAGCGCGGCATTGCCGAGGCGCACGCCATCGAACACCTGTTGCAAAGCGCTCAGGGTGCGGGCGCCGAGATAGGCGCCGCCATAAGGGATATTCCCGCCGAGCTGCAGCCAGAACGCCCCGACGCCCGCTTCGAGATCCGATTTCAGCTGGCGGTTGGCTTCCCCGATGTCGAGATGGTCGACGAACTGAATGATCGTCCACGGCCGGCCGTTGTCTGCCCGCGCAGCCCCGCGAATGAAAGGCGACGCGCCCACCTGGCCGGAAAGGCGGGCCAGATAGGCCGCGTCGGAGCTTGTGTACAGCGGGGCGACCGCGAAGCCTTCGTAAAGCGCGGTGTCGAGCGCGGAGAACGGAGCGTCGCCGAGCGCCTTCTGCGCGGCAGCCCGCCAGTCTTCCAGAGCAGGGGCGGCAAATCCGCTAGCAAGATCTCGCTCGTTCATGCTCGATAATACTCAATGCCCTGCCGCCACGTCCACCCCCGCGAAGGCATGATCCGGTAAACGGGGGACCCATTTCTCGAAAAGATCATGCTGTTGCAAAAACATAGCGCGCCGGTCTGCACGCATCACGGCAGGATCGGGCCTAAAGCGTGGGCGACCAAAATGCCGGATGGTAGTCGTATCCCGATTTTGCCCGCGAAACGAAGCCGACGCCGGGGAAATCGAGATGCATGCCCGCCACCATCATCCGGTCCGAGGCGGCTCGATCGAAGGCCGCTTTGCGGCTGGCGATCGCCGCATCCTGATCGACATCGAATCGGATCGCCCATTCCGGGCGCGCGAATTGCAGGGCGGCCGTGTGAACGATGTCGCCCCAGACGAGGAGGCCGGCATCGCCCGAGGACACCTGGACCATGGTATGGCCCGGCGTGTGACCGGGGGCGGGCAGGGCGGTCAAGCCTGGAACGATGTCCCCGCCGGAGATTTTGCGGATCCGCCCGGCATACGGCTTCACGGAATTACGCGCGGTTGCGAAGAACGGCCTCACCTCGGCGGGCGCTTGGGCAAGGATGGCGTCATCATGCCAGAAGGCGAACTCCTTCTCGGTGACGACGATTTCGGCATTGGCGAAAGCGGCTTTGCCGTCGGCGCTGACCAGCCCGGCCACGTGGTCGGGATGCATATGGGTCAGGAAAACCGTATCCACATTAGCCGGATCGATGCCCGCCGCGGCGATCGTGATGGGCAGCCTGCCGTTCGTCGGGCCGAAGGCATTCGCCGCGCCGGTGTCGATAAGCACCAGCGCGTTTCCAGTGTTGACAGCGAAAGCATTAACGGCCGTGGGCACCTTAGCGGCGGGACGGTGAGCCGCTTCCAGCAATTGCCCAGCCTCGGCTTTGTCGGCGTTCGCATAGTAAACGGAGTCGAGGTCGAACACGCCGTCATTGAGCGCGGTCACTTCGAAGCCGCCCACGGCGAAACGGTAGAAGGCAGGGGCCTGCTTGCCCTGTAAGGGCGCCTTGGCCAACGCCGGGAGTGGGAGAGCGGCCGCGCCAAATGCAGCCGCCGAGAGGTGAAGAAAATTTCGCCGATCCAAGGTCATGCCGATGCCTCGCTGTGCTGGAAGGGGGGAGACATACCCGCAAAACCGGCAATCCGGTACTGCCAATTGTGCGCCGCGCGTCAATAGGTCATGACCGGCGCGATTTCCTTGGCCTGCTTCACCCAGCCTTCGAGCTGCGTTACGCTGGGCATTTGGCGCACGAGCTTGCGTTTGCTGTTCGCATCGACGATAGCGGCGCGCAAATTGTCGGGGCGGCGCTTGGCGAGTTCCTTGATCGTGTCCACGCCCGCGACCTCAAGCAATTCGCTAAATTCCTCGCCGACCCCTCTTATGCGCATGAGATCGCACATATTGGCCCATTTCAGAATGAGCTGCTCATCGACGCCGGTCGCCTGCGCCAAATCCTTTCTCCCCTTCCGCGTAGCCGCTTTATCGAGAAGTTGCTTGGTGTTCTTGATCCCGGCTTTGCCGAGTATGGCCGCGAATTTCGGGCCCACGCCTTCGATTTTTTCGACCCTGTATTGCATGACGCCCCTCTGACGTTTTTAAGTTGAGCATAGCTTTCCTGCGGCGCGAACGGCCGAGCCAACGGATAAGCTAACAGATGGTTGCAGCTTGCAAAAGAGTTCAATCCTTATCGCGCACGATGTTTGAGCAGTGTCTTAGGGCGCGCAAGGGCGGCTAAGTTTCCAGCCTTTAGCGGGAACGGTTTGGCCGGGCGTCGATTCTACGTTAGCAAGGATGACTGGCTTCGACCGGAAAGTAAGGCGGCAAGGATGAGCGAAGTGGAAGACGGCGCGATTTTCCTCGGAACGAGCGTCAAGAGGGAACAGCTCCTCTTGCGCCTGGCCAACCGCCATGGCCTCATCACCGGTGCGACCGGGACGGGAAAGACGGTCTCGCTGCAAATTCTGGCGGAAGGGTTTTCACGCCAGGGCGTCCCGGTTTTTGCTTCGGACGTCAAGGGCGATCTGTCAGGGATCGCGATGAAGGGCGTTTCCAAACCCTTTCTCGAAGAGCGCGCGAAGAAAATCGGCCTGGACGACTATGGCTATCAAGCGTTCCCCGTCATATTTTGGGATCTGTTCGGTGAGCAGGGCCATCCGATCCGCGCGACGATCGAGGATATGGGGCCGCTTCTCCTCTCCCGCCTCCTGGAGCTCAACGAGGTGCAGGAAGGCGTGCTCAACATCGCGTTTCGCATCGCGAAGGACGAAAAACTCAAGCTTATCGATCTAAATGACCTTCGGGCGATCACCGCCAATGTTGCCGAGCGGGCCGACCAGCTCACCAAGCAATATGGCAATGTGTCTAAGAGCTCGGTGGGCGCCATTCAGCGGCGTCTGCTGGTTCTGGAGGAGCAATCCGCCGATCAATTCTTTGGCGAGCCGGGGCTCGACATCAAGGACTTCATGCGCACGGCGCCGGACGGCCGCGGCGTGATCAGCATCCTTGCCGCCGACAGGCTGATGTCCTCGCCGCGCCTTTATGCCACCTTCCTGCTCTGGCTGCTCAGCGGGCTGTTCGAGAAGCTGCCCGAATTGGGCGATCCGGATAAGCCCAAGCTGGTTTTCTTCTTTGACGAGGCTCACCTGCTGTTCGATGAAGCGCCGAAGGCGCTGTTGTCGCGCATCGAGCAGGTGACTCGTCTCATTCGCTCCAAGGGGGTGGGCGTCTACTACATCACGCAAAACCCGCTCGATGTGCCGGACACCGTATCAAGCCAGCTCGGCAACCGCATCCAGCATGCGCTGCGCGCCTTCACCCCGCGCGAGCAAAGGGCCGTGAGGGCGGCCGCGGAAACCTTTCGCCCCAATCCGGAGCTGGACGTGGAGCGCGCCATACTCGAGCTAGGCGTCGGCGAGGCGCTGGTTTCCATGCTGGAGAAAAAGGGGGAGCCCTCGATCGTGCAGCGCACGCTCATCAGGCCGCCCGCCTCGCGCCTCGGCCCGGTCACACCCGAGGAACGCCGGGACATTGTCGCCGCCAGTCCGGTCAAAGGGGTTTACGATAAACGCCTGGAGCGCGACTCCGCGCATGAGCGGCTGAGCGAACGCGCCCAGCAAGCGGCGGAACGGGCCGGTGAACAGGATGAATACCAGCGGCACGGTGAATTCCGCATTCCCCGCCCGCCCGGCGCCGAAGGGCGCCGCAGGCCTGCCGCGCCGCGCACCGACTCCACTGGCGGGGCCTTTTCCAAATCGCTGGCGCGCTCCATTGGCGCGGCGATCCCGCGCATCCTGGAGCGCCTCCTGCGCGGCCGCCTAGGCCGTTAACCTCGAAGGAGAGTGATATGAGATCTGCCCCTCTCGCGGGCGCGCTCTTGGCGTTTCTGCTGCTGCAGGACATGCCGGCCGAAGCGCAAACCGGCAAGATCACCGACGACGACCTTTACCGGGCCGAGACGATCGTCACCGGGACCGGGGAAGCCGAGCGCCTGCGCGGCTTCGGCGTGGGCGCCGAGGAAGCCGTGATCAAACTGACCGGCGACGCCAAGCTCGTGGGCGCGGCAAAGATCAAGCCGATCGTCGATCGCGCCGCGGAGCTGGTTGCGGACTTTACCTATGAAGACCGCATGAAGGGCATTCCGATCCATGACGAGCAGGGCACGCGCGATCGCCCGCATTATTTGCGCATCCGCTTCGACAAGGAGAAATTCGACGCGGCGCTGCGTTCGGCTAGGCTGGAAAAGTGGAAGGGAGAGCGTCCGCTCGTGGCGGTATGGCTCGGTGTCCGGGAGGTACGCGGGAAATACGTGCTTACCAGCGAGGGGCCCGAGGGCTACGGGCAGCGCGAGGTTATGAAAGATGCCGCGATCCGGCGCGGCGTACCGATCGTTTTCCCGCCGCCCGGACCGTCGGCGGTCAGCTATGCGACCATCGACAAGAGCCTCTGGCGTGTCCTGCAACAGGAAGCCGAGAAGATGGGCGCGCAGGCCGTTCTTTACGGCAACCTCGATTTTGACGGCAAGATGAGTTGGAATACGCGCTGGACGCTGGCAGGGCGGCGGGCTTATGCAAAATGGTCGATGCAAGGGGTAACGTTCGATGCGGCGCTCAAAGGCGCGATCGAGCGGACCGCCGAGGCGTTGGCGAAAACGGCTCAATAGGCACACAGGGACGAAAATGAAAAAGTGCTTGGGAGGGTTCATTGCCCTCACATTTTGCCTTCTTGCGGTTTCATCCAGCGAGAGCCAAGCGCGGCGCTATGGGCAGCCGGGGGGCGATCACGAAGCTGGGCAATTTGACTATTACACCCTCGCGCTCTCCTGGTCGCCAACCTACTGCGCCAGCAAGGGCGGCCGGGACGGCAGCCCGCAATGCAGCGGGCCTCGGCCTTTCGCCTTCGTGTTGCACGGGCTTTGGCCGCAATACAGCCGCGGCTGGCCGCAATTTTGCGCAACGTCTTCGCGGCCCTGGGTGCCGGAGCGAACCATCAACGACATGCTCGAAATCATGCCCAGCAAAAGGCTCATCATCCACGAATATAAAAAGCATGGCACGTGCGCGGGACTTTCCCCGGACGATTATTTCGATGTCGCCCGTAAGCTGTATGAGAGCATTAAGATCCCCGAGCGCTATAAGCTCCCCGAGAGAACAATCTTGGTTTCCCGTGGCGAGGTGATTGACGCGTTCATCCAAGAAAATCCCGACCTCAAGCCGGAAATGATCGCGGTATCTTGCGGGGATCGGCGCCTGCAAGAGTTGCGGGTATGTTTTGGCCGCGATCTGAAACCGCGCCCCTGCGGCGACAATGAAAACGCCCGCAAGCTTTGCTCCAGGGATGAGCTTATCATGCCGCCGGTGCGCCAAGGCCGGGCAAGCGCGAATTGAGGCTTACGCAACGATCGGGAAAGCGGATTTGGCGTCTGGTGTAATTTGATCGCAGAAAAGCTGGATCGGGATAGATGTCGCGCGACCCCGGTTTATCACTCGGCCGAGGCGGTCTGCCAAGCCGGACCCATTTCGCGAGCCATGAACCCGTCAAGGCCGTCTTGCATTTCCGCAAGACTGACTGCTACTGTGTCGACGAAAAAGCTTGGGCTAAAACGGCTTTCGTAAGCCAGCCAAAGAAGGAAGACGGCCAGCAGCGACGCGCGCGGAATCATTGTGCCCCTCACGATGACATGGACCCATTCGGGTCAGCCTAGGTTGTTGGAAAAGCGGTTCGTGCTGCCTTGCGCGAACGATACCGCGCATTCATTAAGCGACTGTGGATGAAACACAGTCAGCCCAAGCCGGTTCCGCTTACTTTGCGGTCCGCGAAATTTTTTGTTGCCGAGCTAAAAAAAATGTGTATCGGCCCGCCGCGATTGGTCTGATGACGGCAGCTTAGGCCCAGGCGCTCCCCTGTGACCGAACCGTCCCGAACGCGCACATGCTCATAAAGCGCATTTCGCTCTACTCACCGCATTCGACCACGGGAAACAGCGAGCGGTAGCCCATCGCGCGCTCGTCGAAGATCACGTCGGAGCGCGAAATCGGCCGCGCCAGCGCCATGCCTTCGAGCGACCGGCAGCGGCTCAGCGCGACATAGGCCTGGCCATGGGCGAACGTGCCGCGCCCAAAATCGACATACACTTTGTCCAGCGTCATGCCCTGGCTTTTATGGATTGTCAGCGCCCAAGCGAGGCGCACGGGCAGCTGCCGGAACGAGCCGACGACCTTCTCCACCATCCGGTCCTTGTCCGGGTCATGCTCGTAGCTGATTTTTTCCCAGGTCACGGCCTCGAGTTCGTGTTCCTCGCCGGCGATCTCGATCCAGACCGTGTGCTCCTTGATGCGCGACACCCGCGCCTGCGTGCCATTCACCCAACGCCTCTCGGCGTCGTTGCGCAGAAGCACGATTTTGCAGCCCTCTTTCAGGATCAGCGCCGCATCCGTGGGGAAGGCGGACGGCTCGAACCTGCCGGTGACGATCGCCTCGAAACGGGTGCCGGCGCCACTCAGACGGTCGAGGAACGCGCGGTTGGTCTGTTCCGCCGCCTGATTGATCGGCGTGAGCACGATGTAGTCGTCCGCATCGGGCAGCGAGCGGAACGGTGCGACGCGAGCGTTGAACACGTCGAGATGCGCCCGCTCCGGGTGGCCGTCGCGGATGCCGTTCAGCGCTTCGAGAAAGGCGGGGTCGCTCTGGCGGAAGACATGCTGCAACTCGACAAGGCCAAGCCGTTCCTCGCGGAAGACCGGGGCGTGAAAAAAGTAAATGCCGCCGAACGCGTCGCCGAACACCTCCTGCATTTCGCGCTCGCGCACGACCGGGGGAAGCTGATGCAAATCGCCCAGCGCCAGCATCTGCACGCCGCCGAACGGCACTCTGGGCTGCTTGCGGGCGATCCGCAAAGCCAGGTCCATGCCCTCCATGAGATCGGCTCTGACCATGGAAACTTCATCGATGATCAGGGTATCGAGCCCGCGCAGCAAAGCGGCTCGCCGCGACCGTTTCACGACCTCAGGCGTGATGAGCTGCGGCGGAAAGCCAAAGAAGGAGTGGATCGTCTGCCCCTGCACACTGACGGCGGCAAGGCCCGTCGGCGCGAGCACAGCCGTTTTGGACTGCAAATTGGCCCGAAGGCAGCGCAGCAGGGTCGACTTGCCCGTTCCCGCCTTCCCTGTGATGAACAGGTGGTTGCCCTCGGCGGCCGACGCGATTACCGAGGCAAATTCGCCCGACGGCTGAACGCCAGCAGGCCAGCGCACGCTTGGATAGGTTCTGGCAGCGGGCTGTGCCGCACGCGCTTTCATGCGTTCTGTCCGCCTTTCGCAGCCGCTGCCCGTAGCGCCGGGACTGGCCCTGTGAATACCACGGAACGGAGAAACCGGGCGCTTGCTAAATCCACTTATCCAGCGGCCGCGCGTTCCGCTTTTTTACGGTCGTTGGGATCGAGCAGACGCTTGCGCAGGCGGATGGATTGCGGTGTGATCGCGACCAGCTCGTCGTCG
>Ga0136634_10001119_pt1 | contig 10493 bp, 5 predicted proteins | sample AntDrymUQ8332106_2_FD_104654 | JGI IMG/M metagenome (GOLD analysis project Ga0136634, IMG submission 104654) | Polar desert sand microbial communities from Dry Valleys, Antarctica - metaG UQ833 (21.06) | ecosystem: Environmental > Terrestrial > Soil > Desert | place: Antarctica: Dry Valley... | reverse complement strand
AATTTAAATGCCGTATGCAGGATAAAGATGGCGTTTATCAATGGATGTATATAAAAGGAACACCTCGTTTTAATGCAAATAAAGATTTTGCAGGATTTGCCGGTGTTTGTATAGAAATACAGGAGGAACAGCATGCAATTATAAACTTAGAGAACGCTTTAGCCGAAAAAGACCTTGCATTAGAAATTTTAAGGAAAGAGTTGGCAGAAATAAATAGTGAACATAAACGCCATAATACCGGCCTTGAATCTTTTACCTACATTGCTTCGCACGATTTACAGGAACCACTTAGGAAAATACAAGCTTTCAGCAAGCTCATATTAAATAAAGAAGCGGAAAATTTTTCTGCAAAGGCTATAGATTATTTCTCCCGCATTACCAGCGCAGCAGAACGTATGCAACGATTAATAGATGATTTGTTAAGCTATTCGTCTACTAATGTTGGGACATATCTTTTAAGCCTACAAATTTAAATGTCGTGCTGGAAGAAGTATTACAAAACTTCCAGGAAGTAATTGAAGAAAAAGGAGTGACGATGCAAGTTGATGAATTACCTACCGTACCTGCTATTCATTTCCAGCTTATTCAATTGTTTAACAATATCATTTCAAACGCAATTAAGTTTAGTAAAAAAGATACCCCACTTGTCATTACCATCAGGGCAGCGGAAGTGGCGGCAGAAAATATTAATGCGGTAAATGAAGTAAAAGCCGGTAAATACTGGCATATCAGTATTGCAGATAATGGAATTGGTTTTGATCAACAGTATCACAGCAAGATTTTTGAACTTTTTCAGCGGCTTCATGGTAAAAGTGAATATATAGGTACAGGTATCGGACTTGCTATTTGTAAAAAAATTGTAAACAGTCACAAAGGTTATATAACAGCCAGCGGGCAGCCAGGTTTGGGAGCCACTTTTAATATTTATTTGCCATTTATTGTATAATTTTTTGGCAATACGTATGCTCACACTTTAAAAATATTAAGTAATGGAAACATACTTTTCTGAGCTATTTTTTTTACAAGCTCCTGCGCAATTTTCATGGAAGCAATTGTTAATGGGCAGTGAAGAATGGGGCTTTCTTGCGGAAACAGTTTTGCGTTCTTTCATTATGTTTATTATTATACTTACTAGTCTCAGAATATTAGGTAAAAGAGGCGTTAAACAATTGTCCGTTTTTGAATTAGTAGTTATTATAGGATTAGGCTCAGCTGCCGGCGATCCTATGTTTTATAAAGAAGTAGGAATATTGCCTGCTCTTGTAGTATTTATAATGATAGTAAGCCTCTACAGCCTGATCACTTATTTAATAGGTACCAATAAAAAGTTTGAAACTTTGGTAGAAGGAAAGCCCGTAAGCCTGATAGAAAATGGGGTGTTTTCTATTGAAAATTTTAAAAAAGAGGTTTTAGGGGAAGATGAATTTTTTGCAGAATTACGAATGCAATCTGTTTCACAATTGGGGCAGATAGAGAAAGCCATTCTGGAAAGTTCCGGACAAATCAGCCTGTTTTATTTTACTGACGACGAAGTAAAGTACGGCTTGCCTATATTACCGGGCATATTGGATGAAGCTTATATAAAAATTAAAGCACAGGGCTACCATTCCTGTATTTTTTGCGGACATACTGCGCAACTTGAGCCTAAAGAAGAACATACCTGTCCTTTATGCAAAAAAAATGAATGGATTAAAGCCAGCAATAAAAAACGAATTAAATAGCAAATATCTACCTGGCAGTGTTACCCTCCAATCTCCTTTTGTAACATACCTTTTGCAAGCGCCTTCCAAAATAGAGCTGACAATCCAGCCTCAGCACCTAAAGCCACCACTGCATTGCGCAATTTGTCCAAAACTTTTACATTGCTGATATTGGGCACTTCATTTCGTCCATGATAGGAAAAAGTTACTGTAGTGCCGTTCCTTTTTACGACAAAGGTAGAAGTAGCATTTTCGTCAAAAAAGTGAGCAATGTCTGCATCTGGTGTGTTTGGATTAGTACAGGCTCGTAATCTTACAGCCATGCTATCGCTAACGTTAGGTACAGTATTTTCCTCAATTGTTTCCACTTTTACCCAATCATAACCTTCGCCTGCGGCGGAGCCTGGTCCGGGAATATCTATACTCATATAGTCGCCTGTTTGTAATAGGCGTTCTACCTTGTCTTCACCTGGCACAGATATGGCAAAACTTGCATTTAATCCTGGCGTAAGCTGTTCCCATATTGGTGGATTTAGTAACCTTGCACAAGCCCTGTTATAAGTAACTATAGCTTCCTCTTCAGAATTTTCCACCACAAATTCCTCTTTATCTACAAATTTTCCCTTTTCATTTTCGGGAGTTGCTTCGTCTTGTTGTGCTGCGTTCATAAAATTAATTTAAGCATATGTATAAAAATTTATGCCAGTTTAGTAAAACCTATAATTGTATATGGTTAACCAGCTTTTCTTACATTGCAACAAATAAACTAACGCTATGCCACACTGTCGATTTAAAAATTTATCCTTCTTTATTTGCTGTTTCTCACTCCTTATTGCTGCGTCTTCCTGTAAGTTCAAAGAAAAAGTACCCCTACTTGTTCACCATGCCAGTATATATACTGTAGATGATAGTTTTTCTTCAGCAGAAGCAATGGCCATCCGTGATGGAAAAATTATTGCCATAGGCAGCAATGATGAACTTTTAAAAAAGTATGAAGGTGAAGAAACCCTTGATGCAGGCGGTAAAGCTATTTTTCCGGGTTTTATTGATGCTCATTGTCATTTTACCGGTTATGCAACCGATAAATGGAAAAGCGATCTTGTAGGAACATCTTCGTGGGAAGAGATTGTAAATAAAATGGTAACGTATAGCAAGAACGCACCAATGTTGTGGATCTATGGCCGTGGCTGGGATCAGAATGATTGGAGCATTAAAGAGTATCCTGATACAAAAATACTGGATAGCTTGTTTCCAGACAGACCGGTATATTTAAAACGAGTAGATGGCCATGCTGCCATTGCTAATACTACTGCATTAAAAATGGCAGGCATCACAGCATCCACAACAATTATTGGTGGTAGTGTTGAACTTAAAAATGGACAACCAACCGGAATTTTAATTGACAATGCAATGGATCTTGTAGAAACAAAAATTCCGGCGATTAGTGATAGCCTCGCAAAAAAATACTTTTTAGAAATGCAGGCAGAATGTTTTGCAGAAGGACTTACCGGAGTTCATGATTGTGGCGTGAGTGAACATACTATTGATCTTATTGAAGCATCGCATAAAGCAGGTGATCTTAAAATGAAAATATTTGCACTCTTAAGTGATAACCCTGCTTATTATGACAGTTGGGTTAAAAAAGGCAGATACAGTAATGGCCGTTTAACAGTGGGTGGTTTTAAATTGTATGCTGATGGTGCACTTGGAAGCCGGGGAGCATGTTTACTCACAGATTATAATGACAGGATAGGATGGAAAGGTTTTTTATTGAGTGATCCGGCTTATTTTTTAGATAAAGCGCAAAAACTTGCCAACAGTAATTTACAAATGTGTACGCATGCAATAGGCGATAGTGGTAACCGTATGATATTAAACACCTACGCCGCAGCTTTAAAAGGAAAAAATGATAAGCGATGGAGAATAGAACATGCGCAGATTGTAAATGAAAAAGATTTTACTTTTTTTGCAGATTATAGTATCATACCATCTGTGCAGCCAACACATGCTACCAGCGATATGTACTGGGCAGCAGACAGGGTAGGTGCAGAAAGAATGAAAGGGGCGTATGCCTATAAAAAATTATTACAAACCAATAACTGGATGCCGTTGGGTACAGATTTTCCGGTGGAATATATCAGCCCATTCAAAACATTTTTTGCTGCCGTGGTGCGTAAAGATTCCAAAGATTTTCCGGCAGGGGGATTTCAAATGGACAATGCATTATCCCGCCAGGAAACCATAAGAGGTATGACGATATGGGCGGCAAAATCTGCATTTGAAGAAAAAGAAAAAGGTAGTCTTGAAATAGGGAAAATGGCAGATTTTATCATGTTAGACAATGACCTTATGAAATGTGATCCGGGGGTAATGCTGCAAACAAAAGTTTTGTATACTTATGTAAATGGCGAAAAAGTTTTTGGGCAGAAATAATAATGTTTCTTAAACTATAAAAAGCCCGGCATTAACAGCCGGGCTTTTTATAGTTAACTTTTTATAGTTTAATAAATATCCTGTTAAGTTTGTTATGCTGGTAAATTAATTGAAGTGCATACTTTCCTTTAGGCAAATGGTTAATAGGTATCGTTTCTGTAAAAACAGTTTTGTTTTTTCTGCCTTGTTTTTGTGCAACTACCTTTCCCATAATATCGGTTATGCTAATAGAATATTTACCACTTACTTCTCCTGGAATTTTCAGGTTAATCACCTCATTTGAAGGGTTGGGATACACAAGAAGTGTACGGGAATCTTCTTTGCTAATGTCGTCTTCCTGCAAAGCTGCAGCAACCGGCAATGGTTCAGTAACTTCTTTATTGCTTGTTGAAGCCCTTGCAAAATTATAAACAGCTTCCTGCTCAACAATCATGAAACCGGCAATGTAATTCCATGTACCTAAAGATCTAAGGTTAACTATTATTTTACCTGTATTGTCCGGGCTTATATTTAAAAATTTTGCATAATCATTTACGTTACTACTTGTAGATATAGTATCACTTTTGCTTCCAACCAGGTATACGGTGCTGTTGCCTGTATTGGCACGGCTGGCATAAAATTCAAAGCCATATTGTTTATTTATATTTAATCCACTAAACGTAAGGGTTCTTATACTGGTGTTGGCAGAATTGTACCGCAATACCTGGTAAGGACAAACAGTAGCCGCAGTGTTATAATTAGCTCCATTATCTGCCAGTACACCAGCTGCAGTAATAGAGGCATTCACCGTACTTAAGCTCCCGTCTTCATAAAGGAATTTTGCACTTGTGGCATTTCCAGGCATATTCCAACTGTTCCATTGTGTGTTGTTATAAGGATTGGCTGTGCCATTAATATTAACCTTAATTCTTTTGGTAACATCTGGTACAGGCAACACATTTATAATAACATTATCAACGCTACTCAAACCTGCTGCATCAGTAACCGTTAGTTTAAATGTATAAATGCCGCTATTAATAAAAGTGATGCTGCAGGTATCTTTATTTGGCGAGAGTAACTGGCTGCCTGCCGGGCCTGTTAAAAGTGTCCAGTTATAAGTAATAGGTGCACCTTCAGGATCGTAAGAACTTCTGCCATCTGCAAGAACAATGTTTGCCGGCAATTGTATGCTTTTATCTGGTCCGGCGTTTGAAACGGGTGCTGTATTAGGATCCGGGTTAACAGTTACTTTTACACTATCCTTTCCTGTAGCTCCGAGGTTGTCCGTTACCATAAGTTCAAATAAATATTGACCTTGCAAAACAAAATTAACCGCTGTTATTATGGCAGTAGAATCTGCAATTGATACAGTAGAAGGGCCACTGATTTTTCTCCATTGGTAAGCCACAATGCTTCCGTCATTATCAACAGATGCAGTTGCATTTAAACTGGTGTTGTTAATGGGTAATGTGATTACGATATCTGATCCGGCATTGGCTACAGGTTTAAAATTAGGGTCTGGATTTATGGTAATGCTTACGGTATCTTTTCCTTTTGCACCGGAATTATCCGTTACTTCCAGTTCAAACAAATAGGCACCTTCAGTAATAACGGTCACACTGGTTTGAGCAGCACCAGGATTGGCAATAACGCTATTAGCTCCTGCACTTATTTGTCTCCATATATATGTGTTGATTGTGCCATCAGGATCAGTGGAAGTATTTCCATTTAATAAAAATATTTGCGTGGGTAAGGTAATAGTTTGGTCTGAGCCTGCTCCTGCCACAGGGCTTGCATTTACAAAAAGATATACAGTATCTGTAGCTGTTGCCAGGGAGTCATCTGTAACGGTTAGGGATAAACTATAATTTCCGGCAAGTATATTTTTTATCCAGGGCATACTCATGCTATCATTTACAATAGTGATGGAAGGGCCTGAAATTTTTTGCCATTTATATTTTATAATACTGCCGTCAATATCTGAAGAAAGAGATCCATTTAATTGAATACTGTCTGTAATTTGTTGCAGCATGATATCCGTTCCGGCATTGGCAAGCGGAGGGTTGTTGAGTGTTGCAATTTGCACAACAATAGTATCCACACCTATAGCTCCAATATTATCTGTTACTTTTAATTCTACCCTATAAATTCCGGAAGCTGCAGTTGAAAATAGAGGCTGCGCTGTGTTAGCATTACTGATAGTTGCATTACCATTATTAGTTACCCGCCAGCTGTAACCTACAATTGATCCATCTGCATCTGAAGAAGACAATCCGTTTAAAGTGAGAGATGCGTTGATGGCGAAAATAGTGGTATCATTTCCAGCTTTTGCCTGGGGTGCAATGTTGTTTCTTATGCAGATTGTATCCCATATTTTTTCTTCAATTATCCTTGTAAATAATACATGGTGCCCGTAATTATTAAGATGTACACCATCTCCTGCACCATAGAAAGCATTGATGGTGCCGTCAGCATTGGTAACAGTATTCCAGAAATCAACTGCTTTGTTTCCATAAGTAGCGTTTATCCAGTCTCTTAAATTTATTTGTAATTGTCTTTCTGCAGGGCTGATGCCATCTCTGCCCTGCGTGGTGGTAACCCACAATGGTACCTGCTGTGCTGCTGCGGCTGCTGCTATCCTGTTGTAATTATTATGAATAGAATCTGTAGGAATGCCCTTAGCCACATCATTAGAAGGTAGGTTTAATATAATGGCATCTGGCAAATAAGAAAGGGCTTTTGTGATGTTGCGAAGTGTATCAACCGTAAAAGGAAAAGGTGTAACGGTTCCTGTTGGAGAAACATCCCATGACGAGAGCCCCAATGTAGCAATATTAATAATTTGTATTTGCTGATTTTGTACCAGGAGATAAGATTTAAATTTTCTTACCCAGGAGCTGTCTATTGGAGATGCGCCAGTGCCAAAAGCAGTAGAGGAACCAACCACCACAATGGTATAAGGTTTATTACACAAAGGTGTTACCTGGGCTGGCCAGTTGGTTGGTATAAAGTTATTTACCGTTACTGCCAGGGTATCTTTTCCTGTTAAACCTGCAGTATCGGTTACTAGCAATTCAAATAAATATATTCCTGTAATAAGGCCTTTAATTTTTGCGGCACATACTGTATCTGCTGTTAGCTGGTAAGTAGCGGGGCCACCTATTTTTCTCCATTTGTATTTCAATAATGCATTTTCCGGATCAGAGGAGCTGCAACCATTAAGTGCTGCTGAGTCTACCGGAAGTTGAATACTAAAATCTGCACCGGCTCTTGCTATGGGAGAAAGGTTTATTGTTGGTGGAGGTGTAACAATAATAGTATCGGAACCAAAAGAAATATCCAATACATTTATAGCTGAAAAGTCGCTTCCTGATTTAGTCCTGATATCAAAATCCATTTCAGTTTTTCCGGTAATATTAAAAACGGCCGCATTGTTATAATTTGAATTTGCCGTAGCATTATAACTCTTCCATACATTGTCGTCTGAGCGTTTTATCTCTGCACTTCTTTGAGCGGTTGTATTGGTTCTTGTTCCCCAAAATTTTACGACATAAACTTTCCCTGTTTGCAATCCCTTTATTCTCCATTTACCATTGCTGGCACTTTTATGAATCAATGCATGATCTGTAGTGGCACTGGCCGGGTAATCGCCTACTATGCCTGTAGTATTTCCATTTCCTATGCCCAAAGAAGATGTGCTATAAGTTCCATCTACCCGGTTTATTACTTCTACACTAATACCGGTTAATTGATTATTTATGGCAAGGGCATTACTAATGCGGATTCCCGGGCGGGCATCGGTCATATTGTTCCATACCAACCCATTGATACTGGGTGATGGTGTAATGGTACCACCATAATTAGCTAATCCTCCCACATCAATTAATACTCTTTGTTGTGCACCTGCAGGTAATGAAGAATAAGTATTAACCGACATGGTGTCTTTACCGGCTGCTCCCAGGTTATCTGTAACAGTTAGTTCAAACTGGTATAATCCCTGTTGCAGGTTACTTACAACGGGGCTAACAATAGTAGAGTCTGAAAAACTGTATGCTGCAGGCCCTAAAATTTTTCTCCATTTAAAAGAAGTGATCAATCCATCGGCATCGGTAGAAGCAGATCCATCTAATACTGCATTTGCCGGCAGCACAATACCCAAATCCTGCCCGGCACTGGCAAAAGGTATAAGATTAACTGTAACTAATCTTTTTTTGTAGCCCAATAGCCATTCGTAAATATTTTTTCCATTGGGTTTATAAGTAGGCAGAGTGGCCAGGCTCCAGCATTCGTGGGCAGTTACAGCATTGTTACTTACCACCGGAAACTCAGTAAGTAATGCCAGAGGATTGGGTGTGGGTATATAAGTATTGATGAAGCTCGTCCAGTTCCTGGAATAAGAAACAGGAACAGTTCCATCATTGGTATTATGAAATGCCCAAACAGGTAAATTAGATGCGGCAATCCTATTTGCCTGTGTTTGCGATGCAGTTAATGCCCCGCAGAAAGGGATCATAGCCGCTAACTTATTGCTATTGGTTATACTGCTGCCGGCAAATTCCCAGGCTGCGCCACCACCTGCACTTATTCCCATTAAATATACCCTGTCTGGATTGACCCTGTAATTATTCATTACATAAGTGAGTATACCAGCAACATTATTGCCCGAAGGCCATCCAATAAATTGGGGAGAAATAACGATAAAGGAATAATTACTATCACCTGCTGAAAAAGTAGAAGGGAAACCTCCTTCGCTTATTATTTTGGGAACACCCCATTCCAACACTTTTGGTAAATCTGCGGTAGTTCCCTGTCCTACCTGGCCGGCGCCATGTATCCAGATAATGAGTGGATAATTTTTCGTGCTGCTTGTATAATCCGCCGGAAGATATTGGTAAAATCCCTTGGCATTTGCATTGGCAATACTTTGCGAAAGATAAATGGGCGATTGTGTCTGGGCAAAGATATATCCACTTAAAAAAAAGGAGATAATTCCCAGTACTGTTTTGTTTAGCATACAAGTTTGTTATAGCGATAATTTACAAAAAGTGGGAACTTCAGAGAAGAAAGCTTTCGGGGGAAAAATAAAAACATTCTGAAAAAAGGTTATAATGAATAACTGTGAATGTATAAATATTTATCCGGCTGAAAGCATTAATCGTACTATTATTCTGGCCCAATAATTATACCATCTTAAAAAGCTTTACCTCCTAACAGGTAAGTGAAGGCTTAAAATCCACTTCAAAAAATCTACATTTGCGTTATGCAAAAAAAATTATTTTTATTAGATGCCTATGCTTTAGTATTCAGGGCTTACTATGCACTTATTCGCAGCCCGAGGGTTACCACTAAAGGAAAAAATACCAATGCACAGTTCGGTTTTATTAATACACTTATAGACCTTATCAATAATCAAAAACCTACGCATATTGCTGTTTGTTTTGATACGCATGCATTAACGGAAAGGCATACAGATTTTGCAGATTATAAAGCCAACCGGCAGGAAACGCCGGAAGACATTAGGGCTGCAGTTCCTGATATTAAAAGAATTATCAAAGCCTTTAATATTCCGGTGGTAGAACTGGATGGTTACGAAGCGGATGATATTATAGGTGCATTAGCCAAGCAGGCAGAAAAAGTGGGGTACGAAGTATTCATGGTTACGCCGGATAAGGACTATGGTCAATTGGTGTCAGATAATATTAAAATTTACAAACCACCTTACCAGGGCGGAAACCTGGAAATACTGGGCCCCAAAGAAGTGTGTGAAAAATGGGGCATTGAAAATGTGAGCCAGGTGATTGATATTTTAGGATTAATGGGCGATGCAGTAGACAATATACCCGGCATACCCGGTGTAGGAGAAAAAACCGCTGCCAAATTATTAAAGGAGTTTGGCACTTTAGAAAATGTACTCGAAAATGCGCATGGCATAAAAGGTGTTTTGGGAGAAAAGATAAGGAACGGAAAAGACCTGGCCATTTTGAGCAAAAAACTGGCAACTATTATCATTGATGTGCCAGTAATGTTTCATGAAGGAGATTATAGTTTGCAGGAATGGAATAAGGAAGCCTTGAAAGAAATTTTTATAGAATTGGAATTTAAAGCAATTGGTAAAAGAATACTGGGAGAAGATATTCCTGTAACTACAGATGAACGCAGACCTACTATTGAAAAACCACAATTAGACTTGTTTGGCAGTGAAGTGCCGTTAATGATTACGGAAAACAACACAACAATAATAACGCATAGTGACGAACCTGTGCCGGCTATTACGGTTGATAAAAACATTCACAATACCTCACATGATTATCGCCTGGTGCAAACCGAACAGGAAATAGAGGAACTTGTAAAACTACTAATGCCTCACACCGAAATTTCTTT
>Ga0136634_10001118_pt1 | contig 10500 bp, 8 predicted proteins | sample AntDrymUQ8332106_2_FD_104654 | JGI IMG/M metagenome (GOLD analysis project Ga0136634, IMG submission 104654) | Polar desert sand microbial communities from Dry Valleys, Antarctica - metaG UQ833 (21.06) | ecosystem: Environmental > Terrestrial > Soil > Desert | place: Antarctica: Dry Valley... | reverse complement strand
ACGAACTGGCAGTCGCGGTGACGCTTCACAACCTCCTCGACGTCCAGTCCGGTGTGCTGGGCCACGGACTCCAGGTCGCGGCCGTCGTAGGGGACGCACAGCTCGACCAGACGGTCGTCAAGGTCGTCGGGCAGCTCGACCGGCCAGTTCGCGAGCCCCTCGCGCACCGACTCCAGGTCCCTGAGGCCGTCCAACAGCAGCGTCTCGGCGGCCGGGACGACGTCAGTACAGGTCAGCTCGCCGGCTTCCCGACGGCGCCTCGCCTCGGCGTACGCAGCCCGGACCTGGTCGGCACCGCCGCATTCCAGCAGCAGTGCCCGGTCTCCGACACGGCGGGCTCGCATCTCACAATCCTCGCAAAGGGTGGTCCTCAGCGCGAGGACCCGGCAGAGTCTGACGTTGGCAGTGAGTGGAATTAGGCGAGGGGTCCGCGAAAGTATGAGTTTCGCGGACCCCTCTGGGCGGAACAGCCGTGATGCTCTGCTCCGAACCGGCGACTCCCGCAGCTCCGGTCGTCTCATCACCTTGACGACCTCCGGTGGGTCTCCCCACCGACCGGAACTGCAGTTTTCGTCCGGTCCCCCGCTGCCCTTGCAGGCCGCGGTGAGAGATTTGTACGCCAGGCACACGGCCGGACACAAGTGCAATTCCTGTCGTTCTCCGAAGAATCTTGCAATCCAGCGGTTGCCCACAGAACCTCGCCGCTCGTCCACAGGTCGAACCGGTTCTCCACACTGTTTCCACAGGCACCTGTGGAAAACCAGGCGCTCGACCGGCCCTCTGATCACGCCTAGGGCGTCGGGCTGGTCACGTGGCACCAGTCGGCTGGGCGCCGTAGCCCGCGGAGCACCGCTGCCGCGGGGTCCTCGGTGTCGACCACCCGGTTGTGTGGCGCGCCGTGCGGCCTGAGGTAGGCAACCGCGATGCCGCACGACTCCGCGATCGCCCGGTCGCGGTACGACACCTGGGCGCCGACCACCAGCCGCTCCGCTGCGGAGTCGCGGACCCGACACAAGGTCTGCTGGTCGCCGGCATGGAAGCCGCATGTCGGTTGTCTCTCGCGACCACGGGCATCAGTCCCTCGTTGTCGGTGACGCCCTCGAAAAGGTCCGCGTTGGGATCGACGCGCATCACCCAGTCCACCGAACCGGCATCGTGCCGAGCTCGCTGAGAAGTGCCTGAGAAGTCGCGTCGGAGGCAACTTCGCGGGGTACGGGCACGTCTGAAGGGGTGAGGCGTCACGACGTGGCACCCCACGAGCGCAGGCGGGAATCCCCCACCATCGCCACGTGTTGGACCAAGCAGGACCAGCGCCATCGGTCCACCTGTAGGAAGGGAAGGCCGCCACATGAGCACCACCACCACCACCCGTAACGATCGTGAGATCGAAGGGCGCGACAGCGTCGGTCTCTACCTCGACGAGATCGCCCGGACTCCGCTGCTGGACGCCGCGACCGAGGTCGAGCTGTCCAAGACGATTGAAGCCGGCCTGTTCGCCCAGAAGCTGCTGGACCAGGGTCGCGTCGGCCGTCGCAAGGGCGGCGCCCCGAAGTTCGCCACCGAGGCGGAGCTGCTCTGGATGGTGGAGGAGGGCGAGCGCGCCATGCAGCGCTTCATCAACGCCAACCTCCGACTCGTGGTCTCCATCGCCCGCAAGTACGGCCGCAGCCAGATGCCGATGCTCGACCTGATCCAGGAGGGCAACACCGGCCTGATCCGTGCGGTCGAGAAGTTCGACTACGCGAAGGGCTACAAGTTTTCGACCTACGCCACCTGGTGGGTGCGTCAGGCGATCACGCGTGGCATCGCCCAACAGGCCCGGGTCGTACGGCTGCCGGTGCACGTGGTCGAGGAGCTGAACCAGGTGGGTTCGGCCCGTCGTACCCTCGAGCGACAGCTGGGCCGCGAACCCGACCCCGAGGAGATCGCCGCCGAGCTCGACATGGACATCGAGCGGGTGTTGGACCTGATGTCCTGGGGACGAGACCACGTCAGCCTGGACACCCCGATCGACGAGGACGGCGACACCTCCCTCGGTGACCTGATCGCCCAGGAGAGTTCGCCGGGTCCTGACCTGACGGTGCTCGACACCGAGTCGCGGGACCGTCTCAACACCCTGGTCGGGCTCCTGGACGAGCGCTCGGCAGACATCGTGCGGTCTCGCTACGGCCTCGTCGACGGGCGTCAGCACAAGCTGGCCGACATCGGTGCGCGTCACGGCATCTCCGCCGAGCGGGTCCGCCAGCTCGAGCGCGAGGCGATCGCCAAGCTGCGCCGCCTGGCCGACCCCGACCTGGCAGCCTGAGCCAGGCCCCAGGACCGCTCGGCGGACCGGGCCAGGCCTGAGCACTCAGCCGTTCCGCGACCCCGCCGAGACCACGTCCGCGAAGACCTCCGCGACCCGCTCGCGAAGGTCTTCGCGCGTGCCCGTGTTCTCGATGACGTGGCTCGCGATCGCAAGGCGGTCCGCACGCGACGCCTGTGACCGGACGCGCGACCGGGCGTCCTCGTCGGTCCAGCCGCGGTCGCGGGTCATCCGGTCGACCTGGAGCTCGGGCGGCGCGTCCACGACGAGGACCGCTTCGAAGGTCTCAGCCCGTCCGCTCTCTGCCAGCAACGGGATGTCGTGCACGACGACGGCTCCCGCCGGCGCCTGCTCCTCCAGCTCCACGATGCGCTCGAAGACCAGGGGGTGCACGATCGCCTCGAGCCGCTTGCGCGCCTGATCGTCGTGGAAGACCAGGCGGCCCATGGCCGGGCGGTCCAGCTCTCCGTCAGGACCAAGGAGCGCCTCGCCGAACTCGTCGACCACGGCCCTCAGGCCAGGAGTCCCCTTCGTGACGACCTCGCGTGCGAGCGCGTCGGCGTCGATGATCACCGCCCCGAGCTCAGCGAGCATGGCCGCGACCGTGCTCTTGCCGGAGGCGACACCACCGGTGAGGCCAACTCGAGTCGTCATGACCCGATCATCCCAGCCGGCTCGATCGCGTCGCTCAGCCCTCGTCCTGGTCGCGCACCATGCGTTGGGACTCCACGTCGTTCTCGGGTGGTGGCGGTGGCCCTGCCGGCTTCCCGCCTCCGGGTCGCCTGACAGGATCAGCGCCTGGATGCGCGCGAACTGAGCCCAGAGTCACGAGTCGCCCTGCTCGTTCCCGGTTCACCGGCGTATGCCGAGCTGGTGATCGCGCCGCTGCGCCGAGGCATCATTGCGGTCCCATGGACGTGAAGCTGATGCCGAGAGAGCGCGAGGACCTGCTGACCGACCTCGACCCTGCTCTGGTGGTGACCTCCCAGGCACAGCTGGAGGGCTCCTCGCCGCGCTGGCCGACGAACCCGTCGAGGGTCCCCCGCTCGGCGCCCGATCCATCTGACCAGCGGCACCACGGGCCGCCCCAAGGGAGTTCTTCTCCGGCGTCCTCGAGCGGGCGGCCGCGACGCCCTGCTCGCCGAGGAGCGTGACCTGTGGGGCTTCCAAGCGAACGACGTGGCCCTGGTGCTCCGTCCGGCGGCCGGGTCGTCGTACCCGGCGAGTTCGAGCCGGAGGCGGTGACCGCTGCGATCCGCCGGCACCGGCCCACGTCCATGTCCTGCGTTCCGGACCACCTCCAGCGACTCCTCACCCCATGGGACGAGCCTGGCGGGACGAGCGGAGGGGGCAGCGCGTCTGCGCCGCGGTGGTCGGTGCTCTCGATGAAGCCACGTTCCGGGCGCACGCTCGGGAGCACCCTCGCACCGGCCAAGCAGCCCAAGGAGTACCATCGCCTCGCCGCGCTGCCCCGCCCCGCGACCGGCAAGGTCCGCCGGCTCGACCTCCCCGACGTGGTCACCAAGGAGCACTGATGGGGTTCAGCAAGGCAGACCTGGAGTCGTTCCGGGGCGTCGAAGTGCCGGACCTGCTTCCGTTGCCGCCGGATGAGCTCCTCCTGCTCTTCGTCGGGATCAACCCCGGCCTGTGGTCCGCAGCGGTGCAGACGCACTTCGCGCACCCGGTGAACCGCTTCTACCCGGCGCTGCTGAAGGCCGGGATCCTCAGCGACTCGGTCAGTGTCTCCGCCGGCATGAGCGACCTGGACCGCGACCGGTTCCGCTCTCGCGGGCTGGGCATCACCAACCTTGTGCCGCGGGCCTCCGCCCGGGCCTCCGAGCTGACCACCGCAGAGCTTCGTGACGGCGGGATTCGCGTGCGTGAGCTGGTGGGTGCCCGACGCCCTCGGGTGGTGGCGATCGCCGGTGTCACGGCGTACCGCCAGGCTTTCAATGTGCCGAAGGCGCAGCTCGGTCACCAGCACGAGCCATTGGAGGGTGCCGACCTGTGGGTGGTGCCCAACCCAAGTGGCCTGAACGCCCACGAGACGGTCGCCTCGCTGGCCGTGGCATACGCTGCTGCAGCCCTGGCCGCCGAGGTCATCCAAGGGCCGACACCGGCAGGAGCCCGGCCCCCTCGCGGGGACCGGGCTCCTTCGTCGTGATGCCTTTCGGTCAGGCCTGCCCGCCGGTGAGCTTCTCGCGCAGCGCCTGGAGCGCCTCGTCCGAAGCGAGTGAACCGGCCTCGGGCTCTGCGCCCTCCTCGGCGACAGCCTCGCCGCCGCTGGAGTACGACGTGGCCTCGCCGGCCTCGACCTCGGCCTGCTTGGCCTCGACCTGCTGCTTGAGGTGCGCCTCCCAGCGCGCGTGCGCCTTGGCGTACTGGTCCTCCCAGACCTTGCGCTGGTCGTCGAAGCCCTCGAGCCACTCACCCGTGTCAGGGTCGAAGCCCTCGGGGTAGATGTAGTTGCCCTGCTCGTCGTAGGTCGCCGACATGCCGTAGAGCGTCGGGTCGAACTCCTCGCCCTCGACCGCGGTGGCAGTCTCGTTGGCCTGCTTCAGCGACAGCGAGATCCGGCGACGCTCGAGGTCGATGTCGATGATCTTGACCATCACGTCGTCGTTGACCTGGACGACCTGCTCGGGGATCTCCACGTGGCGCTCGGCCAGCTCGGAGATGTGCACGAGACCCTCGATGCCCTCCTCGACGCGGACGAACGAACCGAACGGCACCAGCTTGGTGACCTTGCCCGGCACGATCTGACCGATCTGGTGGGTCCGGGCGAAGTGCTGCCACGGGTCTTCCTGGGTGGCCTTGAGCGACAGGGAGACACGCTCGCGCTCCATGTCGACGTCAAGCACCTCGACGGTGACCTCGTCGCCGACGGTGACGACCTCGCTCGGGTGGTCGATGTGCTTCCAGGACAGCTCCGAGACGTGCACCAGCCCGTCGACGCCACCGAGGTCCACGAAGGCACCGAAGTTGACGATCGAGGACACCACACCCTTGCGGATCTGGCCCTTCTGGAGCTGGGTGAGGAAACCGTGGCGGACCTCGGACTGGGTCTGCTCGAGCCACGCACGGCGGGAGAGCACGACGTTGTTGCGGTTCTTGTCCAGCTCGATGATCTTCGCCTCGAGCGTCTGGCCGACGTAGGGCTGCAGGTCGCGCACGCGGCGCATCTCGACCAGTGACGCGGGCAGGAAGCCACGCAGCCCGATGTCGAGGATCAGGCCGCCCTTGACGACCTCGATGACAGTGCCCTCGACAACGCCGTCCTCTTCCTTGACCTGCTCGATGGTGCCCCAGGCGCGCTCGTACTGCGCGCGCTTCTTGGACAGGATCAGGCGGCCCTCCTTGTCCTCCTTCTGGAGAACCAGGGCCTCGACCTTGTCACCGACCTGGACGACCTCGTTGGGGTCGACGTCGTGCTTGATCGAGAGCTCGCGCGAGGGAATGACACCCTCGGTCTTGTAACCGATGTCCAGCAGAACCTCGTCGCGGTCGACCTTGACGATGGTGCCTTCGACGATGTCACCGTCGTTGAAGTACTTGATCGTCGCGTCGATGGCAGCGAGGAAGTCCTCCTCCGAACCGATGTCGTTGACGGCGACCTGCGGGGCGTCGGTAAGAGTGGGGGTGATTGTCATAGGGAAAGAAGAACCTTCGGATGGATAGAAGTCGTGCGGGCACGCGCAAGAGCCCGTTTCACCATCACGATTGATTGTTCGTTCGCCCATCCCGGGTTTCCCGATCTGGGCCGACAGCGAGCGAGAGACTGCTACGTCTGAGACTCAGGCAGACTTCTGGCGCGTCGCCCAGTCTATCCGCCAGCGAGTCTGAGCGTCCAACCGAGCCTGTTCGGTCCGGCCAGCGTGCTATTCCGCGGCCGCTGCCAGCAGCCAGGGTGCGGTCGGCGAATAGCCCAGGCCTCGGCTGCGCCAAGTGCTCGAGACGACCGAGCAGTGTGCCCGCGAGGGGCCCACGCCGTGCGGACCGCGACCCGTGGACGCGCACCACGCTCTGCTGCACCGACCCTGCCACGTGGGCGGGACCGGGCGGGGTTAGCCTTCGATGGTGTCTGGAGTCCGCCCCGAGCGACGTCCTGTCGACGAGGCCGAGTCGCTGCTGGCCAACCGTGCCGACTGGGACGCCTATGCCGACGAGTACCAGTCCACCCATGGTGAGTACCTCGGCGATGCCGGCTTTCTCTGGGGACCCGAAGGGGTGCGCGAGGACGACATCCATGCCCTCGGCGAGGTGGCCGGCAGGGGCGTGCTGGAGATCGGCTCCGGGGCTGGCCAGTGCTCACGCTGGGTGCTCGCCCGCGGTGGCCGGCCCGTCGGGATCGACGTGTCCTGGCGACAGCTCCAGCACAGCCGGCGAATCGACCAGGAGCACGGGGTCGTGGTACCCACGCTGTGTGCGACTGCCGCGGCCCTGCCGTTCGGCGACGGGTCCTTCGACGTGGTCTTCTCCGCCTTCGGCGCCCTTCAGTTCGTGGCGGACGCGCCGGCGCTGGTCGCCGATGTTGCCCGGGTCCTGCGTCCGGGTGGCGTCTTCGCGTTCTCGGTCACCCATCCCACGCGATGGATGTTCCCCGACGACCCGGGTGAGGAAGGTCTGGTGGCCTCCCAGTCCTACTGGGACCGCACGCCCTACGTCGAGGTCGACGACCAGACCGGTGCGACGCGGTACGTCGAGCACCACCGCACGATCGGGGACTGGGTGAGCGCCCTGGCGTTCAACGGGTTCGTGCTGACCGACCTGCACGAGCCGGAGTGGCCCCCCGACCACGACCGCACCTGGGGTGGGTGGAGCCGGGTCCGGGGGATGCTCACGCCGGGGTCGGCCATCTTCGTCAGCGGGTTGGCGAATGGGCCATCTGCCGACTGAGTCGAGAGTGGCGAGCTCGCAGTGTGTCGATGTCCATGCCGAATCGGAGGGAGCCGCGGAAGTCAGTGCTTGCAGATGGTGTACTCCCCAGCGCGGTCGAAACTCACCACCAGGCGGGCGTCGCTAGCGGTCGTTGCGATGTGGACGGGCGTGCCCGACGCAACATCCCAGGTTCGTGAGGTCGAGACCCTCTGGTTTCGCTCGAGGCGCGTGGTCACCTGCGTCGACGGGCTCTTGACCGCGATCTCCACTCCGCCTCCGGTGTCGACGGCAATCTCTGGATGATCAGAGACAGTCCGGTAGGGCGCGCACGCCTTGCCCGGTAGCAAGGGTTGGTCAAACGACACACTGACGGCGGGTCTTGGCGCGAACAGCCCGAACGTGTCAGGACTGACACCGACGAAGAACTCCGACTCTGCCTCGAGTCTCTGCCTGGCGTCTGCCGGCTCTCCCGGCAATGTCCACGCGACGCGCTTGGAGGTCACCAGTTTGACGTTCATCCGCTCATCGAGTCCGTTGGATCGCGCTGTCAGTACCCGCTCACCCGCCTTGTTCGCCGCCAGAGTGCCCACTACGCGGTCCCGTAGTCCCGACGAGACGGAGACAAACGCATCTGCCTCGTGACGCTGCAGGTCCAGGGCGTTCAACAGGTACGTCGTTGCGAGTACACCGCTGAGCACCAGGGGTGCGCCTCGCGGAAGCCTCGGACCAGCGCGTCGGGCCGCGTGCACAAGCACCGCCACGGAGGGCGCCAGGAGCACCAGCGCCACGTAGGCGTAACGCGATTCGGTCACGGGAGGGTAGCCCTCCGGCCCGCCCCCGATGGCGCTGAGGATGAGTTGGGCCAGGGCCCCGACCTGACCAGCCCAAGCAAGATCGCGAGCCTCTCGCGGCAGCGATCGCAGGAGTAGCGGCGCTCCCACCAGGAGGCACAGCAGCAGCGCACCCGAGTCCGGCACACCGGACGCGCGTTCCAGTGCGGTGGTAGCCCCGACCCAGGCGAGCTTCGGCAGCGCAAGGATGTCCCATCCCTCCAACCGGACTCGGTCGTAGTCGCGGCCGAACGCCGCGAACCAGGTGAGGAAGGCAAGTCCAGCGGGCGCCGTGCCCATGATGGCCGCGCGCAGACCCCGTCGCAGCAAGAGCCAGACCGTGGTCGTGACCAGGACGACCAGCCCCACCCCCGACGACATCACGGCCAGGAGGAGCAGCACGGCACCTGTCGCGACCCTGACGCGGGACGCATCGATGCTGAACTGCAGCAACGCCGCCAGACCGAGGGCGAGCGAGAGCAACAGCGGTAGCGGATGGTCGCTGATGTAAGCCTGGGCGCCGGCGCCGAGGAACACCACGGGCACAACGGTCACGGCTGCCATTCCGGATCCCCATGAAGCGCGGCGCAACGAGGCGAAGAGCATCACCACTACCGAGAGGTGCAACAGCAGGCTCACAAGCGAGTAGGGCCAGCCCTGGCTGAGGCCGAACAGCGGAAAGAGCACGCGGTAGAGCAGGAACGGCACGCTCAGCCAGTGACCGCGATGGGAGGCAAGCAAGCCTTCGTCTGAACCGGGGAGCGCCCCCCGCTCGGTGATGTAGTACAGCGGGTCAGCAGTCAGCCAGGCACCGCGAATCATCACCAGGCTCAGCATCAGCTGAAAGAGCAATGCGGCGGAAAGCAGCAGGACCGGCCAGCCGAACCTTCCGACAACGGAGTCAAGGGAGGTACCCGCCGTGGACGCAGCCCTGCGTGCGCGAACGCCCATCAGCATGCGCACACCCTAGACTGCGCAACGTGTCCGACCCCACTCACCCGGCCGCGCGCGTCCGGGCCTTGGACGGCCTCCGCGGATTCGCAATCATCCTGGTGGTGTTGTCCCACGGCTGGACGCTGTGGCCCACCTCGTTCATCACCGCCCACCGCTGGGTCGAGCCGATCTTCAATAGCGGCGACTCCGCAGTGACGATCTTCCTCGTCGCCTCGGGATTCCTCCTCTTCCGCGCCATCGCGGCCAGCGAGAGCAAGGCGCAGATGGGGCCACTGACGGTTGCCGTGCGTCGCATCGTCCGTGTCGGGCCCGCGATGTGGGTGGTGCTCCTCGCGGTCATGGTGGTGGCCGCCATCGACGTCACCGATGCGGAGACCAAACAGACCAACCGCGAGTCGTTGTGGCACGCCCTTACCTACACCTACAACTGGCTGGTCCAGGAGAACCTGACCGGCACCCGGATGGACCTCGGACACCTCTGGTACGTGTCGGTTGACATGCAGGCCGTGGTGATCGTTGCGGTGATCGCGTTCATCCTTCGACATCGGCCCACCGCACTGCTAGGGACGCTCTCGGTTCTCTTCGTCGTCCTGGTGATGTGGCGCTTCCACGCCTATTCCGTCGAGAACATCTACATCGTGCTGAACCGCACGACCGTCCGGATGGATCCGTTCGTCATCGGTGCCCTTGCGAGCGCGCTCGTTCCGCGGTTGCCCCCCGCCGACAAGGTCTACCGCTACGGGGCGCTCACCTGCATGGCGTTGATGGCTCCGGTCCTCTTCTGGTGCTTCCGCGACGCGAGCTATCTGCGATGGGGCGGGACAGTCCTGGAGGTCCTGGTGGCCGTGTTGCTTGTGTGCGTTGCGCTCGCGCCACAGCGGACCCGACGGATCCGGGGAAGTGGAGCGCTGCTCGCCTTGGGTCGCATGTCACTCGTCATCTACATCTGGCACTTCCCGATCTTTCACTTCGTGAGCCGGCACACCTACGACTGGGACTGGTTGTGGAAGGTGGTCGTGGCGGTCGCCGCAACGGCCGTCTTCTCATGGGTTTCGCAAGTGGTCATCGAGCGCCGGGTCACGCGGCTGCTGGCCCGGCCCGAATGGGACGGGTTGCGTGCCGGGGACCTCAAGACACTGGCGAAACGCCTCCCCGGACGGACGCCGACCGGGACCCCTGGGTAATGGTGGGCACCCCGCCGACGGCACCCGCTCGCTATCTGCGCCTGAACCGCTGGCGCAGCGTTGCGAACCTGCCCATGACCCGGTGCGCCACGTCATCGGAGAGGCCGAGCCGACGCTTGGCGCGGTCGTAGAGGTCGAGCGCGGTCCGGTCGGCCGCGATCGCCCAACGCTTGAGGCCGTCCTCCGGCCGGGCCCGGTAGTGGGTCGCCCGGCGGACGGTCTTCTCCTCCTCGGTGAAGTAGTAGAGCGCCATGCTGCGCCGCGCCATGTCATCGGGACAGGCGAGTCCGTCGGGGTGTCCGTGGTAGCTGATGGCGGAGGTCGTGAAGACCAGCATCCGGTTGCCCTT
>Ga0136634_10001117_pt1 | contig 10507 bp, 9 predicted proteins | sample AntDrymUQ8332106_2_FD_104654 | JGI IMG/M metagenome (GOLD analysis project Ga0136634, IMG submission 104654) | Polar desert sand microbial communities from Dry Valleys, Antarctica - metaG UQ833 (21.06) | ecosystem: Environmental > Terrestrial > Soil > Desert | place: Antarctica: Dry Valley... | reverse complement strand
AGAACTTCTTCGCAACCAATCAGGATTGAAAAAAGATGGTCTGGAAATCAGGGATCATCCAGCAATTAAATCATTATAATGAAGTACAAGTCATAAGAAACTTCGGCTAATCATAGCATTTGTGAATGGAGTTTCATATTACCCTTCTTTGTGTTCTTTGTGGCTCCTTTATGTTTCCGCACTCCTCAGGGCGGCAATCGATAGGAACCACCGTGGACACTGAGTAGACACAAAGGCCACAACGAATACCATGGTAGTATTTATGTAGTATCATGAATTTGCAGATCGGACAGCATCTCTTTGAGCTTGTCGATATGGCGTTGCATGGCATCTTGCTTTTCGACCTGGTTCGATAACAATGATTTGAATCCCTTTTTTTTGTAATCAACCTCCCGAATGAATCGCCTAGAAACTTTTTATTTCATAGAGATCAGCAAGACAACCGACAACGGTTTCATAAATCAATGCGATATCAACCAGACTTTCCAGTAACTTTATTTGCCCGATGACATAGCACAAGGACTTGACTGGCACAATTTTTTTCTTTTTCTCAACATGATCGCATCTCCCCCTCCTTTGTTATCAAAAACGGTCGCTGTTCTTTTTTTGCTTTTCCTTGTATTTTGCGGACTCTACTTCGCCAGTGCATTTTTAATACCCATCGCCTTTGCCGGAATTCTTTCCATGTTGTTCCTGCCACTAAGCCGCCGGATGGAAAACAAAGGACTCAACAAAGCCATTGCGGCCCTCGTATGCATTCTTATACTTCTGCTGGTATTTTCAGGCATCGGTGCATTGGTAGCATGGCAGATTTCGGATATCGCCAGTGATGCTAGTCAAATGGAGCAAAAAATAAAAGAAGGCATTACCCAGCTTCAGACCAATATCAGCAGCAGCTTTGGAATTCCGGAGCAAAAACAGCAGGAATTCATTAAAAAGCAACAATCATCCGGATCGGGTGGTATCGCTGGTGCTGTAGCAGGTATTATAAGTTCGCTGATGGGTATTGTTACAAATGCCCTCATCGTTTTGATCTACATTTTTCTATTTCTTTTTTATCGCACACACCTGAAGAAATTTATTTTAAAGTTGGTATCTCCTCAGCAAAAACAAGAAACACAGAAAACAATTGACGAGGTTACCAAGGTTGCATACAAATATCTTTCGGGTTTGGGAATGATGATTGTGGCATTGTGGATCATGTACGCCATTGGATTCTCCATTGCAGGCGTTAAGAATGCGATCTTTTTTGCAATACTCTGTGGTGTCCTGGAAATCGTACCCTTCGTTGGAAATTTGACAGGTACGGCGCTAACCTTGCTGATGGCACTTACACAAGGAGGTGGGAGTGGAATGATCATCGGAATCCTGGTAACCTATGGTATTGTACAATTTTTGCAAACTTATATTTTGGAACCGCTCGTAGTGGGTTCTGAAGTAAATATTAATCCCCTGTTTACCATTCTTGTGATCATCCTGGGTGAATTGATCTGGGGTATTGCAGGAATGATATTGGCAATACCGCTGTTGGGCATTTTTAAAATTATTTGTGATCATGTCCCGTCTCTCCACGCTTATGGGTTTTTAATTGGCGGAGAAAAGAAACCTAAAGAAAAGAGTGGGTTTTTGGTAAAAATGAAAAAAAAGTTTTCGTAGTGTTATGTGAGGCCTAATCGGTTTTATTCATGAGGTGGTCCTGATCCACAACCAGTGGCTTCGCCGGTGTTTGTCTCACAAACACCCTGAGTTGCGATACAACAATTTAACATGACAATAATATAAATTTCACTTGTCCAGCACAACATTCTATTACTAGTCTCTCATCAAATAAAATATTCTTTTAAATCAGAATCAATATAATTTTCAAATTGTTTAGATCAACAAGTAACAAAATTCTTTAAATCATCGAGCCTATTAAGGTGAAGGCATAACAATTGAATGCTCTTTAAAAAATTTATTATATGTTATGGAGAGGAAGGCGCGAAAGTACAAACGTTGATGATCGCCGTGGAATGTCGGGTGGAGGCCTGGCTGTAGGCGGCGGAATTATTGGCGTCATTGCATTGCTGATAAACTTTTTTCTCGGAGGAGGCGACGCTTCACAATTGCCACAACAATTACCTGGAGAAGGTTCCCCGGAAATAAGTGCTGATGCACAAGCGGCTGAAGATACTCTGGCCCAAATGGTAAAAGTAACGTTTGCCTATACGGAAGACGTTTGGAATAAATTGCTGGGCGATAATGATTACATAGAACCAAGACTGGGACTTTTTACCAACTCCACTCAATCGGGATGTGGCTCTGCAAGCCGCGCTTCAGGACCCTTTTATTGTCCTGCTGACCAAAAAGTATATATCGATTTATCCTTTTACCAGGAACTCAGACAAAGATTCAATGTGAACGGAGATTTTGCGATGGCCTATGTGATTGCTCATGAAGTGGGTCATCATATACAGTACCTCATGGGCACTACAGAAAAAATGGCAAGGGCCCGCCAGGAAGTAAGCGAAACCGAATACAACAAGCTTTCTGTAAAATTGGAATTGCAGGCCGATTTTTTAGCCGGTGTATGGGCGCATCATATCAACAAAATGCATAAAGTGCTGGAGAGTGGAGATATTGAGGAAGCGTTGAATGCTGCCAATGCCATCGGCGATGATAATTTGCAAAAACAATCACAGGGTCATGTCGTGCCAGATGCCTTTACACACGGCACATCGGAACAAAGGATGTATTGGTTCAAGAAAGGGTTTCAGACAGGTGATATCAGGCAAGGAGATACATTTTCGGCTATCGATTAACCTTAACATCACTATTTTATTTTGACCGTGAAATTTTGACATATACCGTTGTCGATATTTCAAATAGCAAACTGACGGCATGATAATCAATTTTAATACAGGTAATAGAGCCTTAAAAAGGTTATCTTCGCGCGCATTGTCCATCATTGATAATTTAAGTCAACAGCTTCGTAACTTATCAATGAACAACTCCTTAGTATTTAAACTTATTTGTTATAAGGTAAACTAAACTAAGTTTCTTTATTCACTTGTTTATCTGAGGAGTTTTTTCCACGCATTCTCAATTCGATCGTTTGCCTATCCCATTAGTTCTGAATTTTACCAATGGCATATAAATAGTATTTAACAACACATGAATAAACTCTATACTACAGCTCAGAATTCTTTCACTAAAGATTTAGTTTGTTTTTCACATTTGCGCTGGAATTTTGTTTATCAGCGACCCCAGCATCTTTTAAGCCGATTCGCTAAACATTTCAGGGTTTTTTTTGTCGAAGAACCTGTTCTGCATGATAGTACGAATAGTTTACAGGTAACATTAGATGAGGAGAATGTGTGGATCATTGTGCCACATCTCAATAAAAATATTTCTGACGAAGAAAAGATAAATACCCAAAAGGATTTATTGAATAAGTTATTCAGAAACATGCAGATTGAGAGTTATATATTTTGGTATTATACACCAATGGCGCTTTCTATTAGTGATCATTTGGAGCCTCAGTTGATTGTGTATGATTGTATGGATGAACTATCCGCTTTCAAATTTGCGCCTCCCGAATTGAAAGCAAGAGAAACTGAAATGTTTTTGAAAGCTGATTTAATTTTTACCGGTGGCCAAAGTTTATATGAAGTCAAAAAGAATTTTCATCATAATATTTATCCCTTCCCAAGCAGTATAGAAAAAGAACATTTTTCTTTGGCAAGACAGAACATGACCGATCCACAAGATCAGCATGCGATACCACATCCCAGGATTGGCTTTTTTGGAGTGATTGACGAAAGAATGAACATTGACCTGATTGCAAAAATTGCAGAACAAAAACGTGATTGGCATTTTGTAATGATAGGTCCCGTACTCAAGATTGATACTGAAACTTTACCACGACCTCATAATATTCATTACCTGGGTGGCAAAACTTATCAGGAGTTACCTGCCTATCTGTCCGGGTGGGACATTGCAATGATTCCATTTGCACTGAATGAATCCACTCAATTTATAAGTCCTACGAAAACGCCCGAATATCTCAGTGCTGGAAGACCTGTCATTTCAACTTCCATTACTGATGTTGTAACTCCGTACGGAACCAATAAGTTGGTTGGTATTGCAGATACACCTGAAGAATTTATAACGTGTATTCAAATAGAATTAGAAAGAACCGAAAAAGATAAAGCTAAGTGGCTTGAACAGGTTGATGATTTTCTTGCAGACAACTCCTGGGATAATACCTGGAAGAAAATGTTGCATCACATCATTTCTACCTATAATGAGAAACACATTACTAACCTAAAAACAAAGGAGCAGGCGTATGTTTGATTATTTAATCGTTGGAGCAGGATTTGCCGGTAGCGTACTGGCAGAACGGTTAGCTACCAAAGCAAACAAAAAAGTATTGATTATCGATCAGCGTGATCATATCGGCGGTAATGCGTATGATTATTATAATGAGGATGGAATATTGATACACAAGTATGGTCCTCATATTTTTCATACAAACTCAAGGGAGGTATATGATTATCTGGGACAGTTTACACCCTGGAGACCATATGAACACCGTGTTCTCGCCAGTGTCGACGGTCAATTGGTGCCAGTTCCGATTAATCAGAATACCATTAATAAATTATACGGTCTCAATCTTTGTTCTCAGGAAGTGGAAACCTTTTTTAATTCCAAGGCCGAAAGCATTGCGCGTGTTAAAACGTCGGAAGATGTTGTAGTAGGTAAAGTCGGTCGGGAATTATACGAAAAGTTTTTCCGTGGTTACACGCGAAAAATGTGGGACCTTGATCCTTCCGAATTGGATGCGTCCGTAACCGCCCGGGTTCCCACAAGAACTAATAAGGATGATCGCTATTTTACTGATACGTATCAATCCATGCCACTCCATGGATATACGAGAATGTTTCAGAATATGCTTTCGCATCCGAATATCAAGGTAATGTTGAATACAGATTATAAAGAGATTGTAGATCTGATTCCATATAAATACATGATCTATACCGGCCCTGTGGATAGTTATTTTAATTATTGTTACGGTAAACTTCCATACAGGTCCATCGAATTTAAATTCGAAACGATTGATTCCGAATATTTTCAATCTACCGGTACAATTAATTATCCCAATGAGCAGGCATATACACGCATAACCGATTTTAAATATCTTTCAGGACAAAAACACCATAAAACAAGTATCGTTTACGAATTTCCAAAAGCCGATGGTGATCCATATTATCCTGTTCCGCGTCCGGAGAATGCAGAATTGTATAAAAAGTATCAGCAACTCGCCAATGCCATGACAAACACCTATTTTGTTGGCCGTTTGGCAACGTATAAATATTATAATATGGACCAGGTGGTGGCCCAATCATTAACACTGTTTAAAAAGCTGATACAGCATCACCCAGAAACACAACTGAATGGGCACAAGATCCAATTATTGCAGTCCTGAAATCTGGGGCGGTATTGAGTGTACGATCAATAGAGTTGAGGATTCATATTTCGATCAATTGGAATATGCAGGGCATTATCAACGGTATGATGATATTAAAATCATCGCGGAGTTAGGCATCAAAGCAATGCGTTTTCCCATTTTATGGGAACGTCATCAGCGGCAAAAAGATCTGAATATTGATTGGTCGTGGACAGAATCCAGAATGCTGGAATTGCAAAGCAATAATATCACCCCGATAGCAGGTTTGGTGCATCATGGCAGCGGCCCTGAGTACACAAGTCTTATCAGTGAAAATTTTGCCGAGGAATTGCAGGCATACGCATTAAAAGTTGCAACGAAGTTTCCCTGGCTGGAATATTATACGCCTGTAAACGAACCACTGACTACCGCTCGCTTTAGCGGTCTTTACGGTCTGTGGTATCCTCATCATAAGAATGATAAAAGCTTTGCAGTAATGTTTTTAAATCAGCTGAAAGCAGTTGTTCTTAGCATGCAGGCCATTCGTACCGTTAACCCAAACGCCCAGCTCATACAAACTGAAGACCTTGGTAAAACATACAGCACTCCCCTGTTGAAATATCAGGCCATTTTCGAAAATCACCGGAGATGGCTTACGTTTGATTTTTTATGCGGTCATGTAACCCCGGAACATCCACTGTGGAAAAATTTTATTGATACCGGTATAACGGCTGATGAATTGCTTTTCTTCAATCGTAACCCATGCCCGCCAGATATTATGGGTTTCAATCACTATATCACATCAGAACGGTACCTCGACGAAAATTACCAGAAATACCCATCGCATACGCATGGTGGAAATGGGTGGCATTGTTACGCAGATGTTGAAGCGGTACGGGTGGCGCAAAGTCAGCCCTGTGGGCTGGAAGTCTTATTAAAAGAAGCCTGGGAACGCTATCAACTGCCTGTCGCTATCACTGAAGTTCATCTTCACTGCACACGAGAAGAACAACTCAGATGGTTCAAGGAAAAATATGAGTCCTGTTGTGCATTGGCCAATGAAGGAATTGATATCAGAGCAATTACAGCCTGGTCATTGCTTGGTGCATTTGGATGGAACAGATTATTAACGAAACCGAATGGTGATTATGAACCTGGAGTGTTTTCCATCGCGTCTGGTCAACCAAGATCGACCGCACTCTCTTATTATATTAAATCCTTAACAGGATCAAATCCAAAGATCCACCCGTTGTCTCTCGATAAAGGATGGTGGCAACGGGATATAAGATTGCTCTACGACAGCCAGTTTGAAGAAAAGATTCCGGTATTCTGCAAGGGACCAGGTACCCCAATACTCATTATTGGAAAGAATGGAACCTTAGGAAAGGCCTTTGCCAGGATTGGCGAAGAAAGAGGCATTTGTTACCGTTTGTTAAGCCGCCAGGATGTAAATATTTGCAATAAGCAAGAGATAGAAAGAGTAGTTAATATGTATAAGCCCTGGGCAATTATAAATGCAGCAGGATTTGTACGTGTTGATGATGCTGAAAATGAAATAGAAAAATGCTTTGATGAAAATGTGAATGGACCGTCATTACTGGCCTCAGCCTGCAAGAAACATGGTATAAAATTGTTGACCTTTTCCTCAGACCTGGTTTTCAATGGAGATAAAAAACAGGGTTATGTTGAAAGCGACCAACCAATGCCTTTAAATATTTATGGAAAAAGCAAAGCAGAAAGCGAAATACAGGTATTGAAGGAAAATGATTCGTCGCTCATTGTACGGACGAGTGCGTTTTTCGGGCCGTGGGATCAATATAATTTTGTGAACCATGTTGTAAATGCATTGTTGCTGGAACAGCATTGTCCGGTGACGAAAGATGTATGGATTTCTCCCACCTATGTCCCTGATCTTGTAAATACTTCTTTGGATCTTTTGATCGACGATGAAAAAGGAATATGGCATATCTCCAACGATGGAGAAATTACCTGGGCAGATTTTGCTTGTGAAATAGCAAAAATGGGCAGATTTAATAAGACTTTCATAAAGCCACGATCCCTGCGAATGATGGAATTCAATGCTCCAAGACCTTTATACAGCGTATTGAAAAGTGAAAAAGGAATTATTCTACCAACATTGGAAAATGCGTTAAGCCGGTACTTAGCAAAATGTGATTTTAGAATTGCTGAGGCTGTATAAATCGAATCTGCTTTCATGTTTTCCTTTATCTATTAGCCGCCAGGCATATCTTATCAGCACCATTTCCTCACAGAAATAAGGGGAATCATTTAGCTTGTTTAGAACAATTTGTATATAAATAAAATTTTAGAAAATTTGCGTCTGGTTACATTTTTACATTTGCAGAAATAAACCGGATCGTGATGAAAGACACAACCATACAATTTAATTTTTCTAATAGAATTTACTCCGCAGAAGTAGTTCCCAGTTTTATAGAAAAACCATTTTATTTTTTTATATTCTTCAAAGAAAATGAAATCATCAATGAATTTGGTGACGAAATTTCCATTGCCACCTCAGATGGTCAGTCCATCTTAAACACCATCACGACAAACATCAAAGTAAAAAAAATGAAAGAGATTATTTTCATGGAAATTAAAAAAGTTCCTGAATATTTGTCGAAGCTTAAAAATTTATCATTGCAATCCTAACATTGAGATATCGCTTCTTCCTCTTATTGCGTCAATCACATTGAAAGTCATTGAAATTAGATCCAATGACAAGTTTCAGTATAATTGGAATTGAGTGGATTACGAAAAAAACATCAGATTATTTATTTTGTTTTCGCACAATATATCCCGATTCTGAACGAAAATGTTTTGAAAGCGGTTCTCTTTTGTGCTTTAACAACCGATTGTTAGTGAAAAAATAGACCACTTGAAAACTTAACATTGGGAAGTCTTTTTTTTCCATTACTTAGCGGTTCGATCATTTTTTATGACAACCGAAACAATCCCTCAAGCAGGTCTTAGCTACCGTTATCTTTATAATTTTTTGCTTGTCCTCAGCGAAGATCAGATATCTAAGTTGCGGAGCATTGCCATTGGAACAAAAAGTCTGTCTGCCTTTTCAGAACATGAGATCCGGGAATTGGAGGTTAGGCTTGATGAAAAGGCTCTTCACGAGTAATATTTGCATTAAGCAAACAGATAATAAATCGCTGCACGTAGTTCAGAGAATTCTTCCTTTGCACTTTCTACCATGATCGTCAATTTTGTTCTCCTGGACTGTTTCAAATTATCTCATTTCAGATGAAAAGATATTACGGATATTCGCTGATAAAATTTTCATTTGTTGCCCTCCTCCATAGAACTTAAACGAACACTGAGTCCTGTTATGTTGTGGGGGCTCGGTGTCGGTTATGTCATTTCAGGAATGTATTTCGGGTGGAACCTGGGTCTCGAGCAAGGGGGTACTTTGGGATTGGGAATCGCCACATTTTTTATTATCATTCTGTACGTTAGTTTCACCTTCAGCTATACGGAGTTAGCCTGTGCCTTACCGAAAGCAGGTGGTGCGTTCGACTACGCCACACGGGCGATGGGTAAGGATATTGGTTTTATAGCCGGAATGGCCCAGAATGTCGAATTCATTTTTGCCCCTCCTGCCATTGCTTTTGCAATGGGTGCCTATTTTAATCTATTTTTCCCTGGAATTCCCATATTGGCAATTTCTATTTTTGCATATATTGTATTTACAGCATTGAATGTATACGGTGTTAAAGCAGCAGCCCGTTTTGAGCTAATCATTACTATCCTGGCGGTTGGCGAATTGTTATTGTTCGCCGGAGTTACTTTACCCCATGTTGAAGTAAAAAATTTACAACAAAATGCTTTCCAGCATGGCTGGGAAGGTGTGTTTGCCTCCATACCATTTGCCATCTGGTTTTTCTTGGGAATCGAAGGACTGGCAAATGTGGCAGAGGAAGCCATTCATCCCCAACGCACAGTTCTTTATGGTTTTGGATCTGCCATTCTAACCCTGGTTATTTTGTGTATCCTTACTTTTATCGGCTCAGTGGGTGTTGCCGGATGGGAAGCGATTGTATACAAACCAGATGGCACGGTTTCCGACTCTCCCCTTCCGTTGGCATTGAGTAATGTTGTAGGAACTGGTAGCTGGCTATATCATTTATTGATTACAATAGGATTGTTTGGCTTGATCGCTTCCTTTCATGGTATCATCCTTGCCGCCGGAAGATCAACTTTTGAATTTGGGAGAGTAAAATTCGCACCTGCTTTTTTAGGAACGATTCATCCGAAATACCGAACACCTTCCAATGCTTTGCTTGTAAATATGCTCATCGGTATCGTTGCCCTGCTTACCGGAAAGACAGCTGCCATCATTACCATTTCGGTTTTTGGGGCGTTAACATTATATATTATCTCAATGATCTCATTGATTATCCTAAGAAAAAAAGAGCCTCAGCTTGTACGCCCGTTTAAAGTGTTTTTCTATCCATTTTTGCCTTTGATCGCATTGATTATTGCACTTGTTTCGTTTGTAGCCATGACAATTTATAATACCAAATTGGCCATAGTTTATGTTGTGCTGCTGGGACTTTGCTTTGGAATATTCAAACTGGTTGGCCGGCAGAATTCAATAAAGTAATTTATTACTGATTAAAGCACACTTATGACAACTAAGGAAATAATGCAATATGCAGAGACACATTCAGCGGGTAAGATAAAGATTGCATTTACAGATATGGATGGAATACTCAGGGGCAAGTATATCTCCCTGGAAAAATTTCGATCTGTTGTAGAAAATGGCACTACATTTTGTGATGTTATTTTTGGTTGGGATGCGGGAGATGTAACCTATGATAATGTACAATATACCGGTTGGCATACAGGGTATCCTGATTGTCCGGCAAAATTGGATCTGTCTACTTTCAGAAAAATCCCCTGGGAGAATGACCTGCCTTTTTTTTTAGGAGACCTGGGCGACCAACACGGACAACCTTCCCCGGTATGCCCCCGGCAACTATTAAAAAAAATATTGGCCACGGCAACATCAGAAGGTTTTACTCCTTTTTTTTCGCAGGAATTCGAATGGTT
>Ga0136634_10001116_pt1 | contig 10520 bp, 9 predicted proteins | sample AntDrymUQ8332106_2_FD_104654 | JGI IMG/M metagenome (GOLD analysis project Ga0136634, IMG submission 104654) | Polar desert sand microbial communities from Dry Valleys, Antarctica - metaG UQ833 (21.06) | ecosystem: Environmental > Terrestrial > Soil > Desert | place: Antarctica: Dry Valley... | reverse complement strand
ATCAGCAGCGTGTAGACCGTCTTGTCCAGCCCGTTGGGGTTGACGCCGACGCCGACCGACAACGCGCCCTGGGGGTCGAAGTCGACGAGCAGCACGCGGCGGCCGTACTCGGCCAGCGCCGCGCCCAGGTTGATCGTGGTCGTCGTCTTGCCGACGCCACCCTTCTGGTTGCACATCGCGATGATCCGCGCCGGCCCGTGCGATTCCAGCAGCGGAGGGACGCCGAAACGCGGCATCGGCCGCCCGGTGGGGCCGAGCTGCCCCGGCGGGTCGGACGACGTGCTGGTCAAGGTCTGCGGCTCCAGCATCGGCGGGCTCGGACCTGCCGACCCTAGTCGGCGGCGATGCGACCCATCAAGCAGCCACACCAGCGGTGGCCGCACCTGGGCGGGCGGCTGTTCGCCGTGTCGACGTCCGGCGACGCCGACCTCGGTCGGGCGCCACTCAGCGGGCCCGTGGGTGCGCGGTGGCGTAGACCTCGCGGAGCGCGTCGATGGTGACCAGCGTGTACACCTGTGTCGTCGTCACCGACGCGTGCCCGAGCAGCTCCTGGACGACCCGGACGTCGGCGCCGCCCTCGAGCAGGTGGGTCGCGAACGAGTGCCGCAGCGTGTGCGGGGACAGGTGCCCGGTCAGCTGGGCGCGGTCGGCGGTGGTGCGCAGCACCGACCAGGCGCTCTGGCGCGAGAGTCGGCCGCCCCGGGAGTTCAGGAACACCGCTGCGGTGCCGCGGCCGGCGGTCGCCAGCTCCGGACGGCCGCGCACCAACCACGCGGTCAGCGCCTTCACCGCGTAGGACCCCACCGGGACGACCCGTTCCTTGTCACCCTTGCCGCGCAGCCGGACCGCCAGCTGCATAGCCTCCGGGCCATCTGGGCATCCCGAACCGCCTGGTAGCACCGCCTCGGGCAGATCGTCCAGGTCGAGGCCGACGGCCTCGCTGATCCGCGCGCCGGTGGCGTACAGCAGCTCGAGCAGGGCAGCGTTGCGCAGCGCTGCGGGCGTCTCACCGACCGCCGCCGCCAGGAGGCGGCCCACCTCCTGGACGCCGATGGCCTTCGGCAGGCGCTGGGGCTGGGCCGGAGGTCGCACGTCGGCTGCGGGGTCGGCGGGCGTGGTGCCCTCTCTCGCGAGGAAACGGTGCCAGCCTCGGACGGCCACGAGCGTTCGGGCAGCCGACGAGGCCGTCAGGAGCGGACGCCCGTCACCGTCCTGGCTTCTCAAGGAGGCGAGGAAGTCGGTGACGTGCTGCTCGGTCACGTCACCCGCCCGCGTCACGGCAGCCGCCTGCAGGTGGTCGCGGTACCGCTCCAGGTCGCGGCGGTAGGCCAGCAGGGTGTTGTGCGCCAGCCCCCGCTCCACCTCCAGGTGCTGCAGGTAGCCGAGCAGCTCGTCGTCCAGTGCCCCGCGCACCCCAGCGGTCGCGCCCCCGGGGCCGGCCGTGGGAACGGACCGGCTCAGGCCAGAACCTCCGCCAGGGTCCGGCTGGCCATGGCGTGAGCCTGCGCGACGGGCTCGTACGTCACCTCGCCGGCGTGGGTGTTCAGGCCCAGCGCCAGCGCCGGGTCGGCGCGCAGCGCCGCCCGCCAACCGAGGTCGGCCAGCTCCACCGCGTACGGCAGCGTGACGTTGGTGAGTGCGTAGGTGCTGGTGTGGGGCACGGCTCCCGGCATGTTCGCCACGCAGTAGAAGACGGAGTCGTGCACGGGGTAGGTCGGGTCGTCGTGGGTGGTCGGGCGGGAGTCCTCGAAGCAGCCGCCCTGGTCGATGGAGATGTCGACGAGAACGCTGCCGGGCTTCATGCGCGAGACCTGCTCGTTGCTGACGAGCTTGGGCGCCCGGGCCCCGGCGACCAGGACGGCGCCGATGACCATGTCGGCGTCCAGCACCGCCCGCTCGACCTCGTAGGCGTTGGAGGCGACTGTCTGGCAGTGCCCCTGGTAGATGGCGTCCACCTGGCGCAAGCGGGCCACGTTGCGGTCGAGCAGCAGCACCTCGGCCTGCATGCCGAGCGCGATGGCGGCGGCGTTCATCCCGGCCACCCCGGCGCCGATCACGACGACCTTGGCCGCGTAGACACCGGGGACGCCGCCCATGAGCACCCCGCGCCCGCCCTGGGCCCGCATCAGCGTGTGCGCGCCGACCTGAGGTGCGAGCCGTCCGGCCACCTCGCTCATCGGGGCCAGCAGCGGCAGCGACCGGTCGGGCAGCTCAACCGTCTCGTACGCGACGGCGGTGACCTTGCGCGCGACCAGCTCCCTGGTGAGCGGCTCGTCCGCGGCGAGGGGCAGGTAGGTGAAGAGGGTGAGGCCCTCGCGCATGCGGTGGTACTCCTGCGCGACGGGCTCCTTCACCTTCAGCACCAGCTCCGCGTCGCCCCAGGTGTCGTCGGCGGTCTGCGCGATCCGCGCGCCGGCCGCCAGGTAGTCGGCGTCGGTGATCGACGACCCGATGCCGGCCCTGGTCTCGACGACCACCTCGTGACCGTGGCGCACAAGCTCGTGCACGCCCGACGGCGTGATCGCCACCCGGTACTCGTGGTTCTTGACCTCGCGCGGGATACCCACCTGCACGTCCGTCACCCACCTTCTGGTCGCGGCGCCCAGCCGGCACCTGAGCCGCGCCTGAGCCGGCACGCGAGTCGACGGTCGGCCGGCTCGCGCGGCGAGTCTAGTGTCGGCCGCGACGCTACCGGTGGACCGTCGGTGGCCGGATCCGCAGGCCGCAGCCGCGCGCTCCAGCTGGAGGACACATGCCGTTCGTGCCGTACGCCCGCACGCCTGGACGGCTCGCCGTCCAGGTCGCCGGAGACCTTCTCCTGGTCGCGTGGTGCTGGGCGTGGTACCGCGTCGGGCGGGCCGTCGAGGCGGCCACACTGCAGCTGGCCGAGCCCGGCCGCCAGCTCGACGAGGGTGCGACGGACGTCGCGACCGGGTTGCGCGAGGCGGGTGACCGGGCCGCCGACCTGCCGCTGGTGGGCGACGACCTCGCCGCACCGTTCACCTCCGCGGGCGACGCGGCGGCCTCGATGGCGCAAGCCGGGCAGCGCCAGGTCGAGGTCGTGACCGAGCTCGCGGCGCTGCTGCTCGTCGTGGTGGTCGCCGTCCCGGTGCTGGTCGCGGTGGCTGGCTGGCTACCCCGACGCATCCGCTTCGGGCTACGCGCGGGCGCAGCCCGAAAGTTCGTGGACGCCGACGCAGACCTGCAGCTCTTCGCCTTGCGGGCAATGACGAACCAGCCGATGCACCGGCTCGCGCGGATCAGCGACGACCCGGTGGCAGCGTGGCGGCGCGGTGACACCACCGTCGTCCACGCCCTGGCAGCCATGGAGCTCGCGGACTTCGGTCTGCGCCCACCGCGCCCACCGAGAAAAGCCTGATCCGGTCTGGGCCGAGTCTGGGAGGCTGAGGCGTGCCCGGCGTCGGTGACCTGAAGGTGTCGGCGGCCCTGGTGGTGCCGGCCTCGGAGCTCGTGTGGCGGTTCTCGCGCTCTTCCGGCCCGGGCGGTCAGGGCGTGAACACCGCCGAGTCGCGGGCGGAGCTGTCCTTCGACGTGGCCGGCTCTGCGGTGCTGTCGCACCACCAGAGGGAACGGCTGGTCGAGCGGCTCGCGGGCCGTCTGGTCGCAGGGGTGCTCACGGTCGCGGCGTCCGAGCACCGAGCCCAGCTGCGCAACCGGGACGCCGCCCGCGTCCGACTCGCCGCACTGCTCGCGGACGGCATCGCGCCTCCCCCGCGCTCCCGGCGGGCCACCCGACCCACTCTCGGCTCGCAGCGACGCCGGGTGGAGACGAAGAAGCAGCGCGGCCAGACCAAGCGCCTTCGCCGTCCACCGAGCGACTGAACCGGCCGTCCCTCCTGCCGGTGCACGGGCTGCCAGGATGGGCCGATGACAAGGGCCGCGCGCACGCGGCCCGACCCGGAGCCAGGCGCCTATCCGGTGGACACCGGGGAGGCGCACCTGCTGCGTGACCCCGCGCTGCCGACGCGGTGGACCGTGTGGCTCAACGGGGTCCCGTCCTCGCCCATTCGAACGGACCGTCCCGACGTCCTGGAGTTCGAGTACCTGGCCTGGATGGCGGCCGTGCTCGAGCTGCACTCCGAGTCGCACGGGCCTCCTCGTGACCTGCTGCACCTGGGTGGCGGGGCGTGTGCCCTGCCGTGGGCGCTGGAGGTCCGGTGGCCGGACCGGCGGCAGGTGGTCGTCGAGCTGGACGGCGAGCTGGCGAGGCTGGTGCGCGAGTGGTTCGACCTCCCACGCTCCCCGCGGCTCCGGCTGCAGACGGACGACGCCCGCGCGGCCCTGCGGCGGCGGCGCGACGCCAGCGCGGACGTCGTCGTCCGTGACGTCTTCGCCGGGGCCGTCACGCCGGGGCACCTGACGACGCGGCAGTTCACCGCAGACGTGTCCCGGGTCCTGCGCCCCGGTGGCCTCTACCTCGCCAACGTCGCCGACCGGCCGCCACTGGGCGCGCTCCGCTCGGAGATCCGCACCGTGGCAGCGGTTTTCGAGCACGTGGTGGTCGTGGCGGAGACCGCCATGCTGAAGGGCCGCCGGTACGCCAACGCCGTCGTCGTGGCGTCGCAGGAGTCGGTGGACACTGCTGCGATGAGCCGACGCGTCGGGGCCTCCGGTCTCGCGGTCAGGGTGGTCGCCGGCGCGGCAGTCACCGAGCTCGCTGGTGACGCCGCCGTCCGCCTGGACCCGGCGGGCACGAGCGGCTATGGCGGCGCTGACGGCCCCGGCGCCCGGGCGCCCCAGACCAGCCGGGCGCGACCCTGACCGAACGGGACGATCCGCCTTAAGGTGGTCGACGTCCGGCGCGGGCAGCGCCGGGCAGGGCAGCATCGGTGGAGGCGGCATGGCAGCGGGCGGCGAACTTGACACCTCGACGGAGCAACGGTCGCCGTCCTTGCGGCACGTGGGCCCGGGGATGGTCGTGGCAGCTACGGGGGTGGGAGCCGGCGACCTCGTGGCCACCCTGATCGCCGGCAGCCGTTTCGGCTACACGCTGCTGTGGGCGGCCGTCCTGGGCTGCGTCGTGAAGATCGCGCTGGCCGAGGCGACCGGCCGCTGGCACCTCGCGACCGGCGAGACCATCTTCGCGGGCTGGCGCACGCTGGGTCGCTGGACCACCTGGTACTTCGCCGTCTACGTCGTGGTGTGGGGCTTCGTGTTCGGTGCCACCGCGATGAGCGCGACCGCCCTGCCACTGACGGCGCTGTTCCCCGGTGTGCCCCTGCCCGTCTTCGCGATGGCCGTGGGGGTCACCGGCCTGGTGTTCGTGTGGTTCGGCAGGTACGCCGTCTTCGAGAAGGTGATGACCGCGCTGGTCGGGGTCATGTTCGTCACGGTCGTCGGGATCGCGGTGCTCCTGGTCCCCGACGTGCCGGCGATGGTGGCCGGGCTGGCGCCGGTCGTGCCCGAGGGCTCGGTGGTTTACACGCTCGGGCTGGTCGGCGGTGTGGGCGGCACGATCACGATGGCGGCATACGGCTACTGGATCAACGCCAAGGGGTGGAACGACGCGTCGTGGATGCGGGTGATGCGGGTCGACAACCGCGTCGCCTACGTGACGACCGGCATCTTCGTGCTGGCCATGTTGGTGGTCGGAGCGGAGCTCCTCTACACGGCGCAGATCACTCTGGAGGACGGCGACCGCGGTCTGCTCGACCTCGACGAGGTGCTGCAGGAGCGGCTCGGCCGGAGTGTCTCCGTGCTCTTCCTGATCGGCTTCCTCGCCACCACGTTCACGTCCGTCCTCGGTGTCTGGCAAGGCGTCAGCCTGATGTTCGCCGACTTCGTGGCGAACCTGCGCGGCACGACGGACGATCCGTCGACCCGCGGCGAGCGCAGCACCGCCTTCCGCGCCTACGCACTGTGGCTCACGTTCCCTCCGATGGTGCTGCTGTTCCTCGACCGGCCGTTCGGCCTTGTCATCGCCTATGGGGCCCTCGGTGCGTTCTTCATGCCGTTCCTGGCCTTCACGTTGCTGTGGCTGCTCAACTCCTCACGCGTGCCGCGCCGGTGGCGCAACGGGATCGTGAGCAACGCACTCCTGGCGTCGGCCGCGGCGTTGTTCGTCGTCCTGTGCGTCATCGAGGTCCGGGAGCAGCTCGGCGTCTGAGCCGGCTGGCCTGCGACGTCAGGGGTCGTGTCCTAGCGTAAGACCTGGCGTGCGACCTGGCGTGGGGCGCAGGCCGTTGGAGCATCAGTCTCCGCTGAACGTGATCCGACCGCACTGGAAGGTGGGAGCTGACCATGGACATCCTGCTGATCGCCGGCCTGTGGCTCGACGCATCCGCCTGGGACGACGTCGTGCCCGCACTCGAGGAGCTCGGCCACCGCCCGGTGCCGCTCATGCTTCCCGGTCAGGGTGACGGAGACACATCTGCCACCCTCGACGACCAGGTCGCAGCGGTGCTGGCCGCAGTGGACTCGACGTCCGGGAAGCCCATGGTGGTGGGTCATTCCGCTGCCTGCACGCTGGCCTGGCTGGCAGCCGACGCCCGCCCTCAGAAGGTGGCCAGCGTTGCCCTCATCGGCGGCTTCCCGTCCGCCGACGGAGAGTCGTACGCCGACTTCTTCGAGCCGGCGGAGGGCCTCATGCCCTTTCCCGGTTGGGGCGCATTCGAGGGGCCAGACTCTGATGACCTCGACGAGGAGGCACGGCGGAGCTTCACCGCTGCGGCGATCCCCGTCCCCGAAGGGGTGACCAAGGGCGTGGTGCGGCTGGCGGACCGGCGCAGGTTCGACGTCCCTGTCGTGCTCGTGTGCCCCGAGTTCAGCCCGACCCAGGCCAAGGCGTGGATCGAGGCCGGCGACGTGCCCGAGCTTGCCAAGACCGAGCACCTCACCTTCGTGGGCATCGACTCGGGCCACTGGCCCATGGTCACCAAGCCGGTGGAGCTCGCCCGGCTTCTTGCCGCAGCGGCTGACGGGCGCTGACGGGCGCCGACGGGGATCGCGCGGGAGCGCCGAGGTGGGCAAGGGCGGTGAGCGCGCTGCACGGGCGACCTCCAGACCGCAGCGACTCGGCCACGCGCCCGCCACCGCGGAGCCGATCGATGACAGCATGGCGCACGTGACCGAGTTCACCGCACAGACGATCAGCTATCCCGCCGCCGACCAGGGCCCGGCGCGGGACGGGTCAGAGCGCGTCGCCCCGCACGTGGTGGTGCTGTTCGGGGCCACCGGTGACCTTGCCCGGCGCAAGCTGCTCCCCGGCCTGGCCCACCTGGCGGCATCCGCCCTGGCGCCGGACATCCGCGTCGTCGGCACGTCGCTGGAGGACATGGACGACGACGCGTTCCGGGAGTTCGCCCAGACCGCCGTCCGCGAGTTCGGCCAGCACCCCCTGACCGCGGAGCAGTGGAGCGCCTTCGCCGCCAACCTCTGCTACGTCCCCCAGTCGGCGGGACCGGTGGCTCTTGCCACGGCCGTGACGGAGGCGGAGAAGCAGCTGGCACCGGACGTGCAGCGGCTGCACTACCTCAGCGTCCCGCCGAAGGCTGCACTGTCGGTCATCGCGATGCTGCGCGAGGCCGATCTGGTGGCCAGGTCACGAGTCGTCATGGAGAAGCCGTTCGGCACCGACCTCGCCAGCGCCGTCGCCCTGAACAGCAAGGTGCACGAGACCTTCCACGAGCGGCAGGTCTTCCGCATCGACCACTTCCTGGGCAAGGAGGCAGCACAGAACATCCTTGCTTTCCGGTTCGCCAACGGGCTGTTCGAACCGATCTGGAACCGCAACTTCATCGACCACATCCAGATCGACATCCCCGAGACGCTCGGGCTAGACCGGCGGGCGGGCTTCTACGAGTCCACGGGCGCGTACAAGGACATGGTCGTCACCCATCTCTTCCAGGTGATGGCGTTCGTGGCGATGGAGCCGCCGACGGCGTTGGAGCCGCGGGCGATCAGCGAGGAGAAGAACAAGGTCTTCCGGTCACTCCTGCCGATCATGCCGGCGGACGTCGTCCGCGGGCAGTTCAGCGGCTACCGGGGCGAGGACGGTGTTGCCCGGGACTCGGACACCGAGACGTTCATCGCCCTGCAGGCGGGCATCGACAACTGGCGCTGGGCCGGCGTCCCGTTCTACCTGCGCACGGGCAAACGGATGGCCGAGGGCATGCGCATCATCTCCATCGCCTTCAAGGAGGCGCCGCGCACCATGTTTCCCGCGAACTCCGGCGTCGGGGCCGCCGGTCCGGACCACCTGACGTTCGACCTCTCCGAGGACTCCAAGGTGTCCTTGTCGTTCTACGGCAAGCGCCCAGGGCCGGGGATGAAGCTGGACAAGCTCAGCCTGCAGTTCTCGACCCAGGAGACCGACCACGCCGACGACATCCTCGAGGCCTACGAACGGCTCATTCTGGACGCGATGCGCGGCGACCACACCCTTTTCACCACCGCCGAGGGCATCGAGAGCCTGTGGGACCGGTCCACCCCCCTGCTGCAGTCCCCGCCGCCGGTCAAGCCCTACGCACCCGGCACGTGGGGACCCAACGCCATCCACCAGCTCATCGCGCCGCACGCCTGGCGGCTGCCCTTCGAGCGCTCCTGGCGGCAGAAGAAGTAGACCCACGCTGCGTCACCGCCGATCTCGCCGTCGTGACACCAACCGTGCGGACGGCGCACCGCTGGGCGAGAGCGGCCGCCACCTGCAATGGTGACGCCCATGGCACCTACGGGTACGGGCGGCGGGTCGGCAGGGTCGGCAGCACGGGCGGCGGCTGACAGCCCATGGCTCGAGCGCGTCGCTCGAGTCGGCTACGTGGTGAACGGCCTTCTGCACGTGCTGATCGGGGTGATCGCCCTGCAGCTGGCCACGGGTGGTGGTTCGGGGGAGAGCGCGGACCAGACCGGGGCGCTCAGCCAGATCGCCGAGCAGCCCTTCGGCAGGGTGGTCCTGTGGGCGGGCGTCGCCGGCTTCGTCGGGCTTGCCCTGTGGCAGCTGACGGAAGCGGCGATCAGCCGTGGTGGCGACGACGACGCCAAGCGCCGCGGCATCTCGGCCGGCAAGGCGGTGGTCTACCTCGCGCTGGCCTGGACCACGCTCTCGTTCGCCCGAGGCGGTTCCTCGTCCAGCGGGGGCACGAGCGCTGACCTGACCGCCACGCTGATGGAGTCCGGTCCGGGCCGCGTCCTGGTCGGCGTCATCGGGGTCTGCGTCGTCGCTGCAGGCGCCTACCAGGTGCACAAGGGTGCGACGAAGAAGTTCCTGGAGGACCTGCGCGGAACCGGCGGCGGGACGGTCGGCACGGCTGTCGAGCGGCTCGGCATGGTCGGCTACATCGCCCGAGGCTCCGCGCTCGCGCTCGTCGGCGTCCTGTTCGTCGTCGCCGCCGTCAAGCAGCAACCCGGAGAGGCCACGGGTCTGGACGGCGCCCTGCGTACCCTGCGCGAGCAGCCGTACGGCGCCGTCCTGCTCGGCGTCGTGGCGATCGGCTTCGTCGCCTTTGGTCTCTACTCCTTCGCCAGGGCCAAGTACGCCAAGCTCTGACCGCCGAGCCTCCGCATCGTGACTGCTGCCGACGCTCGCTCAGCCGGCGTCGACAACGGCAGCGTCGTGGTCCGCGAAGTGGCGTTCGGCCGGCCTGTGTCGTCGCCACCGACGACCGAAGCCTTGCGCAGCAGGCGGACGTCGATCGCCAGGACATGGGAGGGTAGGGCGAGCCTCGAGCCGTTTCACGACAAGCTCCAAGCTGCGCGCCCGCACTGCGTCAATGTCAAGGCCGGTCCACAACCGCACACAGCCGGTCGGGCAGGCCCGGCGGTCCACGTCCATGTATTCAGGCACCTATCCAAGTCCGTACGGGGCTGCTAGGTTTCCCCACCTCCGCCCTTCCTACTACGGAGTTCTCCTTGCGATAGGGGCCCCACAATGGGACAGAACCCACTCGCCAGAAGGCTGATGGGCGCGATTGCCACCGGCCTTTCGATCGTCGTCATGTTGGCGCTCCCGGTCGTCGGAGTCGCCGCTGAGGAGCCCGTCGGCGGTGCGGCAGTTGCGGTGGAGGACGTGGCAAGCGCGCAACGAGCCACCTTGACGCCGATGGGCCGGGGAAACCTTGGCGTCACCGCGGAGCGGTCGGCCGCGCGGCAGAGCACCACCGCAGCGGCGTCTGCCGACCCTGAGTTCGAGATCCCACGGGTGAAGCGACCCAACTCGGCGCCCGATACGCGCGCGACGCCGGCCAGCGTTCCGAACCCCACGGTCCGAGCCGTCACCGGCCTCTCCCCGGGCACCCTGAGCTTCTCCAGCCTGTCTGCCCTCGACAGCCGTCTTGCATCGAACGGTAATCAGTTCAGCAATGAGCCACCCGATCAGGCGCTCTGCGTGGGTGGCGGCTTCACGATGACCGCGGTCAACACCGCGATCGCCGTCTATGACCGCGTCGGTGCTCAGTTGGCGCCGACGGTCGGCATCAATGAGTTCTTCGGGCTGGCTCCCAGCATCAACCGGCAGACAGCCCGACCGACGTTCGGCCCGTTCGCCTTCGACCCGGTGTGCTACT
>Ga0136634_10001115_pt1 | contig 10520 bp, 13 predicted proteins | sample AntDrymUQ8332106_2_FD_104654 | JGI IMG/M metagenome (GOLD analysis project Ga0136634, IMG submission 104654) | Polar desert sand microbial communities from Dry Valleys, Antarctica - metaG UQ833 (21.06) | ecosystem: Environmental > Terrestrial > Soil > Desert | place: Antarctica: Dry Valley... | reverse complement strand
GGAGATGCGGGACTGGAAACAGGTCCAGCTCGCCGCCGACATCGCCATCTTCTTCTGCGACCCAAAGTCGCCCTGGCAGCGGGCGACCAACGAAAACACCAACGGACTGCTCCGGCAGTACTTCCCGAAAGGAACCGACCTGTCAGTACACACCGAAGCCCACCTCGACGCCGTCGCTGCTGAGCTCAACGACCGACCTCGCAAACGTCTACAGTTCAAGAAGCCGATCGAGATGATCGGACCACTGCTGTTGCGATGACCGCGAGGATCCGCCGTTCCGACTCTGGCACATTCTGCTCAGCCGGTCAGCCTCCGGGCACATGGTCAGACATCCACCAGGGCGGTCAGCACCGTGCGGACCTCGTCGAGCGTGGGACGGTCTCCGGGTGAGCGTGCGAGGCACCCTCGCAGCAGCTCGTCGTAGGCCGCCGGCACCTGCTCCAGCCGTGGCGGCGGGCCGGGCTCGCGGCGGTGCAGGAGTCGCAGCCGTCGGCGGCTGTCCCAAGTCGCCTCGTCGCCGTGCGGCATCGTCCCGCTGAGCGCCTCGATCAGGGTCACCCCGAACCCCCAGACGTCAGTGGCTGCCGAGAGGTCGCGTCCGAGGGCCTGCTCGGGAGACAGGTAGCCGCGGGTACCGGCGCCGGGACGCCCCTCACCGGGTCTGCCCACCAGACTCAGGTCGATCAGCGTGGCACGACCGCGCTCCACCACGATGTTGGCTGGCTTCACGTCCAGGTGCAGCCATCCCTGCCGGTGCAGGTAGGTCAGCACCGAGACCAGCTGGAGGCCGAGCTGTGCGGTGTCCGGCACACCGAGCGGGTGGTCGTCGATGAGAGCCGCGAGCGTCGCACCCCCCAGCGTCTCCAGCACCATGGCGGGCACCGGGGTCGCGTGCACCTCGTAGCCACGCACCAGGTGAGGATGGGTGAGCGAGACGAGCAGTGACCCCTCCAGCAGCACCGCGTCGCGGACCCGCTTCTCCTCGCGCCGGTCGGCCCGCAGGATCTTGACCACACAGCGGCAGTCACGCTCCAGGCTGTGTACGTCGTAGGTGTCGATGCGCCGACCGTGGCTCAACAGCGAGACCACCCGATAGCCCGGGAGCACCGTCTCCCCCGGCTGGTGGACTCCTGTCCCTCTGCTCATCCGGCTCCTCGCTCCGCGGGTCCTCATCGTCGCGCCCCCTCGGTCAGCTGGCCAGCGACCAGCGGGTCGTCTGCGTCCGCTTCCGTGACGAGGCGGCCGGCTTCCAGCAGGATGGTCCGGTCGGCGAACTCGACGGCGACCGGGTCGTGGGTCACGAGCAGGATCGTCCGCCCCCGGGTCGCAGCGCGCAGGGGAGCCAGCACTCGCCGGGCAGTTGCCGGGTCGAGCCCGGCGGTCGGTTCGTCGAGGACAAGCACGGGGCTCTCCCGCAGGAGCGCTCTCGCCAGCGACAGCCGCTTCTGCTGCCCGCCCGACAGGGACCTTCCGCGCTGACCTATGCGGGTGGCGTAGCCCTCGGGAAGTGCACGGATGAAAGCGTCGGCGTCGGCGGCCCGTGCGGCGGCGTAGACCTCCGGCTCAGTGGCATCCGGGCGGGCGAAGGCGATGTTCTCCGCTACGGACGCATCGAGCAGCAAGGTCTCCTGGAGCACGATCGTCACCGCTTCTCGGACCGAGGCCAGAGTTGCGTCGCGGAGGTCCTGGCCGGCGAACAGCACCGCACCCTCGCTCGGGTCGACCTGGCGGTTGAGCAGCCGCGCCAGCGTGGACTTCCCGGCTCCGCTGGGGCCGCACACCGCGACGATCTCCCCCGGCTCGATCGCCAGGTCGACCTCGTGCAGGGCGTCGAGCTCCGCTGTCGGGTAACGCACGGTCACGTGGCTGAGCCGGATCGTTCCGCGAGCGTCGCGCAGCCCGAGGGCGCCTGCCCGATCGCGCGGCGGCTCCTCGTCGAGGAGCTCCACGATGCGCTCGATGCCCGCGGTGGCCGAGTACATCGCAGGCAACAGGTCAGCGAGGTCGCGCACGGGTCGGTAGCACTGGGCCATCAGCGTGAGGAAGGCCAGCAGCCCCCCGAGAGTCAGCCTGTCAGTCTGCAAGGTCCAGACCCCCAGAGCGATCACCACGAGCAGACCGGCCAGCTCCGCCAGGTCGACGAGCGGCAGGAAGACGCCGCGGACCCGGCTGCTGGCGAGCTCGGCCGAGACGATCGCCTCGTTCTGGCGGTGGTACTTCGCGACCGCGTCTTCCTGCCGGCCGTAGGACTGCACCAGCAGCCCGTTCGCCAGGTTCTCCTCGGTGACCGCGCTGAGCGACCCGGACCTGCGACGGCGCTCGCGTGAGAGTCGTTTGACGAACCCGGCGAAGCTGCGCGAGATCCACCAGAACAGGGGAATGACCACCATCGAGGCCAGGGCGAGCTCCCACTGGAGGAACAACAGCGCGCCGACGAAGAACACGAGGCGTACGACGGAGTCGATGCCGCCCGCGAGGTGACCGATCATGAACGTCTCGACGGCAGCGACATCTGCGGTGATGCGGGACATCACGTCACCGAGCCGGCGCCGCTCGTGGACGTGCTGGGGCAGGGAGAGCACGTGGCGGAAGACGTCGGTGCGGAGGTCGAGCAGGAACCGCTGTGAGATCCAGGTGCTGAGGTAGTCGTCGCAGCCCGAGATCACGGCGCTGGCGAGGTTGAGGCCGACGTAGACCAGGGCGAGCCAGACGAGTGGCTGCCACTGCGCAGGCACCAGCACGTCGTCGACGAGTCGCTGGAAGAGCAGGATCTCCACGACCTCGATGGCCGGCGCGGCGGCGAGCAACAGCATCGCCAGCGCCAGCCACCAGCGCAGCGGTCGCAGCCGCGGCCAGAACCGCCGGAGCACCTGGGTCAGGGTCATCCCGGGGGCGTGGTCCACCAGCGGGGCGTGGTCGACATCTGGGCGCAGAGAGGCGATCGCACGTTGCCAGAGACGGCGCACGGGATCTCCTTCAGGGATGGGGACGGATCAGCGAGGCGAGGAGGTGGCCCGGGCGCCCGGGCCACCTCACTCGACACTGGTCGATCGCGAACGGCCGGTCAGCTGCTGCGGCTGTTGCTGCGGCTGTTGCTGCGGTTGCGCTTGCGGTTGCGCAGCCGACGACGACGCATCCGGCGACGCCTGCGCCGACGGCGCCGACGGTCGTCGGTGCTGTCGGAGCGTCCGCCGCGTGAGACGCGGGCCGGCTGGAGGGCCTTGAAGATGGTGGAACGAGCCATGGGAATGACCTCCCTTCCTCCCGATCTGCGTGAGTCCTCGTGGTGAGGACCTGACTCGCAGAACATTGGCGGACAGGTATGAGGCAGGTGTGAGAGGACCATGAGGACGTTCTCACCCAACCCGAGCACGTCCTTCGATGAGAGTTCTCTCATCCCGATCTCATCCGGCGTCCACGGGCGGGGATGATGGTGGGGTCATGAATCGTGGGTGGAAGATCTTCTCCGTCGTTGTCGTCCTGCTGCTCCTGCCTGCGACGGCGTACGCCGTGGGCGTGATCACCGCTCCTGCCGACGAACCGACGCCGCGTCGTGACATCACGATCACCAAGAAACCGGTGCCCACCCCGACACCCTCGCGGGCCACGCCCTCCGGCTCACCGAAGACCGGCGTCGACCCGAGGCCGAACAACCGCGGGAGGGAAAGCGACGACCCAAAGGTGCGCGTCGTGACCCCGCGTCCCGCCCCCGTGGAAAAGCCCCGCGGGGCTGACCGGGGCAACAGCAACGGCAACAGCGATGACGACGGTCCCGATGACGACGACGACGGAGCCGATGACGACGACGACGACGGTCCCGATGACGACGACGACGACGACGGAGCCGATGACGACTGAGGACACCACGGCATCAGGCTTACCCACGCGGTGGCGCAGGTCTGTCTCGGTCCGCACGCGGATCGCGGTCTCGGTCGCAGTGCTCAGCGCGCTCGGGCTGGGCATCGCTGGCGCCCTCGTCTACACCCTGGAGTCGAGGCGGATCCAGGACGACATCAACGGCAAGATCGACCAGGAGATCGCCGAGCTCGCCGCGTTGCAGCGAAACGGGATCGACCCGGACACCGGCACCGGCTTCACCTCGGTGACCCGGTTGCTCGACACGTTCCTGGTCCGCAACGTTCCTGATGACGACGAGATGCTGGTCGGCTACTGGGGTGGCCGCTCGGTCGAGCGGACGAGGCACCGGCACGGCGATGCGGTGATGGAGTCCCACGCCTTCCGCTCCGCGGTCGACGGACTCCTTCCCTCGGGCGGGACGCAGAAGCTCCAGCTCCCGGGAGCCGGGTTCTCGTGGGTGACGGTGCAGCCGGTGCGTGACCAGGAAGCCTCGGGCGCCCTCGTGGTGGTCACCTTCGTGGAGGAGGAGCGGGACGAGCTGCTCCGGGTGATGAGGACCTACGCGGCTGTGTCCCTTTTCCTGCTGCTCCTGATCTCAGGAGCAGCCTGGCTCCAGGCGGGCCGGCTGCTGCATCCCCTCCGTGCGCTGCGCGACGGGGCGCGAGACATCACGGCCACGGATCTCTCCAGCCGGCTCGAGGAGTCGGGCAACGACGACATCACCCAGCTCACGAAGACGTTCAACTCGATGTTGGCCCGCCTCGAGGAGGGGTTCGTGTCCCAGCGACAGTTCCTCGACGATGCCGGCCACGAGCTACGGACTCCTCTCACCGTGCTGCGCGGGCATCTCGAGCTGGTGGACTCAGCGGATCCCGCAGAGGTGGCCGCGACCCGGGAGCTGTTGCTCGACGAGATCGATCGGATGGCCCGGCTCGTCGGCGACCTGATCCTGCTGGCCAAGTCCGGGCGCCCCGACTTCGTGCATCCCACCCCGGTCTCACTGAGCGCGCTCGTCACGACCGTGCACCGCAAGGCGGTCGCACTGGCTCGGCGCGAGTGGCGCCTGGGCGCTCTTCCTCCTGAGGATGTCGAGGCGCTGGTGGACGGGCAGCGGATCACCCAGGCACTGCTCCAGCTCTGCGACAACGCCGTGAAGCACACCCACGTCGGCGATGCCATCTCGCTGCAGTGCACCGTCGCCCGGGACGCCGCCGAGTTTGTCGTGGAGGACACCGGACGTGGCGTCCCGCCGACTGACCGGGAGCGCATCTTCGAGCGCTTCGGTCGCGCCCGGGTGAAGCACGGCGACGAGGGCTTCGGTCTGGGCCTCTCGATCGTGCGCGCGATCGCGGAGGCCCAAGGCGGCAGCGTGCACGTCGAGGACGGCCCCTCCGGGGGCGCCCGGTTCGTTCTCCGCATCCCGACGACCGGTCAGCTGAGCGTTCCGAAGAGAAGGAGAGAGTGAATGGCCCGGGTGCTGATCGTCGAGGACGAGCCGCGCATCTCCTCCTTCATCGCCAAGGGGCTGGCGGCCGACGGGTTCACGACCACGGTCGCTGCCGACGGCACGACCGGCCTGGACTTCGCACTCACGGGCGACTTCGACCTCGTGATCCTCGACATCGGGCTGCCGGGGATCGATGGCTTCGAGCTGCTGCACCAGATGCGCGCGCAGGGATCCTCGTTGCCGGTGATCGTGCTGACCGCACGCGACAGCGTCACCGACACGGTCTCAGCGCTCGAGGGTGGGGCGGACGACTACATGCCCAAGCCGTTCCGGTTCGCAGAGCTGCTGGCCAGGGTCCGCCTGCGTCTGCGCCAGCGAACCGAGCAGCCGGCAGGCAGCCCGGACGCGTTGACCGTGGGCTCGGTCACGCTGGACCTGCGCACCCGACAGGCCAAGGCCGGTGGCAGGACGGTCGACCTGTCCGCCCGCGAGTTCCGCATGGCCGAGATCTTCCTCCTCAACGCCGAACAGGTGCTCTCGCGTGAGCAGCTGCTCTCGCACGTCTGGGGTTACGACTTCGACCCAGGGTCCAACGTCGTGGACGTCTACGTCGGCTACCTGCGCAAGAAGTTCGGCAACGCCACCATCGCCACGGTCCGCGGGATGGGCTACCGCTTCACCGGGTGACCACGGAACCCATCCGCTCCGCCCACTCAGCGAGGGCTTGTCACCCTGTCGTGACGACCGCGGTGCTGCTCAGGGTCGCCCTCGAGCCGGTCGCCCTCGTCCTCGGCGACGCCGTCAGCCTGGGTGGGTTCGGGTCGGTGACGTGCTCGTGGTCGCCCTGCTCGTGTCCCGCAACTACGGTGCGACGCCCGATCGGATCAGTCTCCTGCGCTGACCACGACCGGGATCAGCCCCGACCGTTCTGCACGAGTGGGCCATCGGGCTCGCCGGCCCAGCCCCGACGGCTGAGCGTGGGCCCGGCCCAGGCGCACAGGACGAGACCAGCAACGAGATAGGCGTTGCCGACCACGTGCTCGGGCAGGCTCCACGCGTACTCGCGGCCATCCCCCCACTGCGGCCACAGGACCGGGCGGGCCACGAAGACGGCGGTCCACGAGACGCTCGCCCACCTGCTCTGCTCCCACAGCGCGAGCGCGACCGGCACCGCCCACACCCAGTGGTGGGACCACGAGACCGGCGAGGCGAGCAGCATCGCCACTGCCCCCAGGCAGGTGCCCAGCACCCGGTCGGCGCGCCGCCACCAGCCGGCAGCCACGAGGAGGACCGCGAGCGACAGCGGTCCGGCGACACCGAGCCAGAGCAGGGTCGGCGGTGAACCATCGAGCAGGCGGGTGAGCGCGCCGTACACCGACTGGTTGTGGGCCAACGCCGGGGGGCCGACCCGCCCGGCGTCAACGAGACCGTCCGTCCAGTACGTCGCCGACGATCCAGGCATCGCCACGAAGCCGATCGCGACGGTGCCTGCAAAAGTCAGGAACGCCCGCCCCGCAGCCGTACGACGGCCGATCAGCACCAGCAGCACGACGAAGACCAACGGCGTCAGCTTCACCCCCGCGACCAGACCCACCAGCACGCCGGACGCGCGTCGCTCCGGCCGGAGCAGGTCGACCAGAACTGCGAGCATCAGAAACGTGTTGACCTGCCCGAACGTCAGGTTCTGCCACACCGGCTCGAGCGCGAGCGCAGCGCTGGTCAAGACTGCGACCAGCCATCCCGGTGTGGACCGGCCGAGCGCGCGGCGCACAACCACGACCACCCCCGCCAGTGCGGCCGTCGATGCCCCGGTCCACAGCGCGGCCGCGAGCCACATCGGCAACAACGCCAGCGGCACCAGCCCCACCGCCGCGAACGGAGGGTAGGTGAAGGGCAGCCCCATGACCGGGTCGTCCGACTCGTAGACCGACAGGCCGTCGAGCACCGCCTTGCCGCCGTACTGGTAGACGAAGAGATCGGTGAACCCGCCGCGACAGCCGCCCGCGATGGCGGCGGCGAGCACCAGGACCACGACCGGGCCGGGTCCCGGCAGCAGGCGAGAGCTCACCATGCGGGCCAGCACGATCGCAGAGTACGCACGGTGCAGCGCGGAATCGAGCGCTCACTGCATCGGGCTGGCCCAGCCCTGGAATTCGACTATCGCCGCGAGGTCAACGCCGCCGGGACCTGCGTGACCGCGCCCGGTCCACCACGGACTTGATCTTGGCCTGGTTGTGCGGCTTGCGGGCCTCGTCGTACACCTTCTTGGCGATGCCCAGGGCTGCGGCGCTCCGAATTAGCTTCATGGACTGCCCAGTACCCACGGCCCACCGCCTTCACGCCCCGGAGCGCAGCGCGTGGTGCGCCAGGGAGGGTCGAGGCCTGCGCTGCGGGGTGTGCCAGTCTTGCCCCGTGTCCGCCGCAGCCGTGATCGCGATCGATCGACGACCTGGCCGCGCGGGCCATGGAGGACCACAACGAGATCGCACGTATCGCCGCCCCGGACGGCACTGTGACGATGATGTTCTCCTGGCGGCACGAGTCGCCGCGTTGGCCGACGGGGGCGAGATCCTGTTGACCCGCGAGAACGCCGCGGCGCTCACCGACTCGAAGGAGTTCCGCTTCGTCGAGGACGACACCGTGGAGCTCAGGGGGCTACCGGATGAGCACCGGCTGGGGATGGTCGCGGCGTGACCCACCTGAGTCCGGAGGAGACCGCTCAGGTGATCGAGCTGGCCATGCATTTCGCCCGCGAGGGCATGACCGAGGAGCTGGCCGGCTTCGTCGACCGCGGCCTGCCGCTGGAGGTCCAGGACCTGGAGGGCAACACCCCGCTCATGCTGGCGGCCTACCACGGCCATGCCGGCACGGTGCGGGAGCTGATCCGGCGCGGAGCGGACGTGGACCTCCGCAACAAGCGCAACCAGGCGCCGGTGGCCGGCGCTCTGTTCAAGGGCGAGGACGAGGTGGTCCGGCTGCTCATCGGTGCCGGGGCCGACCTGGACGCCGGCACTCCGTCGGCCCGCGACACCGCCGCGATGTTCGACCGCCTCGACCTGCTGGACTGACCTGTGGCGCGGATCCTGGTCGTCGACGGTGCCAACGTGGTCGGCTCACGTCCAGACGGGTGGTGGCGGGACCGGGCCGGCGAAGCGGCCCGGCTGCACGGACGGTTGGCGATCGCCGACACGTCGTACCACGAGATCGTGCTGGTCCTCGAGGGCCAGGCGAAGGCCGGCGTCCCAAGTGGTCGCGACGGTCATCTGCGCACCGTCCACGCCCCCAGGGACGGCGATGCCAGCATCATCAAGGTGGCGGGCTCTTCAGTCGAGAAGGAACATGACGTCGTGGTGATCACCGCCGACCGCGCCCTGGCGCAACGGGTGGAGTCGCTCGGTGCTCGCACGATGAGCCCGAGCTGGCTGCTCGTCCTCCTCGATGGGTAGGCTGCTCAGTACCCCTGGCTCGGCCTCAGTACCCCTGGTCTCGCTGCAGCCTGAGGACGGCCTCGAGGTCGAGCTCGTTGTCCTGGCGCCACTGCACCACCCGACGCCGGTCGCGGTCGAGCTCCTCCGGCGGGGACTCGTTCTTCTCGTGGTGCCAGCGCAGCGCATCCTCCGCATAGGCCACCCAGGCGATCGGCCGAACCGAACGGATGGCGTCGAGCGCTGCGATCGCGTCCCACCCCTGGGCCAGCAGCACCGCGAAGCCCAGCGAGGGTCCCCGGTTGATCCCCATGTGGCAGTGGGCCAGCACGGTGCCGCCGTCCCCCAACGCCTCGAGCACCCAGCTGACCGCGACCTCGAACCACTCACCAGGCACCCGCTGGCCCGCGTCGTCCATGCCGTGATGGAGGTAGGCCACCCCCGGCGCTGTCTCGGACACCCAGTCCTCGTCGCTCCACTCGATGCGCGCGTCGAGGAAGTGGGTCACGCCGATCTCGACCAGCTCGCGCAACTGGTCGGTGGCCAGATCGAGGTCTCGAGTGTCCAGGTCACCCCCGACCAGGAGGTGTGGAGTGACGAAGGCTGCGTTGGCCGTGCGCAATGCAGGCAGGGCTGGGTCGTCCATCACCTGGTGGATGCCACCCTCGAGCACGCCTCGCGCAACACAGGTGGATCGCCGCCGACGCTCTCGTGGACGACCTCGTGGCAGATGTCCATCGACCCGTCCCCTCCAGCTTCCGTCCGGGCTCGTGCTGCAGGTAATCGAAAAGTCAGCCGGAGGTCGGTGCTCTTGCGGAAGTTTCCCGCACTCGTCCGGATGCTACGGGTTCGGTCAGCGGTTGAACCGCTTGTCCCGCTCCTCGGCGTAGAGGTCAGCCTTGTTCTGGTAGCCCATCACCACGTCGCTGAAGACCTTCCAGTCGACGTCGCGCGAGCGTACGACGACCCACCGGTCCATGTAGTGGGCGAAGGCGATCTCCCCGTCGCTCACCCGGATGTCGACGGCAGGGTCCTCGAGGTCGAACCGGTCGACCTGGCCGTCCCTGCGGATCTGGATCATGGAGCCCTGCACCGTGATGCGTTGCGGGATCCTCGACTGCAGCAGTGCCCAGAGGATGACCAACAGCGCGGCGCTGACCGCAGCGACCACCATCGCGGCGAAGCTGCGTTCGGTGATCGTCAGCGTGACGCCCACGCAGAGGGCGATCAGCGAGGAGACCATGGACGCCCTCGTGAACCGCCGCCCCGGATCCCGGGCCACGAAGACGTAGTTGGTCTGCGGGGACTTGCGTTGTTTCTTGGGGTCCATTCCCCGCCTCCTTCAGTGTCGCGGTCCCGAACGTGTCGGAACACCTTGAGAGTGCCATGCCAAGCGCGTCGTCACACCGAGAACAGGTCAAAAACCGGGTAGGAAGCCGGCCGTGAATGCCGAAAAGTGGCTCGGATCGTCCCCAAGACCCCTCAGGCCTCCGGATAGAGGTTCTGCAGCCGGACCTGGCCACGGGACGCGAGCCTGCCGCTGGCCTCGATCACGGTCTCCACCAACCACACCTGCTGGGACCTGCCGCGGTGCAAGGGCGTGGCGGTCGAGGTGAGTTCGCCATCACTCACGGCCCGGTAGAAATCGGTGTTGTTGTTCACGCCGACGACCCGGCCCGGCTCGCCGAGCCACACGCTGGCGCCCATGCTCGCCAAGGTTTCGACCACACCGCAGTGGGCGCCCCCGTGCACGATCCCGTGGGGCTGGTGCAGGTGCGGACCGGCGGTCC
>Ga0136634_10001114_pt1 | contig 10522 bp, 9 predicted proteins | sample AntDrymUQ8332106_2_FD_104654 | JGI IMG/M metagenome (GOLD analysis project Ga0136634, IMG submission 104654) | Polar desert sand microbial communities from Dry Valleys, Antarctica - metaG UQ833 (21.06) | ecosystem: Environmental > Terrestrial > Soil > Desert | place: Antarctica: Dry Valley... | reverse complement strand
TTGGATGCAGGCATGAAGCGTGTAGACGTTTATGTAAAAGGACCAGGAAGCGGCCGTGAAGGAGCTATCCGATCATTATCACAGAATGGCCTTGAAGTAGCTATGATAAAAGACGTAACACCATTACCACACAATGGCTGCCGTCCTCCAAAGAAGAGAAGGGTGTAAGAGATTTTAAATTTTGAATTTTAAATTTTAAATGAATTTAATTCAACATTTAAAATTTAGCATTTAAAATAATTATTATTAACGGGTGCATTATTCATTTTACGATTTTTATAATGATGCATCGTCACTAAAAAATCACACATAGATCATGGCACGTTATACAGGCCCTAAAACAAAGATCTCCAGAAGATTTGGAGAGCCCATTACAGGAAATGGCAAATGGTTAACCAAGAACAGTAACCCTCCCGGTCAGCACGGAGCTACCAAGAAGCGTAAAGCTCCCAGCGAGTATGCCTTACAGTTAAAAGAAAAGCAAAAGGCAAAATATACTTATGGACTGCTGGAAAAACAATTTCGGAAAACATTTGATGAAGCCAGCCGCAAAAAAGGCGTAACAGGTGAAAACCTGATTAAATTACTGGAAGCACGCCTGGATAACACCGTTTTCAGGATGGGAGTATCTCCAAGCCGCCAGGGTTCGCGTCAGCTGGTGAGCCATAAGCATATTACGGTGAATGGTGACGTTGTAAATATTCCCTCTTACAGTTGTAAGCCAGGTGATGTAATTGGCCTTAAAAATAAGTCTGCTGCAAACGCAAATGTTACAGGTAATTTACGTGGTAAGAATGCTAAATTCAGCTGGATAGACTGGAGTGAAAGTGAAATGAAAGGTACATTCATATCTTATCCTGAAAGAGAAAGTGTTCCGGAAAATATCAAGGAACAACTGATCGTGGAATTGTACTCAAAATAAATACATCTATCCGTTGAGGTTAGTGAAAAAGTACAAGTGAGTGACACAACGATGCCCGGATATAGATGATGTTGAAAGAAAAAAATTTTTTTAATTAAATCAATAAAATACAAATGGGAATTTTAAATTTTGTTAAACCCGATAAAATTGTTCTTCAGAAAGCCAATGATTTTGAAGCCCAGTTTGAATTTCGTCCGCTTGAGCCCGGATATGGAGTAACAATTGGTAATGCACTGCGCAGGGTACTGCTTAACTCATTAGAAGGATATGCCATTGTAGGCATAAATATTTCTGGAGCTGATCATGAGTTTGCAACCATCAAAGGTGTTACTGAAGATGTAACAGAAATTATATTGAACCTAAAGCAGGTGCGTTTTAAATTAAAGGTTGACCATGAAGTTAATGTTGAAAAAGTAACATTGTCTATCAAAAATAAAACGGAATTCACGGCAGGAATGATCGGTGAAACATCACCGGCATTTGAAGTTATGAACCCTGAATTACTGATTTGTACCATGGATAACAGTGCAAAGCTGGACATTGAGATAACAATCGGGAAAGGCCGCGGTTATGTACCTGCAGAAGAACATAAAGAAAAGAGCTCACATTTTGGTTATATAGCAGTAGATGCGATTTATACACCGATCAAAAATGTAAAATACCTTATTGAGAATACCAGGGTTGAACAACGTACTGATTTTGAAAAGCTGATCATTGATGTTGTAACTGACGGAACCATTCACCCCGAAGAAGCAGTGAAACAGGCAAGCAGGATTTTGATACAGCACCTGATGATCATTACAGATGAGAACATCACCTTTGACACAAAAGAAGATAAAAAAGAAGACCTTGTTGATGAACAAACATTACAATTGCGCAAGATGCTAAAAACACCATTGGAAGATCTTGATCTTTCGGTACGTGCATTTAATTGCCTGAAAGCTGCAAAGATTAATTCATTGAGCGAGTTGGTTCAATATGAGCAGGAAGACCTGATGAAGTTTAGAAATTTCGGGCAGAAGTCTTTGAGTGAGATTGATTCCGTTTTACACGACAGGGGATTGAGCTTCGGAATGGACCTGAGTAAATTGAAACTGGATGATGAGTAAGAAATGTGAAATGTGAAAAGTGAAATGTGAATATGAATAATGAAATTTGGAAGATAAAAAAAAATAAACATAAGTAGCTTGCAATTCCTGACACGGTGCAAGTGAATAAAACAACCAGTCATGAATCACGGTAATAAACAAAAGAATTTAAGCAGAACGGCATCACACAGGAAGGCATTGCTGATGAACCTGGGCTGCCAGCTGATCACATTTAAAAGGATCACTACTACACTTGCAAAAGCAAAAGCATTGCGTACGTATATCGAACCAATCATTACCAAAACAAAGCATACAGCAACTCCTGAATTGATTCAGCATAATCACAGACTGGTGTTTAGTCATTTAAATGACAAGGCCGCAGTAAAAGAATTGTTTACAGTTGTTGCACCCAAAGTGGCAGGTCGCCCCGGTGGTTATACCCGCATCATTAAACTGGGTGCAAGAACAGGCGACAATGCAGAGATAGCTATGATAGAGCTTGTTGATTTTAATGAGATCTATGGCAAAGGAATAGAGAAAGCAACTGCTGCAGAACCAGCTAAGAAAACCCGCCGTGCCGGGGGTGCAAAAAAGAAAGCTGCAACTAATGATGATGCAGGAGAAGACACAACTGAAGGGGGTAGTGAAACAAAATCAAAGAAAGCAACTAAAAAGAAAAAAGAAGATTCAACTGCTGATGGAGCTGCTGAGAAAAATGACAGTCCTGCTGAAGCATAATAAAATTAATATTCGAATAGAGCCCCGGTTTATTCGGGGCTTTTATTTTTCCCCGCTGCCAGAGCAAAGGAAATATAGAACGCAATGAATGTTACCTGTCTTTACATTAAGTGCATTTATCTTAGCGTTTAGTGTATAAAAATTTCCATATCACTCCCGATAGCTATCGGGACTATTCATTATTTCCTTTTCTTTGCATACAATTTAAGAATGCTCAATAAGTCAAATCATACAGCTGTTTTAGTTCTGGAAGATGGAATAGTAATTTATGGGAATGCATTTGGCAAAAAAGGAACAGCAACCGGGGAAATATGTTTTAATACAGGTATGACGGGCTACCAGGAAGTTTTCACAGACCCCAGTTATTTCGGCCAGGTATTGATCATGAATAGCGTACACATCGGGAATTATGGTGTTAAGGATGGCGATGTAGAAAGTAACGGCATTAAAGTAAAAGCTGTAATAGGCAGGAATTTGGAAGATAAATTTAGCCGTTTACTAGCTGATGGATCACTTCAGGATTATTTTGAAGCACAGAATGTAGTTGCGATTGATGATGTGGATACACGTGGACTTGTTGGGCACATTCGTGCGAAGGGAGCGATGAATTGTATTATCTCATCCGATAATTTTAATGTTGAAAATCTTAAAGAGCAGTTATTAAAAGTGCCTTGTATGAATGGACTGGAGCTGGCTTCATCAGTTAGTACAAAAGAAGCGTATGAATTAGGGGACGCGCGGAGTGATATCAGGGTAGCTGTATTGGATTGCGGGATAAAAAAAAATATTTTGCATTGCTTTACAGAGCGGGGAGTGTTTGTTAAAGTATTTAATTCCAGAACAAGTTTTGATGAATTGAAAAAATTTGATCCAACCGGTTATTTTATAAGCAATGGTCCGGGTGATCCTGCACCAATGGATTATGCAATAAAAACAGTAAAGCAAATTTTACTGGCAGATAAGCCACTGTTTGGTATATGCCTCGGCCACCAATTGCTTGCTCTTGCCAATGATATTCCTACTTTTAAAATGCATCATGGTCATCGGGGTTTAAATCACCCTGTTAAAAATATCATTACAGGGAGAAGCGAGATCACAACCCAAAATCATGGATTTGGTGTGGACCCTGAAGCAGTAAGGGGCCATGCAGATATTGAGATCACTCATGTAAATCTTAATGATAACAGTATTGAAGGTATACGGATAAAAAACAAAAAAGCATTTTCTGTGCAATACCATCCTGAAGCTACGCCAGGCCCGCATGACAGCAGGTATTTGTTTGATGAATTTATAGAGATGATGAAACAATAATAATTTTTATAAGGCTGCATGATTACTGATGTAAAATATTTTTCATGCATTGTATAAATCAGTGGAAAAACTTTAAGCATGCAAGTAGCAATTATTAATGGACCTAATCTGAACCTTTTAGGAAAAAGGGAAGTTGATATTTATGGAAATGAATCTTTCGATACTTATTTTCAAAAACTCAAACATACATTTTCAACTGTTGATCTGCATTATTTCCAAAGCAATGTAGAAGGCGAATTAATTAATGAGATACAGCGCATTGGATTTTCCTATGATGGGATCATTTTAAACCCGGGTGGTTATACGCATACATCTGTTGCGATCGGGGATGTAATTGCGGCTATTACCACAAAAGTTATAGAGGTACATATTTCTAATATTTTTGGCCGGGAAGAATTCAGAAAGTTATCTCATGTATCAGGAAAAAGTGTGGGAGTCATCAGCGGGCTGGGGTTAAAGGGATATGAATTAGCATTGCAATATTTTTTAGAACAGAATTCTGAATGATGGATTATGAATTATGAATCCAGTATCCAGTATCCAGTATCCAGTATCTTGTATCAAGTATCCAGTATCCGGTTTTCGTTCATATCTTAAACGCGGTTAAAATTCGTTTAACTGTGTTTTTAAATTCATCCAGTTCTTTCAATTGCAATTGAATAAAACTATTGTCTTCAAGCTTGCCGGTAACGATGTTCATTTCTTCCACATTTTCAAATACCATTTTACGAAAAGGATTTGTATAATCTTTAGCCCTTGATTCATAAATACCCTTACTCATCCATTTTTTTGTTTGAATAACCTGATCCAGTAATTTTCTAAAAATGCCAGCTGTAAATTGTTTAGAAGTAATATTTAAAATTTCCAGGAGGCTCGCATATGCATGATCCAGTTTATCGGTTTCGTAATTTTTTCCCTGCTGAATATAAAACTCATGCAATTCTTCCCAGTTCTTTACTTTTTCTTTTTTCACTGCAGAACGTAAAGACAATACCTCTGTGGATCGAATCAGCTGGCCGCCGATATTTAACCATTGGCTTCTGCTTACTTTTGGGGAAAGGCCTTTTTTTAGATCTTCAAAATCTGTTATTTTTTTTAGTGTAATATGGTTTATGATTTGTGGAACTGCATATAATACAATCATTTCATGAAAGATCTTTGTGGCCTCTGTTATTTTTATAATTGAAGTTGGCCTGTGATTATTTTCCCAACCTTTCACATTGGCAGTCCCTGCATCATCCGTTTCAAGACTTTTAAAAAAATTAAGCCCATCAAACATTTCATTTATTGTATCCGGTGCCAGGTATCCATATTCTATCTTTTGCAATTTTCCGGTTCGCTTATCCCTGTCTTTATATTTCCAGGAATTTCGGGCAAGCGCATACATGTTATACATAAACCAATATGCCGGTATCACTAATAACCTGTTGCTTGCTACATCATTAGATACCAGGCAAAAAGGAACTGGAATATTGAGTTCAGCCGGATAATCTCCTTTTGCAATAATTGTAAATGAGGCAAATTTTGAATTGTGTTTGAGGCTTACACACAGTCCAGGCCAGAACCCACGGCCTGCAACCAGCTCTCCATCTGCACTGCGGCTGTTATGATTGCTGCCAATGGTTGCTCCTGCAGCTATATTACTTTGACCAAGTATAAGAGATGCACATAGGAAAGAATTATTATGGTGCTGCTCATGAGAAGGAAAAATAAGTGAGTTTAAAACTTCGCAACATGAAATGGTTGAGTTATTTCCAAGATAAGAATTGATCAGCCGGGCACCATATTTAAGCTGCGAATGCGAAGCCATATGAAACCTGACCGCTTTTACACCATAAAATATCCTGCAACCATAACCTACTATACCATTTACGAGTTCACATCCTTCACCTATCTGGGATTTTCGATCGCTGTCGCTATTTATTGTAAGATTTTTTAATTTATTTGCCCCTTTAATATAAGCATCGGAACCGATCATGGTATCTTTTATGATGCCGGTATTTTTAATAACTGTTCTTTCCCCGATCTTACCGTAATAGCCTCTTTGTTTGTCAAACTTTTTTTCGGTAAACTCTTTAAATTTTTCCATCAGCACACTATCATCCCTGTATTTGCTCCACAAATAGGCATCTCCGGGAAGCATACCATCAAACGGAATAATTTTACGACCCCCGTTTTCATTACACACTTCTATCCATGTTCGTAATTTTTCATCTTCCCCATCTTTTAATATTCCATTACCGAATTTGGAATAATCTGTTGCAGCAAGTTCATTTACATTTACGATCATTACATCATTGGAAATTATATAATGACTTAGATAATTTACGTTGTCAATACAGATATTATCTCCAAGGTCGCAACTAATGATAGTGCTATTGTATAAACCAACAGCCATACGGATATTATGAAACTCCCGGTAGATGGGAAGCATGGCACCTATACGCATCAGGCCGAAAAATTTGCAGTTTTTTACAAGATTGGCATCAAAGTTATCCGAAACCAATATTTGATTCCAGTTATCAGAAGTATTCCTGTTATGAACAAGAGAATCAATTTCGCGGGTAGTGAGCGCCCTGTATTTTGTTTCTGAATTATTTTGTTTATTTCTTAAATGATATTCATCTTCTCCGTCGGGGATATATTTTTTTTCTATAAAGTTATATCCGAGTTCATTTACCGGATGTGTCTGAATAATATTCATAATAGGAAGATCATTACGGATGATTCTTTATGAACCTGGGTAAAGTATCCAGGTAAAAAAATATAAATGTTTTCCTGAGCTAAGGATATGAAATTAATCATTATCCACTGTTCATATAAGATAATCTTATTCTACTGTTACACTTTTAGCAAGATTTCTGGGCTTATCTACATCAATTCCTTTTATGGTGCCAACATAATAGGAAAGGAGTTGTAATGGAATAACGTTTAATATAGGGGCAATTAATTCATCAGCTTCCGGAATTGCAAATACGTGGTCGCTTAACGTAGGACTTATTTCATCACCTTGTGTAATGATTGATATGATCTTACCTTTTCTTGCTTTGATCTCCTGCATATTGCTTACAATTTTTTCATGGTAAGAATCTTTTGTAGCAACAAAAACAACAGGGAGGTCTTTATCCACCAGGGCTATCGGTCCATGTTTCATTTCTGCTGCAGGATACCCTTCAGCATGTATATAAGAAATTTCCTTAAGTTTTAGCGCGCCTTCGAGAGCGATTGGAAAATTATACCCTCTTCCTAAAAACAGGAAATCCTTGGCATCCTTATATACCATTGCAATGTTTTTCAATTCTTCGGCATTTTTAAGTATGGCATCTACTTTTTCAGGAACATCGGCAAGCTCAATAATTAAATTTTGATAACGCTCTTCACTGATCGTGTTTTTTTCTTTCGCAATCTTTAAAGCCATCATGGTTAGTACAACAAGCTGGCCTGTAAATGCTTTGGTAGATGCAACGCCAATTTCAGGGCCGGCATGGGTATAGGCACCTGCATGGGATATCCTGGCAATGGATGATCCTACTGCATTTACAACCCCGAATATAAATGCACCATTCTCTTTTGCTTTTTCAAGGGCTACCAATGTATCCGCCGTTTCACCGCTTTGAGATATGGCAATGATAATATCCCCTGGATTAACAATTGGATTGCGGTAACGGAATTCTGATGCATATTCAACTTCTACGGGTATGCGGCAAAGTTCCTCAATTATATACTCTGCAACAAGACCTGCATGCCAGCTGGTGCCACAGGCCACAATCATTATGCGGCTTGCATTTTTTATTTTGTCAATGTTTTGTTCTACACCACTCATGGTAATTTTCGCCGCATTAGCATCTAGGCGGCCCCGTAAGCAATCATATATGGTACTTGGCTGCTCAAAGATCTCTTTCAGCATAAAGTGATCATAGCCGCCCTTTTCAATGGCTGCCAGTTCCATATCCAGCTTGGAAATATAAGGAGTGATCTTTTCATTGCCCAGGTTCTTTAAAATGAGCTCGTGGGGTTTAACAATGGCTAGTTCATAATCATTTACATAAACAACTTCTTTGGTGTATTCTATAAAAGGGGAGGCATCACTGGCGAGAAAATGTTCGTCTTTACCAATGCCAATCACAAGCGGGCTTCCTTTTCTTGCGGCAATTATGGTTTCCGGATCATTCCTGTCCAGCAATAAAATACAATAAGCTCCGCTGATTCTTTTAAGTGCAATGCGAAGCGCTTCTTCAAGGTTACATTCATTATTTTGCTGGATGTCTTCAATAAAATTCAATAAAACTTCCGTATCAGTTTCACTTGTAAACTGGTAACCTTTGTTTGATAATTCCTTTTTAATCTGGGAATAATTTTCAATAATACCATTATGGATCATTGCAAGACGTCCACTTACAGAGGAATGAGGGTGAGCATTGCGGTCACTCGGCTCTCCGTGTGTTGCCCACCGCGTATGCCCGATACCGATATTTGCGGAAACATCTTTACCGATCAGTAATTCTTCCAGTTCTGCTACTTTACCTTTTTTCTTATAAACATCTAAAACTCCATCCCGGAGAAGTGCCACACCGCTGCTGTCATACCCCCTGTATTCCAGTCTTTTTAATCCCTTTAATATTACAGGATAAGCTTGTCTTGGCCCCGTGTAACCTACTATTCCACACATAAATGATTTGTTATTTTTATAGGCCTAAATTATTTACAATATTATAGAAAAATACGGGTGTGACAACACTTTCATATTATTGATGAAATTTATATTATTACGTTAAAGCTTAATTTTATTGATCATGAAAATAATTATTCCCATAAATTTTACAAAAGTATCAATAAGTATCCTGCTTATTATTCTGTCTTGTTGCAGTAGTCCTGTCGCCCAGGAAAACTTCTCCATGAAAAAGGGTATTATTTATATAGTTCGCCATGCAGAAAAAGATACAGGCAATAATCCCGGGCTTACAGCAGAAGGTCATGCGCGCAGCGGTTATCTTGCAGCTGCGTTTAACAAATGTAAAATGAAAGTTTGTTTTCCTGAACGTATCTATGTAACTCAATTCAGAAGAACACAACTTACCGCTGATTCTATACGTCTCCGGAGTGAAAATGATACTGTACATTATCAGGCTGATAATACCGGTGACGACCTTATAAGGATGTTAAAAAAACATATTGAAGACAATAATATTCTTATCATCGCGCATAGCAATACAATCCCTGCTATAATAAACAGACTGGGCATTAAAAATTATCAGTTGAATATAGCCGACAATGAATACGATAAGCTTTTTATGATAACTTATCGTAAAAGAAAAGCGACCTTATATAATAGAAAATTCGGTAATCCCTCTGATGCAGGCAGTAATAGCGGCTGGGAGAAAGTTTTATAACGTTTCTGAATGATCAAAAATTATTTACAAATAAAAAGTGCTGGTAAAACAGGCAGAGGAGTATTCACTCTTGAACAAATACCACGAGGCACTATTATTGAAATTTCTCCTGTGATTGTAATGAAAAAAGCAGACCGTGTTAACTTAGATAAAACTTTACTGCATGATTATATTTTTGAATGGGGAAAACTTAAGGATAGATGTTGTATGGCGTTAGGTATTGTACCCATGTATAACCACAGCTACAAAAGCAATTGCGAATATTTTATGGATTTTGAAGAAGAAACAATTTCTATTAAAACTGTTAGGTTGATTGAAAAAGGGGAGGAGTTGACCATCAATTATAATGGCGACTGGGACGATGCAAAGAAAGTTTGGTTTGATGTAATATAAAGTTTTCACGCAAAGCCGCTAAGTAAATAAGGCGCAAAGCTAACCCTAATAATTTAAGACTTTAAATACTTTGCTTCTTTGCGTCTTAGCGTGAAAACCTATTTTCTGTTTTCAAATTCTCTCCGAATAATATTTAATGCAGCACCGGCCTTGAACCATTCTATCTGTTGCTTATTATAAGTGTGGTTAACAAATATTTCATGCTTTGTTCCATCGCAGTGCCTTAGAACAATCCTGAGTTTTTTGTTTGGTGCAAAGGTTTTCAATCGGGTAATATCTATGAAATCATCTTCATGAATTTTATCATAATCTGTTTTATCAGCAAACGTAAGGGCAAGCATGCCCTGTTTTTTTAAATTGGTTTCATGGATGCGCGCAAAAGATTTTACTAATACTGCTCTTACCCCAAGGTGGCGTGGTTCCATAGCTGCATGTTCCCTTGATGAACCCTCGCCATAATTTTCATCTCCTACCACGATAGTGCCAATACCTGCTGCCTTATATGCTCTTTGGGTATTTGGCACTGTACCATAAGAAAGTGTTTCCTGGTTCTTTACAAGATCAGTTTTATCATTAAAGAAATTTACTGCACCGATAAGCATATTGTTACTAATATTATCCAGGTGCCCCCTGAATTTAAGCCAGGGCCCTGCCATTGAAATATGATCGGTGGTGCATTT